>OBXA01000038.1_pt1 | contig 109543 bp, 97 predicted proteins | sample 1538121 | NCBI WGS metagenome assembly OBXA01 (sample SAMEA2580133, study PRJEB22360) | human gut metagenome | biome: human gut; feature: human-associated habitat; material: faeces | place: Denmark | collected 2008/2010 | reverse complement strand
CAAAAAAGAAGCCAGCAGTTTATTCACGCACTACTGACTTCCTATATTATTCATTTTATTTACTTCGCTGCGTCTCAAACATGTTTTTCATTTTAAACATAACCTCTGTTTTCCCACCAGCCTTTTACATACCACCTGATTCCAACATATACCAGTTGCACGAATAATAAGAAAAATAGCAGATTGATTGGCAAGACTGTCTTTATCCAATCTCCAAAGTAGATTGCTATTTCCATGCTTATAAGTATTACCATTATGGTAATCATGTCCCAACAGTATTTCTTATATAGACCTACAATCTTTATTCCGATGAATGCCAAAAATATTCCCGCAACCGCCAGACATCCCCCGCAAATCAGTATTCTTATTATCCAATACACAACTCCTGCAATGACCAGATTGAATAATCCGTTACTGATTTGTGCAGCTTCCTTTCCAATCTGTATTATCAAGCCTGCAATGGTCTGTGTGAATGTTGCAATTGCATCAAAGAATGTCCTGCAATCGGTGAGAAACTCTTTTTTCTGTATTATTTGAAAAATAGTAGTCGATGCAGAATACCATATCAGCAGAAACATCAATGCTTCATACATGACTGTTTTTGTTTTATATCTGCCTGCCAGTTTTTCCATCTGCATATCATATTTTTCCTTAGCTTTGAGATAAGCTGTCTGGTTACAATTCCCACACTTTTGATAGAGTACCGGTTTTTCAACCGGTATCTCTACTTTTTTCTGATGGGAGAGTGCATAGTCCCGTTCCTGTTCTGCCTGCCTTAGCTTATCTTGACATTCCTCTGTCATGATTTTGGCATCGTTCGTTTTCTCTTTCTCGCTCTGCAATAATTCTTTTGTTTTCCTCAAGTTGTTCTTTAAGGCTTGAATGTTCTCGGTTTTGTTCTCGCTGTTTAACTTCTCGTTCAAGGTCAGCGATTCGTCGAGCTGCACTTTCAGTTCCCGGATAGTCCGGTCTTTCTGGTCGAGTTCTTCCTGCATCTGCTCCGTCAGCAGAGTGTATTATGAATATTATCATCTGGACGGAACCGAAGAAATCCCGGCAGATTACAAGGAAATCTCCTTTGTCTGCCTGAGACCGGACGGATGTCTGGAACTGCCAAGCACACTCAGCATTGTCTGCCGGTCAGTTGCGAAACGATTGGACGGATTTGAGAATTTCCATTTTCACCAGTTGCGACACACCTACACAAGCAACCTCCTCTCAAACGGAGCTGCCCCAAAAGATGTGCAGGAACTGTTAGGACACTCTGATGTCAGTACCACAATGAACGTCTATGCCCACTCTACAAGAAAAGCAAAGCGGAACTCTGCCAGACTTCTTGATAAAGTAGCAGGCAACGACTAAATAAAAAATTCCCTTATTTCCCTTGCTGATTCCGCATAAGGGCAAAAATAAGGGAAAATACATATCATTTCACTATTTAAGGGGCTAAAAAGCCAGTAAAATAAGGAAAGTTCAAGAAATCTCTCCACAAATCCCGATTTGTAAAATACCTTCTTTTTTACATAGGCACAGTATACCACATTTCCTGTGCCTATGCGATAACATTTACTGCTTCTTCCGATATGAACTCATCTTCTCCACAGTAACCTCCGGATAGAAGTAAGTAAGAATCGTTGCTTTCGGAACTCCTACGGCAAGTGCTTTCTTCACTTCCTCTTTCTGCTCCGGCGTATATGACCAATGCAACATTCTGTTTGTGATGGTATCTTCCCACTTAGACTGTAGGGCATTCGCCCTATCAGACTAAAGCCTAACAAAAAGCTTTGTGCTAGCACAGCACTTTGCTATATCTTGCTTCCCACTACTACGCCGTGCGCAAGTCTAAGAAAGCAAACGCTTTCTTAGACTGTAGGGCATTCGCCCTATCAGCTAAAGCCGCATCAAAGTGCTTTGTGCAAGCACAGCACTTTGCTACGGTTTTAGCTGGCACGGCTCATTTAGATCACATAGTCCCAGACTTCATCTTTGAATACTATCTTTCGGTATGTTCCGAAGTCTGTCCACTTGTTGAAGAATGTATCATTGAGAGCTTCTTTGCCTTCCTTAACGGCATCAAGTTCTGCGAGTAACTGGGCGTATTCGCTCTCGTTGGCTGCTTTGACTGCAAAACCTCTGCTATTTACAACCGGAAGTCCTGTGTATGTATAATCTTCTATCTTTTCTATAGACTCTATCTTCTTATTTCTTACAGTAACCGCTACTCTGTCCCTGAATACTATTACATCAAAGCTGTCAGGATAGTTGTAAGAGTCACCACTTACACTGATTTCCTGTCCTACTGTATAGTTCTTACCGGCTGGACTTACCTTTGTAACTGTGGCACTTTCAAGGTTGTAATAATATTCTTCAAATAAATCTGCATTACCCTTGATATTGCCATTTACAAATGCACACTTGACTTCCTTCTTGTCATATACACTTGTGTCAGTAACAACACCGCAGGCAGATGTCATGTTGCTTATTCTGTCTATAAGTATAAGTTCACCAAGTGTCTTATGTTTAGCGAATTCATCTATGACAACCGGCTCCTGTAGTCCGATATCGCATACTGCGATTTCATTCTTGCTAAGTCCGTTAGCCTCAATAAACTTACCTGTATTAACATCTATCTTGTACTGGATATTCTTTAATACACCAAGCACCTGCTTAGTTCCTATCTTTACGATATAATCCTTACCAACTGTAAGTTCTTCATCATCCATCCATAGCATTGTAGCTGTGAAAGACTTGATAACTGGAAGTGTTGTCTTTGCTGCAAGAACGCATCCTCTTGATACATCAACTTCCTTATCCAGCTGGATAGTAACAGGCTGTCCTGCCTGTGCACTCTGGCTGTCCTTATCTCCTATAAGAATACTCTTTACATTTGCAGTTTCACCACTTGGAAGAGTTGTTATCTCATCACCTACAGATACTACACCAGACTCTATCTGACCCTGGAAGCCTCTGAATGTATGGTCTGGACGGCATACTCTCTGAACTGGCATATAGAAGCCTTCTTCCTGCTTCTTCTGACTTACATCAACATTTTCAAGATAAGTAAGAAGTGCTTCACCATCATACCATGGTGTGTTATCTGACTTCTTAGTAATATTATCGCCCTCTGTAGCTGAAACAGGGATAATCTTTACACTGGCAAGTCCTAATTCCTTAGATAATTCATCTATCTGTGCTGTAATCTCATCAAATCTTTCCTTAGAATAGCCAACTAGATCCATCTTATTAACTGCAAATACAAAATACTTGATACCCATAAGTGAGCATATTCTTGCATGTCTTTTTGTCTGCACAAGTACACCCTGCTTTGCATCTACAAGAATGATCGCAAGGTCTGCAAATGATGCACCAACCGCCATATTTCTTGTATATTCTTCGTGTCCCGGTGTATCTGCCACGATAAAACTTCTCTTATCTGTTGTAAAGTATCTGTATGCAACATCAATTGTGATACCCTGTTCTCTTTCTGCCATAAGTCCATCAAGAAGCAGTGAGTAATCAATAGCACCACCACGGCTTCCTACTTTACTGTCAAGCTCTAAAGCCTTTTCCTGATCAGCATATAAAAGCTTTGAATCATATAATATATGTCCTATTAATGTAGACTTTCCATCATCCACGCTTCCGCATGTTATAAACTTTAATAATCCTATCATCTTAGAAATACCCCTCTCTCTTTCTTCTTTCCATACTTCCTGCTGCTTCGTTATCAATAACTCTTGTTGTTCTCTCAGAAGATACAGCACTGAGTGTTTCATCGATTATCTCATCAAGAGTTGTAGCATTTGACTCTATGCCACCAGTTAAAGGATAGCAGCCAAGAGTTCTAAAGCGTACATTTCTGTATTCTATCTTTTCGCCTTCCTTTAACTTGAAACGGTCATCATCAACCATTATAAGCATGCCATCTCTTTCAACTACAGGACGCTTATCTGCATAGTAAAGAGGTACTATATCAATATTTTCTCTCTTGATATACTGCCATATATCTGTTTCAGTCCAGTTTGATATAGGGAATACTCTTATGCTCTCACCCTTATTGATACGTGAGTTGTAAAGCTTCCACATTTCAGGCCGCTGGTTTTTAGGATCCCATGCCTGGTTTTCGTTTCTGAATGAGAATATTCTTTCTTTAGCCCTTGACTTTTCCTCATCTCTTCTGCCACCGCCAAATGCTGCTGTAAAACCATACTTGTTAAGAGCCTGCTTTAAAGCCTGTGTCTTCATAATATCTGTATACACTGAACCATAGTCAAAAGGATTAATTCCCTTCTTAACACCATCTTCATTGATATATTCTAACATTTCGATGCCAAGCTTCTTAGCCGTTTCATCCCTGAACTTAATCATTTCCTTGAACTTCCAGGTTGTATTAACGTGAAGAAATGGAAATGGTGGCTTCTCTGGGTAAAATGCTTTCATAGCAAGATGAAGCATTACTGAGCTGTCCTTTCCTATAGAATAAAGCATAACCGGCTTTTCACACTCCGCCGCTACCTCTCTTATTATATATATTGCCTCAGCTTCAAGCTGATCAAGATGCGATAATTCTGCCATTGTTTTATCCGTCCTTTCCTTATGTATTACTTTAGAATAATTATATACTTTCATAGTATGTTTATATGTTTATATGCTAATAATCATTTAAGTTAAATAAACTAATTTATTATTACAAACATCAGTTATTCAATATAATATAATCCTTCTAATACCTTTTACAGCATTAATCTTACATCAGTACTTATTAGATTCTTTCTTATTAATAACTATTGTTTCCCTGCTGCCATCTGTTTTATCTATGTTCCAGTTAAGGTAGTCACCTTTGGTAGTAACACTCATCTTACTTCCCATACCACCCATATCTGCTCCAAGATAAAGTGCAATAGCCTCGAACTTACATTCCTTAAGACATGATGAACATCCCCAGCAATCCTTAGGATACTTTATATATGCCTTTTTATCCTCACCCATCTTTATAAGGCTTCCTGGACAGACAATACTGCATTGTCCACATCCTGCACATTTGCTTTTATCTATCACTATGCTCATATATCTCACCTCTTCCTACAAGATTTCTGAATATAACTTCTATGTTATCACCATTCTTTCTGGTGTTGACATACTTAAGCCACTCATCTGACTTATCAGGATAATCAAGATTTTCAGCAAAGCTATGCCATCTTGTTTCCTTTCTTGCCTTTAAATGCTCTATAAGCACCTGACAGACTGTAAGTCTTTCCTTAAGCTCATATACAAACATAAGTCCATGGTAATCTGCTGCTGACACATTTCCTGAAAGTGTGATAATCTGTGCTATCTTCTGCTTTGCAAGCTCAAGCTGCTTTTCATTAAACTGATAGTGACTTCCAATACCACCAGCATAGGTATCCATAACCTTCTGCATAGCTTCTTCAAGCTGTTCTGTCGAAAATACTTCATCCTGTCTTTCAAGATATGCATTATATTCCTCAAGCTTTTTACTTACGAATTCTTCTGCAAAGCTTTCTAAAGCTTTATAATCATCATTAATATCATGACAGCAATAAGCGGTATCCTGTGAACTAAAGGTATCTGCCAGCTCTGCCTCTTCTTTAAGACTTTTAACTATATCCAAGGCAGCTATCTCACCCTCTGCCATAGCTCCTGTTACATACTTCTGAGGACATCCACCTGCAACATCACCTGCTGCATACAGTCCATCTATGGTAGTTCTTCTGTTAGTATCTACCCAGTAACCACTGGCTGTATGTCCACCTACGATATAAGGTTCTGTTCCTTCTATCTCAACATTCTGCTCACTTGGATTCTTTCCTGACTCTATCCACTTAAGTGTCTGGCTTGGTGCCATATTAAGATAAGCCTTCTTTAAAGATTCATCCTGTTCGCTGCTTATTCCTTCTGTTCTTAAGTAACATGGGCCTCTTCCTTCGATATTCTCTCTTACAGTTCCATATACTCTCTGTGAGGTTGTAAGACCATATTTATCTTCATACACTTCTCCCTTTGAGTTAATCTGCTTAGCCCCGACTCCCTGAGCTATAGTTCCTGTTGGTGCTATAGTATCTTTACAACGTAATGCTATGAATCTCATCTCAAATGTTGTCATCTCAGCCCCGGCATTAATCCCCATTGCATATCCAGCTCCGGTATTAAACGGTGGATACCACATCTTATGCCTTGAAAATCCTGGATTGTTAGGCTTATAAAGTCCAGCCGCCCCTCCTGTTGCACATAAAACTTTCTTTGCCTTTATCTCATATGCATATCCATCATCAATGTTAAAACCTATAGCACCAAAAATTTTATTATCCTTAACTATATAATCTGTTATATTAAGTCTGTTTATAACTGTCACTCCATCAAGTGCTGCCACTGCCGAGGCAAGTATAGGCTTAATGTTTTCACCATTAATCTTAATATTACGGTTGCCTCTTGCAACATACTTTCCATTCTCATCCTTAAGTATGACAAGGCCAAGCTTCTCCATCTTAGCAGTAACTTCATTAAGTCTTTCCGACATAGTAAGAAGCAGATCCTCTCTTACTATATCATCAGCATCATTTTTAGCATAATCAACATAATCTTCTGGCTTTCTGCCTTCTACTATATATGCATTGATAGCATTAACACCTGCTGCAAGACATCCACTTCGTTTTATATTAGCTTTCTCCGCTATAATGATACTTGCTGTATCTGACTGCTCTTTTATAGTAAGTACCGCATAACAGCCCGCTGTACCACCACCTATTATAAGAACATCCGTTGTAAGCTTCTTTAATCCATTTATCTTCATAAGCACTCCTTTTTGAAGTAAAGTAATTTCTATTTTACTACTATCACCTTAAAGATTTCACAATACTATAATAATACACCATCAGATATAGAATACGTCATCTGACTTCATACCCTTATTCTCACACAGATAAGTTTTCTCACTGTCAACCGCATATATTCTGTATATAAGCACATGGACCTTCTCACCTACCGCAAGAGGTTCCTTTTCCAGCGACCACTCACCTGTTATTCTTGTACATCCGATATTAACTGTGACATCCAGATGATTGCCCCTGAATAATATATCTTCAACATATCCTTCTTCTGCTGCACTGTTGAACTGCTGAAGCTTTCCATACTTTGATATTTTTACAAACTCTGGTCTTATGAAAGCCATGTCAGCCCCATTAACTTCATCAAAGCCCTTAAGTCTTGAATAATCACTAACCTCTGATGCCTTTCCTATGAACTCAACAACAAAAGGCGTTGCCGGACTTTTATATATATCTATCGGACTACCCATCTGTTCTATTCTGCCATGATTAGTTATGATAATCTCATCAGCAACCTCAACAGCCTCATCCTGATCATGTGTTACAAATATACTTGTTATTCCAAGCTTTGTAACCATGCTTCTAAGCCATGTTCTAAGCTCTGTCCTTACCTTGGCATCTATCGCAGCAAAGGGTTCATCTAAAAGAAGCACCTGTGGGTTAGGTGCAAGCGCTCTTGCGAACGCAACTCTCTGACGCTGCCCGCCTGATAACTGGTTAGGATATCTTTTCTCAAGTCCTGCAAGTCCAGTTATCTCAAGAAGCTCTGTAACTCTTTTCCTTATCTCATCCCTTGGCACCTTCTGAAGCTTAAGACCAAAGGCTATATTTTCATATACTGTCATATGACGAAACAATGCATAATTCTGGAATACAAAGCCTATACCTCTCTTGCTGGCTGGTATATCATTAACCCTCTTTCCATCTATGTATATATCTCCAAAGCTTGGAGTTTCAAGTCCTGCTATCATTCTTAATATAGTAGTTTTACCACTTCCCGAAGGACCAAGCAGTGCAACCAGCTTTCCTTTTTCGATAGCAAAGTTTACATTATCCGATGCCCTGAAGCTTCCATATTGCTTAAATATATTTCTCATCTCAACATACATTACTTAACTCCTCCCTTCTTAGCATTCTTCTGTCTGTATTCAAACACATTCTTAAGTATAAGTACTATGACTGCTATTATTACAAGTATTGATGACACAGCAAATGCAGCTGTTATAGATGAATCTGTCCCAGACATATACAGTGCATCTATCTCAAGAGGAAGTGTAAATGTCTCTCCCCTTGTCTTTGACAATGCATTTACCGCACCAAACTCTCCAAGTGCCCTAGATGTACACAATATAATTCCATATATAAGAGACCACTTTATATTTGGAAGTGTAATCTTAAAGAATATTGTAAAGCCATCCGCACCCATAAGTGCTGCTGCTTCCTCCTCATCCTTTCCAAGTGAATTAAGCACCGGTATTATTTCTCTTGACACATAAGGAAATGTAACAAATATCGTTGCAAGCACAACACCCGGAACTGCAAAAGCAATCCTTATATTTGTTCCAAATATCTCATTAAACCATCTTATAACAGGATAAAAGAAACCAAGTCTTCCAAATGTCATAAGAAATGCAAGTCCAACTATAACAGGCGATATTGAAAATGGTATATCTATAAGTGTTGCAAGCACCTGCTTTCCTTTAAAATCAAACCTTGTAAGTACTCAGGCTGCTATTATTCCAAATAAGGTATTAATAACAAGAGCCACAAAAGTTGCTATAAATGTAACCTTAAGTGCACTTAACACATAAGAAGTCGTTACTGCCTTTATATAAAAGCCTACTCCCTCTTTAAGTGAACTTACTATAATAGAGAACAGGGGAAGTATAAGCATCACGATGATAAAAACCACTGTAATAAGCACACATATATTTCTTGTTGTTCTTTTTCTTTTTTCAAGCTTATCATTTCCGCTCATGCTTACCTCCATTCTGTTAAGCTTCTTAATTAATCTTTCATTAAGCTCTTATCAGCTTCCTGTTAATTTATATGTTAGTTATTGTTAATAACCCAAATATTTTAATAGCTTGATGTATTGCTTAAGATGTTCTTGCTGCCACTCTCATCTGTATAATATTTATGATAAGTAATATAAGAAATGATATAACAAGCATCACAAGTGCAATAGCTGTAGCAGAGGCATAATCAATATAATTGAGCTTCTGCATTATCACATAAGAAACAACCTGTGTATGTTCCTTGGCACTGTTACCCGATATATATATAACACTTCCATACTCTCCTATACCTCTTGCAAATGCCAGCCCAAAGCCTGTAAGAAGTGCCGGACTTATCTCTGGAAGTATTACCTTAAAAAATGTTTTTGCCGGACCTGCTCCTAAAATATAAGCTGCTTCCTCATACTGTGGATCCATCTTTTCAAGAACTGGTGTTACAGCTCTTACTACAAAAGGTATACCAACGAATACTAAGGCAATAACAAGTCCGATATGTGTATATGAAACCTTTATTCCAAGCGATGCAAGAGGCTTTCCTAACATTCCTGTCTCTGAATACAGCTTTGAAAGTGTTATGCCTGCAACTGCTGTTGGAAGTGCAAAAGGAAGCTCAATAAGTCCATCAAGTATCCTTTTACATGTGAAATCATATTTAACAAACGTCCATGCAAGTATTGTCCCGAATATACAGTTAATAACTGCTGCTATAAAGGAACAGCTTATACTCGTTATAAATGCATTTACAACATTTTTCTTAGTCACAAGTGCCATAAACTCGCCGGGCGAAAGCTTTAACGAATAAACCATAACCGATGCCAGTGGTATAAGCACTATAAGCGATAACATTGTCACTGTTATTCCTAATGTAAGATGAAATCCAGGAATAACCCTTACCTTCCTGTCCTTTACTTTTTTTCCGTTGAATTCAGGTTCTTTATTAGTTTTATCAGTTGTCGTATATTTCATCGAACCATCCTCCATCATCAAAATATATTCTGTAAGCTTCATCCCATCCACCATAATCTTCTATTGATGTAAGCCGTACATTCAAATCAAATTTATCACCATACTCAGATAATATATTCTTATCTGATGGCCTGTAGCCATATTTTGCTGCCAGTCTTTGTGCGCTCTCAGAATACAGATATGAAAGATATGCTCTTGCAAGCTCTTCTGACCTGTTAACTTTAACATTATCATCAACAACTGCCACACTAGGCTGTGCAAGTATACTGACTGAAGGTGTTACTATCTCGTATTCATCAGGATAAGAATTCATCGAGTTAATCGCTTCGTTTTCCCATGCTATAAGCACATCACCTTTTTTATTCTCAACAAATGTTGTTGTTGAACCTCTTGCTCCTGAATCAAGCACTGAAACATTGGAATATAATTTTCTTAAAAAATTTTTCTTAGAACTCTCATCCGTATATTTTTCTTCTGCAAAGCTTAATGCCGCAAGAAAATTCCAACATGCACCACCACTGCTCTTAGGATCAGGTGTTATTATCTCAACTCCATCGGCAGTAAGATCATCCCAGTCCTTTATTCCAAATGGATTGCCTTTTCTTACTAAGAACACAATCGTTGATGTATATGGTGCTGAATCTTTATCATACTCATCCTTCCACCCAGCAGCTATCAGTCCGGTATTTTCTATAAGCGTTATATCATGCTCAAGTGCCAGTGTCACAACATCAGCATTGCAGCCTTCAACCACTGATCTTGCCTGGCTTCCTGAACCCCCATGCGACTGTATCACCTTTATCTGTTTTCCATAATGGTTCATATAATAATCAGCAAATATGTCGTTATACTCCTCATAAAACTCTCTTGTTGGATCATATGAAACATTAGTTATTGTAAGTCCGTCTCTCTTATTTGCGCATCCGGAAAGAAAAAATACTGATAATGTCATACATACCATACCAACCGCTTTTATTGCTTTAATTTTATTATTAAGCTTACTGATATTTATTGTCTTCATTATTCATATCTCCTTTCCTTATTTTGTATAGCTGTTATTTAATGTTAATTTTAAACCTGTTTTCATACATACATAGTTTGTTAGTATGTTTATTAATTAAAAAATATTGCCAGGCTTCTATGTGTTGCCTGGCAACCTTTGGAAATTGTATTGTTATATTATACCTATTTCCCTACAAAGTCAATATGTTTATGTGTTTTATTTTAATTTTATTTAATTTCTGATATTTTGCGTACCATAAATTCTATCATAAGCTTATATATTCATGTTAACAGTATCACCTGTAACAATAACAGCAGGTGACTGTATACCTTCTTTAGCAGTTTTTTCTACTATGTCTTTAAGTGTACCTCTCACTGCCTTATATGTACCATCAAACCCTCCACTTATAACAGCAGCCGGTGTGTTTTCTGATTTTCCTTCTTTCATAAGGGTATCTGCTATCTCTTTAAGATGTGTAAGTCCCATCAGATATACACATGTTCCATCCATGGCAGCAGAATTTCTGATATCAGCATGCAATGTTTTTTCACCATCTTTCACATCACCTGATGTATGTCCTGTTATAATTGAAAAGCTTCTGCTTACATCTCTGTGTGTAACTGGTATTCCTGCCATTGCAGGAACTGCTATCGCTGAACTTATGCCCGGTATTTCCTCTGTTTCTATACCTGCTGCCTTAAGATACTGTATCTCTTCAGCACCCCTTCCAAACACATAAGGATCACCGCCTTTAAGCCGTACCACATATTTTCCTTCATTTGCTTTGGCAAGAAGAAGCTCATTGATATCCTGCTGTGGTGTTGAATGTCTTTCATTTCTTTTACCAACGTATATCTTCTCACAGCTCTCTAAGGCATATTCTAACAGTCTTTCATCTATCAGGTCATCATATACAATAACCTCTGCTGCCTTGACCGCATTAAGTGCTCTTACGGTTATCAGGTCATATGCACCACAGCCAGCTCCTGCTATCACAACTCTGCCTTTCTTTGTTTCATCATCCTCGTTTTCTTTAACAGAGGCTATTATTTCATCAAGTTCATCATCATCCAGCTTTCTTCCAAGAACCATGCATCTTCTTGCTGATGCTTTAAATATAGCAGCTCTCTTAGATGATTCTTCCACCTTAGCTTTTATATTTTCCCTTATTGAACACAGATAATCAAGTATCTGCTCTATATCAGGCGGAAGCTCTGATGCAATACGATTTTTTATATCAGCAGCTATATATGGACTGGCTCCCTGTGTCGATATGCCTATAGACAGATTTCCAGCTTTATACACAGATGGGAACAGAAACTGACAATTATCCTTATCATCTACAACATTTATCAAAATATGATATTTTCTGCATACACCAGCAACATATGCATTAAATTTTTTATCATCCGTTGCTGCTATACAGAATGAACATCCTTCAAGATCCGAATTAACGAATTCTCTTTCAATGAACTTAACACCCTCTATGCTCTTTATACTGTCACTTATCTTTGTTGCAACCACAGTTATATCAGGCTCATATGCAAGAATCTTTCTTAGCTTATGCTCTGCAATCCTGCCTCCACCTATGATTAATCCTTTTTTCCCTTTAATGTCAATAAAAAACGGAAAATATCCCATTTATTTATCCTCCTATAACATTCTGAATTTATTATGTATTATACTTTAACCTTACAACATGTTATTGCTTTAGAATATCTGCAAGCTGCTTGTATGCTGTTCCCCATCTGGCATTAGGTTTAATGTTATATAACTTTTTATCCAGCACATAATATTTTCCTTCTTTCACAGCCCTTAGCGAATTCCATGCTGCATTATCTGTCAATAGATTATTAATACTCTTCATAGCTGCCTGGGTATCATTCCCCTGCGTTGTAACAAATATATAGTCTGGATCAGCCGCCACTATACCCTCAAGACTTAAATCGTCCAGCATACTTTTATCCGAATCTGCTATATTGACACAGCCAAGATCTGATAGCATCTCACCACACACAGAGCCTGTACTTCCCTTTGCTTTAACACTGCTGGCAGCTGTTCTTATAAAAAGCACCTTTGGATGATTATTACCCATTGTACTTTTTATTTCATCTATCTGCTGCTTCACATCCTCACCATTAGTCTTATATAGATCTCTTCTTCCAGTGATCATTGTACAGTGATCAAGCATATTAAGATACTGGGTAAAATTAGAAACATCAAAGTATGCTACTGTTATGCCAGCATTTTCAAGTGTATCCATAAGTGCTATATCAGCCTCAGTATTACAGCTTGCTATGACAAAATCCGGCTGTGAAGCTATAAGCAGTTCTACGTTAGGATTCAGTATGCTTCCAAGATTAATGACTGAATCTGTAAGCTCCAAATCAAAATTCGTCCATGTGTCATTGGCAGCTGCAACAAGGCTTCCTCCTGCAGACACCCATATATCAGCAAAACTTCCTATAAGTGCTGCGGCTCTCTTATGTGAAGTCACTGTTACCTCTCTGCCATAATCATCTGTAAATATATACGGATTACTTACAGATGCGCCTGCCGTCATATCATACTCTCCTGAATTAACCTTACTATCAGATACTGCTGTTTTAGCACTTCCAGCACCACACCCATACAGTCCTGTTACTATTATTGTTAAAACAGCTGTCGATACAAGTGCTTTAACAATTCTTTTTTTATTTAAAAACATATTTTCACTCTTTCACTCCTGTTTTTCACTCTTATTTTTCTCTCCAGTTTTACATAATATTTCGTTTAATATTCTGATGCAGCATATTATTCCTAATTGGTAAGATAACTTGATACCGCATACAGCTTCTGCCCATTGTATTCAACCTGTGACCATCCACGTACACTCGTTGCTGTGCGTTTTACATATTCTCCATTCTTTATGGATGTAACCACAGTACCCGTATCAGTACTTGGAAGAGTTCTTAAGTTTGTTTCTTCCTTTGCCGTTACATTATCATTATATGGAGAGAATTCCATGCCGTTCACAGAAAAGTTACCATTGCTGTTATCGTATGGTTTACTATTAAGATCTGTCGTCAGATAGCTTGATATTGCATAGACAGTTGTTCCCTCATATTCAAGCCTTGACCATCCATTATCTCCTATTCCTGTACGTCTTGCTGTATCACCATTATACAATACTGAAGCTAAAGCCCCTCTTATGTCCGGAGAAGTACGAAGATTGGTTTCTTCCTTTGCTGTAACTGTTTCATCAACATTCTTAAACACTATGCCAAGCTCAGCCACATTTATATCATCATGCGGCTTATCAGGATCAAAAGGATCAGCATCTGAATCATAGCTGAAATAAGCTACATTCATATCCACATAGCCTTCTATGCCATCAACTCTTCCCCTGTTCGTATACTGCCACATAGCAACTGTTCCAGAATACGAAGGAGACGTAACATCAGGATATGCACCTTCGCTATAAGAAGCTATCCATAATGGATACTGTTTTTTTATGTCATCTGTATTCCATAACCTGTTGTCAACAAGTTCATTCTTGCCTGCATACAACATAGCATCATAACCTTCATCAGAAATCGTGCTCATAAATGCAATAGCATTATTTGTTCTGTCTTCATTAGTAATACCATACATTCTGCTTGTCTGGCTTGTAAAATCCTCACAATTATATACGACCGGGTATGTAATGGCATAACCTGCTATATAATCTACAACCCACTCAGCCTCTTCTATTGCCTCAGCCTCATTAACCGCTGTAGAAAAGAAATATACACCTGTTTTAATGCCAGCCGCCTGCGCACTTATAAGATTATATGATGCATACTCATCTTCACATATTGTTCCGTTTATGTCTGTCCGATAGCCTATTCTTATCATGGCATAATCTATACCACTGGCTGCCACTTTCTTCCAGTCTATCGTTCCCTGCCACTTTGAAACATCTATTCCATTTGAATATGAAGCACTATCACCTGGCAGTGACGATACATTTACCTCTTCTCCATAAACAAGAGCATCCTGTTTTTCCGGGTCACCATCTGTATCTGATTCATATGACTCTTCACTTTGTGCATTTTCATTTTCGGTTATATCCACGTAATCATTATTCGTAGCTTTATTACTCTGTGCATTATTTAATAAACCATTGTTTTTCTTATATTTTGCCCCTGATGTAATAAGAACAACAATACATATTATTATTATTACAACCGCTGCCACACCAACAATAATATATTGTCTGTATTTTTTCAGCATTTTCCTGAATTTGTTCTGATTTCTTTTTCTTATCTCCATATACAACTCCCTCAATTATAACTACATTTACAGCTACATTTATATCTCCATTTACAGTTTTATTTACAACTTCATTAATAATACCTGCTTTAAAGTATATCCTAAGCTGCTGTTTTAAAAAAATATATCCCAATTTATTTAAAATAACTGTATTATCTCATTTAGTCAATAATAATTATAATCATTGCCATATTATTTAAGAATTATTTTATATATGTTAATTTATATATTTCATTCAGTCTAATTTAACATAATAAGCATCATATTTTTTGTGATTTTGCACAAAAATATGTTTCATATATAATTCTTGCATACAATGTACTAAATGTGTTAACCTTTGTTAAAGAAATAACAATATGTTCTTTATACTTGTTCAGATGAATAATACATGTGTTATTACATATTCTATTTTAAATATACAACCTGTTTGTCCTGCAGACATTGCAAACGGCTGTAGCTATAAATAATTACAATGTCTGCAGAAATGAGGATTAGTATGAAAGTAAATAGTAGAAAAGTCGCTGTAATTGGTTGTGGATTTGTTGGTTCTTCTTCTGCATTTGCACTTATGCAGAGTGGGTTATTCTCTGAAATGGTTTTAATAGATGCAGATACTAACCGTGCAGAGGGTGAAGCTATGGATATAAGCCATGGTATTTCTTTTGCACGTCCTATGCAGATATACGCTGGAAGCTACGATGATATAGCAGATGCAGCTATTATCGTTATAACAGCCGGTGCAAACCAGAAGCCTGGTGAAACCCGTCTAGATCTTATAAAGAAAAACGCCGCTATTATGAAATCGATTGTTGGCGAGATTAAGAAAAGAGATTTTGGTGGAATTCTTCTCATAGTATCTAACCCTGTTGATATACTTACACTTATTGCTCTTAAAGAATCTGGCTATCCTGCAAACCGTGTAATCGGTTCAGGTACAGTTCTTGACACTGGACGTTTTAAGTATCTTCTTGGTGAGCATCTTGCTATCGACAGCCGTAGTGTCCACGCATTTATAATCGGTGAACATGGTGACAGCGAACTTGCTGCCTGGAGTAATGCAACAATCGGTGGACTTTCTGTCAATGAATTCTGTGAACTCAGAGGACACTTCAACCACGAAGCATCTATGAAGAGAATATTTGATGATGTTAAAAACAGTGCCTATGAAATAATCGAAAGAAAGCATGCAACATACTATGGAATAGCCATGGCTGTTAAAAGAATATGTGAAGCAATCGTCAGAAATGAAAAGTCCATTCTTCCTGTATCAAGTCTTATGACTGGAGAATATGGCCTTAATGATGTCGTACTAAGTATTCCATCAGTTGTTGGCGAAACAGGTGTTGAAAAGGTTGTTCCTATTGGACTTAACGATGATGAAATGTCTGAGCTGAGAAAATCTGCTGATATTCTTAAAAATATAGCTGCAGATTATATTTCGTAAGAAGCTAATAAAGCAGGGTCACATATTCTTGTGACTCTGCTTTATTATATATAGTTTTGAGGGAGGTAGTAACCTTGTAAGCTTTAATAAATAATACGATATCAGCCTTTAACGCCACCTAATGTAACACCCCGTACTATGAACTTTGACAAACACAGATAAACTATAATAACTGGAAGAATAGCACACCCTAGCATCATGTATACCTTGCCCATATCAAACTTCAGGAAATCTGCACTTCTTAGCTGTGCGATAAGTATAGGCAATGTTTTCTTTGAATCTCTGTTAATAATAAGAGATGGTATAAAGTAATTATTCCATGATGATACAAACGTAAATATCGCCTGTACAGCTATTGCCGGTTTCATAAGAGGAAGAACTATCTGGTTAAATATACGAAACTCATGTGCGCCATCTATTCTTGCTGCTTCTACCAGCTCAATCGGAAGAACACTGTCCATATACTGCTTTATAAAAAAGAATACAACTGGCGATGCAATGGATGGAACAATCAATGGAATAAACGAATTCATAAGTCTCATCTTGCTCATCTGATCAACAAAACCAAGTGCAGATACCTGTGTAGGAACCATCATTATAACCATGATAATTGTAAATGCCAGATTCTTGAATCTAAAATTATATGCATGAATAGCATAAGCTGTTAAAGCTGAAAAATACACAGATAACAATGCAGAACCACCAGCAACAACAAGGCTGTTAAACATACCACTAAGCACTGGAAGATTAGCATCTTTTAAAAGATTCTTTAAGTTGTTTAAAAACGACCTTCCTGGCAGCAAAGAGAATCCCTTCTGTATATCTGGATGTGACCTAGTAGTGTTTATAACCAATACATAAAATGAAAAGAGACAAAGTATAGATAAGAGTATTAACAACATATAACATAATGTTCTTTGAATATTCAGCACTACTTTGTCTTTTCTATCAGACCTTTTCTTAGTAACCACTGTACTCATAGTTATACCCCCTTACCTGCTGCTTTACTTTCTTTTACTTTTTTTGATTTCTTATATGTAGATGCACCTGAATCAACCATTCCCTTAGTTACATATTTAAATACAAACACACTAAGAACCGCTGTTATTATAAAAAGAATCACTGATAATGCTCCCGCCATGCCATAATTCTTACTATACAAATGCTTATTCAGATACATTATAACTGTCATACTTGTATCGTTAGGATTACCATTACCATTAGTAAGAATCTGTGGAACATCAAACATCTGGATACCACCTATAAGTGATGTTACAAGTGTATACGCCATAATAGGCTTTATAATAGGAAGTGTAATCTTTCTGAAAATCTGTAATGAATTCGCACCGTCTATTCTTGCTGCCTCGAATATACCTGTATCTATTCCCATAATACCTGCCATAAGAACTATAGTAGTGTTACCAAACCACATAAGGAAATTCATAAGTGCTATAAGTCCTCTTGTTCCTGCAACCTCTGATAAGAATCTATATGTAGGAAGTCCCATTGCATTAAGGAGATTGTTAATAGGACCAATATCTGAGAATATCGTATAAAATAACATCGAAAATGCTGATGCCATAATCAGATTTGGCATATATATAACTGTCTTAAAAAAGCCAGTACATTTCAATCTAAGTCTCAGATCTGTAAACCATGAAGCTAACAGAAGAGAAAATATCATCTGTGGGATAAATCCCATCATCCATATAATAAATGTATTCTTAAGATACATAAGAAGTGGTGTATTCGATAATATTTCTTTATAATTGGCTAAGCCAACAAACTTAGGACCCACCTGCATAAGTCCAACTCTGTAATTTTCAAAAAAGCTGTTATAGAAAGTGGAAATCAGCGGAATCAGCTGAAATATAATATATACAAGGAAAAATGGTATTAAAAATATATATCCCCACTTAGCATAACTGACACATTTAGATTTTTTCTTTTTCATGCCACCCTCCAATTCCTAGTAATAAATATACGTATAATCATATAATGCCGGTGCCAGTTATACCTGTTTCATACTGGCAGCCGGCAGATCAAATTCATATATCTATCACTATGATGTTACACTAATTGCAATTATTTAGATAAGTTAGGATACTTTACATGAGCCTTATCATAGAAGTTATCTAATGCCTGTTCTTTAGTTACGTGTCCATCGAAGTAATCCTTCATAGCTTTCTGGAATTCCTCGTTAAGTCCCTGGTCATAAGCTGAAATATTCTTCATATTAATCTTAGGAGCAGCCTGTGCAAAAAGCTTAATATGATTCTGTCCACCAAGGAAATCTGACTTAAAATCACTGTTAGCAAGTTCATTCATACCTGATATTGTATTAGTATAATCCTGTGTATCCTTTGTTATCTGGACTTCTGTAGTCTTATCACATGTTAATGTCTTCATTATTTCTTTAATAAGGTTTGGATTATCTGTTCCAGCTGCTGCACAGAGCCATGTACCACCCCAGTAGTAACTCTGTGGTCCCTGACATACTGCATAATCACCATAAATACCATTTCCAACTTCTTCTTTACCACCTTCTGCTACCGGTTTCTCAAGTGAGTTACCAAGAAGTGTAAAGTTAATACCCCATGTTGAATAGAAGAAGCCAAATACCTTACCTTTAGGACCCTGGTCTGATGCCCATGTTGTATCCCAAAGAGATGTCTTGTTATTGTAGCCTTTATCTGTAAATGTCTTTGTCTGGTCAACCCATTTCATAATGTTAGGATCAATAACTATCTTGTTATTAGAATCTACCCAAGGAGCTGACACATTGTTAGAAAATACTCTATAGGAATCATCATATCCTGAAAGCATCTTATAGCCCTTTGCTGCTGCCTTTTCTGCTACTGCATTAAACTTATCCCATGTAGAAAGAGCTTCCTGAACCTTATCTGGATCATCGGTTCCTAATACATCCTTTGCTATAGAACGTCTATAAGCGAAAAGTCCCGGAGTTGCCTGCCATGTCGTACCCTTCTGATTACCATTGGAATCTGTGACAATATCCTTAGTATACTGATACTGGTCTGCTACATCATCCTTTGTAAGTCCAATATCATTGATAACATCAAGTGTGTAATCACTGTTAACATACTTTAATGCATAATCGGCTTCTACAAGAAAGATATCTATCTTCTCATCTGCTGGCGCATCATTCTGTTTTAATAATGCTGCATCAAGTGCATTCTGATATGCATTATTTTCATTAGGTGTAACTACAAAATTAACCTTTACATCAGATGGAAGCTTTCCCGACTTCTCAAAATATTTAAATCTGTCCTGGAACTCCGTATTCCAGCAATAAATGTTGAGCACTTTTCCCTGAGCACTCTCATCTGTATTAACTTTAGCTGCTGTTGAACTGTTACCAGAATCGCCGCAGCCTGCTAATGTTCCCATAATCATTGTCGTAGCTAAGAATATGCCTGCTAATTTGCGTTTAATCATAATAATACCTCCTCAAAAAAATATTCCGTAATATGTTCCCCTTAAGCTTAGAACCATTCCTAAACTTATATCCTTCTGACTGTTTCTCCTTCAATAAGCTCTCCACCTACAACAAGTCTTTTAACAATGGCTGTCTTTGGATTGTTGATACAATCTATTAGTTCCTTTGCTGCAAGTTTACCAATCTCACCCGTCCCTTGTTTAAGTGTTGTAAGCTTAGGGCTTAGCATCTGTGAAAGCTTTATTCCATCATATCCTATCATGGATATGTCATCTGGAATCTTCATATCCTTGCTGCGGACTGCATTCACACCGCCGGAATAAGACAAATCATCAGGATAAAATATACATGTTGGTGGATTCTTACAATCCAGTAATTCATATGTATATTTTTCTGCTAAAACTGCATTCAGATATTCCGAAGATTTAATATACTCATCTGGAACATCAACATCAAGTTCATCAAGCGTTCTATAAAACGACGCCAGTCTTTCTTTAGTTACTTCTGAACCATCCTCACCATGTATATAAGCAATTCTTCTATGTCCCATCTTATACGCATACAGGACTAACTCTCTCATCCCCCTTATGTTATCTGATACAACGGAAGTGCAGTTATTAAACACATAGTCGATAGTCACACAAGGAATTCTGCTGTCAACCAGTTCTTTAACTTCCGGATCATCAAAATCTGCACAGGCTACAACAACACCATCAAAGTTACGATACCTGCAATGCTCAAAATATGTCATGCTCTCATTGTGTGTATTAATAAATGTAATATCATACCCACAGCTTTCTGCTTCAACCTTTACGCCTTCAAGCACTGCCGAGAAATATTCATGTGTCAGACCGCTTTGTGCTTTATCCTTTAACAATACCCCTATATTATATGAGCGGTTTGTCTTTAATGCCCTTGCGGCTGAATTAGGATAATATCCCATGTCACTGGCTATCTGACATATTCTCTTTCTAGTCTCTTCGCTGATATCGCTTTGATTATTAAGTGCTTTGCTTACTGTAGCAACTGATACATTGCACCTTTCAGCAATATCTTTCATGGAAACCATCGCATCGCCCCTTTACTTATTGTATATCTGCGTTACTTAAAAGTTACTTAATCGTTTTCGTAGCTTTACTATAACATCTTTTTAAAATCAGTGCAACATTTTTTTGACATTTTATATATTTTGCCATAATTTTTTCATTTTTTTGTGCATTATCACTATTTTTTTTGTTTTTTATTATTTATTATTGCATTTTGTCCCTCATTTAAATATACTCAAAACAGAAGATAATATTCTATTCATTTTATTACATATCTGCTTTTAATTATGAATAGACTTTATATATGTTATATTTTACATTTAAAGCCTTTGACTTTAGTAAAATTTATCATTTTATTTTTATTTTTCGTAATCGTTTTCGTGAAGGTATCAGATTGATATCAAAGATATCAGATTAAAATCATAAGATATATTAAGAAATGAGGATTGATTATGAAATATGGTTATTTTGATGATATTAACAAAGAATATGTGATCACAACACCAAAGACTCCTCTGCCATGGATCAACTATCTTGGCTGTGAAGATTTTTTCAGATTAATAAGCAACACTGGTGGAGGATATTGTTTTTATAAAGATGCCAAGCTCATGCGTCTTACAAGATATCGTTATAACAATGCTCCACTTGATAACAATGGCCATTATTATTACATTAAAGAAAACGACACTATATGGAATCCAGGATGGCAGCCATCTCAGACAGAGCTTGATACTTATGAATGCCGTCATGGACTTGGTTACACATGTTATAAAGGAACTAAAAACAATCTTGAGGCCTGTGTAACAACCTTTGTCCCTATAGGTTCTTCCTGTGTACTGACACGTTTATCATTTAAGAACAATTCAGATGCCATTAAACATTTCAGCGTGTATTCATATGTTGAGTTCTGTTTATGGAATGCTGTTGATGATCTTAATAACTTCCAGCGTAATCTAAGCACTGGTGAAGTCGAGATAGAAAGCTATAAAAGCAACTCCTGCATATACCATAAAACAGAATACCGTGAACGCCGTAACCACTACGCACTATATGCCATGAATACGTCCTGCGATGGTTTTGATACTGCACGTGACAGCTTTCTTGGAACATATGGAACCCCTGCAAAACCAGAAGCTGTGGAAAGAGGCATATCAAACAACTCCATGGCTGATGGATGGTCGCCTATCGGCTCCTTTAGAAAAGACATCACACTGTCACCTGGTGATAAAACAAGTCTTATATATATATTAGGTTTTATAGAAAACTCTCCTGATGACAAATGGGAAGCACTTAAAGTCATAAACAAAAAAAATGCACATAAAATGATTGATGCCAATATGTCTGATGATAAATTCAACGCAGCCTTTAATATGTTAAAAGAATACTGGGACAATCTTTTATCTGGATACAGGCTTGAAACTAAAGATGCAAGGTTATGCCGCATGGTAAATATATGGAATCAGTATCAATGCATGGTAACATTTAATATGTCACGTTCTGCATCATATTTTGAATCTGGAACAGGACGAGGAATGGGATTCCGTGACTCCTGTCAGGATCTGCTTGGATTTGTCCACCTTATACCTGATAAAGCCCGTGAAAGAATAATAGATATAGCATCCACACAGTTTGAAAACGGAAGTGCATATCATCAGTACCAGCCACTTACAAAGCAGGGGAATTCAGATATAGGAAGTGGTTTTAATGATGACCCTTTATGGCTTATAGCATGTACTGCTGCATATATCAAAGAAACCGGTGATTACTCAATACTAGATGTTGATACTCCGTTTGACTGTTGCAAAGAAAACACTGCACCACTTATGGAACACTTAAGAAGATCATTCAACTACACGACAACCCACTTAGGACCACATAAGCTCCCTCTTATAGGAAGGGCTGACTGGAACGACTGTCTGAACCTTAACTGCTTTTCCCTGACTCCTGGTGAATCTTTCCAGACTACCGGTGCATCTGATGGACCTGTTGCTGAATCTGTTTTTATAGCTGGTATGTATGTCCGATATGGTCATGATTATTCGGCTATATGCAGACATTTGCATTTAGATGCGGAAGCTGATGAAACTGACAGACATATAAATGATATGATACATGCCGTTATTGATTATGGATGGGATGGTGAATGGTTTTTACGTGCCTATGATGCTGCCGGAGAAAAAGTTGGCTCACATGAATGTAATGAAGGCCAGATATATATTGAACCTCAGGGATTCTGTGTCATGGCTGGTATCGGAATTAAAGAAGGTCTGGCTGTAAGAGCTCTTAATTCAGTCAAAAACATTCTTGACAGTAAATATGGCATAGTTTTACTCCAGCCTGCATATACAAGCTATCACCCGGAATTAGGTGAAATCTCATCTTATCCTGAAGGCTACAAGGAAAATGCTGGAATATTCTGTCATAACAACCCATGGATATCAATAGCAGAAACTGTAGTTGGACACGGAAACCGTGCATTTGAAGTATACAAAAAAATATGCCCTGCTTATCTTGAGGATATAAGCGATATTCACAAAACAGAAGCTTATGTATACCCACAGATGATTGCCGGAAAAGATGCCAAAAGATTCGGCGAGGCTAAAAACAGCTGGCTTACCGGTACTGCTGCATGGACCTTCACTAACATATCTCAATACATTCTTGGTATACGTCCTGAGTTTGATGGCTTATGCATAGATCCATGTATACCTGATGATATGGATGGCTTCAAAGTTACACGCCGCTTCAGAAACGCCACATATAACATTACTGTTGATAACACAGCTCATTCACAAAAAGGTGTTAAACAGCTTATAGTTAACGGAATAAAAATCAATGGTAATATTATTGTATATGATGAAAGCATTAAAGAATACGAAGTAACTGCTATTATGTAAACATTACGGTTTAATGATGTCACAGATATATGACATCATTAAACCGTAATTTAATCACTTATTTCATTCCTTTTTTTCTTCATTTGTTTCTATTTTATGTTCAAGCCTGTTGTTTACCATGTCCCTAAGAAGCTGATAAATTACAGACGTAAGTGGAATGAAGAATATCATACCTATAAGTCCAAAGAACTTACCTCCAAGAAATACTGCCATAAGTGTCAGAAGTGCCGGAAGTCCCACTGAACTTCCAACAACTCTTGGATATATAAACTGTCCCTCAACAAACTGTACAACCTGGAATACAATCACAAACCATATAGTAAGCGCTGGATTCGTAAACAGCACAAGCACTGCCCCTACAACGCATGCCATAAATGTTCCAATATAAGGCACAAACTGGAATACTGCTGCCATTATACATATCAGTCCTGCATATGGCATACGACATACACTCAGCGTAATAAACATAAGCACAGCAAGTATACATGATTCCACGCACTGCCCTGTAAGAAAGCTTGCATACGTTTCAGCAAAAAGATTAACAACCTTCTCAACCTTTGATGACACCTTCCTTGTAAACAATGCCTCTATGAGCCTGCCAATCTGCCTTAACAGTCTCTTCTTATCCATAAGAACATAGATTGCTATGATTATCGATATACTTAAATTAAACAGCGATGATCCAATCTGAGGGATTCCTGTAAATATACCTTCAAGTGATGATATAAGCACATTTCCAACATTTTTTAATATGCCGTTCCAGTCAATTTTATCAACGTAGTCCTTTATGAGTAAAAGATGCTCACTATGTTTATCAAGCAGCTGTGTAACTGAATTCAGATTATTATCGAAATTCTTTATAAAACCAGATATAGAATCAATAAGATCTGGTATTACCATCCATATTATAACTGCAAATATAAACACAACACCCACAATTGTTATAACAAGGCTTATACCATTACGTGTTTTTTCTTTCTTTAAAAACTTCACCTTGCAAGACATTTTTTCAAAAACCCGTGATAAAGCTTCCATGGGTACATTAAGTATAACTGCTATCATGCAGCCTAAAAATATTGGATTAATTATGTCAAAAAATCTTCCTATACCACCAAATATATTTTCTACGTTAAGCGCAATCGAAAGACTGACTGCCATAACCATCCCAAATACTATAATATTTCTTATCTTTTCCTTCTTATCCATCAAATATGAACTCCTCTATATAAATAATCGAATGTAACTGCATACATACCTGCAATAAAACAATCTGTTTTTAATTATGTATTATATCTTAAAATATTTCAATACGATTACTAATTATTTATAATTTATTAATTATATGATGCCATAAGTTCATCCAAAAACCTTGACCGCTGATGCCTGCTGCCACTTCCATCAACATATAATATATCCAGTTCATCCCTTGCTCTTGTCATGGCAACATAAAACAGTCTTCTTTCTTCTTCATAATCATCCACTTTTCCCATATAAGCATATGGAGTTATCTGCTCATTGGCAGATATTATTATAACCTTTTTCCATTCAAGTCCCTTAGCACCATGAAATGTACCAAGATACAGACCATTTTCCTTATCTACACGCTGTCTGTAATCTTTATTCATTATGTAGTTATACCATTCTGACATATTATCAAGCTTCATTGATTCTTTCTTCATCATTTCTGACTGATTCATAATATCATCTTTATCTATACCAACATATTCTGCATATTCATACATGCTCTCTTCATAACCCATATTGTTATAAATATAATATAGAAATTGTGTCGGATTATCTATACGTGAAAGACTTCTAAAATCAAGAAACATGTCATTTATTGTATCGTTTATCCGCAGACACTCATGTCTTTGGGCATTGGCTGTACATGCCTCATATATTTTATTCCTGTCAAATCCACAGTTTTTTATAAGATTCGACCTGATATATCTTTTAGGTCTGTTAATTATGCGCACAAGATCGCCATCTTCAGGTATCCCTCTTGATAACCTGTAATATGCAAGCATATCCTTATAACACATTCCAAGATGAACATCATCAACTAAATCCCTTGTATAAAAAGGCATACCGATGGTTTCAAGTGTACTTACAAGTACAGCTGCCTCTTTCTTAACTCTGTATAATATTGCAGCATCACTAAGCTTTCCGCCATTTTTTACATATTCATTTATCAATGATATGACTATATCAGCCTGTGCAGGCTGTGATGAAGCCTCCCGTATATGAATTCTGCCCTCTCCCACACGATACGACTTCATATCCTTTATAATTCTTACCTGGTTATTACGTATGATTTTATCTGCACCTGTTATTATATATGGAAAACTTCTGTAATTCGTACCAAGTATTATCTTTTTGGTATCAGGAAAACGTTTAATAAAATCTTGAAATATAGTATCACTTACACCTCTGAAGCCATATATCGACTGGTCATCATCACCGACAACACATATATTTTTCTTTTTATCAGCTGCCATATATATAACATCTGCCTGTAGAAGTCCTGTATCCTGGAACTCATCAACACATATATAATCAAACACACCCTGCCAGTATTCCAGTTCCTTTTTATTTCTTGCAAGACATTTATGACAATATATGACCATATCATCAAAATCGAGTTTTTTATTATTTATTTTATATTGTCTATATTGTTCGTATACAACATCCAGATAACTTTTGTTATCATTACCCATTGGTTTTTCATGGATTTTATCACGTATTCTTCCAAAGCACTGGCATATATTATATCCACTCCCGGCATGCTCTCTTATATATTTAAACGTATTTTCATAATATTCACTCTGTGCTCTTCCAGTTATATATTCTTCACATTTTCTGTAAAATTCATCAAAATCATCCGGAACTCCCAAAGTTCTTTTATAGACAAGTTTTTTATGGAACTCTGTAAAAAACTTAAGCTTATCCTTATCAGAAAGCACCGATTCAGGCTTAAGATTATATGCCCTTACAAGAACCGAATAGCACAATGAATGTATCGTTGAAAAACGTATTCCGGTGTGTCCATATATGTCAACATAACGTTTTTCCATATGTGCTGCCGCTGCCTTTGAAAATGTAAGCACAAGAATTCTTGACGGCTTTACTCCATGTTTTACTATATTATCTGCTCTTGCCACAATAACAGCTGTCTTACCCGAACCAGCTACTGATATTATACACACCTGTCCATCTATACTATTAATAGCTTCAAGCTGTTCTTTACTGTATTCCAATTTTCAATCTCCAAAACTATATATTTTCCTATTTTCTGTATTTCTCATACCACATAAACACCATACTGATAAGAAGTAATATACAAGATACCCATATTGTATGTATTCCCCACGCAACAGAAAGATTACCGCCTATTCCTGCACCAACTGCGAAAAAGAATATTATTCCATAATAATGAAACGCTTTAATAAGAGGTTCCTTCCTTTTTTCCCTTAAAAAAGCAGATAATGCATCTGTACCACTTCTTAAGTTACCTATGCACATTGTACTGGCATATGCAAAACCATTCACCTTTCTGAATGCCTGTACCTGCATGGCACATGAAAATGAGACAAGAACTGTGGCTGCCATATTTAATGAATGAGGAATGAATCCAACTATCGCAAGAATGGCTATTTCTATAAGAATAATAAGCTGTCTCCAATGAATCCTCTTAGCCATTTTATATCTGGCATTAATCTGTTCAGTAACAAGAACGCCAAGACCAAAAGCTAAAAATGGGAGCAGATATTTAATTCCACCTATAAAATTCCCTGCCATGAACTCCTGACTCATAAGAACTACGTTACCAGTCTGGGCATTCGAGAATACCTTATCTCTTGTAAAGTAGGTATAAGCATCCTGAAAGCCTCCTGATACAGCAAGAACTGCACTGTTTAAAAATGATTCTGACATCTGTATCTGTTTATTAGTTTTCACAATAATCCACCTGTTTTCTATATATTTTCAACTGATTATAATAAATCAAATCATATATGTAAAATTTCAAAATAATATAGTCATAATCTCATAATTATATATAAGACATTTAGCCACGATATATTACCACAACATCTCCATCCATAATAAATGTATCACCAACTGGTATTATATTCTCATCACCACGCTTTACAAGTGCAATAATAAGATTCTCTGGCAGATTGAGCTCACGTATTGTCCTGTTACACCACGCATCATCCTGTGTAACAACTCTTTCCTCCAGTGAATCATTATCAGAGCTTACATATGCTGGAACACTTAGTATAAGATTATCTCCTCCAAGTATTCTTGTGTTGCCTCTTGTTATTATAGACTCCCTGCCCCTTTTTATCATAAGAGCTATAGCACCTGTAGGCATATGTACCTCACTTATAAGCTTATTTTCCCAGTTATGTCCTTTAGGTATAAACATCCTCATAAGTGTAATGGCCGATTCTTCCTGATAATCATTAAATGTCTTTCTTACATCACTCTTTTCATCTATCATTTTCAGTTTTCTTGAAACTGCTGGAAGCAAAGTTCCCTGGATAGCAACTGAAATAAGCGATATCATAAAAACAATATTAAACAGATCCTTAGACATTTCACTTCCACCTGCCATAACTGATATTGAGAAAACTATTGAAGAAGCTCCCCTTAGTCCCGCCCATGACACAAGCAGACACTGCCTAATAGAACACCTGAATGGAAGAAGAATAGCAAACACCGCAACAGGTCTTGCAATAAATGTAAGAAATACTGCAATAATAACTGATGTTAATATAGTAGCTGGAAACATATGCGGATATGATAATAAACCAAGCATAAAGAATATGACTATCTGTGCAAGCGTTGTGACACCATCAAAAAAAGGTACTATATTTCCTTTATTCCGTATCTGGCTGTTACCAAGCAATATTCCAAATAAATATATACATAAAAAGCAATTGCCACCAACATACTGTGACAATCCAAGACCAAGAAGCACAACAGCAAGTATAAATATGGTATCAAGACCGTTGGCTATTATATCCGTTTTAGTAAGTACATATATAGCTATAGCTGCCAGAATAACACCAATAAGTGTACCGTATACAAGCTGGGCAAATATAGCATATGGTACTGTTGACAGGTTATCTCCATTCAGTATTGATATTCCAATAACTGTAAGCATATAGGCAACCGGATCATTACTACCACTTTCTATTTCTAAAAGCGAAGCAACACCATCTTTAAGATTAAGCTTTTTTCTTCTTAATATAGCAAACACACTAGCCGCATCTGTTGCTGATATAACCGCACCAACAAGAAAACTCTCAGCAAAAGGAAATTTTAATATATAAAAACAAAAAACTGTTGTTAATGCTGCTGTTAATAATACACCACAGGTAGATAACAATATAGCTTTATCAGCAACCGGCTTTGCAGTTTTCCATTTCGTATTAAAACCACCATAAAACATAATAAAACCTAATGCAATATTACATATATATTCTGTCGCCCTGAAATTATCAAACTCAATTCCAGCTATACCGTCACAACCAAAAAGCATACCAATGCCTATAAAAAGAATAAGTGCTGGCATACCGAATTTACCTGAAAACTTATCTGCTGCAATACATAAAATAAGTACAATGGCTACTAATATTATTTCTAACGTCATACAATCTCCCTTTTCCTTATATAAACACTTTCTAATGCATTATATTCTATACGTTGTTTGATAACTTCGTAATAAAGGTTGATTATAACATACAATTTAACATTAAGCCATAATTTCAATATATTTCTTTATAATATCTACTGTTCCATCAACTCCGGCTTTAGTTTCATCTATACACAGATCATAAAAAGCTGCATTGCCCCACTCCTGGTTTGAACAGTATTTATGAAACTCTCTTCTTCTTGAATCAGTTTCGTCAACAACAGCCTTCGCCTTCTTTTCACTAAAATCATGCTTCTTTGCAATATGCCTGATTCTATCTGACTTATCGCCACTTAAAAATATACTGATTTTATCCTGTCTGTCGGAAAATGCATAGTTAGCACATCTGCCGATGATCACACAGTTCTCATCACCTATAAGAGGATATAATGCCTTTCTGGATTCAGAAAGAAGAATATCTCCTTCATCATCACTTATTGTATGCATAAGTGCATTTACTGGAATCTCTGAAAAAAAATAAGGAAATTTATCATATATCCCCTTTTCTTTTGCAAGCTTTATTATATGTTCTTTATTATAAAAGGAAAGCCCATACTCTTTGGCCAGCTTTAATCCTATTTCATCTCCATGGCAGCCACACTGTCTTGCTATTGTAATAATCATAATAATCCTCCATTTCTGCACACTGTAAGATATAATCTTTTCACATCTGTCTTCACTTTTAGTTCTTAAAGGAAATTAGCAAATACACTCGCCCCTATAACTGTAAAAATACCTGCTACAGCTATGGAAAGACTGCTCATAGCTCCTTCTATTTCACCCATTTCAATAGCCTTAGCCGTTCCAACTGCATGAGCTGATGTACCTATTGCAACACCTTTAGCTATAGGTTCTGTTATCTTAAATACATTGCATATAAACTCTGCAAGAATATTACCAATAACACCTGTAACAACAATGACCGCTACTGTTATAGTCACATATCCTCCAAGCTCCTCTGATACACCCATTCCGATAGCTGTTGTGATTGACTTTGGGAGCATAGTTACATACTGTTCATGTGTAAGTCCCATAAGCATAGATAAAACAAGCACTGTAAAAAGACTTGTGACCACACCGGATGCTATTCCAAGAATAATAGCAGCAAAATTGCTTTTTAACAGCTGTATCTGTTCATATAAAGGAATTGCCAGGCATACTGTAGCAGGTGTTAAAAGCCAGCTTAGATATTTAGCCCCTGCATTATAGCTTTCATAATCCACCTTTCCAGCTATAAGCACTACCATCGTAACAATGATTGATATAAGTAAAGGATTAAACAACCCTATTTTAAACTTCTTTTTTAGAAATACTCCTGCCATGTATGCTATAAGACTTATAGATACTCCTGCGAATGCTGAATCAAGAAAAAAGCTTTCCATTTTAATATATTCTCCTTACATATCATTAAAATTTGTCTTTATTTTTACTGTGTTTTACTATATATTGTGTTACATGTCCACTGACTAACATTACTGTAAATATAGCAGCAACTGTAATAATGCATACAGGGATAATTACTGGTTTAAGATTAAGCCATGATGACATAAGTCCGACACCTGCTGGAATAAACATCACAGGCATTATTTCTATAAGAAAACTTCCTGCCTCCTTCACTGATTCAAGCTTTATAATACCAGATAAAAGTCCGGCAAATAATATCACCATTCCATAAATACTGGCTGGCACCGGTAAAGGAAGCAGCTTGTTTAGAATTTCTCCGATTAAAGATATAACCAGAATGATTAAGAATTGTTTTAAATATTTCATAATGAATCTCCATCCTTGCGCTGTTTTTTTAATACGAATTACATAAAAAGCAATTCTTTGTATACATGACGCAAAACCGTCGTTCATTATATAACCAGATATAAATACATATCAAGATGTTTTTATGAAAATACATTAAAAATACAATCCTATGATTTTTTTGCAATAAACTGTGCATATTCAGGGGACATGCTTCTTATCCTTTCAACAACAGCCTTTAACTCCTCAACTACATAATCTGCCTCTTCCTTAGTTAAATCTTCACCTATTGTCATTCTGACAGAGTTTCGTGCAATGTTCTTATCAACTCCTATGGCCGTAAGTACATGCGATGGGTCCACAGAACCTGATGCACATGCCGAGCCTGCTGATACACATATCCCCTTCTGGTCTAACATTATAAGGAGCAGCTCTGAAGCAGCACCTATAAAACTCATATGTATGTTGCCAGGAAGTCTTTTATATCTGTCTCCATTAAGTATTGCATATGGAATATCTGCTGATATTCTTTCTATGATATAATCTCTCATGCCAGATACATATTTCATATTCTTTTCCATATTCATAGCCTCAAGTCTGGCTGCCTCTGCCATACCTATAATTCCAGGAACATTAAGCGTTCCTGCCCTGCGGCTTCTCTCCTGTGAGCCTCCATGAATAAAAGAACCTATCTTTACACTGTTACTAATATACAAAAAACCTGTTCCCTTAGGTCCATGAAACTTATGGCCGCTTGCACTAAGCATATCTATATTCATATCCTTAACATTAACAGGAATATGTGCAAATGCCTGAACAGCATCCGTATGGAATATAACTCCTTTTGAATGTGCAGCAGCGCCAAGCTCCTTTATGGGTTCTATAGTACCAATCTCATTATTAGCATACATTATACTTGCAATAATAGTTGTGTCCTTTATAGCTGCACAGAATTCATCTATATCAACCAGTCCATTACTGTCAACATCAAGATATGTTACTTCATATCCATGCTTTTCAAGCCACTCACATGTATGGAGTATAGCATGATGTTCAATCTTTGTTGTTATTATATGATTACCCTTATCCTTAAAACACTCTGCTGCCGCCTTAAGTGCCCAGTTATCTGATTCACTTCCACCTGCCGTAAAATATATTTCATTTGGCTTATCAGCACCTATTATATCTGCAATCGTTGTTCTTGCATCTTCAACTGCTTTTTTTGACTTCTGTGCAAAATTATATATACTTGACGGATTGGCATAGTTATCTGTAAAAAAAGGCAGCATACTGTTTAAAACCTCAGGTTTTACAGATGTTGTAGCCGCATTATCCATATATATTAATCTATCCATATTAAACCTGCTTTCTCTACATAATTCAGACATTATATAATCACGCCACCACCAAGCACATACTCACCATCGTACAGTACAAGTGCCTGTCCCGGTGTTACTGCGCGCTGTGGTTCATCAAATGTACATTCAAGTGTTTTATCATCTATCATTCTTATCGTACAATCTGCGCCACCATGGCTGTAACGTATCTTTCCCTTTGCCCTTACCTGGCCTTGCAGCTTTTCTATTGACATAAAATTAAGATTGTTTGCATATAATGTTTTAGAGAACACATCATTATTCTCCCCTATTACAACCTCGTTAGTTTCCGGTCTTATTGCCACTACAAACACAGGATGTCCCATAGCCAGACCAAGACCCTTTCTTTGTCCTACTGTATAGTGAATAATACCATTGTGCCTGCCTATGACATTACCATTTACGTCAACGAAATTACCTGGAACTGGCTTGTAATCAGTAGTTCTTTCTATATAACCAGCATAATCATTATCAGGGACAAAACATATTTCCATGCTATCCGGTTTATGTGCAACCATCAGATTGTTATCTTCAGCTATTTTACGTACCTGCTCCTTAGTATAATCGCCTATCGGCATAATAGTATGTGCAAGCTGCTCCTGTGTAAGATTATACAGTGCATATGTCTGGTCTTTCTTTGCTGTCACTGAGTTTCTGATGGCATAACGGCCATTATCAAGCTGGCATATTCTTGCATAGTGACCCGTAGCTATGAAATCTGCACCTATCTGAAGACTTCTTTTAAGAAGCGACTCCCATTTAACATATCTGTTGCATGCTATACATGGATTGGGGGTTCTTCCAAGCTTATACTCTTCAACAAAATAATCAATAACATTATCTTTAAACTCATTTTTAAAATTCATAACATAATATGGTATATCAAGCTGGCCTGCAACTCTTCTTGCATCATCAACTGCCTGGATCCCACAGCAGCCATTCTCTGTTGTTTCCACAGAGTCATCCTGCCATATCTGCATTGTAACACCTATAACATCATATCCCTGTTCTTTTAAAAGAAATGCTGCAACAGACGAATCAACGCCGCCCGACATTCCTACTACTACTTTTTTCTTCATATATTATCTCCATATATTTATTATATATTTATTATTTTATTGTTTATATTTTATCATCTTTTACACATACTATGCATTTATGATCAGCTTATCTGCAATACCCTTAATCTCACACCAGTCATCTGCTGAATCCTCATCATATACTGCACACACCTTAAGACCAGCCTCTTTAGCTGCTTTAACACCTCTTAATATATCCTCATAAACCCATGTATCTTCTGAATTCATGCAGGCCTTATCTATAACCTTAAGATAACTGTTTTTATCACTCTTTTTTAAGCCAATATCATATACAGTATATATATCATAAAAGCATTTTCTTATGCCAAGCCTGTCAAGCAGAATCTCTACACTGCTCTTTTCTGAAGCAGTAAATATAACAAGTTTACTTCCGGCCTCGTACTCTCTTCTAACAAGCTCAACCATACCTTCTTTTGCCGGGATATCCGTTGCATAGTGCTTGTTCATGATTTCAACAGCAGCCTTACTTATCTGTTCAAGATCAGTATCTATCCCTAGTACATTTTTAAGATAGCATGCATAATCATTTAAATCCATAACACCTGTAATATCATCAAAATCATCTGGAAGCTCTGCACCTTTATACAATGCATATTCTCTTGCACTATTTTTCCAGAAAGGCATTGAATCAACAAGTGTCCCATCCATATCAAATATTATGTTCTTTTTTTTTGCAAACAACTCCCTTGTCTTTATAAAAAGCTTCCTTGCAGCCTCAGCACAGTCATCAGCTGCAAATATAGCAGATACTACTGCAATACCATCAACTCCTGTATCCTTTAGATAATCACAGTTATCGTAATTGATGCCGCCTATGGCAACTACTGGAATATCCTTCATCATACCTGTCAGCTCTATGAGTGTTTCTTTACTCATATCTTTAGCATCAAGCTTAGTGCTCGTATGAAATACCGCTCCCATCCCTACATAATCGGCACCCATTCTTATAGCATTTTCAGCCTGTTCTTTAGTCTTAACAGTCATGCCGATTATTTTTCCTTCACCAAGGACCGCCCTTGCAGTCTTATAATCAGCATCACTCTGTCCTATATGCACACCATCTGCATCAGCCTCTTTTGCAGCATATATATCATCATCTATAACAAATGGCACACCATATTTTTTAGCAATAGGCTTTATTGCCATCGCTTTCTTTACTATTTCCTCATGTGTGGCATTCTTTTCTCTTAACTGTAAAAATGTAGCTCCGTTTGCAAGAACACTCTCTATAACTGAAAGAAAGTCCTTTCCGTTAAGCCATTGTGTATCTGTAACAGCATAAAGCTGCATATCTTCTCCTGTAACTCTCACAGCAACCTCCTAAACATAATCCGCTATTTGCATATTAGTATAAAATTCTTTGCATTTTTTCGCAACTGTATTTATAATGTGATGTGCAAAAAAAAAAATCAAAATAAAATCAAAGGAAAACGAAATTGAAAGGAAATTAAGATTATGACTAAAGATTTAACAAAAGGAAAGATTATGCCTCTTCTTGTAGGATTTACGATTCCTCTTGTTCTTGGAAATCTCTTTCAGCTTACATATAATGCAGTTGACAGTATTATTGTTGGCCAGTTTGTTGGCAAAGAGGCTTTGGCAGCAGTCGGTATATGCAACCCTGTTATGACACTTATGATACTTTTTCTTAATGGATTGTGTATGGGTGCCAGCATACTTATGGGTACACAATATGGTGCAAAGGACTATGATAAGCTGCATAGACAGATAAGCACAACTATGCTCTCAGGTGTCATATTTTCCATCATATTAAGCTTAATATGTATTATTTTTTCAGTACCAATACTGCATATACTCCAGGTCGATTCCTCTATAATAAAGCTTACAACCTCATATATGCGCATCATATTCATTGGCCTTGTATTTACATTCCTATACAACTTCTTTTCAAGCACATTAAGAGCTCTTGGTGACAGCCAGACACCTCTGTACTTTCTTATAGCCAGCTCTGTGCTAAATGTGATTGGAGATCTATTCTTTGTAATTGTGCTTAAAATGGGAAGCAACGGATGTGCCATATCTACAGTTATAAGTGAAATGTTTTGCTGTATTTTCTGCATAATATATATCCAGAAAAAAGTCCCAGTTCTTTGTCTTGGAAAAAAGTGGCTTGTATTTGACCATTCTCTTCTAAAAAAGACTATAAGCTATGGATGGGTATCTGCTATGCAGCAGGCAACAGTACAGCTTGGTAAAATAGGCATCCAGGCCATAGTAAACACTATGGGCGTATCTGTAGCTGCCGCCTTCGCCGTAGTAAACAGAATAGATGACTTTGCTTATACTCCTGAGCAGAACATCGGGCACGCCATGACAGCTCTTATGGCGCAGAACAAAGGTGCTAAAAAGCAGCAGCGTATGAAAGACGGCTTCAGATGTGGAATGATACTTGAATTCATATATGGAGTCATTCTGTTTCTCATATGTTTTTTACTGGCACGTCCTCTTATGCTTCTCTTTGTTAAGGATGAAGAAGTTATACTGCATGGTGTAAGATATTTAAGACTTATTTCATTTATGTATATTCTTCCAGCGGCAACTAACGGCATACAGGGTTACTTCCGTGGCATAGGCGACCTTAAGATCACACTGCTTAGCAGCTTCATCAATATGGGTGTACGTGTTATTGCTGCTATCCCGCTTGTTCTTATACTTGGCATGGGAATAGAAGCTCTTCCACTATCTTATCTTGCAGGATGGGTTGGAATGCTTATAGCTGAGCTTCCTCTTCTTATAAAAAATTATCATCAACTCACCAGAAATGCTACGTCTGAAAATAACAAAGCTGAAAATAACAAAGCATAATTTACTTTTGACACAACATTAAATATATTGTATAATAACAATATCTTTTTGCTGTATACAACAAAAGATGAATAGTGTTTCACTTAACACTATAGTAACAATGACTTAATAAAAAGAACTGCGGTTTCCAATGCATAATGCGTTGAAACCGCAGTTCTTTTTATCCACTACTTATTATGTATCTGTTATATGCAATCTTTTAGCGCAATTTAAGATAAATCCTCAAGCTCTACAATAAAACATCTTCAAGCTTCAGTTTTGGAACATGGTGTACATTTTCCTCATCTCTGTAATATTTAAGATTATCTGTACATGACACTTCATCTATAACAACTTCTTCTTTTGGATAACCTAAGGCGATAACAAGTCTTGCACTGAGTTCAGAAGGAAGTTCCAGTCTTTTGTTAAGCTCTGGAATATTAACACTTGCAAACATGCAGCCACCCAGTCCCTTTTCTGTAGCTGATAAAAGTATAGTCTGTGCAGCTATACCCTCATCTCTTGGCGCCTGCACATCGACAGGACTGCATATTATGATATATCCTGCTGGCTTTTCTCCTTCTTTAGGACCATCCCAGTCTGTAAGTGCTGCTGCCCACTTTAATGTTGAAAACACCTTTTCATTGTCTGAAGCATCACATACTACTTTATATCTTAATGGTTGTCTGTTTGCTCCCGATGCAACATTTCTTGCTATATCAACAAGCTCCTCAAGTTCTTTAACACTTACCTTTCTGTCCTGATAAAATCTTCTATACGATCTGTTTTTAAGTACTGTTTCTTTAAGTGACATATTATCAGCCTCTTTTCTTAGATTTTATTAATACTATTCTTTATGCTTCTTTTTATCTGCTCCTCATGCAGCATAAACCGTTTCTGTTCAGATGATATGAATCTGTCAGACATGACGAATTCAAAGAATTCATCATATGGAACATACATATAATCCATTGTTTCACCAGGCTGTAATGTAATGCGTTCCTCTTTATCACACAAGTTAATATATCCATGATATATACAATGCTTGTTATGATCCGTATATTCGTAAAGAGTAATCAGTTCTTCCGGTTTACATAGCAATCCAGTTTCTTCATATAACTCCCGTGAAGCTCCTTCATTTGAAGATTCACCAGCTATTATAGAACCTCCCGTGACTTCCCATTTTAAAGGGTTTGTTTTATTACGTGACCTCTGTGTTATAAGCACTTTCCCATCCTTTGTTACTGTATAAATCATAACTACAACATGATACACTCCGTCTGGCATAGACTTTGCCATACTTCTTCTAACCTCGTATCCAAGCTTGTTTTCCTGTGCATCATAGGCATCCCACATTTCTTCATCTACCATTTCGATAAAGCCATCGTAGTACTGTTCTTTAAAATGCACTATCTCCTCTAACTGCTGCTTATTGTAAAGTATGTTTTCTGGTGCAACTATCCACACTGTATCAGAATCATCTCTTCTCCTTGCAACTGCAATAAGAATGCCCGCATACTCATCAACTGCAACATCAACTCCTACAAGATATGCTCTCTGTTTTTCATCATGCTTTGAAAGCTCAAGGTCACTTTCATTTAAAACATACCCGGCATTAATAGGGTACACCGACGAGGGATTATCTTCATCTGCACTTCCTAACGGATGGTCTACCTTTACCGTAACTAATTTTTCTTTCACCTTTTACCTCTTTCCTTATAGTACCTGATATTTAATATATCTTAATTTACTCTTTCTTAACCCATACACTCACGAACCCGCGCTGCACGCTATCTCGCCCTGCTTCGCATGGCTGTTCGTTCGTTAATGGCGCAAGAAAAGAATATGTCTGCTGCGCAGCCGCATTCTTTTCTTTTGCGCTCATTATATCTTAATCCACAATTTGTCACAATCCATTATATAAAAACAGTTCTTTCAAGTCTGTAAAAACCTATAATAATGGAGAAATCATATGAAGCATACATGTTTCAAGCTTAAGTGGTCTGATAACATCTACAGCATAATCAGATGTAACCTCATTAGAAATCTCAAAGTTATTCAGCATATCCGCTTTAACCTTTCCTGCAAGCTCTCTGTTATACGTAAACACAGCATTTTCAAAATGCAGGTAAAGGCTTCTGAAATCCATATTGATCGTGCCTACGACACATACTTCGTCATCCGCCACCCACTGCTTTGCATGACAAAAACCAGGTGTATATTCATATATACGCACGCCTGCTGAACATAATGGCTCATAATATGACCTTGTTATCTTATATACCATCTTTTTATCTGGTATCCCTGGTGTTACAATTCTTACATCAACGCCTCGCTTCACCGCAAGTCTTAGTTCTCTTTCCATTTCATCTGTTATTATAAGATAAGGTGTTGTAATATACACATAATGCTTTGCATTCTTTAATATATTAAGATATACATCTTCACCTATTCTGTCATGTCCTAGAGGATTATCCGAATATGGCTGTACATAACATTCCTGTGATGCTGCATTATAAGTGCCATCTGTTGCATCTATATATTCATCATAAGCCTCCTGTGAATCTGTATGGTCTATAGCATTCCACATGGTAAGAAAACTTGCTGTGAGACTTTTAACCGCATCTCCTGTAAGCTTTACTCCTGTATCCTTCCAGTAACCATATGGATGAGTTATGTTAAAATACTCATCTGCAAGATTATATCCACCAGTAAAACCAACTTTTCCATCTATAACAGTAATCTTCCTGTGATCCCTGTTATTCATAAACATATTGACTATAACCTTAAGTGGATTAAACACCCTGCACTGTATTCCCTCATCTCTCATACGCTTTATAAATTCTTTGTTCAGGAAAAATATGCTTCCAAGATCATCGTAGAATATTCTTACCTCAACTCCATTTTTTGCTTTATCTATAAGAACTTTTTTTAATCTTTCAAAGCTTATCGCATCTTCTATTGCATGATATTCCATAAATATAAACTTTTCAGCCTTTGAAAGCTCCTCAAGCTGTGCTTCAAAGCTTTCCAGAGCAGTATTATAATACTCCATATCAGTATTCTTATATACAGGATATTTAGCTGTATTGCTTATATATCTGCATTGATTTGCTATGCCAAGATCCTTTTGTTCAAGCTCTTTTATAATCTGTTCATCCTGTTTAAGCTTGTTTTTAAGTATATCAGCCTCTATTCCATTGAATCTTCTTCTCATACCCTTTGTAACAATAGAACGTCCAAAAAGAAGATAAATACATATTCCAAAGAAAGGAACAGCTGTTATAACTATCAGCCACGGCATTCTCTGTGCCGAATTAACATGCGTTCCAAACACTTTTAGTGCTATAATAACAGCTATACATGTCATTGTAAGTGTTATAGCTGTCGAATACGTGTTTAACTTCGACATAAGAACTATCATCCAGCCTGTCTGTATAAGTACAAGAAGCGCTATAAGAATAAGTCTTGTTGCGCTATTTTTTATACTGGATTTTCTCTCTGTACGCATATTATGGTTCTGTTTCTGCATATGTCATCACTCCTATAGCTTTTATGGGAATTCATGATATCAGTGAAAAAAGCTTATACCACTAACATCGTAGTACGTAATTATAGCACTAAGTTGCACATCCTGCAAACTGTGTCATATAAAGCTGATAATATTTTCCTTTCTTAGCAAGAAGATTTGCATGGCTGCCTGTCTCAGCAATCCTTCCCTCATCCATAACAACTATTAGATCTGCATCCTGTATAGTCGAAAGCCTATGGGCTATTATAAGACTTGTCCTGTCCTTCATAAGCTTAACCATAGCATCCTGTATATGCTTTTCAGTTCTTGTATCAACACTAGAAGTCGCCTCATCCAGTATAAGAATCTTAGGCTGTGCAAGAAATGCCCTTGCAATCGAAAGCAGCTGTCTTTGTCCCTGTGATATATTCTCTCCCTCTGACATAAGCTGCGTATCATACCCCTGTGGCATCTTTCTTATCATGCTGTCACAATTACTCATCCTTGCAGCCATATACATCTGTTCATCAGTCGCACTGCTGTTTGAATATCTAAGGTTATTTTCTATTGAATCTGCAAAGAGAACCGTATCCTGAAGTACTATTGCTGTATTCCTTCTTAAGCTGTCACAGTCAATATCCTTTATGTTAACATCGTCTATCAGTATTTCCCCACTATCAACATCATAAAACCTCATAAGCAGATTAACAACGGTTGTCTTGCCACTTCCAGTAGAACCTACAAGTGCAACCTTCTGCCCAGCCTTTACCTCAAGGTTAAAATCATAAAGAACCTGCTTTTCCTTCGTATAAGAAAAATTAACATTTTTAAATCTGATGATTCCCTTTAAATCATCCATATTCTTCTTTCCACTTTTATCCTCAAGTGGTTCATCCATGACTTCAAATACCCTTTCAGCACCTGCAACAGCCGTCTGTATCTGTCCATATATCTGTGCAAGCTCATCTATAGGTCGTCCAAACTGTCTTGCATACACTATAAATGCTGATATAACACCTATTGATATTATATTATTAATGGCAAAATAGCCTCCAAAAGCTGCTATTATAACGAACCCCACATTATTAACGACATTCATGACAGGTCCCATGGAACCACCAAGAATCTCAGCTATTATGCCAACTCTTGTAAGTTCATCAGAAACATTGTCAAAATCATTTACAACTGCATTTTGTCTGTTATACGCAACTACTGTTCTGTAACCTGTTACCATCTCCTCTACATTTCCATTAAGCTGCCCAAGTATCACCTGTCTTTTCTTAAAGAAGAATCGCATTGCCTTTGACAAAAGCTTCGTAGCCACTATAGTTAATATAACTGTCACACATGACAACGCAGCAAGCTGTGGGCATAAAGCTACCATCATTACAACTGTTCCTATCACAGTAAGTATACCTGAAAACAAAGAACTCATAGACTGTGATACCGTAGTTGAAATATTCTCTATATCATTAGTCATTCGGCTCATAATATCACCATGACTGTTAGCATCAAGATATCTTATAGGCAGATTAACTATATTTAAGAACAAATCTTTTCTCATCCTGCTGACTATATTCTGACTTAATACTGCACTTAACTTACTCTGCATATATGTACATATGCTATGTATTATATAAATAATGACCATCACTATAAGTATGGGTGAAAGCTTATCCCATTGCCTTCCAGCTATCGCATCTATCGCATTACTCTGAAGTTTTGGCGCATATACTGAGCATGCAACCACAACAACAACTGCAAGCATAAGCAAGAACAGCATTTTCTTTTCTGATACGAAATAACCCATGAGCCTTTTTAATGTTTTCTTCCCATTCTGCGGTTTTTCTACTGTCATATTTCTGTTTCCAGGTCTTCTGCCAAAAGCCCTGTAATTATTCATCTGTGCCTGTCTGCTCTCTTCCTGTTTCATACACAAATCTCCCTATCCATAATATGATTATAGCCTATTTTTTTAACTGTGAATCATATATATCCTTATATATACTGCTTGTTATCATAAGCTGCTCATGACTTCCAACATCTGCCAGCTTTCCATTATCCATAACAACTATCCTGTCCGCATTTTTAACTGATGCTATCCTCTGCGCTATTATAATCTTTGTAATATCTTTTTTATTCTTTCCAAGATTACTATAAAGTTCTGCTTCTGTTTTCAGATCCAGTGCACTTGTCGCATCATCAAATATAAGTATCTCGGCTGGCTTTATGACTGCCCTTGCAATAGCAACCCTCTGTCTTTGTCCTCCTGAAAGGCTGTGTCCACCCTGGCTTACAATTGTCTGCATGCCATCTTTCCTGTTATTTATAAACTGCGCTGCCTGTGCTGTATCTGCTGCCGCAGCTATATTATCTGGCGTGGCATCTGGCAGCCCCCATGCTATATTGTCAGCTATACTTGCAGTAAATATCTCTGATTTCTGCAGGGAAACTGCTATCTTATCTCTTAATACTTCAAGCTTGTAATTCCTTACATCCACATCATCAACAAGCACTGCACCTTTTGTAACATCATAGAATCTTGGGATAAGGCTTATAAGACTTGTTTTGCCGCATCCTGTAGCACCAAGTATGCCTATTGTTTCACCAGGCGATATGACTAGATTAAAATCCTCTATAACACTGGCATCTTCATTGCCAGGATATGCAAATGATACGTTTCTAAACTCAACTTTACCTTTTACTATAGTTTCACCATCATATGCGCCATCCTTTATAGCCGGTTCACAGTTTAATATCTCCATAATCCTTTTTTGAGATGCTACACCTCTTGATGCCGTCTGGAATATCATAGTCATACGCATAACTGCATTAAGCACCTGTGAGCAGTATGTGATAGCCGCCATAACATTACCTGGTGTTGCACTGCCATCCATAACCTGTATACCTCCAACCTTAATCACTGCGACAACCGACAGGTTAAGAATTATATTCATAACCGGTGTCATATAAGATAGCAATAAAAGCACATCAAGCTGTGTTCCAACAAGCTCATCATTGGCTTTGTTAAACCTTTCTGTTTCATAGTCTTCTTTTACATATGCTTTTACAACACGCGAACCTGATACATTTTCCTGCATAATATTATTAAGCTTATCAAGCTTTTTTTGCAATATCGTAAACTTCGGATTAGACTTTGCAATAAAATATATAACACATATAACTATAAAAGGAAGTGCGCATGCTATTACAAGTCCGAACTGGATGTTAAGTCCTATCATGCAGACTATACCACCTATAAACAGCATACTTGTACGCACAAATCCTCTCATGCACTGCATCACAAAATTCTGCAGCTGTGTAATATCATTCGTAACCCTTGTTATAAGAGAACCTGTTGAAAACTTATCTGTCTGTTCAAAAGAAAAAGACATAATTCTTTTAAATGTATCTTTTCTTACATCGTTGCCAAACTGCTGTGCTGAAAGGTTGGCAAACACTCCTGACATAACTCCGCATACCCCACCTGCTGCTACTAAAAGCACCATTCTTATACCTGTACCCAGTATGATATCAAGATTTCCAACACCTCCACTGTTAATACCAAGTACACCATCATCTATTATATGGCTCATAAGTTCTGGCTGGATAAGGTCCATGCTTACTTCACCAATCATAAAAAGTGGTGCAAGCATCGTAAATAACCAGTATTTTTTTAAGTATTTAAGCATATTCTCTCTCCTGTTTCATATAGTCGTTGGCAAAAGCCCCTGCTTTGATACATACGGATTGCTTCATTGCTATGCAATTCCCTCAATCATTGAACACCTCAAATTCCCATAAAATGGTGTGTTCACATCATATTATACAATAAAAAGCACTGATTGGAAGATTCTTCTTTCCTTCAGTGCTTTCTTATAACTAATGCATTTTATTCTCTTGATTTTTTATATTTTTTCTTCTGTATATACATATCGGCATCAGCTTTTTTTACAATATCCTCGATATTTCTGCCTGCGCCATATGCCTTACCTATAGAAGCTGATATTTGTATACCATCATAACGATTCTCATTTTTCTTATCAGCAATGCTGTTATATCTGGCTATAATATCATCAACAACGGTATCATCGTTACCTTCAAGAATAGCAACGAATTCATCACCACCTATCCTATATATCATGCCCGCATTATCAACAGCCTTGATTATTGATGATGCTATTCCCTTTATGAGGACATCTCCACTTTCATGTCCCAGATTATCATTAGTATACTTAAGTCCATTGACATCCCAGAATATAACTGAAATCTCTGGTATATGTGGATAATAAGCTCTTACCATATCAAGATACTTATTCCTGTTGTATACCTCTGTCATATCGTCTATCTCTGACATATATTTAAGATGTTCTTCATTGGCAGCCTTGTTTGCAATGGTATCTGATATATGTACAACCATAAGTACTACAGCCAAAAGCAACATAGCTCTTGGCACTATAAAATAAAGCAGAAGCTTTAATGCTGGATTGTCATTGACCGGGGCTGCATTAAATATAGTTCCACCTGCATCCACATATTCTTTTATGGTTCCTCTCGTAAGAACAACCATATTGGCATCACACAAGCCATCATAATAACCTATATACACAGATATTGCCAGCCCTATCACACTAAGAATATAAGTGTAATAAACCATTTTTCTTTGTCCATATTGCAGCGAATATATAACCGGCAGAACAATAAGAAGATACATGTGATATGTAAGAATTGATGACTGCACGAATATAGCAATAACAATTCCAGCCATGGCAAAATACTTTGTAATCTTATTGTCCATGCCAAGTATGCTACATATAACGACTGTAAGCACTGTTACCACAAATGTAAATAAAAGACTCATAGACATAAGTCTGCCTTCTACAGTAAATATTCCTGCACAATTCAAAATCCATGTGATAAATGGAAATATCATTGTAAGAAACTGACATTTGACAGAAAATCTGTTAGCATCTGCTTCATATGTAGTTGCTGAATGCTTTTTATTCCCCTCAATATTATATATATTCATACCTACATCTCCAAATATGTTTATTTATCCATTCGTTTATACAGATAACAAAACAATTCCCAATAGTAAATAATAAATATCTGTCATTCTGACTTAATCTATCAACCCTCAAACACACGCTTTATGCTGTCATAATGCAAAAATTCGCCTTCATCCGCTATCTGTTCAATCTCTTCTTTAGTAACAAATCTGTATCCTAACGCCTCTTCTGTCTGCACATGTACATCTTCATCCTTAACGTCCTTAATAAACTTGTATACATCTACAAAATAGTTATCTCCCTCGCCAGGATTCTCTCTTTTATATGTAAAAACATATCCACCATCAGCATTGGTCACATCTATGCCTGTTTCTTCAAATACCTCTCTTCTTACAGCCTCCACTGACTCTTCGCCAGCCTGTGCTGCACCTCCTGATACTTCCCACCAGCCTGGTGCCCATGCCTTAGTCATAACCCTCTGCGTTATAAGGAACTTTCCATCAGGTCTTTTAATAACACCAAGTACCGTGAGATGATATTCACCATCCTTTAAGCACCAGTCATTTTTTTTCATAAGTCTGCCTGTCTTTTTCTTATCAGCATCATATATATCCCACATTTCCATGATAATAATCTCCATTCTTAAGCTCAAGATATCGCTATTCTATAATAATAGAAGTGTACTTTATTACTATACTATAACAGAGCACTCTTTTCCATTAAATTATTGTTTTTTTATATGAACATAATTATTTCTGATGAATCTTTACCATATGTGCATATTCACCATCAAGCTTCATAAGCTCCTTATGAGTACCACGTTCCTTAATACCTTCTTCTGTAAGCATAAGTATCTCCTCAGCATTCTCTATAGTTGTAAGCCTGTGCGCTATGACTAGTGTTGTCCTGTTTTTAGCAAGCTTCTCTAAAGATTCCTGGACTATCTGCTCACTTTCATTATCAAGTGCTGAGGTGGCCTCATCAAATATAAGTATAGGTGGATTCTTAAGAAATACCCTTGCAATAGAAAGTCTCTGCTTTTGTCCACCTGAAAGCTTAACACCTCTCTGTCCGATATCTGTATCATATCCGTTTTCAAATGACTCAATGAACTCATGTGCATTGGCAAGCTTAGCTGCAGCTATAACCTCTTCATCTGTCGCATCAGGTCTTCCATATCTTATATTTTCTTTTATGCTTCCCATAAACAGATAAACATCCTGCTGTACAACACCTATATGGTCTCTTAAGCTTTTTAATGTAACGTCCTTTATATCTGTACCATCTATTCTTATACTTCCACCAGTTGCCTCATAAAACCTTGGTATAAGAGAACATAATGTTGTCTTTCCCACTCCTGATGGACCTACAAGTGCTACATATTCGCCCGGTTTTACGTTAAGATTAATACCTGACAGCACCTCATCACTGCCATCCTTATACTTAAACGATACATTGTCAAATGTTATCTCTCCCTTGACATCTTTAAGTTCTTTCGCATCTGGCTTTTCCTTAATCTCCGGTTCAACCGACAATATCTCAAGAAATCTTTCATATCCGGAATATCCGTTCTGGAACTGCTCTGTAAAGTCGATAAGTACTTTAACCGGCTCTGTAAATATATTGATATACAATAAAAATGTAACAAAATCAGTCAGATTGACCCAGCCCTTTGTTATACCTGCACCGCCAACTGCTATGACTATAACATTAATCATAGTTGTAAATGCTGTAAGACCGGCATTGTATGTTCCCATATAATGATAACTGTTTTTCTTTGCCTCAAGGAAGGCATCATTTCCCTTTTTAAACTTTTCACACTCTATATCCTCATTAGCAAATGATTTTACAACCCTTATACCAGAAAGATTATCTTCTATCTGCGCATTTATCTCCCCTATACGAACTCTGTTTCTTTTAAATGCCGTCTTCATTCTCTTGTTAAGGAAATATGCAAACACAAGCATAACCGGAACAAGGATAAATGCTGCAAGCGTAAGCCTTAAATCTATAGAGCTTAAAATACATAATGCTCCAACTATCTTTATAAGCGATATAGTAATATTCTCCGGACCATGATGTAAAAGCTCTGTTATATCAAACAAATCCGATGTTATTCTTGAAAGCAGCTGTCCTACCTTCTGATCATCATAAAACGAATACGAAAGCTTCTGGTAATGATTAAATATCTCCGCTCTCATATCATACTCAATCTTAGCACCCATGACATGTCCATAATTGGATATATAATAATTACATCCCCACTGGATAAGCACAAGAATGAAAAGCACTATAACTATAATAGTAATATTCTTTAAAGCCTCATCTGCTGACATATATGCCACTTTGGATGTTATAAATCTTACTACAAGCGGAATTACAAGTGCCACTGCCGCTGACATCATGGCAAGTATCATATCTAATATAAATGTACCAAGATATGGTTTATAATATCTGGCTAATTTTTTCAGATTTTCCTTCATCAGTTATATCCTCTTTCTTTAAAACTCTGTTCATTATAACACAACTTTCGTATATGTGTAAAAAAGACTTTTGCATTACTACAAAAGTCTTAAACATATAACACTAGTGCTCCGCCTTCACAACCTGTACTGGAACTCCAAGAAGCACCGCCCCACCAAGTATATTGCCAAAAGTAACAACAATCATACTTTTTATAACTGCCACTGTTCCAATATTGCCAAGCAGCATATATCCTATAGAAAATGTACTCATATTAGCTATACAGTGTTCAAAACCGGCAACTACGAATGACATTATAATACAAAACATAATAATAAGCTTTCCGCTCTCACTCTTTAACTTAGTTCCAACAAGCACTGCCATACATACAAGGAAGTTGCAAAGAATCCCCCGGAGTAAAAGTTCTGGCACACCTGCTGATATTTTTGAATATATAAAGCTGTTATAATAATCTACCATTATAACGTGTGAAGCCTTACTATATACAAACATCGCTGATAATAAAAAAGCCCCAACAAAGTTTCCAACATAACTTACAACCCACACTTTAACCATATCCTTAACTGATACAGTTTTATTATACACCCCTACTGCCATAACGAAATTATTACCTGTAAATAACTCACCATTTAAGAATACTACAAGAACTATTGCAAGTGAGAATAAAAACGCCCCTAACAGCTTTCCAAACTGTGGATATGTAGAATACAGCACTGCTGCACTTACATTGGATAATATAGTCGCAACAACTATATAAAATCCCGCCATAACTGCTCTCATAAAGTACTTTCCAAAGTGGTTGTTGCAAAGCTCTGCCTTATTCTTTGCCGCTTCTGCCACTTTCGCAACATCTGTTAATAACATAATATACTTTCCTTTTCTTTCATCATCTTTTATCTTTTTGTCCGTGCCATATTGTATACAGCATACACGACACAGCTTAAAAGGATAGCATAATAACTTATAATTTTCTATATATATGATGTATTTTTCAAAGTACTTTCCATAAAATGTTAATCTTCAAATTTTATATAGAGGATACATTACATCAAAGAAATATATAGCATTTTCAAAATTAGCTCTTAACCATAACCAAAAATAACATACCCCGAATATATATCCAATCCGGACATATACTCAAAGTATGTCATTTACACATTTTATATTATTATTACTATTATCATTTTATTTAATTTGCAAACACTTTTTTAATTCCAGCCTTTGAAACACAGACATATAACGCAGCAAATATCACAACTCCGCTTACTGTCTGGAATATAAGTCCCGGAAGAGCTACTAATGCAGCCGATATACCATACACAAATATTCTCACTAATGTATAAGCACATATATGGAATATTGCTCCGACACCTACACCAACATATGGCATAATCTTATTATTCTTTCCAAGCTTCACCATAAATAAACCAATAATAAGCGCCCACATACTCTTTATGACAATCGTAGGAAGTACCCACACAGTATAGCCGCCTATAAGGTCTGCAAGACCTGCTCCGATAGCACCTGCAAATGCGCCTTTTTTATAACCAAGCATAAACACTGTAAGAAGCATAAAACCATCACCAAAATGATTATATCCGAACGGCGAAGGAATTTTAAAGAAAAATGTTCCTATAAATATAAGTGCCGCCATAAGACCTGTAAGTGTAATATCCTTTGTTTTCATTATCATAGTCCTCTTATCATCTAATTATAATCATACTCCGTACAGGATATATCCACTCATATTCCGCATATATCCTGCACACTTAATAGAGAATGTCTATAGCTACTTAAGATAGCTTATTGTCAATTATACATATATCTGGATATATTAAAATATTCAATATGCCGATAACATATAATGCCAACTGGCATTGTCAGTAATGTCAGTTGGCATATATACCTGATATTCAGTTGCACTTTCTTACATAGCTGTCATTATTTTTTACTCGAGATATATAATTATAGCTATTTCAAACTGTCCGTTTTCATATTCTTCAATCATTGAGCCATCATATTTATCAACAATTCTTTTTATATTATTCAAACCATATCCATGATTATCCTTATCGCCTTTCTTACTTATAATATGTCCATCTTCTTTCTTTATACCGCCATCATATAGGTTAGACATAGAAATATGTATCATTCCCGCAGTATATTTAATATTCAGACTTACTTTTGAATTATCTATTGCATTTTCTAAAGCATTATCAAGCAGATTACCAAGTATAATATTCACATCATATATATTTATTTTTAGATTTTCCGGTATTACAACCGATACAACTAACTCAAGACCTTTATTCATATATTTTTCAGCATAGAAATTCAAAATTCCGTCAAATGCTTCATTACCTGTATTATATATATTCTGCGCACTTATAATCTCATCACTCATCTGCTGCAAATAATCTTTTGCCTGCTGAACTTTATCTTTCATGAGCAAATCGTTTATCTCTCTTATATGATGTTTCATATCATGTTTTATTGTCCTAAAAATCTGCAAATAATAATTTCCTGAATTTTCTTCCTTCGTAATGATAGAAACCTATCCTTATGATTTCTTCTTTATTATATTAACATAACTATGCATTTTTATTTCATATCAGGTATAACTTACATACAAAAAGGTATAACTTACATTTAAAATAAAAATGTTCTTAATGCCTATATTTCTGACATCAAGAACATTCTTAGTTTATCTTTAATTATTCGTAACCCCCTCTACAATACATACGCATACGTATCAACCTGTCCATATTCATCCACCGTAATTCCTATTCTGACAGTAGTATTTTTATCAAGCTTAATATCTCTATATGCATATGAAACCTTTACCCTGAAATCTTTAGAAGTATAATTACATTGGGCATCACCAATATATACACCATTAATTTTAATTGCAATATTGGTAAGCTGTGACCACACTCCCTCTTCATAATCATATGAAATATTGTAAGCTACATCCATATTTATATTATACGCAATACCTTTTGAAGACCCATCAACCTGCAATTCCATATAGATAGCTTCTATATCTTAATTCCGACATAAAAGCTATCCTTCTTAAATCATATATTATAATTATTCAATTTTATACCGCAAGAGTTTTTTCTAATAATGCTTTGGCAATTAATGAATAGGCAGAACAGCAACATACTTAAACATCATAACAAAGTGGCATATACTTCCTGCCATAACAAAAAGATGAAATATCTCATGTGAACCAAAGTACTTATGACTAGCATTAAATGCCTTTAGCTTAAGCGCATATATAACTCCGCCTATAGTGTATATAATTCCTCCTGCAAGAAGCCACATAAAAGCTGCTTTTGGAAGTGCATTGATAATCTGTGTAAATGATAAAACACATGCCCAGCCCATGATTATATAAAGTGATGATGATATCCATCTTGGGCATGTAACCCAGCACAGCTTAAATATTATGCCAATAACTGCTATTCCCCATACAAGTGCAAGAAGTGCATAACCGGTAGTGTTATGAAGCACAACAAGACACACAGGTGTATATGAACCTGCAATCATAACTGATATCATACAGTGGTCAAGTTTTTTAAGAATTCTGTTAATCTTTGGTGTTGCATCAACTGTATGATAAGTTGTGCTTGCCGCATATAAAAGAATCATAGTTCCTATAAATATAGACAAAGATATAACATGTATCATATCCGGTGCTGACAATGCCTTTATGATAAGCGGCGTTGCCGCAAAAAGTGCCATAATCATCGCAATAAAATGTGTAATAGCACTTCCCGGTTCTTTAATCTTCATATGTGAAACATTTTCCTTAAGCTTTTCCATAATAATCCTCCATTCTTGCGTGTGAAAAATCTTATTTTTCACACTATCCTCCAATCCTTTTAAAGCAAATATAAAAGTTTGTTTTACTTCGCCATGTAGTTTTAATTACTACGTGTCATTATAATAGCACTATGTTTTAAAAAATGCAATACTACATATCCCCAAAATATAAAAAAACACAGATTTTGTTCTATCTATGTATGCACGATAGATAAAACAAAGTCTGTGCTTTATTATTATGTATTAAACTTTATCCAGTTTTTTTAATAATTAGCTTTTTTAGAAAATTACTTTATATATTTCTCTATTCTTTCCTTCATCTGCTCTTCACCCATAATGTGAACGATAGTCCAAAGGTCTGGTGTGTTGGCACGTCCTGTCACTGCTATTCTTACAACCTCAGCTATATCAGATACATTACCCTTGAAGCTTTCAGGGTCAGCCTTGTATGCCTTCATATCAGATGCAAAGCCATGCTCGTCAGCTATTTCCTTAAGCTTGTTAAACCATGTTGAATTGTCATCGTTGTGGTCGTACTTTGAAAGATAAGTCTTTAATATATCGCTTACCATATCCTCATCAAGTCTGAACTCATCTTTTTCATCATTAGAAGCGCCATCAAAGAAATATGCAATAAGCTCAAATATCTGCTTTGCATACATAAAATCTTTTCTTCTTCTCTTAGCACCAACACCCATATAAAGACGAAGAATCTGTAACATTTTTTCCTTATCTGCAAACCACATATCTACATTTTCAGGTGCATTTTCCTTAGCCCAGTCATATAAGAAATCATATAACTCATCTTCTGAAAGCTTAGATAACTCATTCTTACAAATGTTGTGTAACTTATCCTTATCAAAAAGTGCTCCGGACTGACTCATCTTATCTACAGAGAATGGGAATTCATTAATATCCTTATCAGGGAACTTCTCATGCCACTCCTCAAAGTTAGAGTTAAGAAGTGTAAGAAGATATACCTTCATAGTGTATGGATGATATCCATCCTTTCTGTAATAATCAAGCGAAAGCTCTGGATCCTTTCTCTTTGATAGCTTTCTCTTTCCGCCTGTTTCCTCATCAAACTTCATAAGATGCGCTGTATGTGCGTATGCTGGCATCTTAAAGCCAAGAAGGTGGAATAATTCATAGTGGATAGGAGCTGATGCAAGCCACTCACCACCACGTACAACAACAGTTGTTCTCATAAGATGGTCATCTATCGCATGTGCAAAATGATATGTTGGAATACCATCCTTCTTTAAAAGAACTATATCATGGATATTTTCTGGAAGCTTAATCTCTCCCTTTATTGCATCAACAAATGTAATCTCCTTATCAGGACTTCCCTGAGAACGAAGTCTAAGCACATATGGCTTTCCAGCTTTGATATTAGCCTCTATCTCCTCATATGAAAGATTACGGCAGGTTGCATACTCTCCATAATAGCCTGTAAGCACCTTTTTTTCTTCCTGCTCTGCTCTTACCTTATCAAGCTCTTCCTCTGTACAAAAGCATGGGTAAGCTAGTCCTCTTTCTACAAGGCTCTTGGCATATGTATGGTATATTTCAACTCTCTGTCTCTGGAAGTAAGGTCCATACGCATTTCTTGGATCAGAATCATCAAAGCCTGCACCTTCATCGAATTCAATATTAAAATATCTTAATACATTGATGATAGTTTCAACTGCTCCATCAACCTTTCTCTTCTCGTCAGTATCTTCTATTCTAAGATAGAACACGCCCCCATTCCTATGTGCGATTCTTTCATCTGCAAGTGCACTATAAAGGTTACCAAGATGAATAAAGCCTGTTGGGCTTGGTGCCATACGTGTAACCTCTGCCTTATTTGGAAGCTTTCTATATGGAAACTTTTCCTCGTAATACTCTGGTGTATTAACCACCTCTGGAAACAATAACTCTGCTAACTTCTGGTTATCCATGTTTATCCTCATTTCTGCGCACGTTTTTCTTATATAGAGCTTGTGTCGTGTGCGCACAGACACAAATCCCGCGTGTGATAAATAATTTTCCACACTAATCTTGCGCTTGTACTGTTATCTATATTTAAACACAGTATTTTATTTTACACATTTTCTGTTGATTAATCAACCTTTTACCACTTATTTCTTATAACGTCACCCGACTCATATAATATTACAAGCAAGCTCATGTGGGTTTGGACCTTTTGACCCCGGTATCATATTTTTAATATGTTATATATAGCATAAGCCAGTCCATCATCATCATTAGACAGAGTGATATAATCTGCTGCTTCCTTTAACGCATCACACGCATTGCCCATAGCTACTCCTGCTCCTGCGAATTCTATCATGTCACAATCATTATCCGCATCACCAAATGCTGCTATATTCTTTCTATCAATACCAAGTCTGTCTGCCAGGAACCTGACCCCGGATTTCTTGCCAGCATCCTTATATGAAATCTCAATAAGCTGTTTTACTGAACTAGTAATATATATATCTGGATCTTTTTCATATAATTCCCTGATTATCCTATTCTTTAATTCATCATCATCAAGCACAATATCTATACTATCCAGTTCATGCTTATGCTCATATATAAAGCTTACTATATCCTCTTGAAGAGTTCTTGTACTTCTCACATATTCTATTGCCTTAGGTGTTGCACCAAACTTTACCGGATCAGCCATATACTCCTTAGATGCATATGCCTTTCCCCTTATAAATGCTTCGTAGGTCACCGGATATCCTACAGTATTCTTAATTATCCCAGCTACTGAGGATTCCTTAAGTACATATGAATTAAGACACTTCTTATCCTTTATCTTGTATACAGCCGCACCATTACTGGTTATCGCATATTCTATTCCAGGTATTGTAACGACCTCTGAAGGAAGCGTATCAAACGCCCTTCCACTTGCAATACACACATGTATTCCTTTACTTATAGCATATTCTACTGCCTGTCTGTTAGCCTTAGATATATGACCATCCGACTTAAGCGTTGTTCTGTCAAGATCAAGTGCAATCAGCTTAACAGGCTCTTTATATACATTAGTATTCATTAATACCTCACTACTTTCCTGATAATCTGCCAAAGGCATACTTTATTATATAGTAAGCTGATTATTTTTCCAATTACTTTTATGTAGAATAAAAGTAGAATTTGCAATAATACTAATATTAAAAAGGACTACCGCAAAAAGAACCCTGACATAATACATAGAATTGTAAATTCAATTCTTAGTGTATGTATTATGCAGATAATTCTTATTGCGATAGTCCTTTATCTATGCCTTCTTACTCCAGAAATCAACTGGCTCATATTCCTGAAGCTTTGCAAGAAATCCTAACCTTTCAAGCTCCTCCTGAATAATATCCAATGCACTCTCATCCTGTGCAGCTATTGTATGATAATGATACCCCGAGGTTACATTCATAAGAAGCGTTGAACTTCCATTATTGATTTCTTCCATATATGCCTTTATATCACGTCTTGAATGAATATTAAGCTCCGCCTTAACCACACCATATACCTTATGATACACGAAAACATCCTTAACCCATCCGCCCATATCCACTATGGCATTAAGTTCCTTCTCTACATCTGCATTGGTATGCTTAACCTTGACTATTCTTGTATATTCCTTATTTCCTCTTATAACATAACCTCTGTTGGTTGAATATACATCATAAGATGCGGCTCTTATAAGTGCTATGTCCTGCACAATAACCTGACGGCTTACATTAAGCTGATTAGCGAGTGCAACACCTGATACAGGTGTATCACTTCTGCTAAGAATATCTATTATTTTTTCTCGTCTTAACTGTCCATTCATAACCTGGCTTCACCCCTGCATTTACTTTACTTATATTAATTCTAACACTTATCGTTGTAGACAGCAAGCCCTATGATCCGCTCTATGCTTTACGCTGTAAACAGCCTGAATCCTGCTATATAGCACATATAACATTAGTCAACCGGATGAAGATTCTTAAGCGAAATATCCATTATAGGAGCTGAATGTGTAAGTGCACCACTTGATACATAATTAACTGAAAGCCCTGACAGCTTGGCAAGATTCTCTTTGGTCATATTACCTGATACCTCTACCTCTGCCTTGCCATCTATTATTCTCATAGCCTCAGCCATAGTATCATGGTCCATATTATCAAGCATGATTATATCAGCGCCTGCTTCTACTGCATCCTTAACCATATCAAGTGTTTCAACTTCAACCTCTATCTTTCTTACAAATGGAGCATACTCCTTAGCAAGATTTATTGCCTCTTTAACTCCGCCTGCTGCACCTATATGGTTGTCCTTAAGAAGTACACCATCTGTAAGGTTATATCTATGATTATTACCACCACCGACTTTAACTGCATACTTTTCAAAAAGTCTGTTGTTAGGTGTTGTCTTTCTTGTATCAAGAAGCTTGATTCCTGTACCCTCAAGCAGCTTTACTACTTCACTTGTATAAGTAGCTATACCACTCATTCTCTGAAGATAGTTAAGAGCTGTCCTTTCTCCACATAAGAGAACCTTAATGTCTCCCCTTACAACTGCAAGAAGCTGTCCTTTCTTTACTCTATCTCCATCAACCACCTTAAGTTCAACCTCTGTATTCTCATCTAATAATGTAAACACTCTTTCAAATATCTGAAGTCCGCATATAACTCCATCCTGCTTACATATAAGATTCACCTCTCCCTTTCTAGGAACCGGCATAACACTGTTAGTTGAAACATCCTCACTTGTAATATCCTCTCTTAATGCACTTAATATTAATGGGTCTGCATTTAGTCTTAACGTAACCTGATCAAACATTTTATAATCTCCTCGCTATATGTATTTATAATAAAATTTCATTTCATAATAATCCGTATGATTTATAAATATGTATAATACACCATATTTTATTTATCACAAACTTCTGATCATGCTGTCTTCATAGCTGCATCAGCTTCGTCTATTTTCTTTCTTACAAGCCCGCTGTAGTACTTATCCAGCTTTTCTTCATCCTGATATTGATTTATATCTGTATTTTTAACATATTCATCGGCAGCAGCATCTAATATATCAGAAAGTTCATGCTCTGTCATATTATGTGCTGCTCTCTTTGCAAACACAAGGCTTTCAAGAAGCGAATTACTTGCAAGTCTGTTTCTTCCATGAACACCGTTACATGCTGTTTCACCAACTGCATATAGTCTGTCCATAGAGGTCTTACTTTCGTAGTCTACCTTTATTCCTCCCATAAAGTAATGCTGCGCCGGAACTACTGGTATACACTCCTTAGTAACGTCATACCCCTGTTCTAAGCAATGCTGTACTATATTTGGAAAATGTGTCTTTAGCTCTTCTTCTGGAATTGTACGAAGATCCTCCCACACATAATCTGTCCCATCCTTTTTCATCTGCTCATATATAGCCTTTGTAAGCAGATCTCTTGGAAGAAGCTCATTCACAAAACGATTTCCATTCTTATCATACAGCTTTGCGCCCTCACCTCTTACTGACTCAGATATAAGAAAGCTTCTGTCTTTATCATTCTTTGAATAAAATGTAGTAGGATGTATCTGAACATAATTAATATCCTTTATTGCAACATTATGCTTAATAGCAGCTGCAACTGCATCTCCTGTAAGGTGTCTGAAATTCGTTGAATGACGGTATAACCCACCTATTCCTCCAGCCGCAAGTACTGTCGCATCTGCTGAAACATTAATAATGCTTCCATCCTCTGTTCTAATAACAGCACCAAGACATTCATTATCTCTTGTAATTATATCTAACATGCGTGTATTTTCAAGCAACTCAACATTAGGAAGTTCTCTTACTCTGTCAAGTAAATGACTTGTTATCTCTTTTCCTGTTACATCCTCGTGAAATATGATTCTGTTACTGCTATGGGCACCTTCCCTTGTATATGCAAGATTACCATTTTCATCCTTCTTAAAGTCTGCTCCTGCAGCTATTAAATCCTTTACAACATCTCTTGATGAACGAATCATTATCTCTACCGATTTCTTATCATTCTCATAATGCCCTGCTTTCATGGTATCTTCAAAATAATTATCATAATCAGCATCATCCTTTAACATACACATGCCACCCTGTGCAAGAAATGAGTCACTGCTTTTAGCATCTGACTTTGTTATCATAAGTATTTTCTTATCTCTTGGAAGATTAAGGGCAAGATAAAGTCCTGAACATCCACAACCTACTATTAATACATCTGTTTTCATACTTTTCACTTTATTCTCCATTCTGCCATGTTTTCCATATACTAAGTCTGCTTTCATGACTATGATTATCCGGCAATACTTCTGTTTTTATTTTGCTGCAAGCTCAAGCATCTTATTAAGAGGCTTCATGGCATGATCCGCAAGCTCTTTATCAACAAACACCTCATTAGTATCATTTTCAAGAACATCTAAAACCTTTTCTAATGTTACCTTCTTCATATTAACGCAGACCTGGTCAGGCTTAACTGTGTAAAGCTTCTTATCAGGTGCTTTCTTTCTTATTTCATTGAACACACCATCAACTGTTCCTATTATGAATTCATCTGCCTCTGTATCCACTACATAATCTATTATTCCTGATGTACTTCCAACATAATCTGCAAGCTCTAACACATCCTCTGTACACTCTGGATGTGCTGCGAACTTAGCCAATGGATGCTCTGCTTTCGCCTTTTCTACCATCTCCTTAGTAATAACTACATGTCTTGGGCAGCAGCCATTATTGAATATAAAATTCTTATCCGGACATTGCTTTGCCACAAAATGTCCTAGATTCCTGTCTGGAATAAAAAATATATTCTTGTTAGGCAGATTCTTTACTATCTTAACTGCATTAGATGATGTAACACATACATCAGAATATTTCTTTAGTTCTGCTGTTGAGTTAATATAACAGACAACCGCAAGGTCATCATACTCCTCACGCAACTTAAGTATTTCATCCTTATCAGCCATATGTGCCATAGGACAGTCCGCATTCATATCCGGCATAAACACCCTTTTATCCGGATTAAGTATCTTGGCACTTTCCCCCATGAACTCAACACCTGCAAATATAATTCTGTCCTGATCAACCTTTGTAGCCGCCTTGCTTAAATAAAATGAATCGCCAATATAATCAGCTATATCCTGTACATCCTCATCTACATAATAATGTGCAAGAATAACTGCATTTTTTTCTTTCTTTAACTTTTCGATATCACTTACTATAGACATATGTATCTCCTTTTTCGATAAATTCCTGTTGTTTATCAAAGTGCTTTTTTCTAATGTTCATGATGTATGCTTCAATTAACAACACATTTAAGATTTGAAATTTCATTTACAAATTTTACAAAGTATACTACATAACTTTACAAGTGACAAGACAGTTGTAAATATTTTCTGTAAAAATACAATATCAGAATATGTCAAAATAAAATGTAGACATTTTAAGAGTAATTTAAAAGATTTTCTATGTAAAAGAGCGGATATGCCTGTAAAACTGCACTTTTACAGCTATAACAGCTTTCACAAACATCTCAAAAAATGCCAATATTTTCACTAAAAATGTCTACATTTTTATTTTGATAAGTATTTTGGATTTAGGATAAAAAGCGGGAATCCTCGGTAATTCAATTGCCGCAGATGAAAGCGCGTAACCACAGGTTACATTGGAGACTTTAACGTCTCCTCTTTTTTGAATTTTTAAACAGAACACTTGTTCTTTTCTTGGAGATGTGGTACACTATGTGTATGAAGGAAAATTTAATTCATTCACGCACTTGCGTGTATAACATTAATTACCATGTGGTTTGGTCGGTAAAGTACAGGCGAAAGATTCTGAATGCGGAAGTTGAAAAGTATTTGAAAGAACTTGTAGAACAGATTGCCATGGATAAGGGCTTCATAGTCCATTTATTTGAAGTGGGTGAAGGAGACCATATTCATTGTTTTGTGTCAGCCCCACCCAAGCTGTCTATTACAGATATTGTAAAATATTTAAAGGGAATCAGTGGCAGGAAACTATTTGAACAGTTCCCGGAAATCAGACAGAAATTATGGAAAGGTCAGCTTTGGAACAATTCCTACTATGTGGAAACCATAGGTTCTGTGTCTGAAGAGAACATACGGCGTTATATTGAACATCAGAGTAAATCTTATTAAGGAGGAAAAGAACATGCTGCTGTCACATAAGACAGATATTCAACTGAATACAACAGAGTCTAATATCGTAGGCCATATGTGCTATGCGGCATCTAAACTCTGGAACGTGTGCAACTATGAACGCCGTAATTTCAAGGAGCTTGGAATGGTCCATTACCCTGACTGGTATGATCAGAAAGCACGGTTAAAAGGAAATATGTGGTTCAAATCCCTGCCCTCGCAGACGGCGCAGGAAGTGTGCAAGCTGGTGGATAAATCATGGAAGTCATTTTACGCACTGATAAAAAGTAAAGGCATCCAGAATCCAAAGCCGCCAAGATTTAAACAAAGCGGTATGACAATTACCTATATGCAGAATGCAATTGTACATGTATCTGGAAGCAAAAGGGTACGATTATCACTTCCGAAGCAGCTAAAGGAGTATCTGAAGCATACATATGATATCTGTGACAACTATCTGTATCTGGAAAATAAGATTTTCCAGAACACGGATGTCATCAAACAGATTAAGATATATCCACCGGATCAGAAAAATGTGTGTCAGGTTATCGTGATTTATGACGTAAAAGATGTGGAAAAAATGCAGGATAACGGACACTATTTATCGATTGATCTGGGTCTCCACAATCTGATGACCTGTTATGATTCTGCGGGCACAAGTTTTATCCTTAGAAGAAAATATCTGGAAATCTCCTGGAAATATGATAAGGAAATCGCAAGACTTGGGCATCAATGGAACAGCTGTCAGTCAGCAGGAGGGATTAAGTATCCGAAGCCATCCAAACATATGCTTAAGGTATATAAGAAAAAGCGAAACTGTATTCACGACTATCTTCATAAAGTGACCAGAGCAGTAGTGAATTATTGTAAAGCAAATGATATCCACACGGTTATTATTGGAGATATAACAAATATTCGAAGGAATAAGAATCTGGGAAAAGTGACAAATCAAAAACTTCATGCATTGCCTTATGCAAAAATATATGGAATGCTGGAGTATAAACTTGCAATGCATGGAATTACACTTGCGAAACAGACAGAAGAATATTCAAGTCAGTGTTCCCCACATGCACCACAAGTAACAAAAGAATATGCAAAGAAATGTAACAGAACGAACAGGGGATTGTATAAGGACCAGTTGTCAGTATATAATGCGGATGCAGTAGGGGCATATAACATTATGAGAAAATATTTTGCCGGATGCGGCAAAGAGAAAAAGATATCCGTTACCGGATTATCTTCTCCCCTGATCATAAAAGTAGCTGTGTAACCCCAAAAAGGTAGCAGTAAAGGTGTCATGGACGCACCCAGAATCTGTATGGCGAAGCCATATATATCTGATGCTCGGTAATTCAATTACCGATGTAGTTCACGTTATTGACTTATAATCTATGGTAGACATTACTTGATATTCTTTATCTTTCTCATTCTCCAGAATATTTACAAAGTGCTGCTTCATCAAATGGTTTACGTAATTGAAATGCAACAACAATAACAATTCTGTAGCTGTTATAGACATATTATCATCCTCTCCTTTCGAAAAAACATATAATAATTGTTAATTATATTAAAAACAAATCGCACGATTTCATCATTAAAACCGTGCGATTATTATTTAAAATTTATTTAATTTACAAATGTTTTTATCAGCCAATAAAATGTATTATCCCCACACCTTGTCAGCAATTCTCTTCACAAGTCTTAACTTAGCCCACTGCTCTTCTTCTGTAAGCTTGTTTCCTATCTCACAGGATGCAAAGCCACACTGTGGACTTAAGCACAATCTGTCAAGTGGTATATACTTTGCAGCTTCGTTTATTCTGTCAATAATAACCTGCTCATCCTCTAACTCTGGAGACTTTGTTGTTATAAGTCCTAATACGACCTTCTTATCACCTGTAACATTCTTAAGTGGCTCAAAGCCTCCTGAACGCTCATCATCGTACTCCAGATAATATGCGTTAACATTCTCCTTAGCAAAAAGTGTAGCGGCAACCCCCGTATACGCACCGCTGCTTGCATATGTCGAATGGAAATTACCACGGCATACGTGGGTGTTAATCACCAAATCCTCTGGTTTTCCTTCTATTGACTTATTATTGATATCAAGAAGTGTATTCTTAATCTTTTCAAGTCCCGCTGGTGTTGTCCCAAAGAATTTACATGCAGATGAATCTACCACCATTCCCCATGAACAATCATCAAACTGAAGATTACGACAGCCCGCAGCATATACATCCTTTATGAATTCCTTATATCCGTTTGCTATATCCTCTGCCACCTGCTCAGGTGTATCATAGAACTTCTTAGTATTTCCCCAGGCAAAAGGCATAATCATCTGCTCTAAAAACTGCGCTGGTGCTGGTATTGTAAGCTTTGCAACTGTATCTTCATCCTCGAACTGCTGCACGAACTTAAAATGCTCTATAAATGGATGTGTCTTATAAACAATCTTTCCTGTAAGATATGTATCATCTATCATAGCAGCTTCTCCGTGGAATGGAAGACCTGTTTCTGTCTTGGAATGGCCTACTCCATCAAATGCCCACATAAAATCAAGATGCCATGTGGCTCTTCTGAACTCTCCATCTGTTATTGCATAAAGTCCAACTTCCTTTTCTTTCTTTATAAGCTCTGTTATCGCCTCATCCTCAACACTTTTTAACTCTTCTGCTGTAATACTGCCAGCCTCATAATCTCTTCTTGCTTTCTTTAAGCTTTCTGGTCTTAAGAAGCTTCCTACGTGATCAAACTTAAATGGTGTACTTGCCATATTATCCAACTCCTGCCTTTCCTTTATCTTGTATATTGTGATTCTTTTTACTAAACATAACTTTATATATTGTCTGAATCTGCAATAGTTTTTTCGTTGGATTTAATATAACATCTGACTTACACCTTGTATAATACATAAACTTTTATGTTTGTCATAGTTTAAAGCTATGGCAGAACATACCTTTTCAATGCCTCCACATATATCTCGCCTAATCTACTCAGCGATATATTTCTATGTGTTATATATCCAATATGCATCCCGCCTTCTCCTTCAAGTGGTACTGCTATTATATCTTTTCCATTAAGTTCTTCATCTATAACACCGCTGCATACTGTAAAACCGTTTAGTCCAATCAGCAGGTTAAAAAGAGTAGCCCTGTCACGGACTCTTATATTCTTTTTCTTTTCTTCAACTGAAAATATTTCCTCAGAATAATAAAATGAATTATGCTCTCCCTGTTCAAATGAAAGATACGGATAATCCTGCAGCTCATTCATTGTAACCTTATTTCTGTCTGCTAATGGATGTTTACGGCTAATGAATACATGTGGCTCTGCCTGCATAAGCTCGTGAAATACAAGCTTGTGCGACTTAATCTCCTTTTCAAGAACAACTCTGTTAAAATCATTCATATAAAGCACGCCTATCTCACTTTTCATCATAGCAACATCCTCAATAATCTCATAAGTCTGTGTTTCCCTCAGACTAAAATCATATTCATCATGTCCGTATTTTTCAATAAGGTCAACAAAGGCATTGACAGCAAAGGAATAATGCTGCGTGGATACACAGAATTCCTGCTTTCCGCCATTTCCTCCCTTATATCTGTCCTCTAAAAGTGTGGCTTGTTCTAATACCTGCCTTGCATAACCTAAGAAGTCCTCTCCATCCTTTGAAATATGTATTCCTTTATTGGTCCTGTCAAATATTGTTATATTCATCTCTTTTTCAAGCTCGTGAATTGCATTCGTAAGACTTGGCTGAGAAATAAAAAGCCTTGAAGCTGCCTCAGTTATTGTGCCGGTTTCTGCTACCATTATTATATATTTTAATTGTTGTAATGTCATATTAACCACCATTTCCAAATAATTTACCTTGATGCTTTTTCACATACCTGCATTGCCTCATCCAAATTATTACTTAAGTACCGAAAAATAATCTTTATAATTAAACTGCGTAACTATGCTGTTATTATCATGTCACAGCTTTCACGTATTTTGCAAGTATCAAAATACTTTTCTTCTCTTGGAATCCACACACTCTTAAAAGCTTCCAGCTTCGCAGGATTACGTGCTTTTAACCGTTCTATTTGCAATTCCTTGGAAACATCCATAAAAACACATAGTTTATAAAAGTTCCTAAGCTTAGGATGGCAGCTATATGAACCTTCTATAACCGTTATCACATTACTATTTATCTTCTGTGTCCTCATGTATCTGTCATTATGGCAATCATATGGACGGTAAACTGCATTTATTCCTTCTGTCAGGGGAATAAATATTTCATCTGTCAATCTTTGAAAGTCTATATTCCCTCCTGGCTGCTGCATTACAGCTTCCGTTCTTTTCTGCATTGGAAGATAAAAATCATCAATATGTATCACATTGCATTCATATTCCTTTTTCAAGCGTTCTGCAAGTGTAGTCTTTCCTGCCGCACAACGTCCATCTATTGCCATAATAAAAGGCTGCTTAGATGGTATTCTTTGTAATAACACACATAAATCTTCATATTTATCCATATATAATCCTCATCATATCATATGTTACTTTTGCGCTCATTATATCACGATTCGTAGCTTTGCTACTCGACGCTGCTATCGCAGCTATCGTGATCGTCATTCGCCGTTCGCCAGAAATCTGCAAGCAGCTTTCTGGCTCTCTTGCGCTCATTATATCATAATTCACTCTTTATTTCCCCTATACTCATGAACCCGTGCTATCGCGCTTTTTCGTCCTGCTTCGCAGCCGCTTCCTTTTCTTTTGCGCTCATTACATCATAATTTTTTCCTATAATACATATATGAGTAAACTGCTGGAAGAATACAAGGAATAATAGCTGCTGCAATGATTATCCATATATTTTTAAGTGGTGATGTAATTATTAGTACTATCCCTCCGATCACCATACATTTTCCGCCAAATCTATGCGTATTGAACCAGTTATCTGCATCGTTTAATGCCCATGAAACACGAAAACCTATCGTATAGTTCTGCTTAATCTTAGGTATAAAATTACCTAATATAATATATAAGACTCCAATAAGAAGTGAACTAAAGAATCCCATATCCAACTGATATCCAAGATTATATCCATAGATAGTAGTACAGACAGCAATAGATGTTAATGGACATATCCACATAACTATTGAACGCATTTTGCCATTAATATTTTTTACCTTTGGATCTATAGAGGCTGCTATTATGCTTATCAAGTGTACAGCTGATAATATAGCTGGAAGTCCAATAACTGCAAAACCTTTAGATGAATAACCATCTGGCTGGTTATTAGCTCCCCAATGTGTTACGACCGTATCTGGTAACTGATTCCATAACTATAATCCCATAATAATTGGAAGAAGTATTATTCCTAATGTAATTAACAGCATTTTTTTATTTTCTTTAATCATAATTTATTTTTAGTAGCAGACTGTATCGTATGTATGAAAGTATTGTAAAATAAACATTTATCACTTCCTTTACATGAAATACTGTCTACTACGTTCTCCTTTCCTAAAATTATTTTTCATCCAACAACTCTTGGCAGGTCATTGAGATGAATACGCCTAACTTAATCAATTCATTAAGATGTTTTTCTGAAAGGTCAGCATCTTTTTTCATAAGTTTTGATATTTCTGCACTCAATTCATCTGCCTGTTGCTGTATATAATAAATCTTTTCTTTATGTTCATCATTCATAAACGTACCTCTATTTCTTAGCTAACTGTTTCTTCAGTCGTTCATTCTCGGATTTTAGTTCCTCATAATCGACTAACTGAACAATCAGTTTCTTTTTGTCATCCTCTAACTTTTTAACCTGTTCCCTAAGAGTAGCAATCTTTTCGTCCTTGAGCTGTATCTTATCCTTTTTAACAGCAACCAAATCATCTAAAGGGCTTGCCTTTGAGATAGCTCTAAGGCTTAAAATACGCTCCTTAACTTGTGCATTGTTATAAAGGGTTGCTCTTGATACACCTGCCTCTTTGCTTACAGTTTCAAAGTTAATCGGCTTGTTCTTTCTTTTAAGTTTATCAATAGCCTTGCTGACCTTATCAATGGTTTCTTTATTCTTTGCCTTTGCGTGAGCCTTAATACCTGCAACCTGACTATCCGACACTTTCTTTGCCATTTAGCTGCACCTCCAGACTTTCTACCAATGGTTTTAGATACTTGTACTTAACTGCCTGCACTTGATATGCTGGCTCTTGACCAAGTTCCTTTAGTCTTGCCATTTCCTTTTCAAGTAAATCCAGTTCATCCTTCAAAATCGGATAGAACTGAACCTCCGTGATGTAGTTCGGGCAGTTGTAAAAGAAGCAACCATCTCCATCGGTACAATTACCTCTCCTAAAGTCGTATAAGCATACCCCTGTAGGTAACGGATTGAAACTCATTGTTTTTGCTAAATCTGTGATTACATCATCAATCTCAGCTTCGGTCTTACCATGAAACAAATCATCAAGTTTACCTTTGATTTCTTTCGCACGAAGTCCTGCAATCTTTGACTCTGGACTCAAAATCATATCAGAATAGATTTCTTTGACTTCTTCTTCCTGCAAGGAAAGATAGTGTGCCGTCATTTCAATAGAAACATGAGAATACTGTTTCATAATCATTGCAATAGGTACTTTTCTTTTGATAAGTTCCCTTACAAATGTTGATCTAAACTGATGTGATGTAAGGGGATATAAATCACCTTTATTATCTCGAATATCATGTCTTTCAATGAAGTATCGTAGTTTTTTATCATTCCAATGCGTTTCAGTATAAGGAGCTATCTTATTATTCTGAGATTTAATTCTACAAAGAAACAGTTCCTTTAATCCACTTTCCTTACGAAGCTCTGCTGTGTGTTCTGTAAGCTCTGCGATAGCATTTTTCACAAGGCCATTGATAAACACCTTATGAATGATAGACTCACCTTTTTCAGTTTTACCAAGTGTTACCTCCATGTAATCATAACCATCTGTGGTACGTTTTACACAGCCTTCCTGTATAGATAAAACTTCATTGATACGAAGTCCTGTCTGGCTCTGAATGATGATACCTGCCTTTGTGAGTACATCCTTTTCATCATGTACTGCATGATACAAAATCTTATCAAATACATCCTCTGGAATAGGTTTTGTCTTGTTAGTTTTCATAGACTTTTTTCTATTCCATAACTGATTAGCTGTTTCTGTCTTTGGAAGATGAAACTGTGGTACATTCCATCCTTTTATCTGGCCGATACGGATGATTTCTTCTACCACATGACAAACATGAAGTCCTGTGCCTGTTGCCACTTTCTTTTCGTCCTTCATCCAAAGATTGAAGTTAAGGTAGTCTTCCAAAGTGACATCTGCAAAGCTGTGAATACCATTTATAGAACAGTATTCTATAAACATTGGAAGATTACCATTGATATAGGCTCTAACAGTCTGTGGTTTCATTTTACCAAGTTTATAGTAGGCATACTGTTTCACAGTTTTCTTCATATCTGCATCAGATATGTACTCAAAACGGATATATTTCTGTGATTCCTTTGTTGATTTAGCAGTAATAAAAGGTTTTAAATCCCATATATCATCACTGTATCGGGAGTTGCCTATCATTATGCTGTTTAAGTCTGTATCAGGCTCTATGACCTGTAGCTGTAAAGCCAAGTTAGTTGCCATTTTGCAATCCCTCCAATCTTTCAATGATGAATTTCAATACCTCTATGGTCGGTATAAAGTGTTCTGCGTAATGCTCACCATAGATAGCACCTTCTTCAAGCTGTTTTTCAAGGTTAGCCAAGTGCTGTTTATGAGCCTCTAAATACTCTGGTGTTGTGATATAACGACTGCAAGTATAACATTTCTGCCTTTTAAGAAGTCTCGGACAGATATTTCCATCTGTAACAGGTTTTGTACAATAACCATCACACAAACCTGCAACACACTTATCCTTATTAGCCTTGAACCATTCAAACTCTGATACATTATCAAAAGCACTACTTTGTATCTGATTGATGTTACCGATAACACCTACACTCTGAAATACCTCTGCTCGTTCCTTATCCTTTACATCTGCATAGAAACGCTTTGTAACGGATGGATCTGAATGACCTAACACCTGCTGAATAACATTTATGTTAGTTCCTTTGGAAAGCATATCTGTTCCAAGAGTTCGTCTGAATTGATGGCTTGTAAGGTTGTAGTAATCGCCGTTGGCATCTTTGATGTTGTTATCTTTGATGAACTTATCAAACCATGCAGTTCCAAATGTTTTTTGTGATATAGGCATTACTTTACCAGCACCTTTTCCCACAGGCACTCGCCAAATCATCAGAATATCTTTATTCTTTTCATCAGCTTCATCACGAAGTTCTGCTGTTATCTCAATAAGTTTCTCTATCGCAGCTACACATTCGCTTCTAACAGGCATAGGAGCCTTATCCCTGCGTCCTTTGTGCTGAGTCCACTCGATTGTATAACCACTAATCAAATGTGGCTTAATGCAGTCAATACGAAGTTTTAAGAGGTCTCCAATACGCATTCCTGTCGATTGAAGAATGATAATGCCATACTTTAGATATGGATTTTCTTCTTTTTTAAGAGCCTCATTTATCTGTGCTATAACATCATCTGGAATAAAGTCGATTTTAAGCTTACGATTAACACCGATATACTCATTTCCTGTAAAGATTTCTGTTGTAGGTATATCATTAGGTCTGTGAAGCTGACACCAACGAATGATAGATTTCAATGTATTTAAACTGATTCTCTGCGTATTTGTTCCAAAAGGCTTTTTTGTTCTTTCTGAAATGGTTGTATGCAGATAAGAAATAAAGTTGTCTACATCAGTATTAGTTAATCCTTTTAATGATGTGATATTTCTTGTGTCAGCAAACCTAATAAATTGAAAGAAGTAGACTTTAACCTCATTGTATAAGCTACTTAAAGACTTATTTCCAACCCTGTAATTCTGCCAAACATAGTCCTTTACAACGTCCTTGATTTCTTCGCTTGAAATATAGGAAAAATCAAACTTAAAGTTCCTTCCATAGTGCTGTGAGTCCTTGTCATTGTCAACGATGTTCCATACATCACCATCTGGTCTACTTGCCATCAGAGCCACCTCCAATCAATGTACTCTGATTCCAATACCTTGAAAGGCTGTCCTCAATGTATGGATTAGAGAGATGTGTGTACTTCTGAGTAGTAGATAAATGTTCATGTCCCATAATCATTCTTACAACACTTACATCCATTCCAGACTGCACAAGGTTAGAACAGAAGGTATGTCTTAAATCGTGGAAGTTGAAATCAATTCCGATTTCTTCCTGCACCTTTTTAAGTTTGTCATAGGCTGCACGATAGGTAAGCTGTTTGCCAAGCTGTCTTTTCTGTTCTGATACAAAGATGTAACTGTGGTCTGTATCAATAAGGTTTCTTTCTTCCATGATGAAATCATCAAGTTCCTTGATTAGTGACATAGGAACATACAAATCCCTGGTCTTTCCTTTAGACTTAATCTGCTGAAAGCATCCTACTAACTGTGACATATCCGGAAGTGGTACAGAGTCTATTTCAAGGTCTAAAACCTCTTGTATTCTTGCCCCTGTAAGATAGAGCATCTTGTATAAAAGGATGTCTCTACGCTTGTCTAAATGGTTTAAAAACAGTTCCATTTCATCATCAGTAACAAGATTTATCTTATAATCACTTTCCTTTACCTTGAAGATTGACTGCTTTGTTTTATTATCAGACTTTGCATGTTCCAAGATACCCTTGAAAGAATTAAAAGGTCTGTTTACATCATGCATTAAGATAGGATTATCTATTTCCTGCATATCTGCTTCAAACTGATAAAACATATGGATTGTACTCAATATACGATTGATTGTTTTATTAGTCCTTTTACTTTCCTTGTTAAGAGCTATGACATCATCATCTGATGCCCTTAGATAGTCTATAAACTCAGCAATCATCTTAGGAGTAACCTTGTCATACTCGTAACCACTATTATTTAAGAACTCCCAATAGGTTCGTAAATCACTTCCACTTGCCTTTAAGGTATTGAGAGCTTTATCCTTTTGTCTTTGGAATTTTAGATAGTCGTATACTGGCTTTACAATTCTCATCTCATTATCCAGTAGAACAACTGTCTCCCTTCCTTCACGTTCTATAACATGTAGTTCCATGTATTAAATACCTCCAATACATTTATGATATGTCTATAATGTTAAAATACCTCTTATTACTTTATATTTTATCATCAACAGAACATATGTTCAAGTATTATTCTACTGTATAATAATTATTTAATATTCAATTTTTAAGGTACACATACTTTACAATGATATATCCTAACAAGCCCTTATATTTACAGAGTTTATGAGGATATATTTATTATTTAACTTACTATACATTAACTACTAAAGATAACATATTATTTTTCTCCTTTAAATTCACTAATCCATAACATAAGCTCTTCAAGAACAGATGCATTAAGCTCATAATAAATAAACTTTCCTTCACGTTCGTCCCGAATTAGATCAGCCTCCTTTAATACCGATAAATGCCTTGAAATAGCCGCACCAGATACTGAAAAATGATCACTAATCTCTCCTGCCGATAAGCGCGAATGTTTAAGAAGTTTAAGTATCTCACGCCTTGTAGGATCTGCAAGTGCCTGAAGTGTATTCTGTAGTGCCAAATTAACACCTCCCTGCTTGATATTTAATATTTAACATTTCTATTAAATTTTATATTTAATTTTAGATTATCCGCATAAACACTACACTTTTAAACATTTTGAGGTATAGGAAATACTCATTTTACCACAGATTTACCACGATTGAATGAGCCTTGATATGATGATAAAACGACTAAGAGAGATAGCACAAATAACTGTGCATCTCCCTATATTTTCTTTGTTTATTCCGTTGATTACTTCATTTGATTTCAAACTTTAACGCCTTTTTATATCTCGTTTTTTAAGTCCAATCATAATAGAACACCTACCTTTTTATAACTTCTTCTGTTATCATATTTTCAAATTCTACATCAGAATAATCCAATCTTTGGATTGACATTGTAAATCTGAGCGTATCTTCTGATACCGGGAATTAGTTGATTTTCTTTTGCATGTTTTACAAATATATCTATTCTAAGCAATTCTGCAATTTCTAGATATTTTGGAGTGTTCATTTTATCCCTTTCTCTTTGAAATTTTCTATATCATTCAGAAATTGAAACCACCTACTCAATACATTATATTTTTCAATGTTGAGAGAATAGTATATCTCTAAACCCACTTTTTTAGATGTTATCAAATTTCCCTCTGCTAATACTTTTAAGTGATGTGAAATAGTAGCTCCAGTGAGTTCAAAATGTTTGGCTATATCTCCGGCACATAAGCATTTACTTTTTAAAAGGTAAATAATTTTTCTTATAGTTTCGCAAGAGAGAGCCTTAAAACTAGAAGTTAGTTCTTTCTCATTCATTTCATAAAATTCTCCCAGTATTCTAGCACTAAGTCATTAAATTTATTTTTTTATTACACATTTGTCAAAAAATATTTTTTCTAATACATCAAAGTTTTGTGGGTTGTTACACTCAAAAATGCTATGTCTGTTATCTATAAAAATAATTTTATCACAGAAATTTGATACTAAATCTAAATTATGAACAGAAAATAAAATCATTTTTCCAGTATCTTTTAAATCAAATAATATTTTTTTGATAATGGAAGTACTTTCTGGGTCAATCGCATTAAACGGTTCGTCCAAAATAATGTTTTGAGCATTTGACATGAAAGCTCCTGCAAGATATATTTTTTGTTTCATTCCAAGAGAATAACTGGAAATAGTTTGTTCTAATGAATTTTCCAACTTCAATTTTGGTATATAGATAGCAAGCAGTTCATCAAACTTTTCTTTTTGATTATAAAGTTCACTAACAAATTGTAAATATTCTTTTCCAGTCAAATTTAAAAACATATCCTTTGTATCTGGAACAAAAGCATAGTGATATTTTGCTGTAAAATCGGTAGAAGGAATATCATCTATTTTTACACTTCCTTTATCCAATGTGCTAGGTTGGATAATCGAATTTAAAAAAGTCGATTTTCCAATACCATTTACCCCTACTAAAGCATATATACAGGAATTAGTTAAAGTAATGCTCTCATTTTCAAAAATTTTATTTATACCATAAGACTTACTTAAATTATTTATTTCTATCATCTGAAAGACCTCTTTTCATATACATAACCACACCTATCAATAATAAAATCAAGATATTCATCATTGATAATCCAATAGAAAATTTAACAAAGGAAAATTTTTTCCAAAAATACATTTCTAAAATTGTTAAAGCCACAATCATGACTAAAACAAATATCTTGCTCATATTCCCATGTAATAATGTATTAGGTGTGATTTCAGTTCTGGGCATTTTATAGTCAAAGTACACTCCCATAAAAGAGCAAAGTATATTCGTAAATGTACCATACAGCAATAAAGATATATCAAAAAATAGCCCATTTTTACCAATACTGCAAACAATCCATGCACAAATGATGACAATTTCATTCAAAACAGAGCTTATCAATACCTTAGAAAAGAATATCCTACTGTTTTTGACTGGAAATAGGTTATAATATGAGATATTTTTATCACTGGTATATGATGTGCTGGAAATTGTATTCATAGCACAGCATAATACCATTACAAGAATTTTTAGTACACTTTGAATTTCTATATAACTTCCAGATATTCTTTTTGAAAAAAGATTTACCAAAAGATACACAGTTATCACACTTTTTAAATTAGAGTAAAAAAGTAATTCCTTATTTCTTGAAACTCGACACCATTCATTCAAAATATATGGATTTTTGTTAAAATACTTAGATATATTTGCATGAAATCTAGGTTTGGTAAAACAATTTAAATAATGGTAACACCTAAGAAAATATGATGCACTTATTTTGATAGTATATATATAACTCAGAAATATAATCATTATAAAAATAAGAACACTTATCAAATAATTATTTTCAAAAAGATGGTATATTCCATTTATCATCAGCGGTTTTTCAAATGCAAATATAAGTAAACGTACAATCCCCCACATTATAAAAAGAAAACCACCATATTGAAAAGTAAGTAAAATATATCCGCAATATTTTTCACTAACTGTCGATATAACAATAGAAATTGAAAAGATAAATAAATCAATTATTATCAATATCAAAGCACATAATATGGTAGTTAAAATTAACGGTAAAATATTCCACTTAAAAAAATATATACTTGATAAAAAACAGCAGATAAATGACAATATTTGTATTTTAAATAATCGAATTATAACCATATAAATAATATTTGTAGGATTAACAGGAAAATATAGTAACTTTTCTATCTGTGAATTTACACATAGTTGTTCTGGAATTCGATACAAAGCTACAAGAACAGATATGCAAATCAAACTACAAACAGCCAATACTAAAGCATTTTGTATTGGCTGTCCTAGATAATCCACATTAAAATACCAAAACAAAATACCTAGATACAGTCCAATTAAAGTTAATGTACATTTGACAAAATATGATTTTTTTCTTCCAAATAGAATGATGTTAAGTGTTTTTTTCATTGGTCTTATCCTTTACTATATCAAAGTAATATAATATATGGTACTTCCAATGAGAAGTAATCCCATGATAATACTATTTAATGATGATAACTTTTTTTGCTTGATAAAAGTAAAATTCAGTACCAAAGAAATAACAGGAACAAGCCATATTCCCAAAATACTAGGGATAGGATAATAGGTATCTCCATTATGCAAAATATTTATCTTCTCCGGTAAGAAAAATAACATAATTGTGGAAACCAAAAACATAAGAATAACAATAATAAAATTGATTTTAGCATACTTTTCATTATTCTCAGTAAAATTTTCTCCTAAGACATCTTTTAATATTTTTTTAATCATAGTTCACTCTCCTAATTTGTTTTTTTTTGTTTGATAAAAGAATAAATTGTAGGAATTCCAACCCAAATAACAAGCCCAATGAACAAAACCAACTCTGATTGCTCTGTTATAAAATATAAAATCAACATAATGAAAACTAATGGAAATGTAATATATCCTAATAATCTATTCGCAATTTTCCATGTCTTTTCATCTGTCGTTGTCCAAGGTAATCGTAATCCCATATACTTATTTAAAGGAAGTTTTGTTGAAACATTTCCAGTAAAAAGCATAATGGTAACCACAAAAATAAATGATGTTGGAATGTTGACGATGAAATCATTATCTATTAGCGGAACAAAATATAGTGCAACTGCCAATATTACCGTCAATCTATTCATACGACGCATTGTTTTCACTTTTGGATTATCTTTAGATAAATTTGTAATAACTGCCATTCTCGTTTGCGCAACACCCATTAAACTAATCAAACCTGCTCCTATAAGGAAATTAACATTGCTTAAATTTTTGAAAAAGGCGATCAGAAGTGCTGTGATAGATAACCCAAATATACATATATCTAAAATAAAAATTGATTTCTTCATTTCTAAATCACTCCTTTTTTCCAAAAATAGACATAAATCCAGACAATGCTTGTTGAAGTACTGTTACATTGATTGAATAAATGACAAAGTTTCCTTGCTTTTCTGAACTAACTAACTCTGCTTCTCGTAAGATATTCAGATGTTTTGTTAAAGCAGGTTTCGATATGTCAAAATGTTCCGCTATTTCTCCAGCACTTAAATCTTTCTCATTCAATAGTTTCAAAATTTCTCGTCTAGTTGGGTCACTAATAGCTTTAAAAACACTTCCCACACTCACACCCCTTTCATTTAATCAAAAAGTTAATTAACCTTACGGTTAAATACTAAACTAAGAAATGCTTCTTGTCAATAATTTTTAAAAATTATTTTCATAAAAAGACTTGCATACTACTAAAAAGCAACATGCAAGTCTTTATTCAACTTGTTACCTTACAATCTTCCAGTTGCTATCCTTATGTAGCACAAGCTCGTATTGCGAAACCTGCGTCGCCTTTGTCTGATTTATCGTAAATTAGCTTTTATCCCTTTCTTCCTCTTGGCTACCCACCACAGAAAAGGAAAAGCCCTGTCAAGAGCCTTGCCACCATTGGTGGTGCTTTGCACTCTTTACTGGGCTTTTTGTTTGCTGTATCTTTCATGCAAGAGGAAATTAAAGTCCTCTGTTCCATTTCTCCTTTAAATAATCTTGATAGTCCGTTTCATTAAAATCTAATTGTGGCGAAGTGTCGGGAATGTTGTTTCTGTTGTCTATGTCCGCAAGTTGACGGAATATCCAGTCATCATAAGGGTAACACCGCCCTGCGTATACATGTCATAGTACCTAGAAACTGTGATAAATAAAGGAAAAAACACAATTTTTACCCCGCAAAAAAACGGGGCATACGAAAGGAGAAATGCACTATAACTACACACAAAAATTTATCCGTTAAGATTGATTACATCAGCATTGTATTTGAAACGGCAACCGCTGAAGATGTAATCATGCACATTTTAGGTTTACCGACTGACATTTTCAATGTTTATCCAGCAACGATAAAATTCAAGACTTATCAAGCACGCTGGCAGATTGGAGATATTTATGTATCGGGGGACGCAAGAAAGACAGAGGACAACCCACAGGGGCTAGGCTGTTATCTTGTTATGACTGGCAGAGGTTGTGATGATATTTTCCGTATTCTCGATAGTAGGAATTGTACCTTTGGAGATATGTTCCGACGTTGTGAGCGAAGATACGGACTGGATAACTTCCATTTTACAAGACTTGATATTGCCATTGATGATAAGAACGAAAAGCCATTCTTTACCATAGAGCAGATAAAGAAGAAATGCGAAAAAGAGGAATTTATTTCTAATAGTGAGGGCTACCACTTTGACGAAAGCAAGTTTGATGATTTCGACACCGCAAAGACTGTTTATATCGGTGCTGGTAAATCGGGATTGTCCTACCGCTTTTATGATAAAGATAAGGAAGTCTGTTCAAAACATAATAAGACACTTGATGAAGTTGGCAGTTGGAAACGGACAGAAATGCAACTGCGTGATGATAAGGCTCATGCTTTTGCCATGACATTCAAAGACAGACCGCTGGAACTTGGGGAACTGGCTTTCGGGCTATTGGCAAACAACCTACGCTTTGTCGTGCCAAACAGAAATGAAAGTAATAAGAGCAGATGGAAAACGTGTCGGTTTTGGGAACGCTTTTTAGGGGCTGTGGAAGTCTTGAAACTGCAAGTACCGAAACTACATAATTCTCTTGAAGAAACACAGCAATGGCTCACAGAGGGTGGCGTGATTTCCGCTGTCAAAAGTTTTTACTTCTTAGAAGAACATGACGCATTAGGTGGACTGGAAAAAGTGGGAACTATGCTTGATAAGGCAAGATACAGTAATTCCCTTTCCAGCAAACTAACCGCCCACTTACAGAGGATAAACCGCACCGACCTTATCCCCTATATCCAGTATGACACAAAACAAGGGAAAGGGGGTATCTAATGAATAACAACGATATTCCTGTATGGGAAAAGTACACCCTTACCATTGAAGAAGCGTCAAAATATTTCCGTATCGGAGAAAACAAGTTAAGACGATTGGCAGAGGAAAACAAGGACGCTGGCTGGCTCATTATGAATGGCAGCCGCATACAGATTAAACGCCGACAGTTTGAAAAGGTCATTGACAAATTGGACGCAATCTAATGCAAATGAGCCTTGTATGTGTTATGATGAACACAAGTCATATCAAGGCTCTTTCCAACAAGGAAAGGAGCAGACACCATGAAAGAAAAAAGACGGGATAGCAAAGGACGTATCCTGCATACTGGAGAGAGCCAACGAACAGACGGAAAATACTTATATAAATATGTGGACGCATTTGGAAACACAAAATATGTGTATGCTTGGAGATTGACACTCACAGACCCGACACCAAAGGGAAAACGGGAAAAACCCTCACTTCGTGAACTGGAACAGCAGATAAGACGGGATATTGAGGACGGTATCGACAGCACAGGCAAGAAAATGACGCTTTGCCAACTCTACGCTAAACAGAACACACAGAGGGCAAACGTGAAGAAAAGCACACAGAAACAACGGGAACAGCTCATGCGGTTATTGAAAGAGGACAAGTTAGATGCTAGGAGCATTGATACGATAAAACCCTCTGACGCTAAGGAATGGGCATTACGCATGAAAGACAAAGGCTTTTCCTATAACACCATTAACAACCATAAACGCTCGTTAAAAGCGTTATTCTATATCGCCATACAAGACGATTGTGTAAGGAAAAACCCTTTTGATTTCAAGTTAAGTGAAGTCCTAGAAAATGATACCAAAGAGAAAGTCGCATTGATAGAGGAACAGGGTTATTATATTGAAACGCCTAAGACAAAAAGCGGAACAAGGCAAGTGCCATTAAGCAGAGAAACGATACAAGCATTTCAACGGGTTATGAAGAAACGCCCAAAGGCAAAACCATTTGTGATAGACGGACGGGGCAACTTTCTATTTGTCAATCATAAAGGCAAGCCCAAAGTTGCCATTGATTACAATATGCTTTTTGTCCGTATGGTAAAGAAATACAACAAGCACCACAAAGACAATCCCTTGCCACATATCACACCGCATACACTACGCCATACATTCTGCACAAGGCTGGCAAGCAAGAACATGAACCCGAAAGATTTACAGTATATCATGGGACATTCAAACATCAGTATCACAATGAACTGGTATGCTCATGCGTCCATAGATACCGCAAAATCAGAGGTTCAGCGTCTAATCGCATAAGAAGTATTTACCACGATTTTAACCACGCTTGATAGCGAAAATATAAGAAGATAGACCTAGATATGTGAGGTTTACCACAAAAGAAAAATGCCCGTAGAGCCGATAAAATAAGGCTTTGCGGACATTTAAGAAGATATAAAAAGATAGTCAAAAAGACATATATAATTTAACTTAAATGTTAAATATGTTGTAACACAACCTATAAATATGTCAAGTAAAAAACAGCCAGACCAAAAACGGTCTGACTGCTGCTATGTATTCATAGCTTCTTTAATTTCAAACACCTTATCAACCTCTTTCCAGCCCTCACATCTTATAAACCTCTCATCCGGAAGCTCTTCCCATATATTCCAGGGCCGGTTAAATACTGCAATCCTACACCCCTCAAAGTGTGAAACATGCCAAAAAGCAGCCGGTGAATCCTCCACCGCAAAGTCAAAAGACATTCCATATAACTGCTCTAAGGTCAGATTATAAACATAATCCTGCTTACAGGTTTCACGCCCATATTTATCCACACAATATAAAGGCACTCTTTCAAGCTTATGTTCATCAAGCCAGAGCCTTGAGGGTTCATATGAATTAAAAGGTCTTCCAGTAATAATGGAAACCTCGTGTCCCATATCAACCCACTTATTAATCGTCTCTGATGCTCCTGGCGTTTCCTCATAATTCAGAAGATTATCCGGAAAATGTCCTGCTTTCATCAATTCTTCATATTGACTATCCGTTAAATCAAAGGTTTTCTTAAGATTGAAAAACTGCACCTCTCTATATGGCACATCTATGCCAAACATTTGCTTTGCAATTTTTGTGAAAGCAAGTGCAGTTTCACATAATACATCATCAAAATCTATATATATTCTCATCTATTATTTACTCCTGTTATAGGTTTTTGGCGTATCAGATTGACCATGATATCATTATATTACTATATTTTAAAAAATCCCTCAAGCAGACATAGTTGTTCTTTCTACTATCTGCTTGAGGGAAATATTAACTGGTATAACAAATGTAAAATCTGTTTTTATTATGAACGGTGATGAAGCTCCTGTACAGTCCTGCTTATCTCTTCCCTGACCTTTTCATCCTCCTTAGGAATCTTGTTCAGCTTTTCAAGAAGATCTGCAGTGTTATGCTCACAACCGACTTTTCTTAATGACTCACATGCTGCAAACACAACATCCTCATCATTATCATCAATCAGTCTTAACAAAAGATCAACACTACTGTTATTATCATTGGCTCCTAGTGCCTTTGCAAGTGCAAGCTTTTCTTCCTTTGTGCCATGTACATAATCTGCCAGCACATAAAAATCATTTTTCTTTACAAGATGCTCTATCTTTTCACTAACTGTCTTTTTCTTAAATAACATATTCATTTCCTCGCTTTCATGCTAAAGGTTAAAAACCGCATACCCAAAAAACGATATGTAATAATCAGCCTCTTTCTTATAACTTATTATATTATCGCGCTTAAGATATGTAAAATGTATATTTTATATAACGCTTATATAATATTTACATATACATTTTTTATGGTTATACTACATCTTGAATGAAGAATTACATAAATTACAGAACTATTAAGCAATCCTAAATCATGAAAGGACAATAATGCAATGACACTTGACTATTACAGAATATTTTATTATGTGGCCAGATATAAAAGCTTTTCAAAGGCTGCCCAGATTCTTGGCAACAACCAGCCTAATATAACAAGATATATCAATCTTCTAGAACACGAGCTTGGATGTAACTTATGTGTAAGGACTCACAAGGGAATATCTCTGACACCAGAAGGGCAACTATTGTATGAACACGTCGAAGCTGCTATGTATCAGCTAAAGAATGCACAGGATGCCCTTAAGAAAAACCAGAGCCTTGAAAGTGGGACTATAACTATCGGAGTTAGTGATACAGCACTCAGGCTTTATCTTTCAGATAAACTTGAGACCTTTCTTTCACTATATCCCAATGTAAGAATTAAACTTACTAATAATTTCACCGCTCAAGCTATTACAGCACTTGAAAAGGGACTCGTTGACTTCTGTATTGTTACAACACCTTTTTCAATCGACAAAGCATTTACACAGAATACTCTATATACGTTTGAAGAAATATTGATAGGCGGAAGAAAATATGAACACCTTGCGGATAATATCCTTAATATTAATGATTTAAGTTCTTATCCTTACATATCATTAAATGAAGGCTCTGGTTCATACTCGCTGTATTCAGAGTATTTTTATAATAACCATCTTCATTTTGAACCAGAAATGCTGGTATATTCCACAGACCAGATTATGCCACTCATACGTTCTAATCTTGGACTTGCCTTCTATCCGGAAGAACTTGCCACAGATGAGCTTAATAAAGGAAATATATATAACATTAAACTGAACGAACCCGTACCACAAAGACAGGTGTGTCTAATACAGGACACCAGAAGAATTCAAAGTATAGCTGTAAAACGCTTTTTAGATATATTATTACAGAAATGATATACTTTTTCATATTTTTTAATATACATTTATTCAACTCAAACTACCAATCTGCATATTATGTATAAAGCCGCCCATGTAACAGGATACACAGGCGGCTCACTTCCAAGCAACAAGTAGAAAATTTTAGTTATTTAATTAATTTCTACCAACAATTCTTTTATATCATTCACCATAGCCTCGTTTGTCATGCCAAGCTCCTTTAGAAGCTCTGCCGGATTATAACGGTCATAGAACTTCTTTTCAAGCCCATAATTCTTAACTTTAACATTACTTGCTGAATAAAAGGCTGCAATCTTGTGCCCAAAGCCTCCATCGACAATACCATCTTCAAGTGTAACTACAAGACTATGATTATGACCTATTTCTTCAAGTAAATCTGTATCAAGCGCCGAAGCGAATCTCGGATTAATAAGTGTTGGCGTAAAACCCAATTCTTCCTTTACTGCTGCTGCCAGACTTTCACCCATCTGATAGAAATCGCCAAGTGCAATTATAGCTGCTTTCTCACCCTGTTTTTCTACCTTAAACTTTCCTATATTGTCATAATCCTTATCTGACTCACGTTCGGTTACTTCATTACCAGGAATGAGTATCATAACCGGATGTTCCTTCTGGTCAAGCGACCAGTCAAGCATATTAATATACTCACTCTTTGAACTCGGTGCTAGTATTACAAGATTAGGTATGTTAGAAAATGCTGATATTCCAAAAATACCAAGATGTGTAACATCTGTAAGTCCTGCAAAACTTGTATAATTAAGTAATATTGTAACCGGATTATTATTGATGCATACATCCTGAGATATCTGATCATATGTCCTCTGAATAAATGTCATGTTTGTTACAACAAGTGGCTTTGCTCCATTCTTAGCTGCTCCTGATGCCATTGCAACTGCCTGCTCCTCTGCTATTCCAACATCAATATACTGATCTCCAAGTTCTTCTCTTAACTCTGGTGAAAGTCCTACTGCCATTGGCATTGCAGGAGTAATGACGAGCACATCTTTATCTTTCTTTACTTTCTTCACTATATAATCCGCTGTTATTGATGTGTAATCTTCGCCATCACCAAAATCTATTGTTGAAAGTCCTGTTTCCCTGTTAAAAGGCATGCACCAGTGCCATGCTTCTTTATTTTCCTCTGCTATCTTGTAACCAAGTCCCTTTTCGGTATGAATATGGACAACTATTGGATGTTCAATATCTTTAACCTTATTAAAAGCATCAATAAGTGTTGGTATGTCATTACCATTTTCCACATACATATAATCAAGACCAAATGCCTTAAATATGTTGTTCTCAGCCCTTCCTTTAGTTTCACGAAGCTTTGAAAGGTTCTTATATATTCCACCGTGGTTCTCTGCAATCGCCATTTCGTTATCATTAACAATTATGATAAGGTTAGAGTCAAGCTCACTTCCTGCTACGTTTAAAGCCTCCATGGCTTCTCCACCTGATAAAGAACCATCTCCTATGAGTGCAATAACATTTCTCTTTTCACCCTTTAAATCTCTTGCCTTAACAAGTCCTGTTGCAAGTGAAATAGATGTAGATGTGTGTCCCACATTAAACAAATCATGCTCACTCTCATCCGGATTAGTATAACCTGAATCCTCCGAAAAATGATCCTCATAAATATATCCTGCTTTTCTGCCCGTCAGTATCTTATGAGGGTAGCTCTGATGTGAAACATCAAAAACAAACTGGTCTGTTGGTGAATTGAACACGTAATGTAACGCTATTTCTGCTTCTACTATACCAAAATTAGGTCCGAAATGTCCGCCAATCTTTGTTAATCTGTTAAATAATGCTTCTCTAATTTCTGCTGCAAGCTTATCTAACTCATCGACCTTGAATTTCTTAACATCCGTTGCTTCATTTATACGTTCTATTAATTCATACATATTCTTTCTCTCCACAATATATAAATATTACCCGTATTATACGATATATATTCTACTCATAACACGAATTTATATCAGTTTATCACCTAAAGTTTACTTTAAGTCAATTCGTATATATTAAAATACTATTAACATTTTATTAAATTCAACTTAATACTGCTTTATTTGTGATAATCAGTAAGCTTTTCATACATCTGCTTTATATATCCATCCTCTTTAGAATTCACAAACACTGTTTTATTGCTGCTTTTTATCATAAGCACCGGAGAATAGCCATCCCATATAAAAAGCATACATTTACCATATGTCCTGCCCTTATAATTACCTATATCATATTCGTTAGTAGAGCCTCCATTAGTTCTTGTAAAGTTATCCTTAGGCATCTCATTAAAAAGCTGCACTTCCTGTATGTCATTTATATTTATACTACATTTATAACCTCCTCCTGCTGCCATAAATGTATCATCTGCTATATAAACATTCATCTTTACATGTATAAATGGAACAAGTACCGCCACAGTAAATATGCATGAAGCTGTTATAACAACAGTAAGTATTCCTACAAGAATCTGTGCGCCTCTGTTCGCATAGTTAAATGCATAATTCATGTCATACATTCTGTTCTTTATAAGCATATGTCTATCATTAGGATTGTAATAAAATCCGTACTTCCAGTATTCATCATCATCTACATACAACGGTGTATCATCGGCTGCCAGTACCTCTGTTCTTTTTCTTCTTGCCACAACGAAAAACACTATCATAATTATACTTCCAGTAAAATTCACGATTGAATATACAATAATATCAGTTCCATACAAAATACCATGCAGCATATACTCTGTGGCAATATAACTAAATGCTATCGTATTAAACAGACTCATCATTATAAGTCCAAGTGACACATATTTTTTATATATCTGGTTCATTGTTATATTAACATCGGAATTCTCACTATATACTGTGCGTTCTCTGGAATTAACATATATATTAAATATATACAACACAACCGCTACTACAATTGATACTATAAAATATATATTCATATCTCTGAATAACATATCTGAATGTCTCACAAGAACAACTGGTATGTATATAACTGCTGTCAGTACTATAAGCATCCAGTGATACTTCATACTAACAGAGGTCTTTCCATTAGAAGCTGAAAGCCTTGTATCAATATATACTTTTTTCTGTTCCTCAATAAGCCAGCCATTTTTCATCTTAAGTTCATACATTTTCCTGTGGCCGACTATGACAATAAGCTGTATTCCTACGGTATATACGAATATCCACAATATATATATGAATATCGATATAATCATATTCACAACACATATACCACATATTACAATCGATAATACAATATTAATATTGTTAAATACATTAAACTGCTTTTTTGTCCTGCTCATCAAAGAAGTTACTTCTGCAGCTTCTTTCTTCTCTGCTGGTATATGGACTCCCAGATACATACCAGCCTTATATTCAAAACTTGACACCATCGTTAATCTCATAATCATTATTATAAATAAATTGGTTACAAAAAACATAACTGCCATAAATATTTCCATATATGCTCCAATCCGCAGCGAAGGAGGATGTTAACCTTTATATCCGCTGCTTTTTTTATTTATTCTTTATCTGCCCATACACTCACGAACCCGCACTTTCACGCTCCTGCGTCCTTCTTCGCAGCCGCTTCCTTTTCTTTTACACTCATTATATTATAATTTACTCAGTTATAACTTGCTTCTCTTCTACACACTTCATCTTAGAATATATCTTGTCACACATATTAAGAAAATCTTTTTTATCCATACCTGTTATACTTGCTTCTGCTGACAATAGCTCAAGTTCTGCTTCCAACTTTTCCCGGAACACAATATCCATATCAATATTCTTAGCAACAACAGCACCATGTCTTCTGTCTATATTTATATAGCCTTCTGTCTTTAATATCTGATATGTCTTATTGACTGTCATTGTATTAACGCCTGCATCTTCTGCTAACTGCCTTACTGTTGGAAGACTTTCACCAGGCTTTAACTCACCATGTCCTATTCCCATAACTATCTGGTTACGCAGCTGGACATATATTGGAATACTGCTGTTCATATCTAATTCGATAATCATAATAATTCACTCTTTCTTTTTATACTATATATTAAGTTTTGTCTTATTTGTATTATTCATTATAATACAAATAATATTTTTGTCAATAAATTTGGCTCTTCTGGCATAATGGTGGAAGCCTCTAATAAAAATACTTTTTATAAAATTATTCTTTTCCTGCCTATCCATCCGTCAATCGCACAAAAAGAAAGGTAAGTGTCTGCTTAGCAGCCGCCTACCTTTCTTTTGCATTCATTACTACTTATTTTACTTATCTTCCAGCCAGTTTATCTATAATATTTCTGGCTACATATACTCCACTAGCTGAAGCATGTGAAAGTGAATGTGTTACACCACTTCCATCACCAATTATATATAATCCCTTGTATTTAGTTTCAAGATTATTATCAATCTCAACTTCCATATTATAAAACTTGACTTCCACACCATAAAGAAGTGTATCATCATTGGCAGTACCAGGTGCTATCTTATCAAGTGCGTATATCATCTCTATAATACCATCAAGAATACGTTTAGGAAGCACCAGGCTTAAGTCACCAGGTGTTGCCGCAAGAGTTGGCTTTACAAGTCCTTCCTCTATTCTCTTTTCAGTACTTCTTCTTCCTCTCATAAGGTCGCCGAATCTCTGCACAATAACTCCGCCACCAAGCATATTAGAAAGCCTTGCAATGCTTTCGCCATATCCGTTACTATCCTTGAAAGGCTCTGAAAAATGCTTTGCAACAAGAAGTGCAAAGTTGGTATTCTCTGTCTGCTTCTCAGCTCCCTCATAGCTATGTCCGTTTACAGTTACTATTCCATTTGTGTTCTCATTAACAACGATTCCATTAGGATTCATACAGAAGGTACGAACAAGATCCTCGAACTTTTCTGTTCTGTATACAATCTTGCTTTCATATAACTCATCTGTAAGATGGGCAAATATAACTGCTGGAAGTTCAACACGTACACCAATATCTACACGATTGGACTTTGTTGGAATATCTAAAGCTTTACAGACATTTTCTATCCACTTGCTGCCGCTTCGTCCCACTGAAACGATACACTTGTCACAGTCCATATGCTCATCCTTATAGAATATCCTGTATCCTCCATCTATAACCTCAATATCACTTACAGGCGTGTTAAAGTAAAAGTCAATATGGTCTTTCATTTCATCATACATGTTTTTAAGAACAATATAATTAATATCAGTTCCCAGATGCCTTACAGAAGCATCAAGAAGCTTTAGCTTATTCTGCATACATAGTGTTTTAAACTTGGTTCCAGCAGTTGAATACATGTGTGTTTCTTCACCACCATGTGAGGTATTGATTGTATCAACATACTTCATAAGTTCAATAGCCTCGTCTCTTCCGATATACTCGTAAAGCGTTCCACCAAAATCATTCGTAATATTATATTTTCCATCGGAAAATGCTCCTGCTCCTCCAAAACCATTCATAATAGCACATGTTGGACACTTAATACACGATTTAATCTTCTTGCCATCTATAGGGCACTTTCTTTTCTCTAAAGTATTTCCCTCCTCAAACACAACCACCTTAAGCTTTGGTGACTTTTTCATAAGCTCATATGCTGAGAAAATCCCACCTGGACCTGCTCCTATTATTATTACATCATATTTATCACTCATGCCATACCTCTTTTCCACATAACTAAACTTTACAATATTAGCTGCAATCAATCTTTTTGCTCCTGCTTTTTTATAGCCTCATTAAGATTATTTTCTATCTTTTCAAGTGTAACACACATGCTTTTAAGCTCTTCCTCTGATATATTCTTACAGAATACATCTTGTGCCATATTGAATAAATCAGACACCTTATCTGCCTTTATTTCTCCCTCCTTAGTAAGCTTTATCACCCATGAGCGCCGGCACTCTGGATTACTCTCTCTTATTATAAGCCCCATCTTCTCCAGCCTGTCAAGTGTTCTTGACATAGTAGTTACATCTATCAGGCAGACATCTGACAGTTCTCTTTGTGTCATCTGTCCACCTTTTTTTAATTCATATAATATTCTTGGCTGTCCCTGTCCTACTGTTAATCCCATATCTATAAAATAAGGTCTTAAAAGTCTTCTTCTAAGCATTTCCACATCAAAAAGATAATGCCTGACCTCTCCATATTTCATACTAATCCTCATTTCTTTGCATATTTTTACACATATCAGTTAAATATTACTAATAATCATCAGATTATAACAATCTGAAATCTTTAACTAAGCTCAAACTGTCCTGTATACAGCTGATAATATCTGCCTTTTTGTTCAAGCAGCTCATCATGACTTCCTCTTTCTATAATCTGTCCTTTTTCAAGCACCATTATAGCCTTTGAGTTTCTGACCGTAGATAATCTGTGTGCTATTACAAATACTGTTCTTCCCTCCATGATAGCATCCATGCCTTTTTCTATCAACCCTTCAGTTCTAGTATCCACTGAGCTTGTAGCCTCGTCAAGTATAAGCACTGGTGCCTTTGCTATCGCTGCCCTTGCTATGGCAAGAAGCTGCCTCTGTCCCTGTGATAAGTTGCTTCCATCAGAATAAAGCATGGTATTATATCCATCTGGAAGACGTCTTATGAATGAATCTGCATTGGCTATTAAAGCTGCATTTCTAACCTCTTCATCAGTTGCATCCAGTTTTCCATACCTTATATTATCAGCTATTGTTCCTGTAAACAAATGTGTATCCTGAATAACCATGGCAAGTGATTTTCTTAAGTCATCCTTCTTAATATCCTTTATGTCTATGCCATCATAAGTTATTGTGCCTGACTGTATATCATAGAATCTGTTTATAAGGTTAATGATCGTTGTCTTTCCAGCACCAGTCGAACCAACAAATGCTATTTTCTGGCCTGGCTTCGCATAAAGAGTGACGTCATTTAATATAGTTTTTCCTGGAACGTATCCAAACACAACATTTTTAAATCTTACATCACCACGCAGCTCAACAAGACAAGCATCTGAATTCCAGTAAGTATTAAGCTCTGTTGGCACTTTCCATGCAAATACACCCGTATATTGACTACATTCTGTAAGACTTCCATCAGCATTCTTAACTGCGTTACAAAGTGTTACGCTGCCTTCATCAATCTCTGGTTTTTCATCCATCATATCAAATATACGTTCTGCACCTGAAAGTGCTGATAACAGAAAATTGACCTGCTGGGTAAACTGATTAAGCGGCATGGCACTCTGACGTACATATATAAGATATGATGATAGACTTCCAAGATCCATAAGTCCTTTAAGCGTAAATAAACCACCCACACATGCTGATATCGCATAATTAAGATATGACAGGCTTACAATAGTTGGGATCATCATTCCTGCAAAAGCAAGTGCATTAGTAGACTCTTTCCTGAAACTTTCATTCATCTCACAAAACTTCTCAAAATTCTTTTGTTCATGGTTGAACACCTTTTCAACCTTCTGTCCTGCCATCATCTCCTGTACAAAGCCATTAATCTTACCAAGCTCCTCCTGCTGCCTGTTAAAATATTTCTTGCTATGTTTACTGTTAAACTTAATAAAGAAAAACATGATAACAAGAAACACAATAACTATAACTGATAATCTTACACTTAAAACCATCATCATGATAAGAGTGCCAAAAAGCATTATAAAGCTCTGGATTATCATAGCGAAGCTGTTATTCATAGCTTCTTGTACAGTATCCACATCATTGGTAAATCTGCTCATAAGCTCACCATGTGTATGAGCGTCAAAATATTTTAAAGGAAGCTTCTGTACATGTGCAAAAAGATCATTTCTTATATCCTGTATAACCTTCTGTGATACCTTTACCATAATGCGGTTATAGCCAAATGTACACAAAGCCCCGCAGGCATACATAACACCCATGGCAATAACTGCCTTAAGAAGTCCTTCCATGTCTCCCGGTACTATAAAATGATTTACAACTGGTTTTACAAGATATGTGCCTGCCACATTCGCTCCTGCACTTATCAGCACAAGCAGTGCAACGAGCATAAACATCCATTTATAATGACCAAGGTAAACAAGCAGATGCTTTATAGCTTTCTTAGTATCCTTAGGTCGTTTATATCCAACATACTTTGCCATTATAAATCTGCTCCTTCCTTCTGTGATTCGTATATTTCCTGATATATCTTATTGGTTCTTAATAATTCCTCGTGTGTTCCTATTGCATTTACACAACCCTTATCGAGTATAATTATCTGATCTGCATGCTTAACAGAAGATATCCTCTGTGCAATAACAAGCTTAGTCATATCCGGAAGCTTCTTTGCAAGTTCTTCCCTTATCCGCCCTTCAGTTGCAGTATCCACAGCACTTGTTGAATCATCCAGTATGAGTACCTTCGGTTTCTTTAATATAGCCCTTGCAATACATATACGCTGCTTCTGTCCACCAGAAACATTGACACCTCCTTGTCCCATCTCTGACTCATAGCCTGCCGGAAGCCTGTCTAAGAATTCATCTACACAGGCTATATGACAAGCTTCATCTATCTCTTCCTTCGTTGCATTTTCATTACCCCAGCGAAGGTTTGATATCAGAGAACCAGAAAACAAGGTATTCTTCTGCAGAACAACAGCAATTGCATCACGCAGATGTTTTACCGGATAATTCTTAACATCCACTCCATCTATACGCACCGTTCCCTTAGTGGCATCATATAGTCTTGGAATAAGCTGTACAAGAGTAGTCTTTGAAGAACCTGTCTGTCCTATGATGCCTACTGTCTGTCCTGGCTTTATATGAAATGAAACATCTGAAAGTACGTATTCCTTTGCTTCATTTTTATACTTAAACCACACATGGTCGAACTCTATTTCACCATGCTTAACACTTATATCCTGCGAGTTTTCATCAGTAATGTCGATTTTTTCGTCAAGCACCTCGACTATTCTTGTAGCTGATGCTAAAGAACGTGTCATCATAAGGAATACATTTGACATCATCATAAGTGAATTAAGAATAAGCAGAACATAGCTTAAAAAGCTTGTCAGTTCTCCAATCTTAAGCTGTCCGTTATTAATAAGATGTCCACCAACAAAGAGAATCGCAATAATAGTTCCATACATAACGAACTGCATAGCCGGCATGTTAAGTACTGCTATTCCAAATGCCTTTTCAGATTCTGACTTAAGCTTAGCATTAACATCCTTAAACTTATCTACCTCATACTCTCCCCTGACATATGACTTTACAACCCTTACCGCTGTAAGATTCTCCTGTATACTACGATTAACAAGGTCAATAGCATTCTGCATCTTTGCGTACAATGGTCTTACATTCATAATAATTATGATAAGCAAGACCGCAAGTATAGGAAGTGCCACAAAGAATACAAGGGCTAGTGTTCTGTTAATAGTAAATGCTATTGACGATGCAAATATAAGCATAACAGGGCTTCTTCCAAAAGGCCTCATACCAGTTGAGACTGAATTCTGGATATTGGTAACATCACTTGTAAGACGTGTAACAAGCGACGATACCCTGAAATGATCTATATTAGAAAATGAATAAGACTGAAGCTTTTCATATTCTGCCTTTCTTATATTCGCGCCAAGTCCCTGTCCGGCAAGTGCCTGGAATCTGGCGCTCCCTATTCCAAGCACAAGTGCTATAAGCGCACATAAAGCCATCTCAAATCCTTTGACATATATATAATGAGTATCGCCATTGGCCACACCATTATCTATAAGGTCAGCCATGATCATAGGCACCAGAAGTTCAAGCATAGCCTCAACAGCTATACATATAAGTGCCAGATAAGCATATTTTTTATATTGCTTCATATAAGAAAAAATTCTTCTTAGCATTATTAGTCGTACCTCCGATTGTTGTATATGCAACTATTGTAACATCAATTATTGCAATGTCAAGTTTACGATATCTGATTTGTTATATTAGGTTTGCAGCATCAGGTTTGTGATATCAATTTTTGAAATATTAAGTTGTAATATATCATTGACATCTGCATATAAAGATGATAAGCTATAACCATAATGATTGTTAATTATTTATCAATCTTATTTTTATTAGCATAGTTACATCTTGTAACACTATACAATATACATTTTACAAACATCTATGATTACTTATAAAGTGTATATAATTATCTAAGAAAAGGGGAACTAATCATGAACAAAGAAAAAGCTTTAGTTGTCGATAACATCCAGTCTCTTGAAGAGCTTATAAGCTCTGTAAAAGAGGCACAGCGCATCTTTTCGACATATTCACAGGAACAGGTTGATAAGATATTCACCGCTGCTGCCCTCGCTGCTAATAAGGCAAGAATACCTCTTGCCAAGATGGCTGTTAAAGAAACTGGCATGGGAATAGTTGAAGACAAGGTTATCAAGAATCACTATGCTGCAGAGTATATCTACAACGCATACCGTGATACTAAGACATGTGGTGTCATCGAAGAAGATAAAGCCTATGGCATTAAAAAAATCGCAGAACCTATCGGTGTTGTAGCTGCTGTTATTCCTACAACTAATCCAACATCTACCGCTATATTCAAGACTCTTATTTCATTAAAAACCCGTAATGGTATCATCATAAGTCCACACCCACGTGCTAAGGAAAGCACTATAGCTGCTGCTAAGGTTGTACTTGAGGCTGCTGTTGCTGCCGGTGCTCCAGAAGGCATAATCGGCTGGGTTGATGTTCCAAGCCTTGAACTTACCAACACTCTTATGAAAGAAGCTGACATAATACTTGCAACTGGTGGTCCAGGTATGGTTAAAGCAGCTTATTCATCTGGAAAGCCTGCACTTGGAGTAGGTGCCGGTAACACACCTGCTATTATTGACAGCACTGCCGATGTTATACTTGCCGTCAACTCTATTATACATTCCAAGACATTTGATAATGGTATGATATGTGCTTCTGAACAGTCAGTTATTGTTGACTCTTCTGTATACAAGCAGGTTAAAGAAGAATTCACTAAACGTGGCTGTCACTTCCTTAGTAAAACAGAGCTTGATAAGGTAAGAAAAACTATCATTATCAATGGCTCGTTAAATGCCAAGATTGTTGGCCAGAGTGCTTATAATATCGGAAAGCTTTCTGGTATAGAGGTTCCTGAAAGCACAAAGATTCTCATTGGTGAGGTTACCTCCGTTGACCTTTCAGAGGAATTCGCACATGAGAAGCTGTCTCCTGTTCTTGCCATGTATAAGGCAAAGGATTTTGATGATGCCGTAGTTAAAGCTGAGCGTCTTATAGCCGATGGTGGCTTTGGTCATACTTCTTCTATATATATTAATTCTGCGACTGAAACTGATAAGCTTGCCAGATTCGAGGAAGCTATGAAGACCTGCCGTATTCTTATTAATACACCTTCTTCACAGGGTGGTATTGGTGATCTTTACAACTTTAAGTTAGCACCTTCTCTTACACTTGGCTGTGGTTCATGGGGTGGAAACTCTGTATCTGAAAATGTAGGTGTCAAGCACCTTATTAACATAAAGACTGTTGCTGAGAGGAGAGAAAATATGCTGTGGTTTAGAGCCCCTGAAAAGGTATACTTCAAAAAAGGCTGTCTTCCTGTTGCACTTAACGAGGTAAAGACCGTATTAGGAAAGAAGAAAGCATTTATTGTAACAGACCAGTTCCTATACAAGAATGGCTATACTAAGTGCGTTACTGACAAGCTTGATGAACTTGGCATAACACATACAACCTTCTTTAACGTTGCACCAGATCCTACCTTAGAGTGTGCCATTGAGGGAACTAAGGCTATCAACAGCTTTGAACCTGACTGCATCATAGCTATCGGTGGTGGCTCTGCTATGGATGCTGCCAAGATTATGTGGGTTATGTATGAACATCCTGAGGTTGACTTTATGGATATGGCTATGAGATTTATGGATATAAGAAAACGTATATACACATTCCCTAAAATGGGAGAAAAGGCTTACTTTATAGCAATTCCTACTTCCTCTGGTACTGGCTCAGAGGTTACTCCTTTTGCGGTTATTACTGATGAAAAAACTGGCATAAAGTACCCTCTTGCCGACTATGAACTTCTTCCTAAGATGGCTATTATTGATGCTGATATGTGTATGGATCAGCCTAAGGGACTTACTGCTTCATCTGGTATAGATGCACTTACTCACGCACTTGAAGCTTATGCATCTATTATGGCGACTGATTATACAGACGGTCTTGCACTTAAAGCTATGAAGAATATATTTGAATATCTTCCAGCCGCATATGAGAATGGGTCACACGATGCCAAAGCAAGAGAACAGATGGCTACCGCCTCAACTATGGCTGGTATGGCATTTGCCAACGCATTCCTTGGTGTATGCCACTCCATGGCTCACAAGCTTGGCGCTTACCACCATATACCTCACGGCATTGCTAATGCACTTCTTATAACAGATGTAATGCGTTTTAATGCTGCAGAAGTCCCAGCTAAGATGGGAACCTTTTCACAGTATGCTTATCCTCACTGCAAGAAAAGATACGTTGAATGTGCTGAATTCCTCGGAATTCAGGGTAAGAACGCTGATGAAAAGTTTGAAAATTTCTTAAAAGCCATTGAAGAACTTAAAGACAAGGTTGGAATCAAGAAAACTATCAAAGACTATGGTGTTGATGAGAAAGATTTCCTTGCTACACTTGATGAGATGGTTGAGAATGCCTTTGATGACCAGTGTACAGGTGCCAATCCAAGATATCCTCTTATGAGCGAAATAAAGGCTATGTATCTTAAGGCTTACTATGGAAAATAGATTACTAGAATAAATCACGAAAATAAATTAATGTGAGAATATATTTTCACACGCGGGATTTGTGTCTGTGCGCACCTGGCACAACCCCATTATGTTCAGGAAGTGTGCGCAGAAATGAGGATTATTATGAAAAAATGTATATATAAAGGTGCATTAAAGTCAGTCTATGTTGATAAGGATAAGGCTGAGAAGGTATTTGCACTATCCTACAATAAATCTGATGTATTATATGAAGCACTTAACACAGCAAGAGTCGAGGATACAGGCCTTGATATACCACGACTTCTTAACGTATCAGTAGTTGATGGAAAGTGGACTATAACAAGCGAATATGCCAAGGGTGAAACACTAAAGGAGCTTTTAGCCAAGCATCCGGAAAATTCTGATGCATATATTGAGGCTATGGTTGATTACCAGATAGCCATAAACAAACACAGCAACCCTCTTCTGGTTGATATGAAAAGCAAACTTGAACGTCAGATAAACGAGCTTAATATTCCTGCTGATACAAAATATGAGCTTGAATCAAGACTTTCAGAGCTTCCTTACCATAAAAAGCTATGCCACGGTGATTACTGCCCTGAGAATATAATTGTCCAGACTGATGATAAGAACCAGATTGTTGCTATTACCGCTGTTGACTGGGTACACGCAACTAAGGGGAATGCTTCTGCTGATGCTGCAAACACCTACCTTACACTTAAGCTAAGTGATGAAGCACTTGCTGATAAGTACATAACCATGTTCTGTGAGAAAACATCTACAGATAAGCGCTACGTTGATAAATGGATACCTATCGTAGCAGCCGCAAGACTTACTAAGAAAAAGCCTGAGGAAAAGGAAATGCTTGAGGCTATGATTGATATATGTGACTTCCAGTAGTATATATTATTATTGTTTGATTCACTTATTCTATTATTCACAGAAAGAATCATAAAAAACATTACGAAAAAACAGCTTCTAATATATCAGCATATGATACTTTTAGTAAATAACTTGATAAATAAATTAAACAATTGAGAAACACAGGGGCTTGAGTGCATAGCGCTCAAGCCCCTATTTCACTATGTCAGTGTACTAGCAAAGAATTTGACCTTATATGCAAAATAGCAATCCGAGTCAATTTTTCCCTGCTATTCTTCCTGCTTTTTATGACTCAGATTGCTATTTAAATCTGCATATCAGTCAGACACATTTATTACTAAAAACATTTAATTAATGAAACTCACTTAAAAAACAATCAAACACCCCCTACAGGCTTTGTCTTACATTTGCTGCGGCAGCAACCATATTCTTAAGGCTCTTCTCTGTTTCCCAAACGCCTCTTGTCTTAAGTCCACAGTCCGGATTAACCCATAGCTTAGCTACATCAATCTTAGTAAGCATAAGCTGTATTGTCTGTGTCAGCTCCTCTACCGAAGGAACCCTTGGTGAATGTATGTCATATACTCCCGGTCCAACCTCTGTCTCAAATTCATTCTTGCGTAAGGCATCCAGAATCTGAAGGTCTGAGCGTGATGCCTCAAACGTAATTACGTCTGCATCCATATCATCTATAGCTGGAATAATATCTGTAAATTCACTATAACACATATGTGTATGAATCTGTGTTTCAGGCTTTACTCCACTTGCCGTAAGCCTGAAGGCTGGTATTGCAAAATCAAGATATTCTGAATTCCAGTCAGATTTTCTTAAAGGAAGCTTCTCTCTTAGCGCTGCTTCATCTATCTGGATAATCTTAATTCCATTAGCTTCAAGATCCAGCACCTCATCTCTTATTGCAAGTGCAATCTGTGATATAGCTTCCTTTATAGTAATATCTTCTCTTGGGAATGACCAGTTAAGTATTGTTACAGGTCCTGTAAGCATGCCCTTCATAAGCTTATCTGTAAGTGACTGTGCATATACTGACCAATCAACAGTAATTGGCTTCTTGCGGTATACATCACCCCATATTACAGGAGGTTTAACACATCTTGTACCATAAGATTGTACCCAGGCTTTTTCTGTAAATATAAAGCCTCCAAGCGACTCGCCAAAATATTCAACCATATCATTTCTTTCATATTCACCATGCACAAGTACATCAAGTCCAATTTCTTCCTGCCATTTTACACATTCAGCAATCTTTCTTTTATTGAATTCTTCATATTCCTGTTTTGTAATCTCTCCTTTACGAAAAGCAGAACGGTTGGCCTTTACATCCTTCGTCTGCGGAAATGAGCCTATCGTAGTTGTAGGAAGTTCTGGTAAAGCAAACAACTTTTTTTGTATTCTCTGTCTTTCACTTCTTGCTGGAAATCTTATGTAATCCTGTTCCTTAACCTCTGATAATCTCTTCTTTACCATTTCATTATTGCAGTTCCTTACACCTGAAAAAAGCTGTTTGTTGGCATTTAAATATTCTTGAGTGGTTATGTCTCCACTTAATGTAGATTCACTTATTTTACTTATTTCCTTTAGTTCTATAAGCTTTTCTTCTGCAAATGCAAAATAATCAAGATATACAGTAGATAATTTTGTTTCATTTTTTAATGTATATGGAACGTGCTGTAAAGAACAAGAGGTTGATAATACAACATTTATGCCTTTTTCTTCTAAATCCTTAATTGTATTTAATGTTTTTTCGTAATGATTTCTCCAGATGTTCTTTCCATTTACAAGACCGGCAAATAATAGCTTATCCTTTGGAAATCCGTATTCTTTAATAAGCTCTATGCTCTTCTTTCCCTCTATAAAATCAAGTCCTACTCCATCAAATGGCAGCTTGATTATGTCCTTATATACATCTCTTACATCACCAAAATAAGTCTGAAGAAGCAGCTTGCATGACCTTCTGGCATCTGATATTTCACTATATATTTTAACAAACAATTCCCTGTCTTTATCAGTCATATCCAGCACAAGCGCAGGTTCATCAATCTGAAGCCATTGTATCCCGGCATTGTCACATCTGCTTATGATTTCTTTGTATGCATTTATGAACGCATCAACGAAATCTTCCTGAGTCTTTTTACCTGTAAATCTACATAACTTAAGAAGTGTATACGCACCTGTTATTACAGGCTTTGTTTTAATCTTTAGCTCCTCTGCCTCTTTATACTCATCCCACAGCTTACTTCCCGATAATTTAACATCTGTATCATCCTCAACCTCAGGTACTATATAGTGATAATTAGTATTAAACCACTTCTTCATAGCAAGTGCCTTAACATCACCGCCGTCTTTCTGGTAACCTCTTGCCATGGCAAAATATCTGTCAAGTGATGATACATTAAGCTTTTTATATCTTTCCGGGATTATATTTAATAAAAATGCTGTATCAAGCACAATATCATAATATGAGAAATCATTAGATGTAATATAATCAATTCCTGCATCCTTCTGAGTCTGCCAATGTTTTTTTCTTAGCTCTTTTGCTGTATCAGCTAACTCATCTGCATTTATCTCCTGTCTGAAATATTTTTCAAGAGCAAACTTCAACTCTCTTAATGATCCTATTCTTGGATATCCTACAACTGCTGTCTGCATCACTATTCCTCCTGTTATATTCGCCTATATGATATACATTATATATTCCTTCAGCTAATGAGCTGTTGTTGTTATTATAGATATCTATGCAGTTCTTGTATAATACATAAAAAATTGCGTTTGACATAGTTTTAAGCTATGGCGGTTCATTTTTTATTGATTTTAATTTATTAGAGGGGTATATTTATTTTATGGTTATCAATGAACAATTATCAACGGACCAACTATTGGTCAACTATTGACTAACTATTGTTTACTATGAAAGGAACTAAATTATCATGGAATTAATAAAGGGCAGACCTGCCAACGAATCAGACAGACTTGCTAAAGAAATAAGAGTATATGACTTACTTGATAAGCTTGGAATGGAATATTACAGAACTGACCATGAGCCGGCAACTACTATGGAGGTATGTAATGATATCGATAAGATTCTTGGAGCACTCATATGCAAGAATCTTTTCTTATGCAACCGCCAGAAGACCCAGTTTTACCTTCTGATGATGCCCGGTGACAAAACATTCAAAACAAAAGACCTAAGCAGACAGATTAACTCAGCAAGACTTTCCTTCGCTGATGAGGAATATATGGAAAAATATCTTGATATAACTCCAGGCTCTGTATCTATTATGGGACTTATGAATGATACAGATAATAATGTGCAGCTCCTTATGGATAAAGAAGTACTTGAGGATGAAGCTCTTGGATGCCATCCCTGCATCAATACCTCAAGTCTTAAGCTAAAGACCAGGGAAGTCTTAGATAAGTTTCTGCCAGCAGTCCATCACGAAGCCATAATTGTCGAACTGCCACGATATGAAGATTAATTACACAGATTATAAAATCATTAATTAGTCATTTATGTTCACGAACGGACACGTCCATTCGTGAACTATTAATATTCACTAAATATACAGGGAATTGCAACTCCTATAGCTTACTAACCAGCTTTCCAATAATGTTTTTTCTGTATCTTATCAACATTATCAATAAAATGTTTTTTATAAACCAAAAGGTCTTCTATATCCATTAATATGTGAAATAATAATGCACTACTTTCGAACTCTTCCATCGTTGTTGGAAGCTCATCACATTTTATATGCTCAATAATTTCTTTTAAACTGCTTAGCTGTTCTTCAGGATTATTATATTCTGTTATATTTTCCGCGAGATTCAATAGATAATCTGCTGCTATTTTAGCATTTTTCGGCATAGTACGCATCTTTTTCATTTCATAATGAAGATTATGAAGTATCTGGCACTGATTTTTACGCATCTCAAAGTATGATATATAGTACTCTGGATGAGAATAAAATGTATTATTCTGATATTCATATGCCTCTTTGATACAATCCAGTATATCCTCCTCAAGCTTTTTTATATTCTGCCATACATCCGTTTCCATTTTCTTATTTGACAGATATGCTGACATAGCTCCAATAATCATCTGCATCCTGTTTTCTATATAACTAGTTTTTTTAACTATATGCTTTTTATGCCCATAGTTGCCATTAAACAGATTAAAAAATATGGCAAAACCGACTCCCACAAGTACTATAATAAGTTCATTCCATACTGCCATATCATTGAACTTCTCATATGTAACAAGATGTGCTGCTATAACTCCATTTACAGAAATAGTAGCCCGCCATTCGAGCAGCTCCGCCATAAACACAATAAATGTCAGCAATATTCCATATGCTATCCACATACTGCTTATATTGGTAAATAAAATCCATCCTGCAAGTACTGTTATTAAAAATGAAGCTATCCTGCTTCCAGACAGCCTTATTGTTTCCCACTTTGAATTCATAAGTGAAAGTAACGTTACAGTTCCAGCCGATACCGCATAATTAAGTCCCAATTTCTGAGCCGTATAAAGTGAAATACTGCTGCCTATTCCTATTTTAAGAGATAATAATATTATTTTTCTATATCTATTCATATAGCATATTTCCATTCTACTTTATTTATTCATCTTTTTCTATCCATCTTTCTTATGCATTTTTGTATACACTATTCATCTTAACCATTTTATATACATTATATAAAACAAAGGACTGTTACATCTTTTGTCTTTGATGCAACAGCCCTCTGCCCTTAAATATTAGGTTTAGGTTTAATGTAAGTATAAATATAGATTAATACTTTATCTTTTGTATTGTGTTTTTATAAATTATGGTTTATTGGCACTTTATAAACCATAACTTACCGATGCTTATACACCATTTATTGCTGATTAGAAGTTGTTTACACCAGCATTATTATGTTTTGAACAAACATATGCTATATAAATAATCACATTGCTATATAACCCATGCTCATTCTATATATAAACATTGTGTATTGCACATTATACACAACGTATATATCCTTCCATATAATCAGTTTGATTATTGGTCAGATATTGTCAGATATCGCTGTTATTAAGCTGAATTATTTGATAAATCCAACTTCCTTAGATATCTTCTCATATGCTGCATCTTTTTTCTGATTAAATATAACTTTGTTTTCTTCAAACATATTGTTGCCCTTAGTATCTATAGATACAATAAGCGGACCAAATTCTTTAACACGGCAGTTCCAAAGTGTTTCTGGCATTCCTAAGTCACGCCATTCAGCTCTTACTATTTCTTCAACCTCAGTAGCTGCTACTACGGCATTTCCTGCTGGAAATACACAGTGAATAGCGCCGAATTCCTTACAGGCTCTCTCTGTATTTTCCTTCATACCACCTTTACCGATGATTACTCTTACACCAGACAGCTTAACGAATTCATACTCAAACTTTTCCATTCTCATACTTGTTGTAGGACCTACAGAAACCATCTCAAACTTATCATTTTCAAGTGGTCTGATGATTGGTCCAGCGTGGAATATTGCATTATTTCTTACATCTACTGGAAGCTCTCTGCCTTCTTCTACAAGTCTTCTGTGTGCAACATCACGGCATGTTGTCATGCTTCCATCAAGGTATACTATATCTCCAACCTTGATATCTTCTAAGTCCTCTGCTGACACAGGTGTAATAAGTACTTTCTTACCATTTCTTATCTCTACCATTATAAAGTCACCCCCGTATGTGTTGTTATTGTATAGTTAAGGTCTTTATCAAATATAATGTGTCCTCTTCTATGGCTCCAGCAGCCTACATTTACTGCTACACCGATTGCAGATGGATGACGAGCTGTATTCTCGATATTAACACCCATAACTGAATATTTTCCGCCCATACCCTGAGGTCCTAAGCCTATAGAGTTAATTCCATCTTCAAGAAGTCTTTCCATCTTTGCTGCTCTTTCATTATCATTATGTGAACCAATAGGTCTCATAAGTGCTTTCTTTGAAAGAAGAGCTGCTGTTTCAACTGATGTTGCAACACCTACACCTACAAGAAGTGGAGGACATGCATTTAAACCATAGCTTGTCATAACATCAAGAACAAACTTTGTAACGCCTTCATAACCTTCGCCTGGCATAAGAACCATAGCCTTACCTGGAAGTGTACAACCACCTCCAGCCATATATGTATATATCTCACACTTATCACTATCTGGAATAATATCCCAAAATACTGTTGGTGTTCCCTTACCTACATTTTTACCTGTGTTATACTCATCAAATGTTTCTACACTATTATGTCTTAATGGCGCTTCGAATGTAGCCTGAACGACTGCTTCCTTAAGAAGTGTCTCAAGTTCACCGATAAGTGGGAAATTAGTACCACACTTTACCCAGAACTGAAGTACTCCTGTATCCTGGCAGCTTGGACGATTAAGTTCTACTGCAAGTTTCTGATTTTCAAACATTGTATTATAGATTGTCTTAGATAAAGGACTATCCTCCTTATCTCTTAACTCCTGAAGTTTTGCAATTACATCATCTGGAAGTTTCTTTGCTGTGTAAGCAACGAACTTTGCCATATAATCAGTAAGCTGTTTTACTTGTGCTTCTTTAGACATATTATTCCTCCTTAAAAATTCTACTATTATTATTTTGTTTTTGTTTATGTTATAAATAAATTATTTAACACATCTTTTTCATCATTCGCATTCTTATACCTTCATTATCTTTTATGGAAAGAATGGATATAAAATTGGTAACAGTATCATACTTACAACTGTTGACACAAGTATCAAAGGTACACCTGCTTTTGCATAATCCTTAAAGGTATATCCGCCTGCACCAATTACCATAGTATTAGCTGGCATTCCGATAGGTGTTGCATATGCACATGAACCACCTATTACACAAGCCATAAGTACTGCACTTGGATCTGCTCCTATTCCCTCTGCTATTGATAAACAGATAGGAACCATAAGTGCTGTTGTTGCTGTATTACTCATAAAGTTAGTTAATACACAGCACAGCATAAATACTACAAATGTCAACAAATATGGTGAAGGATTATCTCCTAACATTCCAATAACCTTATGAGCTATAAGCTCTCCAGCTCCAGACTTTGAGAGTGCTGATGCAAGTGAAAGTGTTCCTCCAAATAAGAATATAGTCTTTAAGTCAATTGACTTAAGTGCCTGTTTCTCTGATATAACACCGGTAAGTACAAGTGCAAGTGCTCCAATACAGCCTGTTATACATAACTTAATTCCTATCTTATCCTCAAATATCATTCCAAGAAGAGTAAGTATAAGAATTATAAGTGATAACCACTGCTTCCACTTTGGCACATCACTAAAGTCATCCTTGCTGCTGTAAGCTGAATCATCATCTGACAGTTTATTATTAGGAAGCAATTTATTTCCTATTAATGCAAAGAAGATTACACCTACAATAAGTATTGGAAAGCCTACCTTTGCATAATCAAAGAAGCCGAATGACTTACCAATTTCCTGCATTGCTGACTGTGCTATAAGATTACCAGGTGCACCTATAAGTGAAAGATTACCACCCATAGCTGCTGCAAAAACAAGTGGCATAAGCAGTCTTGACCTTGAATATCCAGACTTGGCTGCTATTCCTATGACAACCGGAATAAGTACCGCGGCTGTTCCAGTATTAGAAAGCACTCCACTCATTAAACCTACGATAACCATAATCGCTATAATAAGCTGTTTTTCTGATTTGGCAAAGTGAGTAACTATTCCCCCAATCTTATTCGCCATTCCAGTTTCAAAAAGTGCTCCACCTACTATAAACATTGCTACAAAAAGAATTACATTGCTGTCAATGAATCCCATAAATGCTGTCTTCCAATCAAGTACCCCTGTGACAACCAAACCCACGCAGACTATCATCGAAGTAAGTCCCAATGGAATTTTTTCCCACATAAACATTATGATTGCAAACAACAAAAATAATAAAGTTATTGTTGCATGACTCATAAAAATCCTCCAATTCATTATATATTTACTCGAAAATATCCTGCTAGCTTTTCTATTTTCTTTGCTTGTTTGTATTATATAAAGACTTTTACTTATTGTAAATTTACAAAAAACTATGATATCATAAATTTTTTTTATGTGTTTTTAACAAATTTAGACATTTTAGACAAAAGTGTGATATAATTTTAACGAAACATTAATATTAATCATCAACTTTTCACAATTGCACTATGTATACAAATAATGTATATTTCTAAAAAGACTTAATTAATGCTTATATAGTACATAAAAATAAGGATTTTTAGTTCTAAGATGCTTTATAAAAAGAAAAATAGATTATAACAAGTACAAGGGAGAAATGAATATTATGAAAATTGTTCAATTAGAATACTTCTGTGCTGCAACAAGACTACACAGTATAACCCAGGCTGCTGCTGAATTATATGTCACACAGCCTGCTATTTCTACAGCTATTAAGGAGCTTGAAAAGGAGTTCTCCATAAACCTTTTTACAAGAACAAAAAACCACCTTTCACTTACTAAGGAGGGAGAAGTGTTTTATCAGAAAGCACAAAAGCTCTTGGCAGAATATAACGATACTATGGAACAGTTTCACGATCTTGGTAAAAATATATCTCCTTTACGAATAGGCATCCCACCTCTTCTTAGCACAATATTTTTTCCAGATATGCTGATTGAGTTTAGAAAGGAATATCCTGACATTCCATTTGAATTATTTGAATATGGCTCTATCCGTGCTGCCAATATGGTTATGGAAGGTAAACTTGATCTTGCACTTGTAAATATGCATTTTTATGAGATAGATAAGCTGAATACCTATAAGCTGATGACTGACAAACTGGTATTCTGTGTATCAAAGGAACATTCACTTGCCAAATGTCATGAAATAACTATTGATATGATTAAAGATGAACCAGTTATTATGTATAATACTGACTCTGTTCAAAATGAAACACTTGAAGCAGCCTTTAAGAGCTTAGGAATCAATCCTCATACCATTCTTCATGCGAGCCAGTTATATACAATAAGAAACTTCGTATGTAATAATTTAGGTGGTGCATTTCTTTACTCCTCTATGCTTCGCAATCTGCCGGGTGTAATTGGTCTTCCTATTAATCCTGCCATTTCACAGGATATAGGAATTGTATGGAGAAACGGCAGCTACACAACAGATAGTACAGAAAAGTTTATTAATTACGTTAAGAATCGCAGTTTCTGATATTACACCAGCTTTTCATATGCGATTCTTTCTGAGCCGTCATTTACGTGTATAATTCCGCACCTCTTAAAACCGTTCTTTTCTATAACGTGCTGCATTATTTTATTATCATTATGTGTATCTATTCTAAGATGATTTATGCTCTGTTCACAGAATTGCACTGCCATGGCCAGTACACCATGTATCCTTCCATCGCCTGCAACTCTGTGAATAGTTCCATACATGTCATCTGACAACCAGCTTCCACGCTCTATAACCTTATATGTTGGATCTTCTCCTATCCTAAAGAAAAACACTCCATGGACTATGCTGTTTTCATTATCTGCACATTTCTTTATCCCATCCAGGGTTTCTGTGCCAGTTTCCTCTATTACATAAAGATTACCAGCAGATATATCTTCATCTATTACCTCTTTTGACGGATTGTTATTTTTCCATTGATTTGGATTACCATTGGCTGCCATAAAGTTTCTAGCATACGCATATATTTCCAATATTCTGGCTTTATCTTTTTCCTGTGCCATTCTGATTACATATTTATCCATATTCATAATACACTTACACTCCTAACAATATTATGATGTAAGTGTCAAAAGTATACATTACGTTTGTGCTCGCAAAAATAAGCAATTTATACTTTTGATACTTACACCATATTACCCATCAATATATCGCATTTATCGTATTTTAGCAATATAAAAGCATACATCCTGCCTGCCATATATTATAGCTGCAGTACATCATACTTGCTGCTCTTATTAATTAAAAATATAAGATGCCTGATTATGTTTCCTATAAAAACAATAACCAGACATCTCTTTCACTTACTATATGTCTATATATAACAATATGCTGTAAATTATATTAAACAGCTATATTAGAAAGTCCTTCCAGAATTACTTACTAAGGCTTTCTACTGTTTCCTTAATAATCTCATATGCCTTATCACAATCCTCCTCTGATACTATAAGAGGTGGAACCATACGGATAATATGTGCTCCGATTGCTGTAATAAGAAGATGTCTGTCAAAGCATCCATGCTTTACATCTACTCCACCGATAGTATCATCGAACTCAACACCAACTAATAAGCCCTGATGTCTGACCTCCTTAACATGAGGCAATGTTTCTAACTTAACGCTGAAATAATCTCCCATTTTCTTTGCATTACCAGCTAAATCCCTGTCAAGAAGTTCATTAACCTCTGCAAAAGCTGCTGCACATGATACTGGATGTCCACCAAAGGTTGTACCATGTGAACCAGGAGTAAATGCCTTTGCAACCTCAGCTGTTGCACATATAGCTCCGATAGGCATACCACCTCCAAGTGCTTTAGCCATAGATACGATATCTGGCTTAATACCATAATTCATATAAGACATTACAGCACCAGTTCTGCACCAGCCTGTCTGAACCTCATCAATAAGAAGTAACATCTCATGTTCATCACAGAACTTTCTTAAGCCTGTCATGAATTCCATAGTAGCAGGATGTACACCACCTTCGCCCTGTACTGGTTCAATCATAATAGCAATTGTGTTCTCTGTGCAGGCATCCTCAAACGCTTTAAGATCATTATATGGCGCATATGAGAAACCATATGCCATAGGACCGAAGCCAACCTGGCATCCATTACCTGGCTGACCAGTTGCAGACATAGCTCCAAATGTTCTTCCATGGAAGCCATCCTTTGCTGTTACAATATGATATCTGTTTGGTCCATACTTTTCAATACCATACTTTCGGGCCATCTTAATCATAGCTTCGTTAGCCTCTGTACCTGAATTCTGATAAAATATCTTATCCATTCCAATAGTTTCACATACTTTCTCAGCAAGCAATGCCTGAGGGATTGTATATGGATAGTTAAATGTATGCATTATATCTGAAACCTGATCCTTAACAGCAGCAACAACCTTCTCATTACAGCTGCCTGCGCTATTTACCGCAATACCTGCATAAAAATCAAGATATGGTGTTTTATTTTCATCATATATATACATATCCTTAGCTGTTTCAGCAACAAAGTCAAATCTTTCATATGTATCAATCATATACTTACTTACTTTGTCCTTAATATCCTGTGCTGTTAATCCTGTATCCTTTAATTTCATAATTGACTCCTTTCTGCGTACCCTTTGGTACGTATCCAAAAATTGTTTTTTCTCACATCTGTCAATAAATGTGTTAATAAATAGTTGGTTACTTAAGCAGTGTCAACAAATGCATTCTTATAATAACGAAAATAAAAAAGGCAAAGGCGAACAACTTGTTAGTTGTAATGGCGCCTTTGCCTTAATTAATTCGTTCTATTTATTTGACATTGATACATTAACATATAATATATTGGATGTCAACACTGTATTTAAAAAAATGCAGAAATTGGATTTTTTTCACCATAAAAAAGTTTTTTGCAGATATTTTTTACAATATTCAGTTAATCATCTGTTAAAACTGTATTTTTATGCATAATTTTAATTATTTATCGTTCTATTTTTTTATATTAATTTTATTTAATCTATATTTTTATCTTTTATTACAATCGTTTGTGCATTATATTGGACATGATGTGCATTTAATGATAATCCATAAATACACATAGAAGCTCTAACCTCTCATCTGTTTCGTTTCTATATGTATGAACCTTATCTGTTTCAAACCGATACACCTGCCCACACTCTACTATCTGTATATCATTATTGCACTCAATTGTAAGCTGTCCCTTAAATACACTTATATATTCCCTGGTTTTCTCTCCATGAGCACCACTTACATATTCATTACCAGCTTCAATATTTATCCTGTATATCTCAAAAAGATGATTATCTTCATATGGAAAACAAGTCCACACTGTATACCTTCCTTCCGACTCTTTAGTCGGGATCATACCTTTGATATCAACAAGACAAGACTCCATAGGTGGTGTATCTATAAGCTCATGAAATTCTATTCTTAGTCCACTTGCAATCTTTCCAAGTGTACCTAACGATGGATTGGCAGCATCTTTTTCTATCTGTGCAAGCATGCTTTTGCTTACTCCTGTCTGTTCTGACACAGCATCCAGACTCATTCCCTTAGATGTCCTTATTCTATTAAGATTAACTGCTACATTGTGAGATAAGTAATCCATATAACATCTCCCTGTGCGCTTTTAGTTTTTTCATAGGTCATTTGACACTATCTGATTAGATTTATTATTCAACATGTATGTCCTGTATATCCTCTAAAGTCTTGCCCCAAGTGCTTCGATAACTGTCTTTAATGCCTTAATTCTGGCATACTTTTTATCATTGGATTCCAATATATGCCAAGGAGCATAAGCTGTATTAGTCTTTAAAAGCATCTCATTAACAGCCTCCTCGTAGCTGTCCCACTTTTCTCTGTTTCGCCAGTCTTCTTCTGTTATCTTCCAGCGTTTTTCAGGAGTATTCTCCCTGTCCTTAAATCTTTCAAGCTGTGTATCTTTATCAATCTGTACCCAGAACTTTATTATAACTGCACCCCAGTCTGAAAGCTCCTTCTCAAACTCATTAATCTCAACATATGCTCTCTGCCAGTCATTTACGCTACAGAAGCCCTCAAGTCTTTCAACCATAACTCTTCCATACCAGGTTCTGTCAAATATTGCTATATGTCCTGTCTTTGGCAGCCTGTTCCAGAACCGCCATAGATAATGCCTTGCTTTCTCGTGTGGCTCAGGACTTGCTATAGGATGCACTTCATATCCTCTTGGATCAAGTGCCTCTGCTATCCTTCTTATATTGCCTCCCTTTCCAGCAGCATCCCAGCCCTCATAAGCTATGATAACAGGAATCTTCTTTTTATATAATTCATTATGAAGTTCTCCAAGCTTTTTCTGATACATGCCCAGAAGTCTTTCATATTCTTCGTCCGAAAGGCTCTTATCAAGATTAACCTCTGAAAGTTTATGGATAGGCTTAAGTGGAAATGCATTCTGCAGCAATGGAACTGACAATGCACTATTGGCAAATGCTGTATCTATACCCTGAACGATTGTTTCAATCACCTGCAGCTGTGCCCATTTTTTATCCTTTGCATTAACCAGATACCATGGTGCACTTGAATGGTTAGTATCACAAAGATACTGATCATAAACAATCTGACATTCATCATAGTGCTTATTCTGCCATTTATCATGCTCACTTACACGCCACTTTGTATTCTTATCTTCCTTAAGCTTATTAAGCCGCTTTTTTTGTTCTTTTTTATCTATATCAAAGAAAAACTTAAGAAGCAGATATCCATTATCTGTTAATTGTCGTTCAAACCTTTTAATGCTTTCTACCCTCTTATTATACTGTTCGTCTGATAATTCTCCTCTTAACTTCTGTCTTGTAACCTCTGACATCCATCCACTATCCATAAAAACGAACTTTCCAGCCTCTGGAATTTTTATAAAATGTCTATATAAAAATGGTTTTCTTTTCTCTTCATCTGTAGGTTCATCCATGACTGCAACCTTAAAAAATCTTGGATCAATATTTTTTATTACTTTTCCTAAAACACTTCCTTTTCCAGCTGCACCCCAACCTTCAAACAAAACAATAACCGGAAGCTTTTTTTCTTTCATCATGATCTGCTGTTTAACAAGCTTATCTCTTGCTGCTTTAAGTCTGTTTTCAATCTCTTCATCTGATGGCAATTCCATTTTATTCCAATCCTTTAACATATTAGTAATCTCCTTTCCATAATCATGACAATTCTATTATTATTTTATAATGTATAAATAAAGTATTACTATCAAACACGTATCTTTACCAGTATATTTATGATATACTGTATCTATATCTTTTTATTTACAACTATTATACACTATAATTATAATAAACACCACTTTTGTATATTATTTTATATTTCATTTTTTTATTTCATTATTTTTAATTTTATTATTTTTTATTTCATATTATTTTTAATACAATACAGATTCATTAGTGTACAAAAAAAGACTGTCAGATAACTAACAGTCTTTTTCTTACGTATATTATTTATTATTCTGCTGTCTGCACCACTGGATTGTCTCTGCAATACCCTTTTCAAATGTATATTGTGGTTCAAAGCCAGTATCAGCCTTTAAATCTTCTATATCTGCACACAGATACATAACCTGATTAGGACTATAAGGTATATCCCCGAATCCTATTTGGATCGTACTATCTATGCTTTCTCCCATTATATTAATATATTCCTTAAGCGGTCTTGCCTGTCCACTTCCTATACAATATATTTTTCCATCTATCCCATTCTCACCAAGCAGTCTCATAGCCAGTGCTGCATCTTTTGAATACAGAAAATCCCACATCTGCTCACCCTTCGTACATGAAGGAACTTCTCCTTTAAGAAGTCTGTCTATCGTACTCATTACCATTGTTTTTTTGCCATCATATGGTCCATATATACTGAGTATTCTCGTCCAGATATGCTTAATTCCTTTCTGCTGGCACATTATACGTGTCATTTGACCTGCGCATAATTTAGCTATTCCATATCCATTTTCTGGAAATGTTGGGGTACTTCCATTAAGTTTCCCCTCAAATCTTCCATATTCTGCCTGTGAGCCTGCTCCTACGAATGTTTTACATCCTAACTTTGAGGCAGCTTCTACAGCATCAAGTGCATATTTAACATTTAGGTTCTGTCCTTTCATGTTGTTACGGCTGTCTCCGAATGTTCCATCCCATCCAAAATGATAAAATACATCTGCTCCATCCGGTATTAATTCTGGCAATTTATCAAGCTTAGAAAGATCACACTTAACACATTTTACTAAAGAACTTTCTTTTATTCTGTCAGCTCTTTTAGAACCAGGTCTTACAACAGCAACAACTTCAATACCATTAGCTTCAAGTTCATTAATCAAAGCAATACCTATAGAACCTGTTGGTCCTGTTATTACAGCTCTTTTCATATAAATTGTACCCATACCTTTCAAATATATCTTATTTTACTACTTTTTACCAAAAGCCCATATTTTATTTAAGAAAAAGTTAATTGGGATGTTGATTATAAGATTAATAATTGGTGCTATCATTTTGCTTACATGTAGTACTGAAACCCATATAACTGATAAAACATTATTTAATATTAATCCTGTAAATCCATATGATACATATGTTTTAAATAATGCTGCCCATATATTTCTATGTTCGCCTTCTTCTTTCTTAAACACAAACTTATTATTCCAATAAAATGACCAGAGAACACTAAGCACCCATGAAACTACATTGGCTATAATATAATCAAATGTCACTCCACTTTTAGAAACAAGAACAAGCGTTACAACATAAAGTAAATATGATACTACAGTATTAGATACACCTACTAATCCAAACTGTAGAAATTCTTTAAATGTCTGTCTGGTTTTATCTGTTAAATCCTTTCTAATAATCTTAAAAAGCAATTCAACAAAAAACATGTATATTTTTTCTATAAATCCGTATATCATTTTTCCCATATCAATATATACCCTTACATCATTATAATCCAGACATTAAATATAATGTCTGGATTATAATATTATTTATTTTTAATATATATCAGACTACTGATTAACTGCTTCCTTTATAGTCTTAGCCATATAATCTATCATCTCATCTG
>OBXA01000037.1_pt1 | contig 109742 bp, 94 predicted proteins | sample 1538121 | NCBI WGS metagenome assembly OBXA01 (sample SAMEA2580133, study PRJEB22360) | human gut metagenome | biome: human gut; feature: human-associated habitat; material: faeces | place: Denmark | collected 2008/2010 | reverse complement strand
CAATTCCGATTCTCTGTTTTTCACCACCGGACAGCGTATCACCCAGTTCTCCGACCTGTTTTCCGATGATGACATGGATGGCGATATACAGCCAATTCCACGAGAGGATTATGAAAGACTGATTGAATTTCTACAGGATTACAATCCACCGGCAATACTTCCAATCCAGATAGCTTATTATGCAGGACTTCGTATCGGTGAAGCCTGTGGTCTGGCATGGCAGGATGTAAATCTTGAAGAACAGTGCCTTACGATCAGACGCAGTATCCGATATGATGGTTCAAGGCACAAGAATATCATCGGACCAACCAAACGAAAAAAGGTAAGGATTGTTGATTTTGGAGATACACTGGCAGAGATTCTTCGCAATGCCCGAAAGGAACAACTTAAAAACCGAATGCAGTACGGAGAACTTTACCACAAAAACTACTACAGAGAAGTAAAAGACAAAAACAGAGTTTACTATGAGTTCTATCATCTGGACGGAACAGAGAATGTTCCAGAAGATTATAAGGAAATATCCTTTGTCTGCTTAAGACCGGATGGAAGTTTGGAACTGCCAAGCACGTTAGGAATTGTTTGCAGGAAGATTGCTCAGAAACTGGATGGATTTGAAGGATTTCATTTTCACCAGTTGCGACACACCTACACAAGCAACCTTCTGGCAAATGGAGCAGCACCAAAGGATGTGCAGGAACTGTTAGGGCACTCAGATGTCAGTACCACCATGAATGTCTATGCACACTCTACAAGAAAAGCCAAGCGGGAATCTGCAAGGTTACTTGATAAAGTGGCAGGCAATGACTAAATAAAACTTTCCCTTATTTCCCTTACGATTATCTCATAAGGGCAAAAATAAGGGAAAATACATATCGTTTCGCTAGTGCACAGGCTGGAAAGCCTGTAAAATAGGGAAAGTTAGAAATATATTTCGGCAAACTTGAATTTATCGTTCCTGTATTTCCTTGCCTCTGAGGTACTCCACTTCTATTTCAAAAATTTGCACAGCTTTTCCTGCGTGGGCAATTTCCTCATCAACTAACTGTTCGCTGGGATAGTATTTCATTGCAAATCGTTTTAACAGAGTTGTTGCTCTTGCACTGGATTCTACGAGGTGACATCTGCCGAATACCACAACGCTCTGCACAAACGGTGCCCAATCTTCTTCTTTGATGGTTTCATTTCCATATACCGTGAAACATACTTTGTCACAGGCACGCAGTGCATCTACTTTATGGCCTGCACGTGCTCCATGAAAATAAATTTTCTGCGCATCGTCATCGTAAACATAGTTGATAGGAATTGCATAGGGATATCCGTCATCTCCATTTACGGCAAGAACGCCACGTCTGCTGGACTGCAAAAGAGCCTTTGCAGTGTCGATGCTGATTTCATTTTTCTTTTTACGAATTGTTCTAAACATGATATTGTTCTCCTTCTTACGCTGATACAATTCCGATTTTACAATTACACAAACTGAACGATTGGAATTCACTACATATTCCCCTGCCAGAAGATCTGCAACGGACTGTAAATCGTAACTTTCCATACATCTTTTTTCTATTTTCAAGCAAATTAAAAAAGGTACAGCATAAATTAATCTTATGTATTTTACGCCAGATTGTTTTATCCTGTACCTGCTATTATTATATCTAAGTTACATATAAACAAAAAGCAGGAACCTCCCCGACCAAAGTTTGATTTCCTGCTTTTTACACCAACATAGGAAAACCTATGTCTTACTTGACTATGATATCCTTATTCATCGAAAAAAACAATACTCTTATGCCTCATTTTTAATTATAAACTTCTTTATATATTATTGATACTCTTTAATGAAACCTTGCATTGAAACTGATATTTCTAAGCCAATATTTATCAGATAAATCTCCATGTGCATCAAATCTATAGCATATAGCATCCACATCTGAAATATTTATAGAATACGTGTAAGTTAATGTTTTACCATTATTCTTCTTTATATCTATATCTTTTTCTGCAAATCCATACCAGCTCTGGTTAGAAGCTTTCCTATACGTTATATCCATATCTGCCCATCCATCTTTGTCCATATCAAGCTTATATGTAATAGTAAATGTCATTGTACTGCATACGCGCTTTAACTCTTCCAAATTCATTCCATCCATATATATAACATTGGTACGTCCACCATCTGTTGATGAATTACCTGCCTGGCTTCCACCTATCATAAAATGGAACTTGACTGGTGTTTCTTTACTATCATCTGTAACATGATAACTGTTATATGTGCTATAGTTAAACTCTACCTTAAGCCAGCTTGCATACAATGTCACTTCACCTTCGCATGCCAGATTAGATGCTGATGCTCCTGGAAGATATATAACTGCTCCACCATCCTCAACACTCCAGCCCATAAACCTGTAGCCGCTTCTTGTAGTGACTGGCAGTTCATATTCTTTATCATATGTACAAACTATATCATCAAGCTTTTCGCCGGCACCTGTATCAAAATGTACAGTATATTCATTTGCTGTCCATACTGGATACAGAGTGATTCTTTCGCCATCACCTGACTTAAGTCTGCTTATAACCGCACCAGGCTCATACTTCTTCTCGCCGCCTGCTTCAACAGACCAGCCTGCAAATGTATAACCAGGTCTTACAAACTTATTGTCCTCTATAGCTGCCTCAGTTGTATACATAAGAGACATTTCATCCATAGAACCTGTTGTTCCATCACCATAAGGAATAAACTGTACAGTATAGCTGTTTTCCTTCCAGTTAGCTGTATATGTCCTGTCACCTGTAGAACCTGTTGTTATAACTACTTCTTTACTTGTGCCATCTATGCCTGTTCCACTCCAGCCTGTAAACGTATAACCTTTACGCACTGGTGTCTTAAGTGTGATAACACTGCTGTCAACCTCATAAGTACCTGGGTTATCTGCTTCTCCACCATTCAGATTATATGCTATCTTATATACATCTTTACTCCACTTTGCTGTAAGAAGCATATTTTCTGCCGGCATGCGGTCTGGAATATCCTTATCCCAGCCTATAAATGTATAACCCTTCTTAACCGGAACAGCAGGAGCGCTTATAGCTGTATTATAATCCTGTGTTATAGAGTCTATCTTACTTCCTCCATCTGTTTTAAAGCTTATAGTAAACTTTGCTATATTCCAGCCTGCCGTATATGTTATATCTTCATCCGGCATAGTTTCTGCTATATCTTTATCCCAGCCTGTAAATATATAACCTTTTCTTACCGGCTGTCCTACAGATAACTTAGTACCATATCTGTACTCATAAACTCCATCATTTTCTCCATTGTTATACTTTAGTGTAAGCTTATGTACATTTCTCTTATAGTAGTACTTAATAACCTTTGTACTATCTGTAACCTTTACAGACTGTTTTTGTGGAGATGTAAAGCCCTTAACATTTTTCACATCAGGAGTGACTGTACTTTCTACATCAGTTGTATAAACCTGTCTGTCTGTAAGCTCATATCCACTTCCATCTATGTTTTCCATATAATGTTCAACAGTATAATTAACCTTTGACATATCCCACTTTGCATAAAGCGTTATATTCTCTTTAGGCATAACACCATTAAAGCTGTTTGTACACTCCTTATCCGTATACCAGCCAGCAAATGCATAACCATCTCTTACAGGAACCTGTGTAACAACCTTTGTTCCCCACTTAACTGCCTGCTTGTTATTCTCAAGCTTGCCGCCTGTTGTATCATATGTAATATCATATGTACTTCTGTCATAGTATACTTTAAGAACAAGACTGCCATCCGCCTTTACTATACCAGATGGTATATCTTTTACGATATAACTGCCTTCATCATAATCCGCAGCTGCAGCTGTAACATTCTGTCCTGTTGTTCCCTTTGATATGCCAGCCTTATCTATCACATAACCGCCATTCTCATTTTCAAGATAATACTTTGTTGTATACACAACATCATCTGACTCTTTCCATATAGCTGTATAAGTCATATCTCTTGCAGGAACTGTATAACTTACTTCTGGTTCCCAGCCTGCAAACTCATATCCTGGTCTGTATACGGAAGGTGTCGGAATCTGTGTTCCATATGTATAGCTGCCCTCAGAAACTGTCTCTCCTTCTGATACAAACTTAATATTGTACTTGTTTCTTGCATAATAGTAGTTAAATCTTGTGCTTCCATCAGCCTGTACTACATATGATAATACAGGTGGTGTAATAAATCCGCTTCTTTCTGATGGCTGTACTGTTACCGTATCATCAGTCTTTGCAGTTTCTGTACGTATAGATGCCAGACTATATACGCCATCTGTGCCTTCTACATAGTCAGCAACACTATATGTCATATCTGCTGCTTCCCACTTAGCATACACTATTCTATCCTCATTAGGCATAGTATCCGGTATTTCATACTTCTTAGTAAGAGCTTCATCCTCATACCAGCCTGCAAATGTATAACCAGTCTTAACCGGATTCTCAGGCTTAGCTACTTCTTTTCCATACTTAGCCACTACTGTATCTACTATAGAGCCTCCATTAGTCTGGAATGCTATATAATATCCATCTCTTAAGTTATCCCAGTGAAGAGAGATTCTTCTTATAATAGGTTTAGTATTGAAGGAACCCTTCTGGCTCTTCCATGTTATTATCATCTCTCCATCCTGCTCTGGTTTATCACCTGGGTCAACAGTTATGACGTTCGTTAATGGATCATATGTAAATGCAGGATTAGTCATTGTAATAGCATAGTATCTGCTGTCATCAGCAAATATCTTGTTGGAATACTCACCATCGTCAAGACCTTCCTTCATATCCAGATACTGCATACTAAAATATGTTTCCGGTATACGCACTGCCTTGATATCACGCTTAAGTTTTATATCCTTATACTCTTCCTGGTCATGTGTGAAATCGCATACATTTTCAACAATACCTACACTGTATAAAGGCCACTGCTTCTCAAAAAGTGTCGGATTATAACTGAACGTTCCTGCCAAAGCCTGTGCGAGGAAATCAACCTGCATATATACGCCTACTTCCATATATATCGCTCCCATGGAGCTGGTGTTTCTTCCCTCTGATGCCGCATACTTAAGCTGATAATATAGATATCCCCATATCTGTGCGTATCCACCAACCTCTGCCGAAAATCCTACACTGGCAAGTTTCGTTGATATAAGACCAACACTGACACTCAGACGTATACCAGCTCTTATGCCTATAGTTCCTATAGCATATACAGAGAGTTCATACTTTTCTTCACTTAAATCTATAGTGTCACTTGTAACATTTTTACTGAATACCATTATGCTGTATACATACCTTTTACCATTCTGGTACCAGTATGTCATTCCCATGGATATATTAACATTAGCTGATACTACGAATTCAACATCAAAAGCTACATCTATGATTCCTATAACCCTTACATGTGATGATGTAAGCGACTTCGTGTATAAATCCACCCAGTCAGATTCATTTTCAAGCATATCAGAATATCTCTCGGCAAGACTTTTTGCCACTGATATTTCCTTGTCATCCTCTGAATCATCTTCATTATCATCTTTCTTTAAGTCATTTATATCTTCCAGCCTTGTTGATATATCAGAATTCTCAGAAATATATGTAGTTCCAAGCTCCATCATATTCTTTAATTCTTCTGCTATTTTATTGACTACTATATCAAGCTTTGTTGAATCTTCATCTTCTTCGTCATCGCCTTCTGCTGTTTTTACATCAACATTAAAATTAATGCCTGTATAATCATAAAGATCCAATGAAACCGCAACTCTGTAATCGTCTATATAAGGAATTATATCCTTCCACTTTTTCCATACAGCTTTACCGCTTACATTGATATTCATCTTTACTTCCTGCTCAAACGCAGCAGAAACAACTACCTTCATATTAGAGAACTCAATCTCTACACCAATATCAAGTGCAAGCCTTAATCCACTTATATTGTCAAAATGCTTAAGCTTTGTTGAAAGATCTGCTTTTATATGATCTATGCTTACAGATGGTTTATTATCATCTGCATATGCTGCTATACCATCGTCAACTGACTGCATAGCATAATCATCTTCTTCATCATTGACTGCACTGACACTTATATCAGCCGAAAGTCTGTCTGATAAGTATTCTTTCAGCTCCTGGTAAGAATCTGTCATAACAACAGCCTTTGCGACTTCATTGGCAACACTCTGTGCAAACCCACTATCTGCTGCCTGCTGTTCAACACTTCTTTCAATCTCGTTAACATCCTGGTTCTTTAATATATCATCACCTTTGATGTTGTCTGTCTGATATATATCCATAGCTGCCTGTACTTCTTCCCAGGTAACCATATTGTATACAATTATATAATCTGTATCTGTTTTAGAAACCTCTGTTATAACTGCATACTGGATATTATCCTCTGTATCACTATATAAAGCCAGATAATCCCCATTATCTATAGTTGTATTTTCACCTAGTGACGGATTATCATCTGTACTGTTAGTATCATTATTATAAGACAGCTTGTCCTGTGCTATCGTGACACTATTGTTATCAGCATCATTGTCTTTATCATCTATCATATTAACAGGAAGTACATCAGGAACGAAAAGTATTTCCTTAGCTGCAAGTCCCCTGTATGAATAACTGCTTCCATCTACCGCAATTATCTCAAAAAATGACACATCATCATCTGAAACTGATGTTGTATCAAGTGAAGGAATAACATTTCCTTCATATACAGCTATCTTATCTCCTAAGCTTAATGTACCCTGTACATATGTAAAGCTTCCAGTAACTTTTGTTGAATCTGTTATAGTTCCATCAACACCAACTGTCATGGCAGAAACAGATATATTATCTACTGACTTGCCATCAACCATAAGATTGCTAAGACTGCCTGAACTTATATACTTTATATCCTTATTCAGCCCGGCATTTTTCACCTCTGGCTTATAAACAGTAAAATCGTACTCTCTTATAGTTGTATCATAACCTGTAAAGTATAATCTGTCATCATTAAGTTCAAGACGATATGAACTGCCCTGCTGCCAGCCTGTATTGCTTTCTACTGAAAATGTATATTCTCCATCTAAAACAGCCTTTGCAGACACAACTGCTGATGTCTCATCAGACAGGTCACTTGTATTCTTTATTGTTATAAGGCTTCTTACATCATCCTGTGTAAGACTGCCTGTCTTATCAGTTACAGTTATTGAAAAACTATCTGCATCAACATCATAACTTCTTGCAAATGATTCAAGGCTTACAGTCCTTAACTCCTGTGTGTCAGTCCATGCTGCATACAACACTACATCGCTTAACAGCCTGTCCTCTGAGCTTACATAATCTGTACATGTCGAATCATAACACCAGCCAAGAAATACTGCACCTTCCTTTCCAGGTGATGGAAGCTGCGAAAGCTTAGTACCAGCTTCAAAGGTCTCTTCCGTCAGTTCTACGCTGCCCTGCTGTTCATCCTTATTCTTTGAATAAAGAGTTCCTCCGTTTGTAACATACTTTATATTATAATTAGTTGTTTCAAAGGATATATCAAATGTAAGACTGTCTGAATATGTACCAGCATACTCCGGTGCATCTGTTAATCTTACAAAGTACTTACTTGTGTTATCAAGCTTTGTTTTAGAAAGCTCTGATACAATAGAATTATCCACAAGTGCTTCGTTGTTACCATCCGGATAAAGTCCATAATCCAGCATAATATCAGTATATGAAGTATTTTTATTAATAAGCTTCCACTTATTATCTGATGATACTGAAACACTCACCTTATCCTTTTCATATAAACCTCCTGCATGTCCAGAAACCTGTATTTCACCAGTCTCCTTACCAGCTGTATCAACATTCTGAGGTATATCAATATAATAATATCTTTCTATCCATCTGGCATAAAGCACAACTACACCTGTATAATCACCCTGATCAATCTTAGTAACAGGCTCTCCTTCAAACTGTGCATTATCATACCAGCCACCAAACTCATATCCCTGATTAATTATTTTATCTTTATCAGGAAGTTCCTGAACTGGATAATTCACAGGAGCATCATATCCACTTACATAATGACCTCCATTAAGCTGGTAATCGATTTCCTGTATATCACTGTCGCTTTTTTCCTGTGCATATACAGTCTGACTGCCAAACCCCTGTGCATAATACATTCCAGGTACTGCTGTAATCAACATTGCCGTACACAAAAGTACACTCAAAAACCTTTTCATATTAACGCCTCCTTATATATTGGTAAATTATATGCATTTATTTAATTCCCGCTTTAACCATCATCTATAAAGATTACAATAAAAGAATAAAAATAAATCTCACCCTTATACTTATCTTTGGATAACAGTTCCCTGATACTATGCTTATAATACATAATTAATCCACGTCTGTGGAACAATCTGCATGAATTACATTTTTTTCGACATGAATAATCATTTTTTTCCTTTTATGCTCACGATTGTATACATATATATAATGTTTTTTATGAATTTAGACACAATTTATCATTTTTTGATATTTTTACTTGTATATTTCTGACAAAGTGTTAAAATGTAACTATGAATTAAAACGTGAATGGAGGTAAATATTTATTATGGCACAGAGATTTATTCTTAATGGTACATCTTATCATGGAAAGGGGGCTATTAAGGAAATAGCTACAGAAGCTGTTGCAAGGGGATTTAAGAAAGCTTTTGTTTGTTCAGATCCAGACCTTATCAAGTTCGGTGTAACCAAAAAGGTTCTTGATGTACTTGATGAAAACAACTTAGCTTATGAGGTATATTCAGATATCAAGCCTAATCCAACAGTAGAGAATGTAAAGACTGGTGTTCAGGCATTCAAGGATGCCGGTACTGATTATCTTATCGCTATCGGTGGCGGTTCTTCTATGGATACAGCCAAGGCTATCGGCATCATCATCAACAACCCTGAGTTTGCAGATGTTGTAAGTCTTGAAGGTGTTGCTCCTACTAAGAAACCTGCAGTACCTATCATTGCTGTTCCTACTACTGCTGGTACAGCCGCAGAGGTTACTATCAACTACGTTATCACAGATACAAGCAAGAATCGTAAGATGGTATGTGTTGACCCACATGATATTCCTGTTGTTGCAGTAGTTGATCCTGACATGATGTCAAGTATGCCTAAGGGACTTACAGCCGCTACAGGTATGGATGCCCTCACACATGCTATCGAAGGATACATCACAGCTGGTGCATGGGAATTATCCGATATGTTCCATCTTAAAGCTATTGAAATCATTTCTAAGAGCCTTAGAGGTGCTGTTGAAAACACACCTGAGGGAAGAGAAGGCATGGCACTTGGCCAGTATATAGCAGGTATGGGATTCTCTAACGTAGGTCTTGGTATTGTTCATTCCATGGCTCACCCACTTGGTGCTCTCTATGATACACCACACGGTGTTGCTAACGCTATTATCCTTCCAACAGTTATGGAATACAACGCTCCAGCAACTGGTGAGAAATATCGTGATATTGCGAAAGCTATGGGGGTTAAAGGTACAGATGATATGACACAGGAAGAATACAGAAAAGCTGCTGTAGATGCTGTTAAGAAGCTGTCACAGGATGTTGGTATTCCTGCTAATCTTAAAGATATTGTTAAAGAAGAGGATATTCCATTCCTTGCACAGTCAGCTTATGATGATGCATGCAGACCTGGTAATCCAAGAGAAACAAGTGTTGAAGAGATAACAGAGCTTTATAAGAGCCTTATATAATTCATATGCCTTTTAGCCATTATTAATTCAAAAGCCTTTTTACATTAAATAAAGCGCCGGATGATTGTATTTACTACCATCCGGCGCTATTTATCTTAATTATTTTCCCATTCTGTAAGCAGTTCTTTAAACACATCAAGCGCTGACTGAACAACATCAGGTTTTTCCATATCTATTCCGCACAGTTTAAGAAGCTCTATAGGATGCATGCTGCAGCCACCTGAAAGGAATTTCCTATATCCTTCCTTAATGTTTTTATCGCCCTTTAATATTCCAGCAGCTATCGCAATAGCAGCAGAATATCCTGTTGCATACTGATATACATAAAATGGAGTATAAAAATGTGGTATTCTTGCCCACTCGTATGCTATCTCATCATCTATAACACACTGCTCTCCAAAATACTTTTCATTAAGCTTTCTGTATACATCACACAGATTGTCAGCAGTAAGGACATTGCCTTCTTCGACCATTTTATGGGCTGTCATCTCGAATTCAGCAAACATTGTCTGTCTGAACAAAGTACCCTTAAACTGCTCAAAATAATGATTAAGAAGATATTTTCTTCTCTTATCATCTTTGTCATTCTTACAGCTTTCCAACAGATAATTCATAAGAAGTGCTTCGTTACATGTAGAGGCAACCTCTGCAACAAATATCTTGTAACCCGCATATATATATGGCTGGTTAGAATTAGAATAGTATGTATGCATTGCGTGACCCATCTCGTGGATAATAGTAAATACATCATCTAATGTTCCAGAAAAATTAAGGAATACATAAGGGTGTGTTCCATATGCACCCCACGAGAATGCTCCTGTTCGCTTTCCTTTATTCTCATATACATCAACCCAGCCTGTTTCAAAGCCTTCTTTAACCTTAGCAACATACTCTTCGCCCATAGGTGCTAAAGCTTCAAGAACCATCTGTCTGGCTTCATCATAGGTAACCTTCCACTCATAGTCCGCTACCATCGGAGCATATATATCATAAAAATGAAGCTCATCAACTCCTAAAGCTTTCTTTCTTATATCAACATATCTGTGCATAAGATTAAGATTGTCATCTACAGTATTAATGAGATTCTTGTATACATCTACAGGAATAAATGAATCAGACAGATACATATGTAATGTTGATTCATATTTTCTTGCTTCAGCCTTAAATACTGCCTGTTTTACGTTGCCATAAAAGCAGGCTGCAAGCGTATTGATATGCTGCTTATATTCCTTATAAAGACACTCAAAGGCATCTTTTCTTACACTTCTTTGCTGGCTCTGCATATATTTTACATATGTTGCGTTAGTCAGCTCAACCTTATTCCCAGATTCATCAATTATACTGCCAAAATGGACATCTGCGTTATTAAATTTGGAGAATATCTCATTAGGAACAGACATTACCTGCGATGCCTTTGCAAGAAGAACTTCTTCCTTCTCAGACAGCGAATGTTCTTTCTGGCTTAACATATCATCAATCATATGCTTATACAGCTTAAGTCTGTCATCTTTTAAATATTCATAGAGAACATTTTCATCCATACTTAATATTGCCGGCTCAACAAATGCGTACTTTTCTGCACATTTAGCTGCTGCCGCCTGCGCCCTGCCCGACATATCCTGATACATTGAATTAGCTGTATCCTCATAATATCTCATAAAAGCATATACATATAATCTCTCAACAAGATAATCTGTATCATTTAATTCCCTTAATACATTATAAAGATTATCAGCCGACTCAGTTAAAACAGACTGATATTCACAAGGCTCGCCCGCCTGTTTAATAAGCTTCTGGTAATCTTCCTCCCACACATTATCTGATGAGTAGATGTCATTAACTGCCCATTTGAACTCATTATCAATCTCACTTCTTAAAGGTGCTGCCATTATTCTGCCTCCGGTACATAAGCTGACACTGCTATTGCCAATGAACCATATCCAATATGACAGGCAACACTTAACGAGAGCGGATCCATATGAAAATCATATTCTGGAAATGCTTCTTTTACCACCTCAGCCCATTCATTAGCTTCTTCTTCATTACCAGTATATGCAACTTCCATATGAAGCTTTCCTTCAGCCGCATAATCTTTAAATCTGTTCTCGCAGTCATCCTTCATAGCCTTAAGCATAATCTTCTTAGCAGAAGCCTTACCTCTTGCCTTAGCAAAAGCATCAAGCTTCTCTCCCTGAATCTGTAATACAGGATTAAGCTTTAACATAGTTCCGATTGCCGCAGCCGCAGGTGTTATCCTTCCACCCTTTTTAAGATACTTAAGTGTCTCAAGAGTAATATATATGCTTGAATCCATCTTGTGTTTCTCAAGTATGTTCTTAATCTCTCCGGCATTCATTCCTTTATCTGCCAAAGCCTTTGCATCTATAACCGACTGGCGCATAGTTACTGATATACGCTGGTTATTGACAACCTGTACTTTGCCATCATAATCACCAGCTACCATAGTTGCTGTCTGACATGTACCGCTAAGTCCACTTGACATAGGTATAAATACAACCTCGTCATTGTCCTTTAACAATTCATCAAAATATTCCTGCAATGTTCCTATAGATGGCTGTGATGTAGATATATCTGCATCATTTTTTAACTTTTCATAGAATTCTTCCTGTGTAAGATTAATATCCTCAAGGTATTCCACACCATCTATAAAAAAAGGCATAGGTATAACTGTAACACCCATATCCTTAGCCTGTGCCTGTGTAATACCGCTATTGCTGTCTGTTAATATTGCTACTTTACTCATAAATCGCCCTTTCTATTATTCACATTCCACTTAATATGCTGTGAAACATAGCTGTTTATTCGTATCTGCTTGTAATACAAAACAAATATTAACTATTATTGTACATTATCTTTTAATTTGCTACAATATTTTTTAAATAAAATTTACATCATATTGACGAATTATTGTCATCTAAATGATGTAAAAATAATAAACACTAACGCCAACCAAGGGGATTAAACAATGTCAGTAAATCATAAAGCCTGCAGACTTAAACACAATAACTATTCTGATGTCAGCAATAACGCTAATGCTTACAACAGCGCTAATTCCAATATCAGTATAGAAAATGTATTCTCATATGATGATGTATTAAAACTTTCCAGACTATGCGGCTATGAACCATATTTTGACGAATATACAGCAGATGATTTAATACAGCTTGCCGCTTTTTCAAGTGATTCCCACTCTCTTGTCGGCTTTATTTCCTGTTTAAAACCCGAGCTAAATAATACAACAGGCAATATACCAGATAATACAACTATAGAAATCACTGCAATGGTTGCTCCTGAATACAGACGCCAGCATATTTTTATAAGATTATTTCAGGCACTTATTAATACTATTAATACAATCAGTTCTATATCTGATAGTCATAACAATTGCAATAAGAATAGCAAGATTAACAATATTAATATAAGATATGTCGCATCTATAAAAGATAATTTCATTGATAGTTCCAATGCCGGCACTATTAATATAAAATATGCCTATAGTGATTATCTTATGTCTCTGCATAACACACAGGAATATACAGAAGCTGCTGCTCTTTCCTCTCTTCCTGATACCTTGGAACTGTTAAAATATGATGACGAATACCAGCTTGTATCAAACTTAACTGACGAGCTTATATCATCAGTTGCATTTGACATCTTCGATACACACATATGTATACATGATGTATGGACTGCTCCTGATATGAGAAAATGCGGTTATGCAAGACATTTATTGTCAGAATTCATAAAAGATTGGAAAAATAAAAGCAATTATCATAAACTTCCTCTTATTCTTCATGTTTCAGGCACTAATATACCTGCGGTTAATCTTTATAGGTCAGAGGGGTTCACTGTTGCTGAGGAGATTAAATACTATACGTTAAATCTTAATAATTTAATATGAGCATAGCAAAATAAGTGTCTATCATATGATTAAAATATAATAGGCACTTATTTATTGCAAATTTTATAATTCAATACCTGATTATTTGATATTGTTTATATGCTATCTTGCTGCTATAACATCAGACATATCATACATTCCTGCACTCTTACCTGCAAGGAACTTAGCTGCTTCTATAGCACCCTTTGCAAATACTGACTTAGAATATGCTGTATGTGTGAATTCAATAACTTCATCTTCCCCTGCAAAGATAACATCATGAACACCTACAATAGTACCTCCACGGACTGCACTGATACCTATTTCCTTAGGATCTCTTGCTGCTCTTTCCTGGCTTCTGTCATACTTGTAATAGTAGTCATCACCAAGCACTTCCTTTATGGAATCAGCAAGTGCAAGTGCTGTACCACTTGGTGCATCAACCTTTTTATTATGATGCTTTTCAACTATCTCCACATCAAAGCCTGCTGGTGCAAGAATCTTAGTTGCATCCTGTAAAAGCTTCATAAGCATATTGATACCAAGTGACATATTGGCTGACTTAAGCACTGCTACTTTGCAGGCTGTCTTTCTTACATGTTCAATCTGCTCATCTGTAAGACCTGTTGTACATACTACAACCGGAATCTGCTTTTCCTCACAATAATCAAGAAGTGCATCCTCTGCCTTTGCTGCTGCAAAGTCAATTATAACATCTGCTTCCACATCACAGTCATTAACTGATGCAAATACTGGATAATCATTATGTCCATCGTCGAATGGATCAATTCCTGCTACTATCTTACATTCATCATCTTTACTTACAAGGTCTGTAATAACTCTTCCCATATGTCCATTACAGCCATGCATAATAATTCTTGTCATTATCATAGCCTCCATACATTATTTTCTTTATTATTTCAATGTTTGTGTTCACACATTTCTTTTATCTGCCAAATTATAGATTCTTACATTACTTTATAAGTCCATAATTCTTAAGTGCTGTCTTTAACTTATTAAGGTTAGCTTCCTCCATTTCGCAAAGAGGCATTCTGAGTGGTCCTACTTCCATACCCATAAGATTAAGAGCTGTCTTAACTGGAATAGGGTTAACCTCACAGAATAAAGCATCTACAAGCTCAAGCGCCTCAAACTGTAACTGACGGCTCTTCTCAACATTTCCAGCAAAGAATTCTGCACATATATCATGTGTCTGCTTAGGAGCTACATTAGATAACACTGATATAACACCCTTAGCACCTATTGACATAAGTGGAACTATAAGGCCATCCTCGCCAGAATACATATCAAGACATCCTTCTGCAAGCATCATTGTCTTTGATTCCTGTGAAAGATTACCTGTTGCAGCTTTTATAGCTACTATATTATCAACTTCCTTTACAAGCTTAACTGCTGTTTCTGGAAGTATATTACATCCTGTTCTGCTTGGAACGTTATACATGATAATAGGAAGATCGATTGATTTGGCTATTGTTGTATAGTGTTCTATAAGGCCCTTCTGTGATGCCTTGTTATAATATGGTGTAACTACAAGGCAGGCATCAACACCAGCTGCCTGTGCCTCCTTTGACAGTTCTACTGCTGTCTGTGTGCAGTTAGAGCCTGTTCCTGCTACAACTGGAACTCTCTTCTTAACATAATCTGCTGTAAACCTTATAGCTTCAACATGCTCTTTTTCTGTCATTGTTGCAGATTCACCAGTTGTTCCGCAGATAACTATTGCATCTGTTGAATTGTTAATCTGAAAATCAAGAAGCTCTGCAAGCTTATCATAGTTAATCTCTCCATTAGCTTTCATAGGTGTGACAATAGCAACACCTGCACCTGTAAATATTGACATAAATCCTCCATTCCAACGTTTATCCGTTGTATTATTATATTATTTCAATTCTATTCCGGTAGCACCCAAAGCCAGATATAATGAATAAAAGTTTATTTTCATTCATCAGCATTAAAAAAAGCCGGTTCCATGACAGACCGGCTTAAAAGAATCCATTAAAAAATCAGAAATCCTTGCGTAGCCCTCCATCATATGACATAAACATGTCTATAATGACAGTCATAAGATTATTAATCTTACGCCCAGCAGATAACTTCCCACATAATCTGCTTCGGCACTCTCCCCTTTCGCTGCACATCATATGCTTGGGGACATCAGTACAGTTACTATTGAATCGTGCGACCTCTACTTCGTAGAATTAAAAAGTTAACATGAATATAACACTTGTATATATCATTGTCAACCATTCTGACTTTTTATTTCTTATTTATATATGCTTTGTACATAGTCATACAAAGCTATATTCTATTCTTCATCCTCAACAAGATCTATCTTGCTTACAGACACCTCATAGGCTACTCTCTTTTCAACCTCTTCTTCGCCTATTTTCTTTGTATATTCTCTTGACTGTACTCTTCCACATATCTGGAGATGGCTTCCTACCTCAAGACCACCTGCAAATCTTGCATTTCTTCCCCATGCAATACATGGTATGTAGTCAGACTTTCCATATGGTCTGTTTACTGCGACAAGAATATCAGCGATTTCTCTTCCAAGTGGTGTCTTTCTATATATAGGTGGTTTACATACATAACCATCAAGAAATATCTGATTTGATTTTGACTGTTCTTCTGGAACTTCGTCATCTTCTATAAATCTTAACTCTCTTACGAAAATAGAAAGTACAAGCTTATTCTTAACACCCTCATGGCGGTTATAAGATCTGAACTGACCTGACACTTCTATTTTTCTTCCTCTGTAGTCTTTAGTGACGTCTATAAGTCTTTCACTTATCATAAGCGGAATAATATCCACCATATCACTAAGTCTGTTTACAGATACATTGGCAATATAAAAGCCTTCTCCAAATACTTCGTGGCTGAACGTGAATTCTGATACCACTTCTCCAATGATGCATACCCTGTTGTTTTCAATTACCTTATCAAGCATAAGTATTTCTCCCTTCTTTGACTGCTTCCTGATGATTAATATGATATATAGAAGCAATCATGTGCTTTATTTTTGTTCTCCATATGTATATGTTCCATTCAGCTGTAATATTACACATTTTTTTTGAAGAAGTTGTGTACAAATTATTATTTTTTTTTAAATATTATTAAATATGTGGGTTAATAATTGTAAAGATTATGTTCCAACACCGCTATATTACTACATTTATACAGCTTTATGCAAATTAATATTTTCATTTTTTATTATGTTTCAGATATTTTTTTAATCTATGTATTTTTTTTAAAACATATATGTATACCGGTATACTTATATATAATTTCGTGTTATAGTAATGTTCGATTAATTATGTATCAAATAATATACAATATTTTTAGTATTTATACTATTGTATTTTATAAGCTTTGTGATAGAATATAAAAGTTGCTAATCATAACCAACCAGTGTATAATATATATTGTTGGTAGATATGATGTATTATTTGATTCATGTAACTATATTTGTTATCTGATACATTTCTTTACGTAAATATAATGTAAAGCTTACACCAGATACACTATAGCTGCAGATTATTAATGAAAGGATACTATAATGAAGACTAAACGCGAAGATATTCGTAATATCGCTATTATTGCCCACGTTGACCATGGTAAAACAACTCTTGTAGATGAACTTCTTAAACAGAGTGGTACTTTCCGTGCTAACCAGGAAGTTGCTGAACGTGTTATGGATTCTAACGATATTGAACGTGAAAGAGGTATTACTATACTCTCAAAGAATACTGCTATTCACTATAAAGACACTAAGATTAATATCATTGATACTCCAGGCCATGCTGATTTTGGCGGTGAGGTTGAACGTGTATTAAAGATGGTTAACGGTGTTGTACTTGTAGTAGATGCATTTGAAGGCGTTATGCCACAGACTAAGTTCGTACTTCAGAAGGCACTTGATTTAAATCTTTCTGTAATTGTATGTATTAACAAGATTGACAGACCAGAAGCAAGACCTAATGAGGTTATAGATGAGATTCTTGAATTATTCATAGATCTTGATGCCAACGAAGAACAGCTTGATTGTCCTTTTATATTTGCATCTGCAAAGTCAGGCTACGCTATGGCTGACATTAACGATGAAAGAAAGGATATGCAGCCTTTATTTGAATGTATTATTAACAACATTCCAGCACCAGAGGGTGATCCTGATGCTGATACTCAGATGCTTATATCTACTATTGATTACAACGAATTCGTTGGACGTATCGGTGTAGGTAAGATTGAGAATGGTAAGATTAAGGTTAATCAGGAGGTGGCTATTGTCAACCACCACGACCCTGATTTAAGAAAGAGAGTCCGTGTAACTAAACTTTACACATTTAACGGACTTAACAAGGTAGAGGTTAATGAAGCTGGCTTTGGTGACATCGTTGCTGTATCTGGTATTGCAGATCTTAAGATTGGTGATACACTCTGTTCTGTTGAGAACCCTGTTGCTATTCCATTCCAGAAGATATCTGAACCTACTCTTTCTATGGACTTTATGGTAAACGATAGTCCTCTTGCTGGCAAAGAAGGTAAGTTTGTTACATCAAGACATATCCGTGACAGACTTTTCAAGGAGCTTAACACTGATGTAAGTTTAAGAGTAGAAGAAAATCCTGGTTCAGAGAACTCATTCAAGGTATCAGGACGTGGAGAACTTCATCTTTCAGTTCTTATCGAAAACATGCGTCGTGAAGGCTATGAATTCGCGGTAAGTAAGGCAGAGGTTCTTTATCATACAGATGAAAGAGGAAAGAAGCTTGAACCTATGGAACTTGCTTATATCGATGTTCCAGATGAATTCACTGGTTCTGTTATCCAGAAGTTAAGCCAGAGAAAGGGTGAGCTTCTTGGCATGACTCCTATCAACGGAGGATATACAAGACTTCAGTTCTCTATTCCATCTCGTGGTCTTATCGGTTACAGAGGCGAGTTCCTTACTGATACTAAGGGAAATGGTATTATAAACACTTCTTTTGAAGGCTACGAAGAATACAAGGGTGATATATCTTACAGAAAAACTGGTTCGCTTATTGCTTATGAAGATGGCGAAGCTGTTACTTATGGCCTTTTCAACGCACAGGACAGAGGTACTTTATTCATAGGACCTGGCGAAAAGGTATATGCTGGTATGATCATCGGTGAGAACCCAAGAACAGAAGATATTGAAGTTAATGTATGTAAGACAAAGCATCTTACTAACACACGTTCTTCTAGTGCTGATGAAGCATTAAGACTTGTACCACCTAAGATATTAAGTCTTGAACAGGCACTTGATTATATTGATACAGATGAGTTACTTGAAGTAACTCCAACACACTTAAGAATCCGTAAGAAGATTCTTGATTCTACAGCAAGATACAGAGCTAACAAGAAGTAATAAAGTAACATCTAATTTTAAAATATCAGATATCATACATTGCTATAGTGATGTATATCCCCTATCTGATACTATATAAAACTAACACTAACAATTTATAATTATTAATGGAGGTCTACTATGGATAGCGATTTAGGAGCAAAAGTTAAAAAGTTAAGAATTTCTCAGGGATTAACACAGGAAGATGTAGCAAAGGCTCTCGATGTAACACCTGGTTATATCAGTAACGTAGAAAATGGACGTAATCTTATGACATTAAGAATGCTTTCATACTATGCAGAACTTACTGGTGTTTCTCTTGATTATCTTGCTGGCAGTGTTGATAAGAACTACCAGAACACAGCACTTGATAACGAGATTATGCAGTTAGTATCTAAGCTTGATTCTGATACTAAGGAAAAGTTAATTTCTACATTAAGAATCTGGATTAATAACTAATAGTTAACAGTTAAACTAATAATTAATAGTTCAACTAATAATTAATAGTTCAACTAACAGTTATAATCAGCTTATACGTTACAAAAAGCCGTTAACACACTTGATGTTAACGGCTTTTAATTTATGATTGTATTTTCTTCATCTGATAGAATTCACCCTTAAGTTCCATAAGCTCATCATATGTGCCATACTCAACACAGTGACCATCAGCTATAACTGCTATCCTGTCTGCATCTTTTATGGTTGATAATCTATGTGCAACTATAAATGTTGTCCTATCCTTTGTAAGATTGTTAAGAGCTTCCTGAATAAGCTTTTCTGATATACTGTCAAGAGCGGATGTTGCCTCATCCAGAACTATAACCTTCGGATTTCTGATAAGTGCTCTTGCTATGGATATTCTCTGTCTTTGTCCACCAGACAGCTTTCCTCCATGCTCTCCAACCATAGTATCTAGTCCATCTGGAAGAGATTCTATAAGATCTGTAAGATTAGCAGCTTTTACTACTTCATCAAGTGTAGCATCATCCACATTTTCTGTACCATATGTTATATTATCCCTTATCGTACCTGAAAAAAGTATAGATGTCTGCGGAACAACTGCTATATGCTTTCTATATGATCTTAAATCAATCTTATTCATATCATGTCCATCTATAAGCACCTCACCCTTATTAGCAAGGTTAAATCCAATAACAAGATTCAATATTGTAGACTTGCCTGCTCCGGACTCTCCAACTAAAGCTATTGTTTCACCTTTATCAACATGAAGATTAAGCTCATGCAATACTGGTCTGTCTATATTGTTATATCTGAACATAACATTTTTAAAATCGAATTCTCCTTCTATATCATTAAGAACTTCTTTTCCTTCGTTATGCTCTATATCCTCTTCTAGCAGCACTTCACCTATAGAATTCACTGATTCTATACCTTTTGCTATAGTAGGTATCAGCGACATAAGTGATGATACCTGGCTTACTATAGTTGCAAAATAACTCTGATAAAGTGTTATATCACCTGGCATTACTGTTCCTTTAATAGCAAGAAAACCTGTAAATCCAAGACATATGACCTGAAACACCTGAAATATCGCCCATCCAACAGAACCAAACAATGCCTGTATGACATCCAGTCTGTATCCTTTTTCTGCAACGGCAAAAAGCTGCCCACTCATTTTATGGACTTCCTCTTCTTCAAGTGCATGTGCACGCGTTACTGGAATAAGCTCTACCATTTCCATAACTCTTGCCGAGGTTTCTTCCATTTCCTTACGGAACTCAGTATTTCTTTTCTTCATGACATTTCTAAAGAATACCATAGTGGCCGCTGCTATTGGTGTTGTAAGAAGAAAGAATATGAATACAACCATACTCTTATTCACAGTTACTATAAGCGCTATTCCTATATTTAAAGCAATATTAAGTATACTTAAAAACATCTGCGTTGACAGCGTTTCTACGGCCTCAACATCTCTCATAATCTTGGATTGCAATCGTCCTGACTGCGTTTCCTTATGATATGATATTGAAAGCTGCTGCAGCTTACGTACAAGTGCCTTACGAAGTCCCGTTTCTGCATACCTTGTTGCTAATGATTTATATCTAGTATACATATAATTCATCGGCACATTCAATGCTACAAGTGCCACCATTATAACAGCCTGAATCAGTATATTCTGGTATGTTTCTGGTGAACCGCTTGTAATATCATTTATAATATTAGCTGTAACTATTGGGAGCACCCATACTGGAGCATGCTTTATAAAGAAAAATATAACTGCAAGAAAAAACTTATGATAGTTTCCTTTATAAAGACCTAATAATATCTGCATGGGATGTCCCTGATGTTTTCTGTAACATTCTATAAACCAGCTTTCAACATCTATTCCCTTAGGTGCTTTCAGATTCAATTTTCTCACCTGCTTTCATACATTCCGGCTTATTCTTTTACTATTGCATCTACATTGTCAGCGATGATTTCTTCGCCATCGCAGCCGGTAACATGTACATTTTTTAATATAAGATTTTTTATATTACTTACTACCATACCCTGTCTGCTTGCCTCATCACAACCTAACATCATGGCTGCAACTCCAGACTTTGCATTATCAGCATATGTTATATTAATATTTTCAAATACAAGTTCTTCTATCTTGCTTTCTGGAAGACCACATATATATGTTCCTGCTACATGACAGTTCTTTGCATTGATATTCTTAAATACGAATTTCTTTATGGATGGTGTTCTGTCATCTACTGGAAATGGCTTTCTTGAACCGACATATTCTGTCTTACCATCTGGATCACAAAAATAGAAGCTGTTAACAACAAAAGGTGTCATAACATTATCCATATCGATATTCTCAAATGAAATATCATCAAGAATTGAACGTTTTCCTCTTCCTCTTCTTGTCTTAACTCGAAGTCCTCTATCAGTATTCATAAACATACAATCTTTAATATGAACATCCATAACTCCTGCGGCTATCTCACTACCAACTGTTACGGCACCATGTCCATCTCTCATACAGCACTGTCTTACTATCATATTAGTAGTTGGGATATTGTACTTTTCAGCCATGTATATCTTTCCTGACTTAATAGCTATACAATCATCACCTACTGAAATATATGTTCCAAGTACAAGTACATCATCACAGCTTTCAGGGTCTAAACCATCTGTGTTATGTGAATCAGCAGGTGCTTTAATCTTAACATCTATAAACTTAAGATGATTACTGAAATATGGATGAAGTGTCCAGCATGGTGAATTCTGTACTGTAATTCCCTGTAATGTTACATATTCACAATGATTAATAAAGAACAGATTAGGTCTCCACGCAATGTTACGTACCTTACAGTTCTTCCACCAGTTATCATGTGTTGTACCACCATCTATAGTACCCTCTCCTGTTATTGTTACATTCTTAACATTAAGTCCACATATAATAGCTGCAAATGAGTCTACAGGATTACCTTCCCATGAAGAAAGATTATATTCCGACTTTTCATCATATGACTCAATCATTCCAGGAAGAATTGCGAATTTTTCTCTATCTGTAAAAGCTAACAATGTAGCACCCTTAGCAAGCTCCAGCGTAAGATCATCCTTTAAGAATATACTTGATATTCTATATGTACCTTCTGGAACAAGCACTCTTGTATTCTTCTTAGATGCCATAATAGCACACTGTATGGCATTGGTATCATCATGTTTTCCATCACCATATGCTCCAAAGTCCCTTACATTAAGAGTAACAAACTCATAATCTGTACGAAATACTACTGGTCCATATTCTTTTCCATCATACACCGCAGTTATCTCATATTCTGTATCCGGCTTAAAACCATATAATGATGTTATCTGCTTATCTGTATGTGCAAAATGCTCTCCATTTACGTAAATATCATATTCCTTTTCTGAATAATACTTTCCTGCTTCTGTTAATTCCACAACAGCACTTCTTGCTGTATTAGTTACCAATACTAACTCCATAATGCTCCTCCCTTACCACGGCCATAATCCTGATATTCCCTGTTTCTGACTGTTTCACTATATACTAATGCTGCCATGCTGACTATATTATCATCAGCCTTATCATCCTCGTCTGTAAATATCTCACCAGACATAACCTTATCACATACACCTAATACTGTTCCTTCGTATTTTTCTGTATGGACAGCCTTCATTCTGCAGCCCTTTAATACAGCATATGCAAACATGAGCTCTGTTTCATCATCCATATCTTCAAAGCCATCAACACCGTATCCGGCTTCTAATACTGCCTTTACTGATGCTTTATAATAATCCTGCATCTTCCTATATATTTCATATATCATCTGATCCATGACTTCCATAGTATCAATAAGTGCTGCTGCATATATTGACAGACTTCTTAAAGCCTTGTCTGTATCCTTTGAATATTTAGCTGTTGCAAAAAGCTCATCATTCATTGCATTATACTGGGCTATAACATCGTTATACTGCTCTTTTCCGCCATCCTTTGTCTCATATGCCATATAAAATGGTTCATACATGTATGCCTTGCAAAGACACTTCTTTTCATCTTCATCCTTGAAATATCCCTTATCATTTCTTGAAAGATTCTTAAAGCCCTCTGCAAGCTTTACTGCTGCATTCTTATACTTTTCATCACCTGTAAAATCATAAGCTGTATATAACGCAGTACCTGGCATAAAGCTCTTAAGTCCATCCACACTAATATCACCTGTAAAATAATCAGCTTCCAGCTTATCAAGTGCAGCTGTAAGCGCACTCACTGCTTCCTTGGTTCTTAATGCCCTGCAAAGAGAAGAAAGCGCATTAAGTCTTAATCCAAGTGCATATGCATCCTTCTTATGCATGATATTATCAATGTCTGATAATTTTGAAAACATATTTTTTTCTAATTCTGCATCTCTGTTAATTATCATATTATTTCTCCATTTCCCGATATTTTACTTACATTATATGATTTTAAATCTACTTTTCTATATATTTAAAATAATCAAATGCTGCATAATATTCATCAATTCCATGTCTTCCTTCAGTATCTGTGTACTGGCTTCCATATGTCCCAGCAAATGCATACATACCTATCATGGCTCCGGTAAATCTTTTTCCCTTATTATAGCCTTCATCACATAGATAATATACATTGTCAAGTGCAGCTACTTTTTTATAGTCCTTCTCATTATAACTATATGAAAATACACGTCTTAGATAATTCGTCTCACACTTAAGATATATGTAAGGATTGCTGTTATCAACCATTACGCCTTCATGTGTTATAACTTCTTCGCCGATTTTTTCAACTATATTTAACATCAACCTTGGTTCTTCATCCAGCGTAGCAAATACTGCAAACTTAATATAAGTATTCTCATCATAATAGCAGGTCATTCCACAGTTCTGACCCGGATATAGTTCTGGCATCTTCATACAACATATAGCATCAAACTTAAAATGCTTCTGTCTTCTAAGGAGTATATTTCTTGATTTCATTGAGTCAAGATTATACTCACTTCCCTTTACATATACATGTGAATCTGCAAGCTTTATTCCATCCATCTCAGGAACTCTTGAGAACCACCATTCATTACTTAGTGATGACTCATCAAAATCATCATCTGATTCTGCTTCCCATATTGTTTCTGGAAGATCCGGCTTAACCTGCAGGGCACTTGGTCCATTAAGATTGTTTACTATAGGCCATCCATCAGCAGTCCATGTTATAGGATCAAGTGCTGTTTCTCTTCCTAATATGCTGTAGCCATCACCTATTTTTCTGCCACATAAGTAAACCATATACCACTGACCGTTTTGTGTCTGTACTGGCTTGCCATGTCCACATCTTTGTATGATCTCATCTGGATTATTCTGTCTCATAATAGGATTATAAGGACAAGGCTCATATATTCCTTTTAATTCACGGCTTCTTGAAACAGTTATTCTATGTCCAGGTCCAGTTCCTCCCTCAGCCTCAAACAGATAATACCAGCCATCTTTCTTTAAAAGATGTGGTCCCTCTGGTGCTCTTTTATTGTCTCCATAATATAGAAGCTCTGCCTTTGATATCTGCTTTGTTGCATCCTCGTTCAGCTCGAATATTCTGGCACCTCTGTTAAGAAGCATATATCTTCTTCCATCCTCATCATTGAATATAGATGGATCTATACCATCCTCATCTATAACTGCCGGCTTGCTGTATGGTCCTTCTGGATGTTCTGAGCTTACTACTATCTGCTTTCTATATACATTGCCTGTATCATTCAGCCTGTATGTAGCTGTAATATAAAACTTACCCTTATAGTAAGATATATCGGGTGCCCAGTATCCTCTTCCTCCTTCAAGTTCATTAATCCCAGCCCATTCAGGATTAGTTATCGCATATCCTATAATCTTCCAGTGCACAAGATCCTTTGAATGTGATACTGGAATACAAGGATAGAATATAAATGATGAATTAACCATATAATAATCTTCACCAACTCTGACAATAGATGGATCTGGATACATTCCTGTCCTTATAGGATTGTGATACATATCAGACAGCTTGTGCCCTACTGCCTGCTCAAAATATTCTTCCAGCTCAATAAAATGATTCTTATGTGCAATCTCAAATGGCGTAAGTAAATTTATATCACCTGATAATGGTGACATACCTACTCTTTCTACAAGATACTTACAGGTTTTTACATCACCTGACATAGCCGCATAGTGTAACATGTTTTTATTGTTGTCATCATGGATGTTCATGCTTGCTCTTGAATATTCTACAATATATTTAACAAGCTTAATATTACCTGTCTTAGCTGCAAGAAGTGCCATAAGCACGCCATGTTCATCTTTTTCATCTATAAGCCCTGGTTCGTTTTCAAGTATCGTTCTGACCTCGTCTATATTCTCAAGATAAATCGCATCTACTAACTTTCTCATCACACACCACCTTATCTTCACTATCTTTACTCTATTTCTATTTTCTAATTTTATCATACTGACTATGCTATTACTACATATAAAAAGTCCGATAAAACAAAAAAGACGGAAATGGTATTACCATTTCCGCCTTTTAATTTTAACATAAGTCATATTCAATATAATAACTTCCGTACATCACCATATATGTTATATAACAATGCTCATTACTCCTTAACGGCACCTACATTAACACCCTGTACAAAGTACTTCTGGCAGAATGGATAGATGATCATGAAAGGTAAGATAGCAACAACTGTAGATGCATTAGCAATAGTGTTAGGATCTACTGAATCGTCGTTAGGAATATTACTATCCATAACCATGTTACGAAGTTTAATCTGGAAGTTGTATAACTTATCTGTTCTGATATAAATCTTGAAGTTTGTATAATCATTCCAGAATGTTACGGCAAACATAAGACCGATTGAAGCAAGGGCAGCCTTAGAAAGTGGTAACACAATCTTAAAGAATATACCCATAGGTGAGCATCCATCAATCTGAGCAGCTTCGAAAAGTGATTCTGGAATACCTTCAAAGAAGTTTCTCATAAGTACTAAGTTATATACGTTGATAGACATAGGTAAAATTACTGCCCACAATGTATCAAGTAAGTGTAAGTTCTGCATAACTAAGTACTTAGGAACCATACCACCATCGAAAATCATTGTGAATAATAACATATATGCAAAGAAGTTTCTTCCTGGCATATCCCACTGAATAAGAACGTAACCACCAAGTGTAGCAAGCAACAATCCCATGAATGTACCAACTAATGTTGTTACTACTGAGATAACAAATGGACTATATAAAGCTGATCTTGAGAAAATAGCATTATAACCGCCTACAGAGAATGCATTTGGCCACCATCTAAAACTTGTTGCTGAATGAGCATCAAATGAATCTACAATAACCTTCCACATAGGGAAAAGAATTAACAATGAAACCAATATAAAGAAGATTGCATTGACTATTGGGAAGATTTTAAATTTTTTCTTTTTCTTTTTATAAACTAACTGTTCTTCACTCATCGTCTAACCTCCTATACAATTCCACGTCCACGGACTTTTTTACTTGCGTAGTTACAACCAAGTACGAGAATCATACCTACAAATGACTTAAACAGACCTACGGCTGTTGTATAACCGTAATCAGAGAATGAAGCTGAGAAAGTCTTGTTGTATACGTATGTCTGTAATACCTGTGATACATCGTATGTACCAGCACTCTGTGTAACGAATACTGATTCGAAAAGGTTCATAACCTTAGCAAGGTTAAGAATGAATACTGTGATGATAGTGTTAGCTAAAGCTGGAAGAGTAATATATATAAGTCTCTTGAATCTGTTAGCACCATCAATCTGTGCAGCTTCATAAAGGTCAGGACTGATACCTGATAATGTAGCAAGGAAAAGAATAGTTCCCCATCCTGTATCCTTCCATACGTTCATCATGAAGAATGTGCCTGTCCAGTACTTAGAACTACCAAGGAAATCGATAGGATTATCGATAAGTCCCATGTTAATTAAAGCACCGTTAACAACACCTGAGCTGTTAACTGAAAGAATCATCTTAAATACAGCAGCAACTACAACCCAAGACATGAAGTGAGGTAAGTAGATGATTGTCTGTACTGATTTCTTGAATGCCATGTTAGTAATCTCGTTAAGAAGAAGTGAGATAATAACTGCGGCACCTGTATTAAGTATTAACTTAACGATTGATAATACAAGTGTATTTCTGAATGCCTGCCAGAAATATGTATCGAATCTTAACATAGTCTGGAAGTGGAAAATACCTATATAATATGGGTTAGCTAATACATATGATGTGAACGCGTAACGACATCCTAACATTGGCCAGTAGAAGAATAATAATATCATGATAAATACTGGGAGGAACATAATATAGAATCCTCTGTAGTAGAACATCTTCTGCGTAATACTCTGATTTAATGAGTTAGATAAATACTTGCTATCTACTCCGAGATCCTTCTTGAATAACTTAACAACATCCCAGAATACACCTATGATAGCAACGATAAGTCCAAGTATGATAACATATACACCTGAACCGATTGAATAAGTATTACCACCATATCCGTTTGATAATAAATCAGATACATTATGGTATACATACTTTAATGCACCAGTCTTAGTTTTACCATCTGTACTATAGAACTGGAATGCAAACATAGATACAAATGCAACAACTGTAGCAAGTACTGATGTTACAATTGATAATTTTTCTTTCTTAGCAACAACTAAAAGAATACCAGCAACGATAAGCAACATAAAAAGATACCACATAAATATAACGCTGATATCCATGAAACCAAATGAGTATGCCTTAGGTGTATAACCGTCCATAAGTTCTTCATTTGACTGAACAAATGGAAGCAATCCGCCTAATAACATGATTACCATACCGATAATAGCTAAATATCTGGTATTACCAGCTGGCTTACCATTAAGTGCTCCACACTTAGGGCAAATCTTTGCCTTCTTAGGAAGCTCTGTTCCACAAGACTTACACTGCATCTTTATACCCTTCTTTCCTAATATTATAGTAACAATGCTTATTAAGCAAAATATCGTGCCAGAAGACCAGGTCTCCTGGCACGACCATATGTGATAGCAGGTATCACTAATAATACATATTAAGTAGCTTAAATCACTAATTACTTACCAGCGAACTTTGTATTTAATGACTTAAGAGCTGCATCAACCTTAGAACCAACTGTATCTGTATACTGCTTCATACCTTCATCAACAGTCCATTCGCCTCTGGCTACCTTATCAACTACTGTATATCTCTGTGTATTGATATCACCAACAAGCTTACCAACTTCTTCTGTCATAGCAGGAGAATCAACTAACTGAGAGTTCTTGAAGAACATTTCTGAGCACTCTATAACGTTAGCTGGCTGATCTGCCTTTCCTGGATCCTTCTTTCCGTCAGAGTATCCTGCAAGAACGAGGTTGCAGTCAAGATGAGCCTTAGAGTACAATGTCTTAGGGTTAGTCTTCTTACCAAGGAATTCGAATGAACCATCATCCTTTACGTTGTAGTAATATCCCTTAGGACCATATTCCCAAAGTGTCTGGATATCGCCACCATTTAACATCGTATCAATGAAGTACTTAAAGATTCCTTCTGCCTTTCCTGTCTCAGCAGCATGAGATGTGATACACCATGATGGTGAAAGTCTTTCTGCGTACTTACCAAGTTCCTTAACTGGAAGGATAGGAATGATTGAATCATCAAGACCAGCTGTCTTTAAGTAGCTTCTTAAAGTCTCAGCCCACTGTCCAGCCCAGTATGTAAATACACCTGATTCTGTCTTAACATCTGATGACTTGAAATCGTTACGTGCTGTAGCTGTTGTCTTTGTACTTGATTCCTTGTTGATAAGTCCATCTTTAACAGCGTTCTGGATTCTCTGAAGAGCATCCTTCATCTCCTGCTGAGTGAAACCATCCACATACTGTCCAGCCTTCTGATCATAGTAGAATGTAAACTGTGCATTCTGATAGAATTCAGGAAGATAGTTTGTATAAGGTACTTCCTTTGAATAGAAACCAGGAGCTGAAATTACATAATCAACGCCCTTAGCTTCCTTCATCTTCTTAAGCATTGTATAGAATTCATCATATGACATCTGCTTCTGAAGATCTGCCTTTGTATAACCAGCAGCTGTAGCCCAAGCTTCCTTTACATATGTACAGCATCCATTACCACGTGTAGGTACGAATCCGTAAAGAGCCTTCTCACCATCTACGCCTCTAACATAGTTAGCCTGCATGATCTTTTCTGCATCTGCAATAAGTCTTCCTGATGCCTTTGTTGCTGAATTGTTCCAAGCATCTGTCATATCCCAGAGAAGACCCTGGCTGGCATAAAGTGCTAAGTAGTCAGATGAAAGAATGATAACATCTGGCATAGCGCTTGCATCGAGCATTGAGTTAGCTACTGCATCATAGTATGAGTTGTGGTCTGGACGTGTTACTGTGAAGTCAAGGCCTGTTAATTCCTTGAGCTGTTCATCAAACTTGTCACCCCAATCTGCCATCTTAGGAACTGTACCATCAACCATAACAGTGAAAGCTTCTGGCTTTTCTACGTTTGCCCAATCTACTGTTGACTTGTTTTCTGTTGAAGCATTGTTGTTTCCACATGCTACAAGACCCATTACTGAAGTAAGTGTTAAACCTACAGCAGTAAGTTTTTTAACTGTCTTTCTCATAAACTTGTAAACCTCCCTATATTGGTTCTTGTGGGGGTCTGCCCCACTTAATATGTTTTTGACACAGATATATTACCATTTTTGTACTATTTTAACAAGACTATTTTTAACAATTCTTGTATTTTTTTTGATTTTTTTGTGAATGCCAGTATTTATGCGGCTTTGCGGATTCATATTTTAAACATTTTATGAACTTGGATAAGTTTTTATATTCTGTCATTATATTTTATACATTTTTAAAATCTGATATTTTATGTAAATTTTGCACTATTATAACTGTCATTTTAGTATTTTTTTACATCACTTTAACAATCATCCTTACATTTTTCCCAAATAAAACTTTTGTATTGTGCTTATTTACCAGTGTTAATTTTTTATTCATACTTTTATAAAAACTGCTGTCAGTATTTTTCATCATATTTTATAAAAATATTATTTCTCCAGAATTTTTTTTGCAGAAATTCACATTTTTTTTATTTTTCAATGTTATATTCCCCGAAAAAGCATCTGTGATTTTTTTCTCAAAAGCGCCAGCCGTTTCTGCTTTTACCACAAGTTCCATATCAACATCTGCACCAAAACCAGTGTTAAGAACATCAACCCCCTGTTCGTTACATATATACTGCAGCTTTCCATAAGAATTATAATCAGCAGTTATATTTGCTTTTATGCCTGTACATACAGCTGACACATCTGATGAGTCAAGCCCTGCCTTTGCAGAAGCCTGATAAGCCCTTATAAGGCCACCAGTTCCAAGCAGTACACCGCCAAAATATCTTGTGACAATTATAAGACAATTAACAAGTCCTGTGGCAGCTATAATATCAAGAATGGGCTTTCCTGCTGTTCCCTGCGGCTCACCATCATCTGAAAATCTTTGTACCTGCCCTTTATCTCCTATTATATAAGCATAACAATTATGCCTTGCATCCCAGTATTTCTTTTTCACAGCATTAATATACTGTTCCGCTTCCTCATCACTGCTTACATTATATACATGTGCTATAAACCTTGATTTCTTTTCCTCTATTTCTCCTGTGCCATTCTTTAATACAATATTCATTATCATCTCTCCGTTAATTGTTACTTAATCTTAAGAAATATCTCACTTTTTAAAGCTCTTTGACCCTTATATAAATATATGGTATAATATCACATATTTGCCATTCAGAACAATATGGAGGTTTTACATTTATGAATTATGGTGGAAACGGCATAAAACGAAAGAAAAAGCTTCTTAATTCTGCTGCTACCAAGTTCAAGACAAAGTTAGGCATATTTTTTGTCAAACTGTTGCTTGTATGTGCTATAGCAGTTGTAATAGGAGGTTCATGCCTGGTTTTTGGTGCTGCGCAGGGTATTATACAAAGTGCGCCTGACATATCATCTATTAATGTCTCACCAGAAGGCTTTGCCACAAAGATATACGACAATGAAGGAAATGAAATACAGACTCTTGCAAAAACCGGTGCCAACCGTATATATGCATCACTTGACCAGATACCAATCGAGCTTCAGCATGCATTCGTTGCTATAGAGGATGAACGTTTTTACAAGCACAATGGTATTGATCTTCAAGGTATTATGCGTGCTGCTATGATCACTGTATCAGATGGTGAGATGTCACAGGGTGCAAGTACAATCACACAGCAGCTCCTTAAGAACAATGTATTCAATGCATATAACGAATCTACTATGGAGAAAATCAAAAGAAAGGTTCAGGAACAGTACCTTGCCATAAAGCTTGAAACAGTTATGTCAAAGGATAATATCCTTGAAAACTATCTGAATACTATTAATTTAGGTAATGGTTACTATGGTGTACAGGCTGCTGCCAACGGATATTTTAATAAGGATATATCTGAGCTTACTTTAAGTGAATGTGCAGTCCTTGCCTCTATTACTAAAAATCCTTCAAGGCTTAACCCTTTAAGGAATCCTGATGATAACAAAGAACGTCAGCTTGCTGTTCTTAACAATATGTTAAGACAGGAATATATCTCTACAGAAGAATATAGTGAAGCCGTTGAAGATGATGTATATGCACGGCTTGAAGGTATTGATGTATCCTCTTCCTCATCTTCATCAAACTATTCATATTTTGTAGATGAAGTTATAGAACAGCTTATAACTGACCTTATGCAGCAGAAGGGATACTCTAAGCAGCAGGCAACAAGCTTGATTTACGCAGGTGGACTTTCAGTGTACACCACACAGGACATGCGTATGCAGGAAGCTGCTGATACAGTGCTTAATGATCCTGATTATTACCCAGGTAACAATTTTACAATCAATTATAACCTTACAGTAAAAGAGACTGACGGCTCATTTTCATATTATTCACAAAACAATATGGAAAAATGGTATAACGATAACGGAGATTCTTCTTTTAGCCTGACTTTAAGCAATAAAGAAAAGGCACAAAACTATATTGACACATATAAGGAAGCCATGACAGCTAATGGTGGTACTGTTACATTTGAAGAATCCCACTTTGTTGTACAGCCACAGATATCATTTTCTGTTATGGAGCAGTCAACAGGATATGTAAAAGTACTTGTTGGCGGACGTGGTGATAAAAACACAGACAGAGGCCTTAACCGTGCTACAGATGATGTTGCAAGACAGCCAGGTTCATCTATCAAGCCTCTTGTTGCATATGGTCCAGGACTTGATACAGGAGCCATAACGCTTGCTTCTGCTATTGATGATGCACCTTACTACTATTCGGGCACCGATGCAAGACTTGTAAAGAACTATACTGAAGGTGAATATCTTGGTTATATTACTGTACGTGCTGCTCTTACCCGTTCACAGAACGTACCAGCTGTAAAAGTACTTACACAGATAACACCAGCTGTTGGCTTCAGCTACCTGCAGAAGTTTGGTCTGTCAACGCTTGTATCTCCACAAAATGCTGTGAATGGAAACCACGATGTAGTACAATCTCTTGCACTTGGCGGTATGACTAAGGGAGTAAGTAACATAGATATGACTGCAGCTTATGCTGCTATTGCAAACAAAGGTGTTTATACCAAACCTATATACTATACAAAGGTTCTTGACAGTGAAGGCAACGTAATAATAGATAACTCAATACCAGAAACACATAAGGTTCTTAAAGAATCTTCAGCATGGCTTCTTACAAGTGGTATGGAATCTGTCGTAAGCTCTGGTACTGCTACAAGGGCAAAGGTGTCTAACCAGCCAACTGCTGGTAAAACTGGTACCACACAGTTCGATACAGACATATGGTTCTGTGGTTTTACACCTTACTATACAGCATCTATATGGGTAGGCTATGATGATAACTCAAGACAGGTAAGCTCTGTTAACCATACATCTATCTGGCGTTCTATTATGGAACAGATACATTCAGATCTTCCTTCAGGTGAATTCACAAAGCCTGAGGATATTGTTGAAGTCCAGGTATGCTCTAAGTCGGGCAAGCTGCCTGTAGAGGGCTTATGTGACCATGATCCTCGTGGAAGCTGTATAATAACAGAATATTTTGCTGCTGATAACCAGCCAACAGAAAGCTGTGACACACACGTTAAGGTTAATATCTGTAATGTTTCAGGTGATATCGCTAACACCGGATGCACAAGCGTCTCTACAAGAATACTTACAAAGAAACCATCAAGTGATTCTATCGGAAGCAACGATTCAGGATATACAACAAGAGATGCTGAATATTCAATAACCGAAGACAAGCTTACAAAGCTGTGTACGCTGCACCAGAGAGCTGCAACATCTTCAACTAACAGCAGTTCTGGCAGTACAAGCACAAATAACAGCAACAAAAACAACAGTACCACTCCAACAACAAGTACATCAGGTACAACTCACAGCTCTGGTTCATCCACAAGTACAGAAAAAACAACTAAACATAATTAAAACAATAATCAAAAATAAAGTCTGCTGCCTGTAACATCCATGACAGCAGACTTTTTATATCTATTTTTTCATCTTTGGCTCAAATACGCAGGAGGCAATATAACCGGCTATCATTGCTGCTGATACACCCACTGCACATGCTGTAAAGCCACCCTTGAATAATCCAAGAAAACCTGAATTATCAACTGACATTTTCATGCCCTTCCACAAAACATTGCCAAACCCGGTAAGCGGAACACTGGCACCGCAGCCGGCATATTTTACAAGAGGTTCATATATTCCACAAGCTCCAAGTACAATACCCGATGTTACAAGTATAACCATTATGCGTCCTGGCATAAGCTTTGTTTTTTCCATAAGCACCTGTGTAATGGCACATATTATACCGCCAACTATAAATGCTTTTATATAGTCCATAGCCACATCTCCTTCTCTTTTTCATTTTCATATTTTTCTGCTTTATCATATATCATTTAGCAGCCACTCATTCAACAGCCACTCATTCTTTCTTTATTATTCTTTCTTTGTCCTTCTTTTTTACAGCTTCAAGTATAACACCATGCGCTATTCCTGGAACTGATCTGCCCTCGTTAAAGCTCACCTGAGAAAGCAATGCTCCTGTTGGAACAAAAAGCACTCTTTTAATTTCTCCCATGCGCATTCCTTTAAGCACATACGCTTCTAAAACAACAGCACTACAGCCACAGCCACTTCCACCTGACATAGTATTCTGTTTTTTACAATCATATATCTGCAGTCCACAGTCTGTATATATGTCGGATATATTGATTCCTTTTTCCCTTAACAGATCCAGCAGTATTGTTCTTCCTATATCTCCAAGATCACCTGTTATAATCATGTCATAGTAGTCATCTTTTATTTCAAAATCACTGTAGTTTGCTGTTATAAGCTCTGCAGCTGCAGGTGCCATACAGGCTCCCATATTCATGGAATCTTTAACCCCATAATCCACTATCTTTCCTGTAGTTATCCCCTTCACTATGATATCATATCCGTATTCTTTATAGCATCCCAGCCTGTCCTCACTGTTACTGCTTATTATATATGCGCCAGCACCTGTAACTGTCCAAGTAGAGCTTAGAGGTCTCTGGTTACCATAGCCTAACGGAAATCTGAACTGCTTTTCTGCACTCGCAAAATGACTTGATGCAAGAGCCACAACATCCTTTGCATAACCTGCATCAATACACATCGCAGCTAAAGATAAAGACTCACCTATAGTCGAACACGCTCCATATAGTCCAAACAATGGTATATCATAAGCCCTTAGCCCAAAGGATGTTGCTATAAGCTGCCCTAGTAAATCTCCTGCATATATATACCTTATCATATCAGGCATATACCCTGCTTTAGTCAAAAGTGTCTCAAATGCAAGACTCTGCAGTCTGCTTTCTGCTTCCTCCCATGTGTTCATGCCAAACATATCATCATCAGACACAACATCAAAGCAGCAGCCAAGTGGTCCCTGCTTTTCTTTGCTTCCTGCCACACCAGCCCCTGCCTTAATATATACATTATTATCGAAACGTATACTTTGTTTCCCTGCTATCATACACCACTACACACTCCTGATATCTATATATTTTCTATATCATATTATGTAGTGTAAACAGTATTTTTTTTATTATACATTTTTATTTTCTCAATATATCAAGAGTATGTGCTGCTGCTCCAAGCATATCAGCTCTTTCACAGGTTGACAGATGATATTTGATAAACTCATTAAACTCCTCATCTGTCAGCTTATTAAGGTATGGTCTTATATAATTAGCTGCTCCATCCGGTGATATTATCTGTACTCTTGTAAGTCCTGCCTCTTCGTTAAGCCTTGCTATATCCTCTGTTCTCATATAATCATACAGATCCTTTTCTGATGACACAGTATGATAATCTGCTGTTAACCTTCCCTCTCTAAGACACTCCATTATGTGCTGCTCCTTAAATGCATATGTTATAACACTATACTCATTCATAAGATATGCAACAAGGATAATACCGCCTGGTCTTACAACTCTTTTAGCTTCATTAAGAGCCTTAAGCTTGTCTTCATGTGAAAAAAGATGATACATTGGTCCAAAAAGTAGTGCCATGTCAAACTGATCATTGCCAAATTTTTTCAGTTTTAGTGCATTGCCCTGATAAGCTTTAACCGATGAATTCTTTGCCTTAAGAAGCCCTAGATTGTGCTTTACCAGTTCAACAGCAGTTACATCATATCCTTCCTCTGCAAGAGGAACGCTGTATCTTCCAGTACCAGCTCCTATATCAAGAATCTTTATGCCAGCATTACCGCATCCTGTTTCTTTCTTTAAGCTGTCGATATATTTGTGGATATATTTCATCGATGTTATGTACTCGACCTGCCCATGTCTTGAGTCAAGCCGTTTCTCTTCATTAAACTTATTATAATGCTGTTCCAATTCGGTCATTGCCATTGTTATCTTTACCTCTGTTTTAGTATTTTATTTCATATTATCTTAAAAAAGCTTCAACACCCAGTATATTAATCCTGCTATCCAGCTAAAGAATATACCATATAGTATAACAGGTCCTGCTATAGTAAATATCTTGCAGCCTATACCAAACACCTGCCCTTCTTTCTTGTATTCAATAGCAGGCGATGCCACACTGTTAGCAAAGCCTGTAATAGGCACAAGACTTCCAGCCCCTCCCCAGTTTGCCAGCTTTGGGTATATTCCCAGTCCTGTAAAAAGGGCACTTAAGAACACAAGTGTTATCGTTGTATATGAGGAAGCATCATCCATTGATAAGCCTCCCCTCATAAGTAGATTCGTAACAAGCTGTCCAAGTGTACATATACAGCCACCCATAATAAAGGCTTTCAGACAGTTGAGCAGACAATCTGCCTTTTTAGTTACTGTTTTGACATATTCGTTATAGCTTTCATTTCTTTTATTGACATCCTGCACCATAATATTCCTCATTTCCATGCATATTTTCAGCTTTCTTAATATTAGGATGTCTGATTTAACAGATATTATTCATATATTTTTCATCTATATCCTGCATACATGTTATCCCTTCACCTGTATTAGGATGCTTTCTTGTATACAGCTGGTCTGATACGAATATAAGCATAAGTGCTGCACATATAGGAAGTATAATCTCAAGCTTTATTTTCCTGAAATAATTATCAAGAAATGGTGCTACAAAATATACGATAGCCATACCGCCTATCCCAAATGCAAGCAGTCCTTCAGCACATATTCTTCCATTAAGATTAAGAAAGAAGCCTGTATAATCCCACCATTTTTGTCCGTCATGTGTAAGCTCTAACACAAGCCCTGTGAAATATTCAACAACACCACATAACAACACTGCAAGTAAGAATTCAACCACTGGTTTTTCCCTGAATTTCTTTAAAAGCATAAGTATGAGCAGACCACCCACACCATATATAGGAAGCCATGGTCCATGCAGCACTCCCCTGTTGGCAAACGAATGATACAGCACAACATGTGATGATACTTCCCAGAACCATCCAATAAACGACATACAGAAGAATATAAGTATAAGTGATGGTATTGAATAATTCCTCATATATACCGTACTTTCAAAATTCGCTCTATGCTCCTTAAGTGTAAATAATCTTGATGGATATACCTCTCTTAAAATCTCCTGCTTACATCTGTCAGCTTTTATCTGTTCAGCCTTATCGTCTTCAAACCGCTTCTCTTCTTTAGAATTAATAAGTATAACCCCAAACCAGTCCGCAAGTACTTTTCTTAGCCTTATAAAATATTTTATATCAGACTTGGATATATCATCTATGAATCTTTCTTCCGGATCCTCCTGATTCATATATTCATATATATCTGCATATGCTATTTTAAGTTCATTTTCTGATGCCATCTCATATAGATATATATCGTTAAGCTTATCTATATCTTTTATATTCTCTGTTTTCGCCAATTTCCTGATTTCCACATACATTTCTGTAAAAAAGGCAGTCCTGTAAGGATTCGCAAAAAACACTCCGACAAGTCCAAAGGTTAAAAAGCATAGCACAGACCAGCCTATAAACGATATATTGTAACAAAAACTTTTCCATTTATAGCCATTCATCATATTTCTTGACAATGTGATTGCCTCTGTGGCACTTAAATCCGGATTCTCCGCTATGATATAAGGGACAAGCTGGTATGAAAACGGCTTGATAAATGCTCCTGCTATAGTTAAAGACCATAATATGGTAAATACATCTTTTACAAAAAGCACCCAGGCAACGTGCATCCATCTCTTAATACGCATAAGAAACATAAACTTGCCAACTCCGACCTTTTTATACGTCCTGCTCTCAAGAAAAATTCTTCTTGATATGACAATATAACTCATCTTAATCATATACCGGATCACAAAGTATACGAAAAGTGAAAGTATAAGCAGCAATATGACAACTACATGCCTTGAACCAGTTATTCCATATATAATATCAACTATCATAAAAACAACCGCACCTGATGAAAAACTGTTTACAACAGAGGATAATATACCAGATGTTCTTCCTAGAATCTCTCCTGCATTTGCCTTTGCATTTTCTATTATGTTTTCTGAATTGATTTTCCCCTGTTCTTCATTATTCATAAAGACAGATATAAGTGCATTAAGCATTGCACTTTTTGTCCTGTTATCTATATCAGATGTGACAAAAGTAACACCCTGCTCTTCTATCGCTTCTTTATCGTCTGCATTGTCCGCTATATTCTTATATACTGACACAGGCATTCTTAAAAGACTGAAGGTTTCTGTAAATTCACTTCCAATAAATGCTGCGATAAGACATACTATAAGAAAAATACCATAATGTGCTTTTAGTACCTTCACCGCCCTTTCAGACAGTTCTTTTCTATTAAACATAATATATACAATCCTCCAATATCATCTCTTATACATAAGCTAAAAGATAGTATATCAGATGTCCAACACATTTTCCAACTGCAATAAACATAATAATAAAGCCTATTCCTTTTTTTATGCACACCCGGTGCGTAAGTATTGGAAGTGCTTTTACTGTTTCTGCAAGACATAATAAGAATGTTCCTATAAATATTCCTGCTACAAAACCATATATCAGCAGTCCTGCTATGCCTGTATGACATGGCAGTTCAAAAACAAACCATATATTTCCTATACCTGCTCCTGCTATTATCATCTCCTCATATAGTAATATATGCTCCTTTGTATTGGTTACATCTGCATATCTGTTGATAAGCCCTATACTTGATATAAGTGCAAAAAGTCCTGTTGCAGTAACAAGCCCGCTTGCAATACCTGTTACAATCAGACATGCTACTTTTAACATCAGCATTTTTTCACTCCGTCATAATGATTTCTTACAGCCTTAGGCATTTCGTTATAGCTGTCTATAAGTGTCTGATTCTCATCTTTAACATACTGGTTCATCGCAACCTCTATAGGTGTTGGTGCCTTGCTTAACCTGTGTCCCATAAAATGATCATAAAATACAGCTATTCCTACAAATAATCCTATGGCATACGATATCTCCAGCACATTATACTCTGAAAGATATCCCGCACCTGACATACTGTATACCTTTTCAAATATTTCGGCTGTATTAACATCATTGTTGTATGCCATAATAGCATACGCGCTCCCAATAAATATTATTATACAGACGATTACTGTCATAACGATATTCATCCATACCGGCTGGTCATTTTTTTTATATTCTATTACTGCATCACTTTCACCTATATTATTTATCTCAAGCGTATCATCAAGCTGGTTTATGCAGGATATTACCTGCATGACATTTATACACGCCCTGTCCTTTTTCACCTTATAAAAGCACGCTACCTTTATGCTTTTTATACGTGCAAGTATCTTCTTATCCGCATATACATCTGCAATATCAGACAGATATACATCCGCTTTGTTAGTCTTCGTAAGCTGTCTTAACTTAAGATATACTGTCTTTGACATGTTATTCCTCCATTTAAGGCCAAAGCCTGATATATGAAGTATTAACAGTTTTATCTATATATACACATATTTTTTCATTTTCTTTACATGAGATTATTTCTCATTTTCACAAGTATTTTTTTCTCAAGACGTGATACCTGTACCTGTGATATTCCAAGTATGTCAGCAACCTGTGTCTGTGTATAATCATCAAAATATCTCATTTTTATGATTTTCTGCTCTCTTTCGCTAAGTTCTGCTATAAGCTCTCTTACAACAACATTGTCAACAACTCTGTCACTATAATTATCCTTCCCCTCAAGCTTATCTAAAAGACATATCTCGTTGCCATCCTTCTGATACACAGTCTTATATATGGATTCAACCGTCTCATTAGCACCGAGTGTCACTATTATATCTTCTATCCCTATACCTGTCTCTTCTGATATCTCTTCTAATGTCGGCTCTCTGTTTAATACAGTCTTAAGCTTTTCTGATGCCAGCATACATTTATAGCTGTTTTCTTTAATGCTGCGGCTCACTTTTATTATTCCATCATCTCTAAGAAATCTTTTTATTTCACCTGTAATCATAGGTACGGCATAAGTTGAAAACCTTACATCATATTCCATATTAAAATTATCCACTGCCTTTATAAGACCTATGCAGCCTATCTGGAATAAATCCTCTGTCTCAACACCTCTTCCTTTAAATCTCTGGATTATGCTCCATATAAGACCGCTGTTCTCAATAATCAGCTGTTCTCTTGCCTGCTTATCATCATTGTGTGCTTTCATAATCAGCTCTTTAGTGTGATCACAAGCATGCACATCCATTCTATCTGCTACTATCTCCTATCTTTTTCTTCATAATAATGGTTGTCCCCTTCTGCACTTTAGACTGCACTTCAAGTTCATCCATAAATGCTTCCATAAAAGAAAATCCCATACCTGAGCGTTCAAGCTCAGGCTTTGTTGTAAACAACGGCTCCATAGCCCTATGTATATTCTCTATTCCAACACCCTCATCCTTTATCTTAATAGTGACCTCATTATCCTTTGCACCAAGTATCATATATACTTTTCCCTCTCTGCCCTCATATCCGTGGACTATACTGTTTGTTACTGCCTCCGACACTGCCGTTTTTATATCAGATATCTCCTCAAGTGTAGGATCCAGTTTTGTAACAAACGCTGCCGCAGCCACCCTTGCAAAGCTTTCATTTTCTGACTTTGCATCAAATACTATCTCCACATTATTTTCATACATCTTATACATCCCTCCTGTTTTCCTTTTTCACTGCATCCATCAGATTGTCATATATATATACGATTTTATGAAGTCCCGATATAAGAAGTATCCTTTTAATACTCTCATCAGCTCCAACAACAGATATATCACCTTTATCCCTTATTTTCTTATAACGCCCCATAATAAGCCCTATTCCTGCACTATCCATAAATCCTACCTTGGAAAAGTCTATTATAATCCTGTTAACGCCTCTCTCATCAATTATCTCATCAATCACCTCTCTCATCTCATCCGCAAGATGATGATCAAGCTCTGCATTCAGACTTATGATAAGATTCTTCCTGCTTACCATATAAATATAGTCTGTCCTTTTCATTTCTTCTGATAACTCATCCTCCTGGCAAGACAATATATTATCTTCCATAATCCACATCCTCCTATCTTCTTCTACCCATAACTCCCTGTTTATTTTTCCTTGTTCTGGCAACAAAAATACCCCCTGACGGTTATTAAAATCGTCAGAGGGCTATCTTTAGTCAGTTAATCAATGTGATGACACATAATCATTAGCTTCTTTATAATATCCACTTGTCTTAAAGTCATTAACTATATATCCATAGTACTTCTTTGCATTGTCTGTCTGTGATAGCGCAACATAACATTTAGCCGCATAATAAGCAGCATTAACGTTAGTTGAATCACACTTGAACGCCTTAACATAATCCTGGACTGCTGAGGCATAATCCGACTTAGCATATGCTGTCTGCGCTTTGTTGTAGAACTCAGAAGCAGCCGATGCAAATGTTGCACCTGATATAGTATTATACAGGGATTTAGCTGAATCAGATGGAAGCGCACTTACATCTATATCCACTATCTTCTCTGCTGCCGCTGTACGGTTATTTGCTATATATTCATTAGCAGCTTCTATAACTGATATCAGAAGCTTGTTACCGCCTTCTGTGCCATTTACCTTACTTAACTGTTCCTGGAGTGCTTCTTTGTCTGCCTTAACTGTCTTAAGCTCATTTTCCAGACTATTAAGCTCTACATTACCTGATGACAGCTTCTCGCTATAATCAGCCAGGTTTCTGTTATACTCTTCTGTTATGCCTTTATATCTTGATGGCATAACAAGGAACCATATAAGTGCTGCACCAATAACAATACCAACAAGAACATTGATAATAGTAATAGCACCATTGCTTGGTTCTTTATAAGATGACCTTGGAAGTATAACATCATTACCGTTAAGAGGCTTACTTTCCTCTTCCTTAACCTTTTTTCTTGGCAGGAAGCTTCCAGAAGCATCATTGTCCTTAGCTGTCTGTACCTGGTTTATTTCATCCATGTACTTACATGCCAGTGTATTGTTTTTATCTATATGGAGTACTGCATTAAGAAGCTTTTTAGCTCTTGAATACTCGTTATCCTTAATATATATAACTGCTAAAAGAAGATGTGCCTTAACAAAATGTGGATTAGCTGCAACTATTTTTTTCAGCTGTATAACAGCCATGTCATAATTCTTATCCTTGGCATAATTAAGGGATATATTAAACTTCTTAATAGCATTCGTAACAGCCTCGAACTTATTCTGGTTAGACTGTATCTTTCTGATATAACTATCAGCAACATTATCCTCAGGTGCAAGATTCTTACTCATCACCCACTGTGAAAGTGCTTCAACCACTTCACCCATCTCACAATATATAAGACCAAGAAGGTTTCTTGCATTGATATTATACTTGTTTATCATAAGACTTACTTTAAGTGTCTCTATAGCACCAGAAAGATCTCTTACTCTCGCCTTTTCCAGTCCCTTGTTATAGTATATATCTGAGACCATAGCTGTTTTCTTATATATAGAAACGTCTGTCTGGCATTTAGGACATATGTCATTCGCTGACAGAACGCTGCCGCATTTGTAACATCTCATAATTATTTCTCACTCTTTCCATCGATAATCTTAGTTATTAAGTCTGTAATATCAGGAACATCGTTATTGTATATAGCATCTTCTGCATCTTCAACCTCAAGACTAGGCTGAAACTTTTTAATCTCTTCATCAAAATCCAACATATTTATTCTCCTATCTGTGAATTCGTGTAATATCCATAATAATACGTTACTGCTAAGACCTTACTGGCTTATGATGGCACTCTTTATATCTGCAACAAGATAAAGTGAACCTGCACAAAACACCATATCCTCATCTTTAAGAGCGTTGACTGCAGCTGCTGCATTATCATATACTTCTATATCCATATCTGTATGCCTGTTAAATGCTTCTTTTATATACTGCCTGTCAAGCTGTCTTTTTCCACCAGTAACAGTAACTGCTATTCTGTCAAATGCTTTAGATGAACATAAAATCCCTATCATCTCCTCAAAGTTCTTATCACTCACAACCGAGAAAAGAAGCGATGCCTTTTTACCAGATGATTCATACATAGCATCAACTGACTGGACAAATCTTCTTATACCATGAGGGTTATGTGCACCATCCACATATATATTATCAGTTACCTTTTCCATACGCCCCTGCCAGCTGTTATAAGCAAGTGCTGTTTTCATATTCTCATCATGCAGCTTTACCCCATACGTACTTTTTAACACTGCACATACAGTAAGTGCCAGGGCTGCATTCTCAACCTGATACAAGGCAGGCGTTTCCAGATGAAAACAATCATTACTATAATACTCATTATCAATTAAAAAATCAATACAACCATTTAAGTTTTTAACTATTGTATACTGCTGTGGGGTAACGCCATATGAAAAACTTTTCATCATATCCGCCTTCTGTTTTATAACACCTGTAACCACAGCTTCATTATCTGTATACACGACCGGAACACCTTGTTTTATGATTCCAGCCTTTTCTCCTGCTATTTTTTTTAGAGTATCGCCAAGAATCGCTGTATGTTCAAGACCTATTGCTGTTATTACAGAGCATATAGGTCTTTCTACTGCATTAGTAGCATCAAGTTTTCCACCAAGCCCTGTCTCTAAGACAACGTAGTCCACATTCTGCTCCTTGAAATATAACATAGCTATCCCGAAAAAAAAGTCAAAATATGCAAGTCCTGCATTATTCCTACCTGCAGCAGCATATATCTTATTAAAATATTGTGTAAAATCCTCTTCTGATATGAGTTCTCTGTTAATCTGTATACGTTCCCTTATAGTATTAAGATGTGGAGATGTAAAAAGTCCTACCTTATATCCTTCATTCCTTAAACAGCTTTCTATATAAGAGCATACTGAGCCCTTGCCGTTAGTACCTGCTACATGTATTACTTTAAGTTCCTTTTCAGGATTTCCTATTATATTAAGCAGCTTTCTTCCCCTTTCAACTCCAGTTCCTTCATTAAACTGACCCAGAGAATCAAGATATCTGCATATTTCGTTATAATCCATGATGTATTACCTTCTGTATCCTTCCCTGTACTATATTGCATACCTTAGATGTATCTTATTTATTTTGCGCATAACTTATTTATTTTACACATAATTATCTTTTATTATCCAGTCTTTTATTATAAATATCTCACTCTATAACATCCTCTAGTATATCTTCGCTGCATTTTATTATCAGCGGTTTTTTATCTCCTGTATACACATACAGCCTGTCCTCTTTTAAATATACCTTCCAGTCCCTGCTATCATGTACTTCTTTTAACATAGCTTCTATTGTAACTATCTGGCTTCTTGTATAGTTCATCGCAACATGCAAAAACAGTCCATCACCAAAATGAAACTTATAATAATATGCATTCCACAGTCTTTTTAAGTTATTCTTCCTTATATCTGTCTGTGTCTTATATTCTGCCCTGAGCTCCTGCCCTTCCTTTTCCTGTAACTCTAATCTGTCCTGTGCTATAATGACCTGATTACTTAATTCATCTTTCTTTCTTTTCTTTAGCTCACTATCCTCTAATCCCCTGTCTAACTGGCGTTTTACATCATTAACCCTGGCATAATAACTTTTAGTTTCGGCTTCTGTGTGTCCACCATTTATATATTCATCTTTCTTTAGTTCAAGCTCACTAAACTCAAGTGAAACTTTTGTATAATTCTCAGATGCAGCATCTGCACGCTTATCAGCTTCCTCTAACTGCTTCTTTTTAGTCTCAAGTTCCTTTATACACCTTGCCTTTTTTTCGTCAAGCCCGCTTATCTGCTTTGCAAGTGCCTGATATTCCTTCTCATCATTGTCTGCCTTTACTCTGTCACTATCAGCAACATATGATGGCATAAGCTCATCTGCTGCATATAAAGGTCTGTCATACTTCTTAACCGCAACACTTATAAGCCTTGCAAGCTGGAATACTGATATTCTGTTAAAATATCTTAAAGCCTGATACATTGTCTTTATCTCAACAGACTTATAATCAAAGGCTTCTATTCCAAAACAATCTATTACAAGCTTCAGCTTCGTAGGTGACTTCTGCTTTCTTAAGCACTTAAGAACTCCCATGCCATTAAACGCATCCGGCATAAGCTCCTTATGTACCACTCTTTTAGTTTCTATATCAGCCATACCTATAGCCTTATCCATAATCGGCGACCACTCCTTAAGCTGGTCAGGTGTCATATTCTTAAGACTCTGCATAAGATTATCCATAAATGCCTCATTATACTTATCAGTTATAATACGCATTTTATGTGCTGGTGCCATATACTGGCTTATAGAATATCCACTACCTGCTGTATCTATAACAAGTATTGAAAGCTTCTCTCTGCCTTCCTGCGTATTTATATCTATCTGCTGTGATAATGATACAAGCTCCATAAGTTTAATATCCATAAGCTTAAGAAGCTGTTCTCTTTTTACGGGCTTAAGCTCAGTCAGCCTTCCTTCAACCATATCTGATACTTTTTTATAGTCATAACCCATCTTTAACTTATCTGTAAATATCTGCGCCAATGAACTTGCAGCCTCTGCCATTCCAGATAACAGTCTTGAGCCTGTTTCCTTTGCAGCACTCATAAGCGTAACGCTGTCAAAAAAGGCAAGCTGAAGCCTTATATCATCATCTGACAGCTGGTTAATTAGAGTGAATATATCTGTCATAAATGCCCCCTTATGTTTTTTAATTTACAGGAACTGTAACTGCACAAAATATCTTCTATATCTTATATATGTTCTTTTATTATATGATGTAATAAACAAAAGGTCAAAAAGTCTATAGTTTTTTATGTGACATTCTTTAAAATTTCAAAAAGAGCTGCCAGCCATACGGCTTAGCAGCTCTGTTTATTTATATTGATTAAATTAGTTATGGGGTAATTAGCAAACGCCCTGAGCAAGCATTGCATTAACAACCTTCTCGAAACCAGCGATATTAGCACCAGCTACATAGTCTGTCTTTCCACCAACTGTCATGTCATATCTCTTAGCAGCATCTGAAATGTTAGCGTAGATTGTTTCCATGATTCCCTTAAGCTTTCCATCAACTTCTTCGAATGTCCATGAAAGTCTCTCTGAGTTCTGGCTCATCTCAAGAGCAGATGTAGCAACACCACCAGCGTTAGCAGCCTTACCACCTACGAAGAGAACTCCATTCTCCTGAAGGTACTTAGTAGCTTCTAATGTTGTAGGCATGTTAGCACCCTCTGTTACAGATACAACACCATTAGCAACGAGCATCTTAGCATCCTCGATGTCTAACTCATTCTGTGTAGCGCATGGAAGAGCAAGGTCTACCTTGTACTGCCATACTCCGTGCTCACCATTCTGCTTAGCAAAGTACTGAGCTGATGGCTTAGCAGCAGCATATTCTGTAAGACGTGCTCTCTTAACTTCCTTAACTTCCTTAAGAAGTGCAACATCAATTCCTTCTGGATCATAAATCCAGCCTGTTGAGTCTGAGCATGTAACAACCTTAACACCTAACTGCTGTGCCTTCTGGATAGCATAGATAGCAACATTACCTGAACCAGATACAGCTGCTGTCTTGCCCTCAAGTGACATTCCATTGTCTTTCCATAAAGCATTAGTAAGGTATAATAAACCATATCCTGTAGCTTCTGTTCTTGCAAGTGATCCACCATATGTAAGTCCCTTACCTGTAAGTACGCCTTCAAATGTACCACGGATTCTCTTGTACTGACCGAACATGAAACCAATCTCTCTTGCGCCTGTTCCGATATCTCCAGCTGGAACATCGACATCAGCGCCGATATATTTGTAAAGTTCTGTCATAAAGCTCTGGCAGAATGCCATGATTTCTCTGTCTGACTTGCCCTTAGGATCAAAATCAGAACCACCCTTGCCACCACCGATTGGAAGAGTTGTGAGTGAGTTCTTGAATACCTGTTCGAAACCTAAGAACTTGATGATGCCTAAGTTTACTGAAGGATGTAATCTTAAACCACCCTTGTATGGTCCAATAGCATTATTGAACTGTACACGGAAACCTCTGTTTACCTGTACCTGTCCCTTGTCATCTACCCAAGGAACTCTGAACATGATCTGACGATCTGGCTCTGTAATTCTTTCAAGAACAGCGTTCTTTCTGTAAACTTCCTCGTTAGCCTCAACGACTGGTCTTAAAGACTCAAGAACCTCTGTTACAGCCTGTAAAAATTCTGGCTGATCTGCATTTTTCTTAGAAACTAATTCTAATACTTCATCAACATATCCCATAACCGTATAACTCCTTTTAATTAATATTCGTACGCTTTAGTACGTTACCCAAATAATATTATATAAATTCAACTTAATTTTTGCAAGTTTTTTATATGTTTGACATAATAAAATAGAACATTTTTGAATATTATTAAGTTAAATTAGGCTAATCATTAATTTTCACTTATTTTATCTTTACATTATTAAGCATTTTTAAGTTAATAATTATTCATTTTGCTTATATAGTTTAATCATTGATCCATCATTAAGGCTCATTCAGAAAATAATACATTTTACACACTTTTTTTATAGCTATTTTATTTATTTTTTTTCTTATATATGGTATATTATATTTTGTATGTCATTCTTTTTTCATACTTTTTTAACACAATTGTTACATTTGACAAAATACTATCGAAGATACTCTCTTACTGCTATGTTAAGAGGAACGATATGTATACACATATCGGATATACTTCGTGGATTTCAGGAGGTTTTATGTCGGGTTTTATGTCAGGAATTATTGACAGGGTAAAAGGGGATATGCATTATCTCTTTAAGAAGGGAACTGACCTTACAGATGGTGAAAAGAAACGTAAGCTAAGAGCCTGGTCTACTGTTATAGGAATTGTACTGGTGATCGTACAGCTTGTGTTTACTGTTCTTACATTATTAAAGCTATACAAGCTGGATATACTTCCACTTAAGTATGCAATCATCTTAGATATCATACTTGTTATTATAGCAATATATAACTTTGCTTCACAGTTTACTAAAACACATATCATAGGTAAGATACTTGCGGTGTTGTTATCTGGTGTCTTATTATATACATTTTTATTTACTTCAAAGGTTGATGAAACACTCAACAAAATAAGTAATGTCAAAACAACTACAGATATTGTTGATGTTGTTGTTTTAAAGAATGATAAAGCAGCTTCCATAAAAGATGCCATAGGCTACACCTTTGGATATAACTCAACTGCCAATTCAGATGACAACAAAGATGCTATAAAGAAGATTAATTACGATAATACTGCTGCTATCAAAACTAAAGAATATCAGGTATGGCTTGATATGTTTGATGCACTTAACAGCGGTACTGATATACAGGCTGTTATTATCAATGATGATTCCCTGCAGATGTTATATGAAGAAAACGAAGATTTAAAAGATTCTATAAAGATTATTGGTACGATAAAACTCACAAGAAAGATTGAACTCAGCGCTTCTGACAAGAAAGTAAATGAAGAACCTTTCATTATATATATATCAGGAAACGATGAAGAAGGAGAGATTAAGACTACAGGACGAAGTGATGTAAACGTGTTATGTGTTGTTAATCCTGTTTCAAGACAGATACTTCTTATAACAACACCAAGAGATGCTTATGTATATATGGAAAATACTGAAAAAGGCTGGAAGGGTATGGATAAGCTTACCCATGCCGGCAACTGGGGAATAGATTATTCTATTGCAACTCTTAACAGACTTTACGAATGTAATATAGACTACAGTGTCAAGGTTAACTTTACTGGCTGTGTAGCTGTGGTTGATGCACTTGGCGGTGTAACTATCAACTCTGATGTTGATTTTGAGAACGGATGGGAAGCTGCTCCTGAAACATATCACTTCGTTGTCGGTGATAACGAATGTAATGGTGAACAGACTCTTGCCTTCTGCCGTGAAAGAAAGGCTTTCCTTGATGGTGATTACCAGAGAGGCCGTAACCAGTTATCTGCTCTTACAGCTGTTATAAATAAGCTTACTTCACCTGCTATTCTTACTAAGTACAGCTCTATACTTGATTCTGTAGGTAACATGATTCTTACAAGTATGCCTACATCTGATATAACCGCCCTTGTAAAAGGACAGCTTGCAGATACAAGAGAATGGAATGTACAGAAGTTCAGTATAGGAGCTGAACCTGATTCACTTCCTAGCTTACAGTTAGGAACTAATGCTTCTATGTCAAAGCTATATACTGGTGATGTAGAGATGGCAAAGAAGCTTATAGATAAGATTGAGAATGGAGATGTATTCAATGTAGACGAATACTATGAAGCTGAGGTAAAGAATATACCAAACTATAATTCTTTTTATAAGCTAAATGGTATTTCTTCTAACAGCAGCTCTAACAACAGCAGCAATACTACAAAAACTACTTCTGCTGTTAAAGAAACACAGCCTGCTACGACAAGACGAAGCATTACAACTACTGCTGCCACAGAGGAAGAAATAACAACTACAAAGGCAACAGAGCCAGCTACCGTAAAACCTACCGTTGCTACTGAGGCTCCAACACAGAAAACAACAGAAGCAACTGCCGCTACAACTACTGCTGCCGCTGCTGAGGCTCCAAAGGCTGAAGCTGGTAATATAAGCGATGTTGAGCGTACTGCTCCTTAAGATTTTTCTTTTATAATTAATTTATAACAAAAAAGTGGCAGCTGTGATATGTATCATACAAGACATATCACAGCTGCCACTTTTTTATTTTTATTACTTTTGGGCATGTTCGCCATACTTACCATAATACTTACCATAGTACTTGCCATAGTACTTATTATCATCCATATCAACCTTGTTAAGAACAACTCCAAGTAACTTGCAGTCTGTCTTTTTTATCTGCTCAAGCCCTTTCTGTGCATATTTATAGCTGACACTGTTAGATGCCATAACATATGCAACACCATCACATTCCTGTGCAACGATTGCACTGTCTATAACACTTCCGATTGGAGGTGTATCTATTATTATGTAATCATACAGATCTCTTAAGACCTTTATAAGTGTCTTGAACACCTTGTTACCAAGAAGTTCTGTAGGATTCGGTGGCACAGGTCCTGAGAATACAACATTAAAGTTCTCAACATTCGTTGCATACATAACTTCCTCAAACTTGTTTATTCCTGATAAAAAGTGAGTAAGCCCCTTAACAGATGTATTAATCTTATATCGTCCAACAAGTACAGATTTTCTTAAATCTGCATCTATAAAAATAACCTTCTTGCCTGCTTCTGCCAAAGATACTGCCAGGTTAAAGGACACTGTTGACTTGCCTTCACCCGGTGTTGTGCTTGTAAGCATGATAACTTTTACATCAGAGCCGCATAGCTGTATGTTAGTTCTTAAGTTCTTATATGCTTCGTTAGCTCTGTAATCAAGCTTTCTTAAGCGTTCTATGTTAATCGTCTGCATATCTTTTACACTCCTGTTTACTTGCTTCTTTTCTTCTTTGTCTTTCTAGACTTTTTATTCTTTCCCAGACCATCATCCATCTCTTCTGATATAGGAATAACTGCAAGTGTGCTAAGATCAAAATACTTCTCAACATCTTCAGTAGTTTTAACCGTATCATCTAACATTGACCTGATTATTATAACGGCACATGATAACACTATACCTAACGCTAAACCTATAAGTGTCCATTTCTGTACTGTATCAACTGCCGGTTCTTCTGACATCGAACCTTCTTCGATAACATTAACCTGCTCTATCTTCATGATATCGCATATCTTCTTTGATGAAACCTGCGCCACCTTATCAGCTATATCCTTTGCTCTTTTAGGATCATCACTTGTGACTGTTATCTGAAGTACTCTGGTATCTGATGGTGTATCCACAGATATAGTTGACGCCAGCTCAGAGGCTTTCATGTTAAGCCCAAGTTCTTTAATAACCTGATTCATAACTGGTGCGCTTGTAACAAGTATCTGATAATCTTTTGTAAGCTGTGTTGAAAGCTGTACATCCGACAATGTAGTTGCACTGTCGTTTGCTCTGTTAAGGACATATAGCTTAGTTTCTGATTCATACTTAGGTGTTATAAGAAACTTAGAAACAAGAAAACCTGCAAGTCCGACTATAATACCTGTTGCAATAATCACCAATATCTTTTCCCATAATATTGATAATATATGTCCTATATCAATCTCAACTTCATCATTCTGAACATTATCTTTACCCATTTGCTGCATTCTCCATATCTAATATATATCTTTTTATTATATCGGCCACTCCTGCATCATCATTAGAAGGTGCAATATAGTCTGCATATTTTTTTACCTCAGGATATGCATTTTCCATAACAGCTGATAAGCCCGCTATCTTTAACATCGGTATATCGTTCATGCCATCTCCACATGCTATAAGCTCATCTTCTGTTATATCAAGCTTTGCAAGCAGCTCCTTCAGCGAATTATCCTTAGCCACACCATATGGAACAACTTCAAGAAAATAATCCTCTGAATAGAAGGCATCTATCACTCCATGATATTTTGAAAGCAATGCCTCCTGTACCGGAATAAGCTTCTCGTGTTTTCCAACTACAAGAAACTTAGACACAGGATAGTTTACATAAGCCTTCAGGTTATCTGTTTTTATGATTGCAGCTGCATTACAGAATGCTTCCTTTAAAACATATTCGTCTGTATCACTCTCTGATACAATCTTTCCATCTGAATAAGTTAATGCATATACGTCGTTAGCTTTCGCAAAATCACATATATCATCTATACACTCTTTTGGCAGTTGATGGCTTACTATAGTCTCTCCTGTCGCACAGTCCACTATCTTTCCACCATTATATGCAAGTATATATCCTCCTTTATCAGAAAGCTTTAATTCATCTGCTATAGGTGTTATCCCAAAAAGCGGTCTTCCAGATGCAAGTATAACCTTTACACCAATATCTATCGCTTTATCTACTGCTTCTATATTCTTAGCAGGTAATTTTTTATTATGATCTGTAAGTGTTCCATCAAGATCAAGTGCTATTGCTTTGTACTTCATAACTTCTCCATCATACCGTCTTTATATTTTTACCAATAGAAACTTTAACATATAAATGTATGAATTACAACTTATTAATTAATTCTCATCTGGTCAAAAGCACCTGATATGTCAAGCATACCATAACCAGCTGTTACATTTGGATATTGCTCACTGTTCTGCCTTTTAGCGCCTCTTATCAGGTATGATTTAATCTCCGTATTTCCGATTACCTCCCTGTTTTTATTAGTCACACCCCAGCTTAAAAACAGTGCGGCCGCTCCTGCTGCATGTGCGGCTGCTATACTTGTTCCCGACATTCTTTTATAGCCTTTTACGCCTCCAACACCATATACATCGACACCCGGTGCCACTATATCTGGTTTTACCCTGTTATCAGCTGTATATCCCCTGCTGCTGTTTATATCACTTCCACCAGTATTATGATTATATGCTCCAACTGTTATTACCCTTGCAGCACAGGCTGGCTCTACTAATGTTATATCAACATCAGATTCAAGAAAATACGCATCTGAGGCACTAAGAAACCTAGGCGTTATCCACGCATTAAAATATCCTGGCAGGCTGGTAAGACTATAAATAAGTACTTTCCATACTCCCTCCGCAGGACTTTCAAATCTCATAAATATTATTTCCTGCCCTGCAACACTTTCTGTTATCTGATAATCAACATATATTCTTGAATTCTCAAGTAAAAAGGCATATTCACTGCTCATCCCTATTCTTGCTGGTATACGGGGTATAATCTCGCCCGTTGGCGAGACTATGGATACAGAAAGAACATCCAGGCTTTTTGCCCATATTTCTATAACAAAACCCTTTCCTCTTTTATCTACATTAATCTCCATAGATTTGCTATCTGCTGCTATACCTGCATAACCACTAAAATGTGTTCTGCTTACAGCCTCATTCCCTGCTGGAACAACAACGCATGTATTCGTAAGCTTTGTATATGCATCAAAAACATCTGCAAGTGGTGTTGCTCCTGTTCTTGAACCAGAACCGCTCCCAACACCTGATATTATAACAAGCGGCTTATTTCTTCTCTGTGCATAATCCTTTAGAAATGTTGCTGCAAGCATTATATCGCTTTCCTGAAAAGCTGGCACATCATCTTTTATATAAAAATAATCCCTTAAATATCTTTTGGCACCTTTAAGCTTAACACATACTATATCTGCCTCTGGTGCAACACCTATATAGCCGTCAGTATATGATGAAGCTGCTATCCCCGCCATAAAAGTACCATGTCCGTTAATATCCTGGCTTTTGACGTGGCTATATGGATCTTCTCCGGCTTCATAAGCCCGTATGGCAGTATTTATAGCATCGGCTTCATACACTCTTCCATAGCTTACAAGACTTGAAGCCTCATATTCGACTGTCTGGTCCCATATAGCCAGTATTCTTGTATTGCCAGAGCTGTCCTTAAAGTTATTTCTTAAGTAATCTATTCCTGTATCAATAAAGCCTATGATAACACCCTGGCCTCTTGCATTAAGAAAAGGCTGGCTTGTTATATTAACTGCACCAGTTTCTTCCATACTTGATATATCAGCACCTAAAACAGCCTGTCTGTCAGACATCTCCATAAGTCCATATATCTTAGGTATTGTATAGTATCCTAAAGAGCTTATATTTAACTCCCTGTTTTCTGCCAGCCTGCTATGCATTATAATCCACTGTTCATCAACCTGCTGGATGCATACATCAGGATTGTTTTCAAATATTTTACTGACTATCGGAATATTGACAACTATGTAATCATAGATATCTTCATCCATAATCATCTTACTACACTCTGACATATAAAAATAATGTCCTTAAAGATATTCTTCAAGGACATTATATGTTTAATAATAATAAGATATGATTACATACCTGGAAGTGCTTCCTGTCCACGCATCATTATAACAGGTACACCCTTGTTGTTAATATAATCCTCTGTTATAAGCACAGAACCTATATTATCATCCTTAGGTATCTCATACATTATATCCAGCATATACTCTTCAATGATTGAACGCAGGGCTCTTGCTCCTGTTTTCTTCTCCATCGCTTTCTTAGCGATAGCTGAAAGTGCGCTATCATCAAACTCAAGACTTACCTCATCAAGCTCAAGAAGCTTCTGATACTGCTTAAGTATGGCATTCTTAGGCTCTTTCATAATCTTTACAAGCATATCCTCTGTAAGTCCATCAAGCGAGAATACGATAGGAAGTCTTCCTAAAAATTCTGGTATCATTCCAAACTCTCTTAAATCCTCTAACTCAACCTTTGATAATATGTTGCTGTCATTATCATACTTATCCTTAAGGTCTGCATTAAAGCCTATGGATGACTGTTTATTAAGCCTTGCCTTTATTATGCTTTCAAGCTCCGGAAAAGCTCCTCCACATATAAACAATATATTTCTTGTATTAACAGTAACCTGTGGAACCATGGCATTCTTGCTTGTTGCACCTACTGGAACCTCCACATCACTTCCCTCTAAGAGCTTAAGCATTCCCTGCTGTACTGATTCTCCACTTACATCCCTGCTTCTTGTTTCCTTCTTCTTGGCTATCTTATCGATCTCATCTATAAAGATGATGCCTCTTTCAGCCTTTTCAACGTCATTATCTGCCGCAGCTAGAAGCTTCGATACTACGCTTTCTATATCATCACCTATATATCCTGCTTCTGTAAGAGAAGTAGCATCAGTAATAGCAAGTGGCACCTGAAGGAGTCTTGCAAGTGTCTTTACAAGATACGTCTTACCACTACCTGTAGGTCCTATCATAAGCATGTTGGACTTTTCTATCTCTATGTCATCCATGGTATTTGTTGCTACACGCTTATAATGATTGTATACAGCAACTGACATGACCTTCTTGGCATGCTCCTGTCCTATAACATACTCATCAAGCATACGCTTGATTTCATGTGGTGCAGGAAGCTTTTTAAGATCAAGCTTTTCTTCTTTCTTATCTTTATTATTTTCTTTGCTTTCCTCCTTCTTTTTCTTAACCTTCTGCTTATCTGACATATTATTTCCCATCATATTGAAACCACCAAACATCCCCATGTTAGGCATGTTTGGGATTCCTTTCATAAGCTCGTTATAATCTATGTCGTTGTTGTTTATTGCATCAAAGGTCTTTTGCATGCAATCAGGGCAGACATACAATCCACCTGGCATGCTTATCATCTTGCCTGCTTTAGATTCTGTCCTTCTGCATACATAGCATACCTTTTCATATTCATCGTTATTATTATTATTATTATCACTCATATATTCCTCTATTCCGCATCAGAGGAGTTATCAGCTTTTCTTACCTAATGTAACCTCTGTGCTCTTTAGTACATATTCACTACCCTCAAGATGATAGTAATCAATCTTTACTTTTTCGCCAGCTGCATAGTACTGCAGTGTTGACTGCAGACCTGACATAGTAGTTATAGTCTGGTCATCAAAGCCTACTATAATATCATAAGCTGAAAGTCCTGCCTTCTCTGCTGCTGAACCTGATGCAACTGTTCTTATCATAATACCCTGTGGGTATCCATACATAGATGCATATGTGCTTGTAACATCTATTGCTGCGACTCCAAGATATCCTGCATTATCTGATGATACCTTCTGTCTTGTCTGTTTGCTCATAAGTGAACTTATAAGATCCTTTACGTTTGATACTGGTATTGAATATGCCATGCCTTCGACACCATCACTTGATGTCTTGGCAAAATTAATTGCTATAACCTTACCACTTGCGTTAAGAAGTGCTCCACCACTGTTACCAGAATTAATAGCTGCATCTGTCATAATAAGACCTGAAAATGTTACATTGTTAACTGTGATAGATCTGTCTAATGCACTTATAATACCTGTTGTAACTGACTGTCCTTCACCAAGTGCGTTACCTATAGCAACAACCTGCTGACCTATTGTAATTGTATCAGAATCTGCAAGTTCTGCAATAGCTATTTTACTAAGTGTGTCAGAAGGTATATCTGATAAAGACACTGCAACTACTGCTATATCCTGATCAGATTTAGATCCCTTTACTGTTGCATTTACTGACTGATTGTCTATAAATACACATTTAAGATTGGAAACTTTGTCAACAACATGCGCATTAGTTACCATAAGAAGCTCTGTATCATTCTTACCAACTATAATACCTGTTCCGCTTGTTGATGCCTCATACTGCTGCTGTCCACCCCAGTTAAATATTGAAGATGAACTGCTTGTCACTGATGTTGTACCATTGAGTGCAACCATGGCTGGAAGTGCCGCAGATGCTACACTTTCCACATTCATTGCTGATGTTGACAGATTGGTATCTCCTAAGGTATTTAACTGGTCTGTTGTAGTTCCTATATTACTTGAAACAGTCGATATCGTATAGTTTCTGTTATCAGAACCACCAAGATACTTTTTCTCAAGCTTATAAGTTCCATACATAGCTGAACCGGCAACAACACCGAATATAGCTGCTGATAAAACTATGCTTAAAAACTTCTTAGGCCATGTAGTCTTTGTGGCACTATGTCCATCCAAAAACCGGTTATGCTTCTTCTGTTTCTTCTGATGCTCATCTGCTGTCTGGCTGTTGTTTGTACTATTACCAGCTACATATGAGTATCTGTAAGTTGACTGGCTATCTGTATCTGTGTTGTTTGCATTATTTGTATTGCTGTATTGTGCATATCCAGTATTCTGATTAAATTCAGTATTCTGACTGTTTCCAGTATTCTGACTGTTTCCAGCACCTTGATTATATCCGTCTGTATTCTGGCTATAGCCTGAGTTCTGGTTATATCCTGTATTTTCGTTATTACCTGTATTTTCGTTATTGCCTGTACCCTGAGTATTATAAGAATTATTATTCTCATAATTGTTTTCTTCATTATTATACATATCCAACACTCCTTTTTGTAGTTTTCTATAGAAAATGTGGTCATATATATTTTACCTGTATATGAAATATAAAATGAACACATTTCGTTTTCATACGTTTAGTATATTCACGAAATGTGTTCATATTGTGTTTTACTTGTTAAGAAAATCTGAACTATCATTTATTCTTTAAGTGATTCCTTAAAACTTTCTGATACAGCCTTAAGTGCTTCCTCTTCATCACTTCCATCGGCTGTAAGTGTTATCTCTTCGCCACATTTGACACCTGATGCAAGTATTGAAATAACACTTTTTGCATTAGCTGTCTTACCCTCACCATACTTAAAAGATATATCAGACTTATACTTAACAGCTTCATTACACATTGCTCCGGCTGGGCGAAGATGTATTCCAAGCTGACTGGTTATTAAAATATTCTCACTTACCATAACAATCCTCATTTCTATGCATATCTTTACGCATTTAATTAAACTTATATATGTGTACTATCTTGTAGTTGTCTGTTGTGTCTGGCTGCTGCTATTGTCAACTGTTGTTTCCTGCTGTTTAGCAGACAACGTAAGCTTCACTGAGCTGCTTCCTAAAACACTGCAGCCATCTGGCACACTTACACTTACATCTACACTATGTGTTCCAGCTGATAGTCCAGCTGCATTAACATTGCATGTTATATCTGTAGCACTGATATTTTCTAATATCGTTCCTGTTCCGGATATTATAACATCTATACCTGTTCCTTCAATCACAGCATTATACCCTGATGATACGTTTTCAATCTTTATCGCATCTGACGATATGTGAACTGTCTTTGTTGAAGCTTTAGATATCTTTATAGTAACCTGCAGTCTTGAATCAGAAACTATCTTAACACCAGAAGGTACATAGTCTGTCAGCTTGAATGTATACGTCTTATCTTCGCTAAGCCCATCTACCGAAACAGCTGATGAAGGAATAGTTATATTATCTATCTTTGATAATGCCTCCTGCTGCCCGCTTATAACAACCGAGGTCTGGCTAAGACTTGTACCCGTTACAACACAATCCTGTGAAGGTGTTCCACTTGTTTTTACTACAACCGGTACAGTTTTTGTTTTTGCCATCTCTACTATCACATCTGCTGTTTCTGATGACATTTCAAGTTCTTCATTTGCTATTATATTTCCATCTGAATCATACATATTAATGTCTGACTGTGTATTAACCGTTCCTTTTGCACCAGATACATCAACATCAACTCCGACTGAAGCAACCCCTTCAACTAAAGATGTTGGACCTGTCACTTTAATATATGTTGGTGATGTTGTTGTTGATGCAACGGCATATCCATTTGCCGGAGTGCCTGTTGTATTAACATTCACAGCGTATGTGTTTGTATCCCTGTTTTCTATGCTTAACTTAAGAGCTGATGTTCTTGGAACAGCTTCAACGTTATTAAGCACCTGTCCATCCTTGACCACCTGAACCTGTATATCTACATAATCTGTAAATGCAGTAACCTTACTTAAATCAGCTGTTGCAGCTATATCACTTGTCTTAAGATCTGTAACCACACTTTTTGGTCCACTTACTGTAACAGATATCTTACCTCCATCAACAACCTCAAAGGTATAATTCTTTTCAGTAAGACTCTGTGTATTAACAAGCTGGACTGTGATATTACTGAAAGTATAGCTAGTGTTTGGATCATATATATTAACAATGACCGTCCATAATATCACCGCAAATACTGCAGATACGATTTTCAGGCTGAGATTATTAAATATCTTCTCTTTCATGCTTCAACCTGCCCCTCCATATCTTAAATGACTTGACATCTATAGTTCTTCTTCTGATATATTCAAGTTTATTCTTCAGTGAATCAGAATCTATATCATGTATAAGTTCTCCACCAAATGCTACAGATACCTTACCAGTCTCTTCTGATACTATGATGGTCAGGCTATCTGTTGCCTCACTTATACCAACACCTGCCCTGTGTCTTGTTCCAAGTGCTTTGCTAAGATTGACATTATCTGTGAGTGGAAGATAACATGTTGCAGCAACAACCCTGTTCCCTCTGATTATAACAGCTCCATCATGAAGTGGCGTATTATGTTCAAATATATTAATAAGAAGCTGGCTTGTCACTATGCCATCTACAGGTATACCAGTCTTTATATACTCTTCAAGCACAATATCCTGCTCTATAACTATAAGTGCACCTGTCTTTACAGCTCCCATCTTATAACAGGCATCTACAATCTCATCTGCTGTCTTAACACTGAAGCGTTCATCTTTATCACTGTTATCTCCAAAGTTAAAGAACCTGAGCATAAAGCGTTTTCGTCCAAGCTGTTCAAGTGCACGCCTTAATTCTGGCTGGAATATAATAACCAGTGCTATAATACCGACACTGATGGTCTTTCCTGCTATCCATAAAATAGTTTTAAGGTTGAGAAGATACGCTACAACCGCAAAAAGAGCCACCACTATTATGCCCTTTAAAAGTGCCCATGCCTTGGTGTTCATAATCCACAACAGAATATTATATAAAACTACTGCAATAATAATAATCTCTATAACATCTGTCCATGTAATCCTTGGTATATATAATTTTGAAAAGTAATTCTGTAACAGATTACCCGATGTTGTCACGTTCTCACCCCTTTTTATATTAAGATGTAAGGCTTAAAAATATTCTGTCACCTACTGATGTAAAGGTCAAAAATATTCTGCCACTTACTGATTACTTGTCAATAAAGTATATATCATCTTCTTCCTCAGTTGCTGCTGTTGTAGACTTTGACTGTCTTACATCACTTATATCTGAGGCTTTTTTTGTCTTTCTTGCATTTATCTGCTTTACCCTTACATCCTCTCCGGCAACATTTATCTTAGGTACTGCCTTAACATAGTAATAGTATTCATCATCTTCGTACTGTACATACTCTGTTCTTCTGAAATCTACAGCAAAGAATAATATATTACATATATAACCTGCAAGCGCACCTAATATAACACTGATAACTATCAGTATAATATTAAGCCCTGTTTTTAAAAGTATTTCTCCTAATACAACAACTACAAACTGAGCTACACTTCCGATTGCTATAGCATAGCCCCATGCATAATCGATCTTAAGCCTTCTTACTATATATACAATAATAATCGTTACTGCTAAAGCAGCCATAACAAGAAAAAGCTGTTTATTCTTAATAAGACTTTCTATAAGATATGAAACCTGAAGCATACTCTCTGTAAGTGACTTGTTAGTAACTGCTGTTTCATAAACACTTGCTGTATTGATTATATAGTATATGATCACACCAAAAGATACCGGAACAACTGAAATCACAGATGAACACAATCCAACAGCAACTGGTAATACAAAAGGCATCTTAATCCAGCACATAAACACAGTTAATATCAGAAGATATCCTGACTTAGATGCAAACCTGAAATATAAAAGATACATAAGAAGAACAACACAAAGTGCTATAAGTGCGAATTCAACTGATATGGCATACAGATGTGCTACCATAAACAATGATAACATAACAATAGTAAAACCAACCGGTAAAAATGCACATATAACCGATATAAGTATTGCAATAACCGGATTATTCAGCTTCTCCATATATCCTATGCTTGCATTCAGCATAATGAATGAAACAAGCGCTACAATAAACTTTAACGCAGGAACAAGATATGTATCATACTTATTATAAAATCTTCTAAATTTTTCTTTAAATTCTAATAATACTGCCATCACTTCCTCCACAATTATCTTTTTTTCTTCTGGCCATTATAAAATCTTTCAAGCTTATTAAGCCTTGAAAAATACTTTTTAAGCCCTTTTCTTGAATTCTCATACTGAAAGCTGTATACAAATCCTGCTGTTATAGCAAATATAACAAGCATAATTATATAGTATATTGCCACCTTTTTTCCAAAAGCAAGATAATCCATTGAATTAATATTCTCGACTAATCCTTCTGCGTTGCATAATACATACATAATAGCAACTATCGCAAAGGCAAGTGTTGTAGTGATCAATGTCTTTAATATCCCAAATGCGACATAATCACCCTTGAAGTATCTGGCTGTCCTTAACATCCTTCTGCCTTCATTTTTCTCATATATAGCCATCTTGGTCATCATTTTAACCTTATTTTCATTAAGCAAAACATTCACCTCATTATAATCTACATAAGTTTTACATAAATATACCATATTTTATCTTAATTGTATATTACTATTTGCGAATGTCCACCTCTTGAAGCTGTGACTATTCTTACTTTTCTGTCTTCTACAGTAAATGTACGGTCCGTTGTTGCAGATACATAATTATTCCATACCTGATTGCAGCTTTCCGGAAGCAGCTGTGCTAACACACCTTTTATTCTTGCATCGAATCCTTCATTTCTCTGCTTGATATATATGATTGAAACATCTGGCTGTGTTATTATCTCCCCATAATATGTACCACCATCTGTGTATACATATACATTGGAATATTCCTGTGTAAAGCCTTCTTTGTTTAACACCTCACCTATATCACTGCTTGTTTTTCCGTCACTTCCTGTGCTGTTGTTATTTCCCTGACTATTACCGCTGTTTGACGAACCTGATTGATTATTTCCTGGATTGTATGAACTGTTTCCATTGTTTCCTGTATTATTATTGCTGTCTGTACCTGATAAGTTGTTTCCTGTACTGTTACTGTTTTCATGACTACTTCCTGTACCGGCTGAATATCCGCTGTTGTTTCCTGTACCGTTGTATGAATAGCTGCCATTATCATTGTAACTACTTCCTGTACCAGAACCAGAGCCTGCACTGCTTCCTGCCGGTACAGAAGATGATGACTTAAGAATACTTCCATTACCTGTATATACAGTATAACCATTCTTAGAGCCTGCTGCTGCACTCTCTATTCCTTCTATAGCTATGGCATCTGATACATCACCAACTGTAGCAGTAAGCGCTGCTGTACCTGTTCCTTTGACAGTTACAAGTCCATCCTGTTTAACAGTCATCACATCGTCGTTACTGCTTGTCCATATAAGCGCCTTATCTGTATCTGCTGGTTCTACTATAGCTGCTGCCATAAATGTAGTTCCAACTGGTATAGCAGTATCATCCATAAGTATCTCTACTGTTGTTATCTCTTTGACTGCATTATTATCAGCTTCTGCATCCTGTGGTCTTAGATTTTTCTGTGTAAGAGTCATTCCAACTGTATTTTCTTTACTTTTATTATGTTCTGATATAACACCAGCGGTTATAGCTGCTGCTATGAGAACTAAAACAGCTATACCTGCTATTATGAAAACCAGTGGTTTAACCTTGTAATTCTTTTTATCCTTCATACTTTAACATATCCCTTATTATTATATTTCAAAACTATTCTCATCTGTATATGAATATCGTGGGATTATCATCCCACGATAGTAAGTATAGCATATTTTATTATAATTTGAATTAAAATTTTAAAATAAAGGGATAAACCTTGAACATTACTGTGCTATTCCCGATATTCTTGATATAACACAATTAATCAGATATATTAGTATATATATTGTAACTATCGTAGCACCAACCGGTGTTGATGCAAATATTGATATTACAATACCAAGTACAGCACCAAGTACTGACAATACAGCAGCATATATTATTACAAGCTTAAAGCTTTTCATGATACGCATGGCCGATAATGCAGGAAATACAAGCAATGCTGTTATAAGAAGAGAGCCTACAAGATTCATCGCAAGAACAATAATAACTGCTGTTATAACTGCAATCACCATATTATAAAATCCTGTATTTTTCCCCATAGAACGGGTGAAATCCTCATCAAATGTAACAGAAAATATTCTGTTATAAAATATAACAAAAAATGCTACTACTATTATAGAAGCTGCTATACACATAACAACCTCTGAACCCGTAAGCGTAAGTATGGAGGTTGAGCCAAAAAGAGTAGAGCAGACATCTCCTGATACATTAGATGAAACTGAAAAAACATTTAATATAAGATATCCAACAGCCATAGCTCCAACCGATAGCATCGCTATAGCAGAATCCCCTTTAATCTGGGTGTTGTTTCCTGTTTTCAGCAGAAGAACAGCACATATAATAGTCACTGGCATAATAAACAGATTAACATCTGCTATCTTAAGAACTGTCGCTATCGCAAGTGCACCAAACGCCACATGTGAAAGACCATCACCTATGAATGAGAATCTCTTAAGCACAAGTGTAACGCCAAGAAGTGATGAACATAAAGCGATAAGAACACCAACAATAAGTGCATATCTGACAAATGGATATGACATATAAAACTGAAATTCCTGAATAAAATCTGACATTACTTATCATCTCCTTTAATCTTTCCTAAAACATCCGCCTTATCGCTGTTTAAGAACTCTTTCTTCGTTCCATAGAAACTGTCCTCACTATCTACATATAGAATATGCGTAGCATATGACACCGCATGAAGGTCATGCGAAACCATAATTACAGTTATCCCTTTATTATTAAGCTTCTTTAAAAGCTCATAAAAATCTGCTGTCACCTTAGGATCAAGTCCTGTAACTGGTTCATCTAAAAGTATAACCTTGGATGTGGCACACAGCGCCCTTGCAAGAAGTACTCTTTGCTGCTGTCCACCAGAAAGGTTACGGTAACACTTTTTCTTAAGTTCCCATATATCAAGCTCTTCCATCTTCTGCCTTGCGAGTTCTTTTTCCTTCTTTCTATAAAAAGGCCTGAATCCGCCTGAAGCAAGAGTGCCTGAAAGTACAACCTCCCAGACTGTTGCTGGAAAATCTTTCTGCACAACCGTCTGCTGTGGAAGATATCCAATCTCATAAGCCTTAAGTCCATCTGAATATGTAATATCACCAGATACTTTTTCTATAAGACCAAGCATTGTTTTTATAAGTGTACTCTTACCGGCACCATTTTCTCCTAATACACACAGGTAATCGCCTTTTCCCACTTTAAAATTCAGATTTTCTACTACTGCCTTTCCATCATATCCTAAAGCAAGATTGTTACATTCGATATATGACATACAGGTGTCACCCCTTTCTTTTTTCTTATAACAGGCAATATAATGATGTGAGTGTCAAAAGTGAATTTTTATACTTTTGACACTTACATCATATACTTACATGTTAATTATGATAATGCTTGTTTTAATACCGTAAGATTATTTAGCATCACATTAATATAGTTATAATCCTCTGATTCTGATATCTTAACTGACTGCATTGAATCCATCTGCAATATTTCCTGATTCTTATCCTTTGTGTTATCTTTTATAGTCATAGCAAGCTTTTCATCTGAACTATCTATAGTAAGAATCGCTTTAGTTCCTGTCTCATCAACCTTGCCCGCAAGAAATGTTACAGTTTTAAAGCTCGCCTCTGTCTCTGCACTACATCCTGCAAATGCTGCATAATAATCAAGATTATAATCATCCACAAGATATCTGAAAGGAAATCTGTCACCAAATACTACTGTCTTAAGTCTTGCAGCACTTATAACTGACTCATATTCTTTATCGAGATCTGAAAGCTGTTTTATATATGCATCTGCATTACTCTGGTATTCTTCTGCATTATCTGTATCCAGCTCCTTTATAACATCCGTAAGCTTCTGTACAAGAATCTCTGCATTCTTTACCGACAGCCATATATGCTCATCATATTCTATTTCGTCTGTTTCTTCATGCTCTCCATGACTATCCTCAGAAGCTGTGTGGCTATGTCCATGTTCATCATCCTGCATTCCTTCAACAACCTCTTCCTCTTTGGCTCTGTCACCAAGAAGCTCCATCATATTTACTTTTTTCATGTTCTTGTTAACTGTTTCCCTTACAGCATCAAACACCCATGCATCAGATGAACCACCAACATAAACAAACATATCTGCTGAGGATATCTTTGCCATATCCTTTGCTGATGGCTGATAGCTGTGAAGATCTGCTCCACCATCCACAAGCAAGGTCAGGTTGAATTCTTCTGATTCTTCCCCAATAATATTCTGTATCCAGTTATACTGAGGATAAGTTGTACATACTATATTAATCTTTCCATTATTCTGTACATTTCCCTGGCAGCCAGTAAATGTAAACAATGAAGCTGCCAGTATTACACATAACATCAATGATTGCAGCTTTATTAACGATAACCTTTTCTTTAAAAATCCCATATAAAATCCTTTCATTCTAATTTTTTATAGATTTATTTACAACTCTTTATTCTGTTTTTTACAATCAGCACATAAGCCACACAGCGTTGAACCATTACATTCAAGTGTGAATCCATACTGCTTCATAAGAAGTTCTCTTATATCATTCATAAAATCGCAGTCAAGATGCATAACCCTGCCACATTTTCTGCACTGCATATGAAGATGTTCATCACAGTTATGATGTTCGTCCGATACCCTGTAGTAATAGTTACCACTGTTTGCAGTTTTAAAGCGCACCAAGACATTCTGCTCCATCATCCTGTCAAGTGTTCTGTATACGGTTGACTGGTTAACATCTATGTTATTGCTCTCAAGATAGTGATATACATCTGAAGCGCTAAAGCTTTTCTGCTTCTGCAGCTTAAGATACTGCTGTATCTCCTGGGTTACCTTTGTTTTATAACTTTTTTGCATGACATGTCCTTTCATAAAAGACTTATTATAACAGATTTGCAGCTTTGATCTAATTTGCAAATCGTTTGCATTTTGCATATTATCATCATTGTTATGATGTGTCAACTTATTTTTATAATTAATCAGCGTAACCGAAATTTTCAGGAATAAATTTCTGGAAATAAATTAGGACACCTTAAGAATAAAGTCTTCACTTTAGCATAAAAAAATGGGCACCGCACTAATTATTAGTGAGATGCCCCTAGCTGCTATTTAATATTTTTGCTATTTGATATTTTTAATATCTGATATTTTTACTATCTGATATCCATACCACTTGTATATTGTTTAATAAACTGTTCCCTTGCGCATGGCCTGCCGTAATAATAGCCCTGCAAATAATCAACCTGCATTTCATTCATTTTCTGGCACCATTCTTTTTTTTCAATACCTTCTGCACATATTCTGACGTTAATGCTATGTACCATCGGAATTATATTTTTATACAATTCATAATCCCTTTCATTATCCATTGCCTTTGCGGTAAAATCCTTGTCCATTTTTACATAGCTTGGATTCATATCACGAATGCAATGAAAATTAGAATATCCTGTACCAAAATCATCGATCACAAAGCTGATATGGTTCTCATCCAATGCCTTCCTGAACTTACAAAATGCCGGTGTCATATCCATAAATCCACTTTCGGTCATTTCAATATATATGGAATCCGGTTTTAAAGCATACCTTTTAATCACATCCAATATATCACGCTCAACGTTTCCGTGCATGATCTGGACATATGAAACATTTATATTCATCCTGAAATCAGGAATATATTGCTGTATTTCACAACATGTTTTTGCTGCTTCATCTAATATATATCTTCCTGCCGGGATAATTAATCCGGTTTCCTCAAGTAATGGGATGAATTCCATAGGTGAAATAACCTCTGTATCTTCTCCGGATATCATAGAGAAGCGCATAAGCGCCTCTGCACCAATAACCTGTTCCGAACCACAATCCACGATTGGCTGGTAATGCACCTCAAAGCCCTTGAATCCGTTCATGACAGAATTACGGAGTGCTGCTACTATTCTTCCTTTCCGTAAAAAAAGTTCATAGTCATTCTCATCAAAGATATAGAATCCATTTTTTCCCATTTTTTTGGCTTTTTTAAGGACAAATGCAAATTTCTTACGGCACTCCTCGTAGCCTTCACAAAATGTTGTGGCATCCACAACACCAACAGAAATTGAAAAAACAGCCTCATAGTTTTCAGATACTATAAACCTATAAAGTCTGTTATCTATTTTTTTCTTAAGCTCTGCGGCATATTCCCCAGCAGAATGTTCCAGATCAACAATCACATACTGGTCAGCTACAAGATGATATATCCTCTGACTATCAGAAAGACATTCCTTCATGCAGTCAGCTACACTTTTCAGAATATAATTGCCATAAACCGCTCCACGTGAACTGTTGATTGCTCCAAAATCATCGATTCCTATATGCATAAGAAAACCCTTAGAAAGGTGTTTCTTATGAGAACGCATATAGGTATTAAATTCAATACCTCCAAGCAATCCCGTGATATTATCTGCTCTCCTCTGATTTCCTGTCTCATTCAGACAGCCAACCAGATATTGTGGTTTTCCTTGTGAATCGTCAATCACTATTCCACGACAGTTAATCCATACCGGCATGCCTTCTTTGTCCAGCCATCTGTAATGCAGATTATGTACTTTTTCTTTCCCTTCATATATAGCCGTAAGATGCTCCTGCAGCATCTTACGGTCTTCTTCATATACTATCTGTAAAACATCATTGGCAGCATCATTCATGACATTTTCTGATATCATAAACCTGTCCACAGCCGACTCAGACAGCTCTATTGTATTATTCTGCAGATCATATACAAACAGATAATCATCCATACATTTTGCGATTATTTCCAATAAAGTTTCTTTTGTCTGCTTACCAAATACTTTAAATATATTCTCACTCACAACAAGAACCTTTCCTTCATAATAGCTTTATGATAAACCTTTAATTTTTAAAGAGCTTAAATCTGTTTACACGTTCATTCATCTTGTCTGCACCTTCTGCGAGGTTAATACTGATTGCTGTATTCTCTTCTGAGGATGCTGCAGTACCCTGTACTACACCTGAAAGCTGTTCAATGCCCTGTCCAATCTGTTCTAATGACTCTGCCTGTGTATTAGCCTTCTCCATAGTATTCTGTGCCATTTCTGCGAATGAATCCATATCTGCAATAATCTGGTTAAAGGCATCTGCTGTTGTTCTTGTAATTTCATTACCCTTCTGAATCTCAACTAAAGTCTTATCGATTAATTCTCTTGTATTTACCGCTGACTTAGCACTATCTGATGCCAGCTTTCCTATCTGGTCTGCAACTACTGCAAAGCCTTTTCCTGCCTCACCTGCCCTTGCAGCCTCAATAGATGCATTAAGGGCTAACAGATTAGTCTGCGAAGCAATATCTTCAATATCAGTAATAATATTACCTATTTCCTTAGATATTTCTGTAATGTGCTCCATTTCTGTCAGAAGAATATTCATTTTTTCTTTTTCATTATTTGCTTTGTTTGCAGAAGCCTTTACACGTTCAGATGCATTCTTTGTTTCACTTGCTGTATCCTCTGCAAGATCAACAACTGTATCTATTGTGGCATTAAGTTCCTGAATAACTCCTGCCTGCTCTGTTGCACCATCTGCTAACGACTTTGATGCACTTTCTACTTCCTTGGCATTATGTGTAACCTGTTCTGCAATATTGCTTATTTCTGACAATGTACTGTTAAAACGCTTTAAAATGTAAACAAGTGAATCCTTTAATTCTGAAAAATCACCCAGAAATGGTGTAATATCATCACCATTTCTTGTTAAATCACCCTGTGCTATGAATTTAACCTCCTGTGAAATCTCACTAACATAAGCTGAAAGAATGCCCATAGCTTCCTTAAGCTTTGTAATTGTTTCACCAAACTCATCATCAGATTCATATGTAAGCATATCCACGTTAGACAGCTCACCCTTTCTAAGGCTGGCAACTGCCTCATCAATCTGACGTACTGGTTCTGTAATTGAGTCTGATATTATCTTTCCTATAATTGTTGCAATCACTGCAATCGCTAATCCTGTTATGATAATGACAATAAAAATAATTATTGTACATATATTAGCAATTACTTTTGCCGTATCTAATTCCGCCTGAAAATCATCGCGTACTGAATTTAACTTTTCTACAAATTCCTTATTACTTTCATACACGCTTCCAGTCATAAGATTAGCAGCATCAGCCTGTTTGTTATCTCTACTAAGCTTATATATATTCTCTGAAGCTGACCTGTAATCCTCCCATGCAGAGCTTGCCTTTTCATAATCAGCTTTACCTGCCTGTGCTTTCTTATTTGAATTAATTATTTTCTCTAACTTAGAAGATATATCCTTTATCTGATTCTCCATATCATTAGTTTCTTTTTCACAGGCTGCCATAGCTGCTGTATCTGTTTCTACAAGATGCTGATACTGTTTGATTCTATATTTAGCAGTTATTGTTTGTAATTCCTGCAGACACTCAAGTGAAGGAGACCACACTTCCGTAATACTATGTATAGTCGAACGAATCACTAATGTTGATACAAGTGCCACCAATACAAAAAAAGCTGTCATCACTAATACCGCCATCCGGTATACCTTCAATTTCGCTGCAACTCTTAAATTACCTATCCAATTTCTTTACTTTGCCATATAGCTTCCCTTTCTTTTTTATTCTATAGTAATAATTAACTTTTTCTAAATGACATTGTAAATAACGAATAAAAATCTAATATTCTCCCGTTCTCACAATCTTTCATTAGAAATCTTTTGTTAAAAAAATATCACAATATTGTTAAAATTGCAATAAAAAAATATATAATTTTTTGTTTATTTTTTTATGAATATTTTACATATATATAGCATTTAAGACCTCTATGTGTTGTAATTTTACACTAAATTATTTCTCTTGTTTTATTCATATCTGCTAGTGTTCTTACTTACCAGCTTTCACACCAGCCTCTTAACAACTGCCACAAATGCATCGACTATGAATATAGCAAGTGCAATCGCTCCTGCTGCCCCGATTGTAAGCACAAGACTTGATAGTGCCTCCTGTGTATCTGCTGTAAACAGGTAATAAACCGTCTTATACATGCCCGCTCCAGGCACAATCGTAAGTATAGACGGAATAAGCGTTGTTGTTACCGGTGTCTTAATAAGTCTTGCAAGAATATGCGATATAACTGCCAGCACCAGTCCTGACACAAAGGTAGCCATAAGCATAGATGTATACCTTTCCGTATAAAGATATACAGCCCATCCTGCCATCCCTAATATTCCATTAACAACCAGACATCTTTTCGGTGCTTCAATAAGAACTGAAAAGCCTATTATTGCACCAAAAGCAAATATACTTTGTAATAGCATAATTCTCCATTCTTTAAATCACATTGACAGGCTACAATAATAATAATCCCACGTATACTCCAAGGGCAATCATCGCCGCCTCTGTAAACGCCTGCAGTATATTTGCATTACCTGAAGCGTAATCCCCGTGAAGCGTATCTCTTATGGCATTGGTTATGGCTGCACCAGGTACAAGCACCATAATCGAACCTATGATTATCCTGTCGATATGCGAACCTATTCCAACGTGCACCATAACGAAAGCTATAACCGATATGACTATTGATGCCACAAGATCATTTATAAGTGGGTTAAGTGCGATTTTCTTTCCGATATGAAGCCACGCTGCAAGAAATATTCCAACTATTGCCGTTGCTGCCATATCCTTAAAATCACCACCGTACATCCCTGCAAAGAAGGCTACAACAAAGACCGTACATATATCCTTAAGCCACCATGGATACTGGGATTTCTTAAGATGCTTAAGCTGTGAAAAGGCCTCCTCTAAGGATATAATCCTCATATAGAACTTTCTTGATATATCATTTACCTGGGCTATTACATTAAGATTGGTCGCACCCTTATTCACACGCCTTATAACTGTAAGAGCATCTATGGATGGATCATCAAGTGATATCATAATACCTGTTGACACTACAAATGCTTCACTTGTTTTAAGACCTGAGGTTTTTAGTATATAATTTATCGTTTCCTCTACACGGTATATCTCTGCTCCGTTCTCTAACATAATAGTGCCTGCAAGTGCCGCCGTATCAATAAGCAGCTTATAATCCGGCTGTCCTGTTTTCTTGATATCCGCACCGATAGTTTCTTTTTTCTTGTCACCAGCCTTAACTGCCTGTACCATCTAAACCCCTCCTTCCTTATATTTTCTTTATATCTTCCTTGTAGCTGCTTTATATCTTCTTTATATCTTCCTGCTATTTTCCTATTAGCTTATTTATATTTACGTTATGATTTTATATACTCTGCCTTTATCTGAAGGTATACTTCTTTAATTCGCAGTTTTTTATTCCAAATGCTGAGAATTCCTCATTTGTCATATTATTGAAATACGATTCTACTATTCTTGATATGCCATTATGGGCTACAAGCAGATAAACCTTATCTTCACTGTCATTCTTAATATCATCAATAAGATTATATATTCTCTGGCACAGATGAAGCATAGTCTCTCCACCATCAAAATCATATACAAAGTTCATCTTTGCCTTTGCGAATTCTTCTCCATCTCTTGCGGTTGATTCATACCGTCCAAAATTCTGTTCTTTAAGTCTTATTTCCTCCCGGCAGGCTATTCCTGTCACCTCTGATATATGCTTTGCAGTATCTGCTGCTCTTACTAATGGTGAATACAGGATTTCATCTATATGGATATGCTCCTCTTTTATTCTTTTTCCAAGCTCTGTCGCCTGATCATGTCCCAGACTTGTAAGTGCAATGTCTGTTGCACCACATATTTTGTTTTCAACATTCCATATCGTCTGCCCATGTCTTGTAAAATAAAAATAACTACTCATGCCTTATCACCTCAACTCTGCATAATCTCTCCAGCATATCATCTGTCATATTGTATACTGCATCAATCACATAATTTCTGTAAGTGGCATTGCCGTCCATATCGTTAAGCCTTTTATATGCTGTCTCTCCACTTATTCCCATAACACAGACTGCCGCCGCCACAGCTTTGGCTATGCTGCCCTGTATTGCTGTATCATGCTCTTTACTTATGCACATATCTGCTTTATATTCATCTGCTTTATCCACATGCGCAGAGCCTATATACACATTTTCCATGCTGATAGCTGCAATATAGGCTGTTATCAATGCTGAAAGCTGACATCCAGAACCTGTCACCCTGCTCATCATAGGATGTCCGTTTCTTATACAATATACTACATTCCCATCAGTTACTATATCTATAACACCAGTTATACACAGCACAGCCCCTGTTTTTTTAGCAAATGCTTCTGCAAATGCTGCCACATCATATATATTGTCCTCTGTAATCCGGTCAATATCATTAGCCTCCACACCTTTAGAGTGGTTAATGTCAGCCATTCCTATTGCAAGTGCTTTTATTTCTGATATGTTTCCTCTTATGACAGTCGGACTTATCTCTTTTATTATTCTTAAGGCTGCACTGTTTCTGAAATCTGAGGCTCCTGCACCTACCGGATCAAGCACAACCGGATGATGAAGAGCTGCTGCACTTCTGCCAGCAACCAGCATCGCCTCAAGCTTATTCTCATTTAACATGCCTATATTAAGATTTAATCCATCACATATAGCTGTTATCTGTCTAACCTCAAGTGCATCCTCTGCCATGATAGCTGCACCGCCACATGCCAGAAGTATATTTGCACAATCATTCATGCTTACATAGTTAGTTATACTATGAATAAGCGGCTTCCTTTTATGCACTATTCCAATAATATTATCAAACATGTTATTCTTTACTCCAACACACATTGTTATTCTATATTCTGCTGCATTTTTGCAAGCAGTCCAGAGCTTTTAAGGCTTAGAACTATCATTCCCGATATCAGCGCACCTACTGCTGTTGATACAAAAAACGGAAATACATACACATAAAACGCCAGATTGGCTGCATTCTTTCCCATAAGGAATATAGCAACAGGGTATGCACTAAGTCCACCTAATATAGAGGTTCCAGCCACTTCTCCTATCATTGTCGCTATAATGTTATGAAATCTTTTATACACTACGCCACATACTAATGCACCAAACATGCTTCCCGGAAATGCCATAAGACTTCCTATTCCCAGCATATTTCTTATAAGTGATGCCACAAATGCTACCATGACACCATAACCCGGTCCTAAAAGAACTGCACAGAATACATTAACCATATGCTGTACAGGTGCACATTTGCTTCCAAACACAGGAAAGGAAAACAGACTTCCTACAACAGCAGCAGCACATAATATACCTGCTATTGATAATTTTTTGATATTAGTTGATTTCATGATATAAAGCCTCCTTTTGCACCCTGACTAACGGCTGTAATCATGCCTCTGTTATGCAGGGATTTCATAAATCATTTTATAAATCATTTTTAGTAGTATACCATATTCTTCAAATGTGTGATATATTAATCTGTGTATTAAAGATTTAGCGTATGTTTACTATATTCCAACAATATACGCAGAAATGGAGATTACTATGTACGAATTCACTAATGACTGCCTTATAGGCATTAAAGAAATTGATGATGAACATGCTAAGTTATTTAAAATGATTAACGATGCAATATCTATGGGCAATGAGCTTGATAACATAGCTCCTGTTGCTAATAATCTTATAGCCAGCCTTAAGGACTACGCCGCCACTCATTTTGCACATGAGGAGGCTTATATGGAAAGTATTCATGATCCTGAGCTAGAGCTTCAGAAAAAGGAACACGCTGCCTTTTCCAAAAAAGTTAATGAGTTTTGTCTTGATACCTCATCACAGGAAGCAGCCAGAGCTTCATTTAATGAATGTATTTCTTTTCTTGTACGCTGGTTATACCGCCATATACTAAGCAACGATATGATGATTGGTAAAATGAGTGCTGTCAATAAAGAGCAGGAGCCATCTTCTGATACTTCTTCAAGCAGCCTTTTCGCATTTACTGATAAGTATAAAACTGGTATTGAATTCATTGATGATGAGCATAAGCGTCTGTTCGAAATAATAGATGAAACCTATGAGCTTATTCACGATCACTTTATCCACGATAAATATGACCAGATAATACATCTTCTTGATCAGCTTAAGGACTATACTGAGTTTCACTTCCATGATGAGGAAGAATATATGAAGAGCATCAATTATCATGGGCTTGAAGCTCAGCAGCAGGCTCATGCAGCTTTCATTGATAAGCTTGTTAATATTGATATACACGAGCTTGAAGCCATGGACGACAACCAGCAGCAATATCTGCTTGACCTTGTCAACTTCCTTGTAACCTGGTTAGCTAACCACATACTTGGTGCCGATAAGAAAATACCAAAGCCTGAGGCATAATAAATAATCCACAGGTCATACATACTCTGGCCTATAAAGCAAAATAGATTGTAAATATATCTTTTATCTGTTACCTGTATAGAAATGTACGTGTAACTGACATAGATATATTTACAATCTATTTTTTATTTACTTAATGTTTTATTCAATATTTATAAGCTTAGTTAACATGACCTGCCTGCTACTTACCTGCATTGTGCTTCTTAAAGAACGCCTTAGTTTCTGCCACTACAACTCCACTAAGTGCAAACAGTGCAATCATGTTAGGGAGTGCCATAAGTCCATTGAATATATCCGCTATTGTCCATACAGCACTTACTGTCATATATGGTCCTATAAATACTGCTAATATGTATATCCAGCGGAATATCTTTACATGCTTCATATTTCCGTTACTTAAATATTCAAGACATCTTTCACTGTAGTAATCCCATCCAAGAATAGTAGTAAATGCAAAGAATACAAGACAAAGCATAAGCACAAAGGATGAAACCTGTGCAGGAAATGGCAGTCCATTCTGGAATGCATATGTAGTAACCTGGACACCCTGAAGTCCCTCTACCTGCCATGCTCCTGTTATAACTATTGAAAGTCCTGTAAGTGTACATATAACTATTGTATCTATGAATGTACCTGTCATGCTTACAAGTCCCTGACGTACTGGCTCTTTTGTCTGTGCTGCTGCCGCTGCTATAGGCGCACTACCAAGTCCTGCTTCGTTAGAAAAGATACCTCTTGCAACACCCTTCTGCATAGCTACAAGCATGCTTCCTACAACACCACCTGTTATAGCTCTTGGTGAAAATGCTGCTTCCACTATAATCTTAAATGCTGTTGGAACCTTTGTTATGTTAGTTATAACAAGAACTCCAACAAACAACACATATAATACAGCCATAAATGGTACAATAACCTGACTCACACTTGCTATTCTCTTAACTCCACCTATAAGAACAAGAGCTACACATACTGCAAGCACAAGAGAAGCTATAACAACTGACCATGAATATTCTCCTAAAAATGGGATATTCACGCAATGCGAATTATCTGCATCAAAGAAGCCATTAACAGCACTTGATATACCATTTACCTGACTGAACGTTCCTATACCAAAAAGACCTACACATACACCAAAAAATGCAAATATTTTAGCAAGCCATTTCCATTTCTTTCCCATGCCCTGCTCTATATAGTAAAATGGTCCACCCAGACTATGTCCATCTTCTGAAACAACACGGTACTTAACAGCTAAAAGTCCTTCTGAAAATTTAGTTGCCATTCCAAAAAATGCTGCAACTATCATCCAGAATAACGCTCCTGGGCCTCCTGCGCATACAGCAGTTGCCACACCAACTATATTACCTGTACCTATCGTGGCACTTAACGCTGTACATAAGGCTGCAAAGCTTGATATTTCGCCTTCGCCCTCTTCTTCATTCTTTATCATCCACCTTAATGCAAGAGGAAGCTTTCTTATCTGAAGCACACCAAGACGTACTGTAAGCAGTATACCACCTGATATGATAAGAACCATAAGAGGTACACCCCAGACAAAATTATCAATTGTTGTAAGAACCTGATTAACTAAATTCCACATATGTCCTAACTACCTTTCTTTATTTTCATAAATATAAATGACAAATATCCGGTTATATGACTTTCTATGGAAAACTGACAAGCTTTTCAGCCTGAATGGAATACATGACCTTAAGATTATATTGACTTATATATAAATATATATACTTATATATACTTGTATAATATATAGAACATATGGCCTTCTCTGTCCTTTTGCCTGAGAGATTCATATACGCATGTATATGTTGCACCTTCGGCTTCTGTATTATATCAGAATCTCCAGAGAGTCGATCCATTTACAGTTGCACCAGTCCCTTACACTGGCACCTGAGAGTGTTACTCCTTCGGTAGACATCAGTCACTTTCCTGCAAACTTCATATCGAAATTGTCATAGACTAATATATATCTATTTCAGACATTTTTCAACATTTTTTTATAATAATTTTAGACAATAAGTTTTAGACAATAAATTTATTCCAATGAATTTATTCAAAGTAACGTCTTATTCCCTCTATAAGCCCATCTCTTAAAGTCTCAAGTCTACTGTCGTTATGATCTGAACATTGATTTCCAAGTTCTATATCAACTGATGGTATTGTGCTGTACGAGGTCTGTGTAAGATCTATCTTCATACTTCCCTGTCCGTTTATCTTAGCACCGTTGTTACTAAGTCCTGCTATAAGTTCTTCACCCAACGCATTATGTTCCTGCCAGTGTGAGGCAACTGGTTCCATGTCCTTTATGCCATCAGGAACAGCTATATAAAAGCACCCCTTATCATAGCTTAAGTTATCTCCATCCCAGTGAAGTGCTATATGGCAATCAGCTGCATTATTAGCTATAACTGTCCTCGCCACATTATCAAGCTGGACATCATCAGAATCCCTTAACATAAGTACATCATAGCCGTTATCCAGCAGTCCGTCTCTTAATATCTCTGCCATGCGGAGTGTTACTCTGCTTTCAGCAACACCATCGTTAAATGTCATTCCAGATGACACTGCTACAGCCATCGTTGAACCACTTGCTGTAGTTCCTCCTGTTGTCTTAGGTGAACCATCCGGATGACAGAATGTTTTTACTGTTGTGCCACCTACTGTACCATGTCCTGCATTCACTGCTACTGTTATGCCTTTACGTTCACTACTGCTTTTATAATATACTGCATTTCCTGTTGCTATAACTGCATTTCCAGCGTACTGCCATGAAGGATCAAGCTCGACTCCTTCCTTGTCAGAATATGCAGGCTTTACAGCTGCATTGTTGTCAGTAGTGTCAGCTGCTTCTATACTTGTTTCTTCTTTAGTATCCTCTTCAGTGATTGTTTCCTCTGTATTATTCTCTTTAGTCAGCTGTTCTTTTTCTGTATCTGACATAACAGCTTCATTCACACTAACTGTCTGTTCTGATGAAGTGCTTTTATCCGCTTTACTGCACGCTGCAGCTGTAACTATACATAGCATAGCACTTATGCATACTAATAATCTTTTTCTCATATATAATCCCTATAATCTATCATAATCATAATTGCCAAACGCGATTTATACTTTTGACTCTTACATCATTCTATTAAATTATATTTGAATAATCAAGTAATTATTTACTTTTGTTCTTTTTTGTAATCATTTACTTTTGTTTACTTTTATTTATTAATACTTTTATAAACCAATAACACGATATATATAATCCATATCCATATTGGCTCTTATAACATCTGCAAGCTTATCATACTCAGCCTGTTTATACATATCATAGCTTATATGAGTGCTGTCTTGTGATATTCCTCGTCTTTTACATAACATTTCTATGAAACTATCACAGAATTCCTGTACATCAAAGATTCCATGCATATATGTTCCTGCCACATTGCCACGTACACATCCGTCCATATATTCCAGTCCATCCACTGTATTTCTTATTTTTGCAAATGCCACATCTGTTTTTACAACACTCTCTCCCATATGTATCTCATAACCACCACATACTTTTCCTGTAAGTCCACTCCATATGCCTGCCTGATTACATATTATCCCTTCCACTCTTGTCCTGTGCTTGTTTCTGGAAAATGTTGTTACAACTGGAAGCAGTCCCATTCCTGGTATAGTTTCACCTGTCTCTGCGTTGCAGCTGTCATCTATCACATCCCCTAGCATCTGATAACCTCCACATATTCCAAGCACTAAAACATCCTGTCTTAGACACCTTATAATCTGTGCTTCTATCTGGTTATATCTCATCCACTTAAGGTCTCCTATAGTATTCTTGCTTCCAGGAATAATAATCAGGTCCGGACTTCCTATCATAGCTGCATTATCAACGTACCTTAGATTAACTATATCCATACGCTCCAACGCATTAAAATCTGTAAAGTTAGATATATGAGGCAGCCTTATAACTACTATATCCAGCTGCTTCTTTAGTGTGCTGACAGACTTATGTGATGTATCTATTCTTTCAGAAAGACTGTCTTCATCTTCTATATCAAGCCTTGTATAAGGAATAACACCTGTAACTGGTATATGACATATATCATAAAGCTGTTGTATGCCTGGCTCTAATATCCTCCTGTCGCCACGGAACTTATTCATGACTAATCCCCTGACACGTTCTCTTTCCTTTTCCTCAAGAAGCATAATAGTTCCGACAAGCTGTGCAAACACACCTCCACGGTCAATATCCCCGACTAAAAGTACTGGTGCATCTACAAGCTCAGCCATCCCCATATTTACAATATCATCTTTTTTAAGATTAATCTCTGCCGGACTTCCAGCTCCCTCTAACACTATAACATCATATGCCTTATCAAGCTTGTCATATGCCTGCATAATATCCGGTATAAGCTTCTTTTTATACTGGAAATATTCCTTTGCCGGCATATTTTTTAACGGAGTTCCATTTACTATAACCTGTGAACCGACATCACTTGTCGGCTTTAAAAGTATTGGATTCATACATATATCAGGTTCTATCATAGCAGCTTCTGCCTGCATGACCTGTGCCCTTCCCATCTCATAACCATCCCTGGTCACATAAGAATTCAAGGCCATATTCTGCGATTTAAAAGGTGCAGCCTTATACCCATCCTGTTTTAACGCTCTTAATATTCCTGCTGTCACTATGCTCTTTCCTGCATTAGACATAGTTCCCTGAATCATAAGATTCTTTGCCATATATTACTGCACCTCCATTATATTCTTTATAAGACATTTGTTATCCTCATGCTTCTTTACAGAATAGTCAAGCAGAATATCTTTATCAAATATATTGCCGCCGTGTATCTGTTTTTCCATATACAGTAATGCTCCTTTTCCACTAAGATCCTGCACTTTTTAAAAACCGGCCTGTAAAAGCAGTACAAGTCTTATCACTGACACCATGACAACCATAAGAAAAGCTGTAATGTAAAGAAGATGGTTACTTCGTTTTATATCCTCTGTTTCAAGTTCTCTTATGTCATCGCCTATCTGCGGTTTCTTTACAAGTCTGCCAAAATAATAATTATCGCCTGATAAAGCCACCATAAGTGCACCTGCACAGGCTGCCTCTGTCTGTGCAGCATTAGGACTGCTGTGCTTTTTTTTATCCCTTTTATATATTTTCCATGCATTTTTAATGCTGTAATGTATCCTATCTGTTCCTTTAAGCTTTTCACATATCTGTGCAGCACCTGCCGCTACAACCATAAGACAGCCTCCGATTCGTGCCGGTATATAATTAAACACATCATCCATCTTTGCTGCAAATCTTCCAAAATACATATATTTGTCATTCTTATAACCAATCATGGAGTCCATAGTATTCACAGCCTTATATATAAAGCCTCCCGGTGCACCAAAAAAAAGCATATAAAACAAAGGTGCCACAACACCATCTGATGTATTCTCTGCAACTGTTTCAACCGCAGCCCTTATAACACCATGATTATCAAGCTGCATGGTATCGCGTCCTACTATCATGGATACAGCTATCCTTGCCTGTTCTATTCCCTCCTGCTTTAATGCAGTATATACTTTCATGCTTTCCACTCTTAAGGACTTAACAGCAAGAATCTGATAGCACATTATAGTTTCTGCTATGCAGCCTGCTGCTATGCTGATATTATAAAACACTGCAAGAAACAATATCACAACAGCTCCTGTGACAAATAACACAAGAACTGCAAGAACTGCCCCTTTTATATACTTTGTTTCATCTTTGTCGTCTTTTTTTAACAAAAGCTTTTCAAGAAATGTTATCAGCCTGCCAATAAGCTGTACAGGATGATACAGCCAGTGTGGGTCTCCTATTATAAGGTCGAGTATGTACCCAAGCACTATCGCTATTGTCTGACATTTTACTATCGTTAAAAACATATTATAATACCTTCTTTGCACTTATTATCCTGGCATCCTGCGTTACTTCACATATATAACCTTCTGCGTTGCCACAATGATAGTCATAATAACTACCACCATAAAATTCCGATAATATTGACATAATAGTTCCACCATGGACGACTAAAGCAACACTTTCATTATCTTTAGCATGTTTTACAATTCTTATAAATGCTTCTGTACATCTTTTCCTGAAAGCTTTAACATCCTCTCCTTCAGGAAATGGAAGTGTAGCATTGCTGTCTATCCATCTTTGATAATAAGAATCACCTGAAAGCTCTATATAGTTTTTCCCTTCAAACCTGCCAAAATCACATTCCTTTAAATCATCAACAACTACAGCCTCTCTGCCAGAATATATTATCTGCGCCGTCTGGATACATCTTTTCATTGGACTTACGTATATCTTATCTGCAGCCGGATATATGTTTTTATGTACATTTTTTAACAGCTTTTCTATACCTGTATCGCATAAAGCTTCATCTGTTATTCCTATATATCTTTTTTCCTGATTCCCCATGGTGGCTCCATGCCTTATCAATATAACCTTCATACACGTATTGTCCTCATTTATTACTTCCATCACATTTAAGGCACTGTCCTATGCCACACATAACTCGCTCTACCCTGTCTGACTTCTTGACTGCACAGCATAAAGCCCTTCCAACAGTTTCCCTGTATATTCTGTCTTCTTTTTTCAGTGGAACTATTCCACCTCCTACCTCATCACATATAAGTATGATATCAGGATTAGCCTCATATATATCATTTATTATTTCAGCGGCAGACATTGTCTTTGCTGTGGTGTCAGCCGTTATAGTATCATCAGCCGTTATGGTGTCATCAACTGTAGTGTTATATGCAGCATTTTCTTTATAGGTTAACCTTTTTATATACAGATGCAGGTGATTAAGCACCTGTGCTTCTTTTATATCCTTAAGGCTGCATCCTGCGCCATCAGCTACCTTTAAACAGCCCTTTTTTTCAAGTACATATTCAAGTTTCCCCTGAAATGCACCTCCAAAATAAACTTCCATATGTATTTCTCCATCACTATAATAAGCTAAGCTATCAGACAAGAAGTGATATTATACCTATCGCAGCTGTTATACACAGTTCACATACACAAAGCAGATATCCTGCCAGGTCACCTGTAACACCACCGAACTCTTTATATGCCATATGTCTGTAATATAAAAACACTGCCACACAAACAGCATAGATTATAAATGCAAGTATTATATTAATAAAACATATTCCTGCAAAACACAGTACAAGCTGACAGAAAAGCATTATATTTACACGTTTTCTATCTGCTTTGCTTGTAAATGAATAAAGCATTCCTTTATTTACAGCGCCTTTAAGGTTAACTGCTGCCAGACCGCTTATTATCCTTGATAAAAAGAAAGTAAATGCCCATGCTATAGCAAGTTCATCACATTCTTTGGACACTATGCAGTATATAAATGCAAAAAAAACGACATAATATACCAAAAGTCTTATAACTGCGAACGCACCTATATGTGAGTCCTTTAATATTCCAAGCTTCTTTTCTACGTCACCATATGAGTTACGTGCATCACAGGTATCCATGTAACCATCAAGATGAATCCCGCCAGTAATAACTACAGGCAGAATCATAAGTATAAGTGATACACTTATGTATGGTACATAAAGATAACCTGATATCTTATATAAACCATACATTATCAGTCCTGTTACTGCACCTACAAGCGGAAAGAAGCCCATAACATATCTCATGTCCTTTTCTTCTAATTCCAGATGTGGCATAGGTATTTTAGAATACATGGAAAATGCTATCACCAAAGATTTAATCACTGACATATACTTTTCTCCTTATTTTTATATCCTGTATCTATATTTTCAAGATTTTATTGATATTAGTTATCTGTCTGTTTCTGCTTCTATTGATATTGGATATCTATCTGTTTCTGCTTCTTATCTTATCCTCTAGTATATTCTTTCCCTTATGAAACACAGGAATAGAATACACCACTTCAACTACAGCATCAGCTTTTTTAGCAAGCTGTATATTAAGCATTCCAAGTCTTTTTATATAGTTCTTTGTATCTGTATCATATTCGCATCCATCAAAAAACACCTCATTAGTTACAATCACAAGATGCCCGCACACCTGATACAGCTTCATACATTCATCTATTATGTTATCCGGATTACCGCCTTTTTCAAAGCATTCATTAGCAAGCAGGTTAGACATACACTCAAGTAGTACTACCGGCTTATTGGAAATTCTTTCTGCAGCCTCACCGATATGCATATACTGTTCTATAGTTTCAAAACCTTTTCCACTGCGAAGCCTGTGATGTCTTAGTATTCTTTTCTTTCCTTCTTCACCATACGGCTGCATTGTAGCTATATAATATTTCTTTCTGTTTCCTGACAACTTGCAGCATATCTGTTCTGCATACTCAGATTTTCCGCTGCCACTTACACCAGTTACTACTATCAACATTTCCCATAATCCTCATATGCTGTTATCTGTATATCGTCAAACGTTGTATTTTCCCTATATACCTGCATAGCCATATCAAGCAGTGGAAAAAGCATAACTGCGCCTGTTCCCTCGCCTAGTGCAAGCTCTGCATGTATAACTGCCTTCTTATCAAGTTCAGCAAGCAAAGCCTTTATCGCTGGTTCTTTTCCCTGATGTGATACAAGTATATAATCCTTTACTATAGGACACAGCCTTACTGCAATAAGTGCTGCAACGGCAGAAATAACACCATCAGCCACAACAGGAAGCCTGTATACTGCTCCCCCTATATACACTCCTGTCAGTCCTGCAATATCAAGTCCACCTATGCATCTTAACAGCTCCAAAGGATCATCCTTATATATGCCATACATCTCTTTTGCTTTTCTTATGACTTCTGTCTTTTTTAACAATCCCTCATCGCTAAGACCTGCTCCCCTGCCTGTTACTTCCTTGGGATTCATATCAAGAAGTATACATGCCAATGCTGCACTTGTTGTTGTGTTACCTATACCCATCTCTCCTGTTGCAAGTATGTTATATCCATCATCCTTACAGCATTTAACCTGCTCTATTCCTGCTTTTACAGCATTTATAAGCTGCTGCTTTGTCATAGCTGGTTCCTTTAAGAAGTTCTTAGTTCCAGGCATAACTCTTCTGTTTACAAGTCCTTTATAAGCTTCTGTTTTTATAAGACCACCAGGCAGGTCCTGTGCTATTCCTATATTTACTGGAATAACCTTTGCATTAACGCAGTCTGCCATCCTGCATACACTTGATATTCCATCTGCCATGTTGCAGCTTACAACAGCAGTTACCTCCTGTCCTGTCTGGGTAACACCTTCTTCTACTATACCATTATCTGCACACATAATAACAACTGCTTTTTTGTCTATAGATACATCTGCATTTCCTTGTATTCCTGCTATCTGCACTATCATATCCTCGAACATTCCAAGTCCATGAAGTGGTTTTGCTATACCGTCCCAATGCTTTTCTGCCTGTTTCATAGCATTATTATCCGGAGCTTTTATTGTTGTAAGTTCTGGGAATATGGCTGCCAGTTTTTCTATATCTTTATCTATACCACTTAATTTATGTCTGTAGCATCTGCATGTCTTAATGAATCTTCTGGCTGCTTCTTTGTTTCCTGGAAAATATATATGAGGAAAACCTGCATACAGTGTATCACTTCCATAACCTTCTATCTCAACGCTTCCATCAGATGCCTTGACCACTGAATATGTATCACCCTTACAGTCACTATTCCAGTAGTGGAATTCGTGGGCTGAAAAACTCTTGCCTTTATCAGCAAGCATAGTATTTCTGCCTGCTGTGAGTGTCATATATCCAAACCTCTGCAGACGTCCTGCATTATAGCCTGTGCCATCTATAACTCCTGCCATTGGGTATACTTTTTTATCTGGTGTCTCAAGCTTCTTATGAAGATACAGATAGCCACCACACTCTGCTATACATGGAAGTCCTCCCCGTATCTTATCCGCTATATCGTTTCTCATGGAAACATTATCCGATAGTTCTTTGGCATGAAGCTCTGGATAGCCTCCATACAATAATAATCCATCAATATCATCTGGAAGCTTCTTATCCCTCAGTGGACTAAAATATACAGGCTCGCACCCATGTTCCCTTAAGAATTCAAGATTATCCTCATAAAGAAAACAAAATGCCTCATCCCTTGCTACTGCAATATGTATGATATCTTCTTTATTACTTTTTTCTGTTTTTTTGCAGGATTTACTATAAGAAGCATTTAATTCACAGCCTGTCTTACACTTTGTGGCTGTATGTCCCAGTTCTATAATACCTTTGATATCAATACTCTCCTTCATAAGACCCGCAATAGTATCAACCTTTTCCTTAAAATGTTCAATCTCATCGGATGTAACAAGACCAAGGTGTCTGCTTTCAAGTGCTATGGCCTTGTTCACAGGAAGATAACCCAATGGCTTTATTCCAGCCATATGTGCCGCCATACTTGCATCCTTATATAACTTAGAAGACAGATTGTTAAATATAACGCCTTGTATATGATTGTTTTCTATATATTCTTTATAACCTTTAAGAACCGCTCCTATTGAATTACTCATGCCTCGGCAGTTCACTACAAGAATAACTGGTGTATCTGTGATATCTGCTATCTCATATGAGCTTCCCTTCGTGCTAAAGCCCTGACCATCATAATAGCCCATAACTCCCTCTATTATAGTTATGTCACTTTCTGATTCTTTTCTAAAAAGCAGCTCTTTTATAGTATTTTCATCACAGAACCAGCTGTCAAGGTTGCCTGTTTTCATGTTTAATACTCTTGAATGAAACATTGAATCTATATAATCAGGTCCACATTTTAACGCTAAAGGCATTAAGCCCATATCTTTAATACACTGGCATAAGCCGCATACAATAGTTGTTTTGCCGCTTCCACTGCCTGTAGCAGCTATCATGACTCGACTCATCTGTTACCTCTTCCTTCAATAATAAATACTGGATTGTTGGCAGCTAACATATGATATCTGCCTCTTTTCTTTATCTGTGTTACTGCTATCTGTACAATATCTATAACATCCACTTTTTTATCTTCCATAAGCCTTACGGAATCATTAAGCGTTTCTAATGTCACTGCTGTTATAACTATGTGTACACCAGGATTTTTCTTTAATACTATGTCCATTATTTTTTCAAGCTCTCCACCGCTTCCACCTATAAATACTGAATCCGCAGCAGGCAGTTTTTCTATCACATCTGCAGCACTGGCATTAATGATATCTATATTATCAAGTCCGAATTTTCTGGCATTTTGCGCTATAAGCTCACAGCCTTCTTTCGTTCGTTCAACTGCATATACTGTTCCATATAATGCATGCATGGCAAGTTCTACAGAAACCGAACCTGTTCCTGCACCGATATCATACACTATGGCATCCTTAGCCGGTGATAACCTGCTTACAACACTTGCCCTGATTTCGCGCTTTGTCATAGGAATATCTGCACGTATAAAACTCTCATCTGGCAAACCTGTCATAACAGCTGCCTTTGGATAATGATTATGAACCGCCATAACTGTTAGTCCTGCTGCCGTATATTCTGCATATTCACTTACGTGCCCTGATAATATCTTTTCATTATCATATGACAGATTCTCACCTATCCATATATCTGCCCCGCCCACTCCTGACTCACAAAGCCGCTTACAGATATAAGAAACATCGCCCTGCGTAAGAAAATATGTCCATTCATTAGTTAAGACAAGCGGAATATAATTCTGTTTCTTACCATGCAGACTGACCATTGCCGCCATCTCCCACGGCTGTTCTATCTTTGAAGCAAGATATATAACAGAAGATATTCCAGGAAGAATATTTATATCATACTTTTTTACAGCACTTTCCTCCTGTGCTTTATAAAGCTGCTCTGTAAGCTTCTTTGTTCCGCTGTAAAAGCCTGTATCACCTGACATTAAAACTGCATATATTAAAGCCTTTTCTTTGTTTATAATATCGTAAATATCCCTGGCTGTAACAGCAAAAAACAGTTTTTTATCTGTGTTACTATAAGCCTCAAGCAGTCTTTTAGAACCTATAATAACATCTGCGTGTTCTATTGCTTCACTTGCCTGCTGTGTAAGACATTTTCTGCTGCCCGGCCCCATTCCTATGATATACACCTGTTTCATCTGCTTCTCCCTTATATCACTCTGCTTTTTAACCATATGATAAGCTGTATTTACAGCTTTTCAAGATACTCTATGACCTCTTTTATACATTTTCCTTCATGTTCAACAGGTCTTTTTATAACCACAACATCCGCTCCTGTCTGTTCTGCTGCCATAAGCTTCTCATTGTATCCACCGCTGTTTCCTGACTCTTTAGTCACGAGCACATCTATGTGAAACTGTCTGATTAATGCTGCATTTATTTCCGTAGAAAATGGTCCCTGCATTGCTATAAGATGTGCTGGAAAAAAGCCTGCATCTATAGCATTCTGAAGCATACACGGATCAGGCAGCAGCCTTAGGTAAGCTCTCTTTTTATAGTCTTTTATATTAACATATTCAGGGATGTTCTTACTTCCTGTTGTAAGTAATATATTTTTTTTAAGATAAGCTTTACTGTTTAGAATAGAAACAGCCTCTTGCATAGTGTCTGTATACACAATCCTGTCATCTAAGGACACTCCATCATCACATGCTGCTTTGGGAACCGTTTCCTCTCTTAACACTCTTATGTACTGTACATCCGCTTTATCACATACATCTTTTATACTGCGTGTTACTACTCTGGCATATGGATGTGTTGCATCTATAACAATATCCGGTTTTATATATGCAAGTTCCTTTTGCATAGCTTCCTCATCAAGTCTGCCTACATGTATGTGAAGCTTTTCTTTATATATATTTTCAGATAGCTCTAAAATAATCTCTTTTCCATATTCTGTCGTCACATATACATGCGTGATAAACCCTGTATCACTTTTCTCTGCCAGATATCCGCACAGTCTTCTTCCCTCTGTCGTGCCTGCAAAAAGCATAACAGTAACATTTTTCATCATATAACCTTGTACCCTCTTGGTGTGACCATCTTGCCATCTATAACCTTAGTATGGCTGTTTCCTATATATACAGTTGTAAACATATCAACATCACATTCTGCCAGTTCTTTAAGCGTAAGTATCTCTGCCTTTTCATTATCCCTGCCTATGTTTTTAACATATCCGCATATTGTATCTGGTGATTGTATCTCTGACACGATCTCACATGCCTCTTTAAGATATCCAGCTCTTCTTCGGCTGGACGGATTATATATGCACATTACCATATCACTGTCTGCAGCAGCCCTCACTCTTTTCTTTATAAGCTCCCATGGTGTCATGCAGTCACTTAAGCTTATAACAGCAAAGTCATGTGATAACGGAGCTCCAAGAATAGCTGCACCACTGCTTGCTGCTGTCACACCTGAGATAACCTTTATCTGTACTCTTTTTTGAGCAAGCTCATATACAAGACCTGCCATGCCATATATCCCGCTGTCACCACTACATACAAGTACTACCTCCAGGCCTTCCTCTGCCTTATCTATAGCGTACTGGCACCTCTCTTTTTCCTGCATCATATCTGTAGAATAATACTCTTTTTCAGGAAAATACTGTTTTAATATGTTAACGTATGTTTTATATCCAACTATAAGTCTGGCATCAGAAATAGCTGCAAAGGCTTCTAGTGTCATATTATCTTTAGCCCCGCTTCCAAACCCAACTATCTTAAGCATACATACCTCCTTTTTTTACATAATTATCATTCTATACATATATTGCCACTGTCACTCCGTCACAGACTGTTTTTTTTACAATACATCTTTTATCTTTTGAGGCTGCACATGCACTTCTCTCACACACATTATCAACTCCAACCTTGTCCTTAACAAAGCCTGATGCAGTGAATTCACCTCTGATAGTGTTAAGATATTGTGCTGAATATGTTTTATATGGTACTTTCAGTTCCCGTGCAAAATCTATTATCCCCTGTTCGTCAGCTTTTCTGTCAACAGAAACAACTGCCGCTATTCTTTCCATAAGCAGGTCATTCTTATCACATGTACTGCTTACCGCTTTTCTTATCTGCCCGCTTGTTTTTCCTCTTTTACAGCCTATTCCTACGAAAAGATCCATAGGCACAAGCTTTAATGTACGCCTGAATATCATATGGTCAGATGGACTTGTTATAATCTGTATTCCACTTTCATATTTATCTATACTGCTTTGTCCGGCTGTTTCATATGCTGCTTCATAGTCTGTTTCATATCCCGTTCCATATGCTTCCTCTCCAAACATTGTAAGCTGCCCATTCCACTTTTTAACAGTTTTTTCTAACAGCTTTTTATATGCTTTATCACCTGCTATTCCGACAGGTTCACCATTCAGCACTCTGCCTGATATATCCTGAATCATAACAGGATTAAGTATACGCATATTGTTCTCCTTGGCAAACATATCAACTGCAAAGACACCTCTTGCATCTGTAGCTGTTGTAATAACTGGCACTGCACCTATTTTACATGATAACTGGCTGCACCATTCATTTGCACCTCCAAGATGCCCCGAAAGAAGAGATATAAGGAATCTTCCCTGTTCATCAGCAACTAATACTGCCGGATCTGTAACCTTACTCTTTATGTATGGTGCAAGAGTTCTTACCGCAATAGCGGCTGCACATATAAACAGTATTCTGTCACAATTCATAAACTGCTCACGTATAACTCTTCCAACCGAATCAAATGATATGACGTTATCATAATTATCTGCACATCTTGAGTGGCAGTATATATCAACATTCATATCATCCTTCATACTCTGTGCAGCTTTTTTTGCCACCTTCATGCCATCATGCGTAAATGTAATAATGATAGTTCTCATTCTTATCTTCGATACTCCGTCTTAAAATCCTTATTATATAGTTTTGAAAATGCATATTTATCGCCAAGGAAATCTCCTACCATGACAAGAGCTGTCTTTGTTATGCCCTCTTTTTCTGCCGTTTCTGCGAGTTTATCAAGCGTTGTCCGTATACATTTTTCATCCTTCCAGCTTGCCTTATACACCAATGCACATGGAGTATCTGGTGTGTATGCACCTTCATACAGCTTTTCTGTGAGTTCTTTAAGATGGGATGAACTAAGGAAGATAACCATAGATGTTTTGTGCTTTGCAAGTCTGCCTATATCCTCATTGTCTGGTACTGGCGTTCTTCCTGGCATCCTTGTGATAATAACTGACTGTGATACTGCTGGAACTGTATATTCACACTGCACAGCTGCTGCCGCTGCAAGGAAGCTGCTAACTCCCGGACATACTTCGCAGGCTATTCCATGCTTTGCAAGCTCTTCTATCTGCTCACGTATAGCCCCATATAATGAAGGGTCACCCGTATGCAGACGTACAACCTTTTTACCCTCATTTTCAGCCTTAACTATCACATCTATAACTTCATCCAGATTCATATATGCACTATTATATATCTCACAGGCTTCTTTTGCATACTCAAGCAATTCTTCATTGACAAGTGAACCTGCATATATAATAACATCTGCTTCATTTAAAAGCTTCATCCCACGCACAGTTATAAGATCCTTTGCACCTGGTCCTGCTCCAACAATCTTTACCATATAAATCTCCATTCTTCTATATACTTCTTATGCTTAAGCTTTTATCTTTTCCAGTAGCTCATCTGCCAGCTTAGTTTTACCAAGTATTCCATATTCATTGGAAAACACTATGGCAGCAATCTTTATACTGCCTGCACTCCTTCTTTCGAGTACATTTTCAATACGTATCATAAGCTGTTCCATTACCGCTTCAAGCATGTCTGATTTTTTCAATATTTCAAGTGCTGCATCTGTTGTAACGCACCCTGGAAGCTGCCTTAGCACATCAGGTTTTGCCCCTGCCTGCACTGCGCACGTAGTAAGCACCTCCATACGTCCATCTGCAATCCTTGAATGTGTATTCATAATCCCTGCCCCAAGCTTTACAAGCTTTCCTATGTGTCCCACAAGAAGCATGCCTTCTGCTCCCGAAGCACACACAATATCTATAGTATCTCCTATATAGTTGCTGCATTTGATACTTCTTTTCAGTTCTATATTAAGAGTATTGAGTAAAAAATCCTGTCCATAATTACCAGGTGCTGCCAGCAGCATTTTCTCACCTTCTGCAACATGCATACTGACCTCTGTACGGATTGTGTCTATAAGTGCCTGTTCGCTCATAGGCTCTACTATTCCTGTTGTTCCAAGTATAGATATGCCGCCTGTTATGCCAAGATTAGGATTAAAAGTTTTCTTTGCTATCTCTTCACCATCCGGAACTGAAATAACCACAAGAAGACCGCCATCATAGCAGTAATCCTCTGCTGCCTCCATCACACCTGCTTCTATCATCTTTAAAGGCACTGGATTGATAGCTGCTGCACCTACAGGTCTTGATAAACCTTTTTTAGTAATACGTCCGACACCTTTACCACCATCAACTATTATACGCTTATCGTTTTTTTGTTCATTCTGTCTTTTATCATAATATGCTTCTGCATATGATACTTCTGCATACGATACTTTGGCATACACGTATATCCCATTCGTCACATCAGGGTCATCACCACTGTCTTTTCTTATCGCACATGATACTTGCGTATCCTTCATTGATATATCTTCAACATCCAGTAAAAGACTGACTCCTGATGGTGTCATAACTTTAACTTTGTCTGTTTTTCTTCCTGATAACAGCATCTGTGCAGCTGCCTTTGCCGCAGCACAGGCACATGTACCAGTAGTATATCCACATCTCATTTTCTGCTGGTTTTTATATACGTATCGTTCTAACATCTGCGCCACTCTTTATCATCATCTGCTGCCATATAAAACAATGCATTCATAACAGCCGCTGCAACATTACTTCCGCCTTTTCTTCCACGTGCTACTATATATGGCATACTGCTGTTTATAATATCTTCTTTGGCTTCAACTACATTAACAAAGCCAACTGGTACTCCAATAACAAGTGACGGACAGAATTTCCCCGCATCATATAACTCTCTTATTCTCATAAGTGCAGTAGGTGCATTGCCAACAACCATAATGCATCCTGCATTACGTTCTGCAGCTTTTTCAACACTGACAGCTGCCCGCGTTACTTCCCTTTTAGCAGCCTCACATGCCACATCTTCATCTGCCATATAACAGTTAAGCAGACATCCGAACTTTTCAGCCATCTTATGGCTTATTCCTGATTTTGCCATATTGGTATCCGTAACAATATCCACTCCTGAACGTATGGCATTAAGTGCCTTGTTAACTACTCCATCAGAAAATGTCATACTTGTCTCATATGAAAAATCTGCTGTGGTATGTATGACTCTTTTGACTATCGGTTTATATATATGTGGTATATCAGTAGTAAGTTCACTTTCTATTATAGCAAATGACTGTTTTTCAATATCCATAGGTTTCATATATAATCTTCTCCTTAATTCCTTCGGGTATTACATGATATTTATGTTATAGCTTCTTATGTTGTTACGTGATATTTGTTTTATAGTTTCTTCTGTTGGTACTTGATATTTATTTTATACAAGCTGCCTAAGTGCTTCTCTGTCTGGCTTTACAAGCACTTTCTTCCCCTGTTTTTTTGCATATTCTATCAGATCTTTTAATCTTTTATTCATAGCACCAACCTGACAGCCTGTATCTATAACATAGTCTGATTCATCTATTCCTGCACATGCTTTTTTATATGTTTCTTCATCTATCGGTTCAAACATCCTGTTAACAATCACATCTTTGGCAAGCGACTTTGCAATAGGATATTCGCAATCATTTTCATATAGTATTCCTGCTAAAAATGCTATCCCTACCCTCTGAAGCTCTCTGTATGTAAATACACCTGTCCCTGCACCACCAACAACAAACACATGTGCCTTACCATGTGGTCTCTTTAACTCTGCACTTCCATAAAGGCTGTTATATGTTCCCTGTGTAAGTCCATAAAGCCTGCTTATCCGCTCATCTGTAAATATACTTTCAGGTCTTCCGAATTCTATTGTTTTGTCTGTACCGATACACATAACGTAATCAGCCACCTTTGCTGCAAGCTCTATCTCATGTAAGGATACTATAACTGCAACTTTATCTCTTACTGCCATCTCCTGTAATATATCAAGAAGCTCTATCTTATGTCTTATATCAAGAAAAGACGTCGGCTCATCTAAAACAATAATCTCTGGTTTCTGGCATATCGCTCTTGCAAGCATAATACGCTGGCGCTGTCCATCACTTATCTGTGAAAAATCTTTATTCTCTATATCAGTCGCCGAAACCTTTCTTAAGGATTCTGTCACTATCTCTTCGTCTTCATTTGTCAGCTTTCCGAAATAATTCGTATAAGGATATCTTCCCATAGCAACGACATCACGGCATGTCATCATCTCTGTCTTTATCTTTTCAGTAAGGACAACAGACATAGTTTTAGCATATTCCTTTCCTGTAAACTCGTCAGTCCTTCTGCCCTTTATGTATATGTTTCCTCCTATTGGATGCAATTCTCTTATTATGTTCTTAAGTATAGTTGATTTACCAGCCCCATTAGGTCCTATAAGTACAAGAATCTCGCCTGGTTTTACCTTCATGGCTATATCCGATAACAGTACTTTCCCATGATATCCTACACTTAAATCTTCTGTCTGCACATATATCTGTTCCATATATTCTCCACTTATACTACATTTTAAAAACTGCTTATTATTATAAATACATGCCATTACTTTTTCTGCTTAATCATAAGCCATATAACAACAGGCGCACCAAATATTGCTGTCACTGTTCCTATAGCAAGCTCAGATGGTGAGAATATAGTTCTTGCAATAAGGTCGCAGAACATACAGAATACTGAGCCACTTAAGAATATGGCAGGAATTGTTATTAATGGTTTCGTTGTTTTAAGTGATAATCTCGTTATATGTGGCACAGCTATTCCAACAAAGGATATAGGTCCTGCAAGAGCTGTAACACATGCTGAAAGTAAACTTGAAAGTAATACTATACATACTCTGAAAAATTTAATATTGATTCCCATGCTCTGTGCGTATCCCTCACCTAAAAGATAAGCACTTATCGGCTTGGAAAACAGAAATGTAACAATCGCTGTAGGAAATATTATAAATGCTGCAAGCTTTACAGTTGCCCATGAGCTTCCAGAAAAACTACCCATTGCCCAGTGTGTAAGATTAGCTATATTAGAATCATTGGCAAATGTTATACAGAAATCTGTTATTGCAGAACATATATAGCTTATCATAATTCCAACCACTAATAACATGGACATGCTTTTTACCTTATTAGCAAAAAACAGTACATAAAGCATGGCAAACAGTGAACCAACAAAGGCTGCTGCAACCTGTGCCCAAAGCGGCATGCCGGAAACATGTTCAAGTAAAAATATCATCGTAATAGCAACAAACATCTTGGCTCCTGATGATATACCAAGCACGAAGGGACCAGCTATAGGATTTCTGAAAAAAGTCTGCAGCAGAAAACCTGATAGTGATAATGCTCCACCAAGAATAGCTGCCATACATAATCGTGGAAGGCGTATTTTCCATATAATATTGTATTCAGGTGTTCCAGAATCACCCTTTAAAAATATTATCTTACCAATCTGTACAGGAGATATATGAACATTTCCTGTATTAATATTCATTATAACTGCTACTGCCATTAATATAAGCAGCGCAACATAAACAAACTGATAGCGGAATATCTGTTTAAATTTATTATTTTTCTGATTAATGTTGTTATCCACACTTATCCTCATTTTTCTTTGCGTTCATCATATCTTAATTCATTCTTTATCAACCCTGTGCTTATCAAAATGACTGTCTCATTAAGATGTATTTGCTTAATGTGACAGTCATTGATACTAATATTTATTCACTTTATTTAAGCTTTTTTAAATATGTAAGCTCTGATGTGCCAGCGTCTGCTTTAAACATAAGATTGATATCGTTGATCATGCTTCCGATTGTATCTGCAATCTGGAAGAAATCTGGTGTTGTACACCATACATTGCCATCCTTAACTGCCTTTAAATCAGAAAGTACACTGTTATAAGACGTAAAATCAGCCATTGTAGATGGCTTACCACCTAAATTCCATACATATATAATGTAATCTGCATCCTTAGCCTTTTCATAGAAGCTCTCGATTCCAAGCTCCTGTGTACCTGTCTTATCAGGGTTAAGATCAGAGAATATATAGTTACCACCTGCTATGTTAACCATCTGTGCAAGATAATCACCTGCATTTCTTACATATAGCTTTCCCTTTGATGTTATATAGAATACTGCAACAGACTTTCCTGTATTCTCTGCCTTAGAAAGTGTATCCACATAAGCAGCCTGTTCGTTAAACATAGCTGTAGCAGCCTCCTCTTCATTGCAAAGAGCAGCATATAGCTTAGCCCACTCTACTCTTCCTAAAGGATGATCCTCATAAGTAGACTGGTCTAATATATAATTAACTCCAAGTTCCTTTAACTTAGCTGCAACGTCAGGCACACTTGTAAGCATAGTTGAATATATGGCAAGTGAAGGTGAACCTGCTATGATTGATTCATAATCAGGAGCCTTATAATCACCAACATATGTAAGCTTTCCATCATCAAAGGCTTTCTTTACGGCATCTATATACCATGATTTCTTATCATAAGTAACCTGGCTTATGCCTGAAAGACAGTTACTCGCATTCATAAGCGATGTAACTGGTGTAGATGATACAAGCATATTAGTTACAGGAGCCTTTAACACTAATGTATCTGCATCTACCCCTGATGGTGTAGACATTCCATCTGGAACAAGTAATATTTTAGACTGCTTTGATACAATAGCTGTATCTTCATCTCTGTTAGTTATAGTAAGAAGCTTATAACCGCCCTTATAATAATCTACAGAAAAAAGCTTTGCATACTTAAGCTCCATAGAATGGTCGAACACTAACTGACCATCATAATTGTTTCCATTGTCCGCATTGTTTCCTGAGCCTGTACCACATCCACCCATTACTAAAGTTGATACAAGCATTACCAGCACAAGTAATAGTGCAAGAAATCTTTTCTTCTTCATTCTTTTTTCCTTTCCTTTTTCATATGAAGATGTATGGTTATCAACGTATATGTGATAACCGGAAGATGATTCGTCATTCTCTGCAGAAAGGAACGGCACATATATGCAGATATGCTTATGTTTTATATATGCCGGCATAAAAATCAATAGTCTGTTGTTCTCGCAACGACTATTGTGACTCTGCCTGTAAACCGGTCTTCTGACTCACAGATCATAAGTGATATCCGCCTTCCCGGATTGTATTGTATTACTCTCCAGTGGCATAATGGATACCGCCTCCCTGTATACAGCAGCGGAACTGTTCAGGATTCACACCTGATTCCCTGAAGTAAATGATATATGTTTTAACATATTTCTCCATATATTAACTACTTCGTTTACAGTGATTATTTCGTTATCATCTATATTATAATTATTTAAAATATAATTATAATGATATATTATTCCATATAATTCTTTTAAATGCAAGATATTTATTTAACCCCGATATCATTATTTGCAGCTATCCTTCATCATTTCATTTTCTTTGACAAAAACTTTACTATGTAATCATAATTCTCTGGTAAATGTGGAAATGTACAATTCGTGCAATCTTTAATCTTCTTTCCACTTTCCCGCTCAATAATCCGAGGATTGCCTGGACAATCCTCATACTGGTTTAGCGGACAATAACAAAAAAGGCAGTTAAAATCCTGCCCTTCTTCTACCTTGTGACATGGAAAGTATTTACATTGTTCATTCTTAAAGTAACGGTAACTGTTCTGCATAATAATCTCCCATTCTTTTTTTCACACTAATCTCCTATTTCAATATTGGAAATTGGTAAATATATTCTCAGCTGCAAATGTATGAAAAATATTTTCTTCCATGCTCCTGCGTAGCACCAATGCTGTTATAAAACCCGATTGATGGCGTGTTCCATTCAAGACAGCTCCATTCTATTTTAGAATATCCATCCTCTTTAACGTATTCTTCTATTCTAGAAAAAAACTTTTTACCTAGACCTCGATGACGATATTCTTCTTTCAAAAGGAAATCCTCAAGATGCACTCCTGCCTCGCCCGCAAATGAGCCAAACACTGGATAATAAATAGCATATCCTATGATTTCTTCATCATATTGTGCGATCAATACAGTTGCTATTTTCTTTTCAAAAATCCAATAACGCAACGTTTCCTCTGTGGCCGTCATATCCTGAGGTCTTTTCTCGTATTCTGCCAGATTTTTTATAAGCTTTTGTATCATTTTAATATCACTTATATCTGCTTTTCTTACATTAAATAATCCATTCATTATCTGTTCCTCTTGATATATTAAATTTTGGTGCTGTTATTTATTATATCACGATTCACTCTTTATTTACTACATTCCATAATTATCCTTTCACACCTGTCATATCCAAGCTGTGAACTGTTCAGGCACAACGTATAATTACTGGCTTTTCCCCATTTCTGTTCCGTATAAAAATTATAATTTGTCATACGTCTTTTATCTGTGTCCGCCATCATTTTGACAGCTTCCTTCTCTTCAACATTATATAAGTCTATAATACGCTGTATCTTTTCTGGCATATCACCATGAATAAACACATTCAGCACATCATCCCTATCCTTTAAGATAAAATCTGCATTTCTTCCTATAATTACACAGCTTTCCTTTTCAGCAATTTCCATAATTATTTTTCTTTGTGCCTCATACACCATATCTCCGACTGATTTTCCTGTAATATCACGCCCTGAAAAAGCATAGGCAAACAAACCTTGCTTTGGAGATAATTCAGCATTTTCCTGAATATACTCAGGTGATAAGCCAGACTGTTCTGCAATCTTTCCAATAATATCCTTGTCATAGTATGCAACACCAAGTTTTTTTGCCACTTCTTCACCAATAAATCTGCCACCGCTTCCAAATTCTCTGCTGATTGTAATGATTCTCTTTGTCATAACTACTTCCTCCTTAACTCATGCTTTCCACTTTGTTCTTTCTGATTTTTTTTAAAAATACATATCCCACAAGACAAGCAATAATCTCTGTTATTGGAAATGCCCACCAGATCAGTGAAACTCCCATCTGTCCGTTTTTAACAAAAACAGAAAAAATGCCAGCAAGAGGCAGGATAATGATAAGCTGTCTTAAAAGCGAGATTACCAATGATTCTATGCCGCCATCCAGTGCCTGATAAATCCCCTGATAAGCAACATTTATTCCGGCAAACAGAAAGCTTATTGAAATCACCCTCATTGCTCCGATAAAATATTCCCTTGACTGTCCTGCATTGAACAAAGCTGCAAAAGCTTCTGGAAAAATTTCCGTAATTGCAATTCCTAAAATCATTAATACAACGGTATAGAGCAATCCATACCTGATTCGTAGTTTGTTCCCATTGTAATAACTTCCAAATCCATGGTCTGCGATGAAATATATGCTCTTACTCCTAAAATCCCAAATAATAGACATACCGCATAAATAATCACTCCAAGAAATAAACTGTTTCCTGCTACTTTGGCTGCCTTTTTCTCATTTGCCTGTCCTAATGTCCTTGCAAGAAGCGCATTAGTTCCAACTCCGGTTCCTATTCCAACTGCTACCATGAGCATCTGAACCGGAAACACCAATGTCAACGCATTTAGTGCTGCCTCACTTCCTGTTTTCATGTTTCCAACAAAGGCACTATCTACAATATTGTAAACTGCCTGCAATGCCATAGATAAAATCATCGGTATTCCCATCTGAACCATAAGCTTATTTACCGGCATCTCCTTCATCTTATTACTTTCTGCCATCTTAATCCTCCTTGTTTTGCGAAGCAAAATCCGAACCCTTTGGTGAGGAGAGGATTTAGCCTCCTTGTTTTGCGAAGCAAATGTCTGCTATGCATTTGTCCTCATTTTTCTGCATAAAAAAAATGTGTACTTATCATATAAGCTGGACTTACGCTGATAAGCTACACACTTTTAACTGCAATATATATTTTTATCCTGTGTGACAGCAGATACACACAAAAAAAACGAGCAGCAAAACTGGATTTACGCTAGTCTGCTACTCGTTCATTCATATATTATATTGGTGGTTTTTCAAAAAGTCAAACAAAAATTATTCATTTACAGTTTTTTATATAACAAATATAAGTGATTTTTTTCTATTTATAAACAGGGAAAAAAAAGATATAATCTAATTGAAAAAGTGAAGTGAGGAGAAAAAAAGATGTATTCATTACTGATTGCAGTAATCTATTTAATATTTATTAGTCTGGGGTTACCGGATTCACTTCTTGGCTCTGGTTAGCCTGCAATGCATGCCGCATTTTCGGTGCCGTCCTCCTATGCAGGATATGTGTCTATGGCAATTTCATTTATGACGATTATTTCAGCGCTGCTTAGTCCTATAATGATAAAAAGATTCCATACGAAGTGGATAGTTATTGTATCAATATTTCTAACGGTTATGGGTTTAATAGGTTTTTCTATTTCTACATCTTATGCCATGTTGTTTGTTTTTGCGGTTCCATATGGTATGGGGGCTGGCGCTATTGATGCATCTGTAAACCATTATGTGTCCAATAACTATTCAGGATCTGTCATGAATTTTTTACACTGTTTTTATGGTGTAGGTGCAGTCATAAGTCCGAATATTATGGCAGTGGCATTAAGTAAGGCAAGTTGGAATGAAGGATACCGGTGGACTGCATATATTCAGATTTTTATACTATTAATTTGCATTATTTCCCTTCCATTATGGAAAAAGAATGAAAGTGATTCTAATAAACAGGAGGAAGAAGTTGCAGGAATACGTGAAGCATTAAAACGTCCCGGTGTAGTGCTTACATTAATCGCATTCTTTGCATATTGTTCTGGAGAAGCGACATGTTTCCTTTGGACCTCGAGCTATTTTGCAGGAGTAAAGGAAGGACTAACGGATCATCTTATTGCATCATTTGGCTCGCTTATATTTGGCGGACTCATGCTAGGAAGATTAATATCTGGGTTTGTATCAAATAGGCTTGGAGACAGAATGCTAATAAGAATAGGAATTTTTGTTGAAGTGGTCGGGATACTACTCGTAATGATACCTGTGGCTAGCTTTATTCCTGCTGCAATTGGTTTTGTGATAATTGGTACAGGTATGGGACCTGTATATCCAGCGATTCAGCATATGGCACCAACAAACTTTGGTGAAAGATATAGTGCAGCCGTTATTGGACTTCAAATGGCATCAGCTTATATAGGTAGTACATTTATGCCAATGATTTTTGGAAATATTCAGGAGAAGATTGGAATTGGTATTATGCCGTTTTATCTGCTGATATTTGCAGTTTTAAACATCTGGATGCTTGAACGAACTTATGTGGTATTGACTGGCACAAAGTATGCCAATTTCTCACGTAGATAAAATTTAATTGCTTTCTCATTTTCCTGATAGACACTTAATTTTAATTTTAATCTGAATTCCTTTGCATGATTTAGAAGTTGTTTTCCGATACCTTTTGATTGCATTGTTTCTTTTACAAAAACACCTTCGATATAGTCATCATTCAATCCAATGAAGCCATCTATCTGCTTTGTACAGTCATCCTCATGTACATATATTTCTGCGTGAGGAAGCATTTCTCTTACCATATTGCAGTTAGTACGCCAGTAATCGGACGGTATGAAATGATGTGCTTGAATATTCGTATCAAGCCATATCTGCATCACTGCGTCTATATCGTTATCGCTGTATTGTCTTACCAATTCTCTATCTCCTAACTACTACTTATTTCTTGTTCCAAAAGTGAAAGTTATTATTGAGTTTTCTTTCTTGATTTTGCCTAGAAACTATTTATAGTTATCTTCATAACTTGAACGGTCTGAATGTCATGATTTTTTTCTCTTGCACCATCCGCAAAAGCATTTACCATTGCCATCGTATTAGCATTAACGTGTGGACTACCATTTAATACTAATATATTCATAAGCTTATTCTCCTCTGAACATCTTTGCAAATATACCATATCTATTAACTGTACTCCACACTCATAAATTGGGTGGTCATAATTGTCCGTAAAGAAATTCGGAATATTGTGAGATCGGACAAATCCGCATTTTTCATAAAACGGTACGGTCAACGGGCTGTCACCTGTTCCAACCTGCAAAATAGAATATTCATCTGCATATTTACTTACAAGGAAGTCAATCAATGCTTTCCCATAGCCCTGTCCTTGATTCTTAGGATCAACTGCAATATTTTTAATTTCAAGTATTCCATTATCTTCATCAGTAACGACACATTCAGCTTTTACATTACCATCTTCAAGTACATACATAGTACCTTTTTCAAGATAGTGATCAATCATATTTTCCTGCTCATCAGCTAATAACAATAATGCTATAAATTGCTTTTTATTCTCATTCACTTCTCGGATTTTCATATCTATTACTCCGTCAAATTTCAATTTTAACATCAGACGTGTGGTTTTATCATGTTCTGCTCCGCATTTCGGACATATCCATGTCCTCACTGACAAATCTTTTGTATCTGGATTCTGATACCCACAAACAGAACATAATTGACTACTAGCATAAAATGTATCTATTTTGATGTATTTCCTGGCATTCCACATCCGCCGCAGAACTTAGTCCCATTCTCCAGTTTCATTCCGCAATTTTTACAGTACATTACATTCTCCATTTCTTTTGTTTTTTTATTTTATATTAGTTGTCATTTTATGTATATATACATTTTCACAATTATATTAAAAATATAAAATACCAACACCCTATTATCTCCATTCCTAATCACATACACATTTGCAATTATCTTGTCAACGACTGAATCTCTTTTTGTATAAGTCTTCCTGCCGCCTTTGCCAGCTCATCAATACGACGTATTCTTGTAAATTCTTTTCCATAAATCTTTTCTGCGCTATTGGCCGCCGCATCATTTCCCATAAAAACGGCTGATACATGTATTCCTTTAGCACGCAGTGCACGTACCTCTTCGGCTGCATCATTAACAGAAATATCGTCGCTATAATCATGTCCAAACGGGCTGTCCTGTGATGGCAGAATACGCTGGCTGTCATTAGGCGCAGCATCTGTTAAAATAATCACAAGATGCCTGTCAGCCACCCCCGGGTTCATATCAAGGATTTTACCAATTCCCCGAAAAGCAAGACCATCACGATTCCAACCGGCAGCATAATAATTGAAAATATTGTCGCACTTCTTATCCCTAAAAGACTTCAATATATGAAAAACTGTATATCCTCTAACACTGCAAAATCTTGTTACCCTGACCGGTATATTACATTCCACGAGGCTTTTGGAAATAATTACTCCCTGCGCAGCAAGCATTTCCTGATACTGAAGCCTTGAAGCAGATGCATCAAGAAGCAGATCCACTGTAAAGGACGGTTGATTATCATCTTCATATGTGTGAAAAATCCTGTTATCTTCTATATATTCTGCACGCCATACTTTGGTTGTATCAAGCCTTCCTCTCTGACCTGATATTACATCTGTCTTCTGACTTATATATTCGCTATTACGGATTTGTTCGACTATATGTGCAATAAGACTATCATAAAGCCGTACATTTTTATTATAATATGAATGATTTCTTTCAACCTGCAGCTGTGACTGTTCTCTTAAATGAAGAAATTCCTTCGGTATATTTTTCTTTGTTATATATTTTCCATCTGTAAACCATAAATGGCATCCTGTATGACTGCCTATACACAGTTCTTTTTCTATTTTAATAAGAGTCTGCTCTGATATAACAGATCTTCCAAAACAATTCTCAATATAAGAGCAGTCATTATTTTCTTTCTTATATGTTATATTATCTTTCTTTTTACTGTAGGCTGCTTCACCAGTCATATTGTCCGCCTCAGAAGAACGCATAACCATTACATGATTATTTCTTACAGAGCTGACAGGCATTATTCTTGTCATTATCCGGGCAAATGCCCCTGTAAAATGCAGTCGCAACGCTTTTTTTTCATGTTTTACGCCATCAAAAAGATTAAATTTGCGATAAATTGCCAGCACAGCATCTATCAACCGGTCTGTTTCAGGCATTATCTGTGGTGTCAGTTCTGCATACAGCTTTTGTTCATTTGGTGTCAGCAGAACCTTCTTTTTCCCTGACACACTGCTCCATCTGGCTGACTGCATATTATATACAAGCCGGTTTTTACTCATCCACTCCTGCCTCGACAGCTTATATTCACCTGCAAAAAAAGCCTTTCCATAATAAACCCGTAAATCAGTCATAGACGGACGTTTTAATGCTTCCTCTGTATACAGTACATGTTCCAGATAAAGCCATGTCAGATCATCCAGCATAGCCTGACTGATATCTCCGTTCCAATAACCAAATAAAGTGCTGATTGCCTTTTCACCATAATACTTATATGCCAGTCCAATTATAAGATTCATATATAAATCTGAATCTAAATCCCCTGTTTCAACAGCCAGAAACAATGGATCAAAATTATAGCGTTCCGCCGCATTCCATACCTGATTAGCAGCCCGTCTTTCCTTAGCAGTATAAGAAATGGTACGCATTATTCAAACACCTCCGTATTATGCAGCTTTAAGGGAAACCTTGAAGCTATGACATCACGTATAAGCTCTTTTTCATAGCTGTCAAATATCTTATTGGTAATTCCAAGATCCAATGCATCCCTGATTGGAATACCCTTTTTTATAAGACTTACAGCATCAATTAATCCACGCAGATCCAAAGCTTTCTCTGTAAGTTCACCATTTTCACATTTTTTCTGAAGTTCATTAAATAAAAGTGCAAACTGTTTGTTATACTTAGTAACCAGTGAAGGGAACTGATCCTTTAACAGTCTCTCAAGATCTTCCTTTGCCAGTGGCGGCATCTGTATAACTACAAATCTTGAGGCAAGTGCCTCATTTAATTCCCTTGTACCTGCATAATTATAATTCATCGTAGCAATAAAACGTGTATCATCTGCAACCTCTATCCTGTCATATCCTGGAACATCAATTACACGTCTGAAATCAAGTACAGAATGTAAGACTGCAAGTGCTTCATTCCTTGCCATATTGATTTCATCGAGAATCCCAAAGCCGCCACTTTGTGCACAGCAATACACCGGTCCGGGTCTGAATGTAACCCTGCCATCGTGAAATGTATCAGAACCTATCAGCGCAGCCGCATCCATATTAACATGGAAGGAAATATCCCATGCCGGACGTTCAAAAACTGCTGCAAGATTCTGTGCAAGCACATTTTTTCCCGTTGCCTTCTCTCCTGCCAGCAAAAGATTTCTGCCACACAGAAGCACTGCAAGAGCCTCTTCCCATACCTTATTGCCATAATAATGAAAATGTGGTACAGGAATACGTTTTTTTAATGCTTCATCTACAGTATGTTCTTCTGAATAATGCCGGACTTCTTCTACAAGCTGTGCAGAAACACCTTCCTGCTTCAAAAACTCAATCAGATTATTCAATACCAACACCTCTTTAACTATTTTTTTATATTTTGATTATATTCTTTTTATTTATTTATGTGAACTACCCATTGTCTTAAGCCAATGGGCTTCCTGCTTCATCGACCTCGTGTCTCCGCTCCGCTTCGGTCGGCTCAAAACCAACGTTCACTGAACGTCGTTCGCCCTACTATCTCCACAGGCGTTAATTTGGGCAGTCCCTGCCCTATATATTTCTTTATGCTATTTGCCTTAATCCTTCTGTCAGTATATTTTTCGCGGCATTGATATCCATGTCATGTTCTGCTCCTCATTTCGGACATATCCATGTCCTCACTGACAAATCTTTTGTATCTGGATTCTGATACCCACAAACAGAACATAATTGACTACTAGCATAAAATGTATCTATTTTGATGTATTTCCTGCCATTCCATTTTGCCTTATACTCTAACTGTCTTGTGTTTCTACAAGTATGGACACATAGTATTTCCACTGGAAACCTGCGAAACGGTCGCTGACTTAATCTGCCCACTATATTCCCTGTGTAACCTTGCTTTTACCGCTTTTAATTTTGGCAGTTTTATCTTCCCTGTCTCAAAATCTACCGCAATATTTCCATTTGTGAAGTTTGTTGTGTATGATTTATGGTTATCGTGTTTGCTCTTGAATTTCGGAAAAGAATCCTGACAATGCTCTGTACGGAACCATATTTGTAAGCTATTCCTTTACCACCTTAAGCTTATTGTTATATTCTTTGATTGCATTTTTTATTTCTACTTTTGATGCATTAGCAGGTAAGCTGCTGTATTCAGATAACAAATTTACTGCCCTTTCAAGCCAGTAGAACTTATAACAATATGACGGATCTTTCATCATCTGTGAAAATCCTTCTATATCCAGCATGTTGTAATATTTTTGTTCAACTATTAAATGGTTGTCACCTTGCGAAGTATAATATTCAGCCATTGCTCCGTACCCCTGTTTTCTCTTACATCACCTGTTGCCCAGATTTTTTCTTTCTTAAATCCATTTATAGGCTCCATCAACATATCAAAACTTTCCTCTGTAAGATATGTGAAATACCTTCCATTTCTTACGCCCTCAAAATCACCATACTTAAAAGACATATATATCACACCATTTCTTTTAAGTGCCTGATACAGCCGCTTTATCATATCAGACAGTTCGCATTTCTTTAAATGAAGAATTGATGCACATGCCCATATACCATCATATGTATTACTGGCATTAAAATCCTCGAAAAGCATATGATGTACCTGAATACCAGTGTACTTTGTTGCTGCCTTACATAATTCTTTTGAACCATCCATTGCATCAACTTCATATCCATTATCTATAAAATACTTAGTATCTCTTCCAGAGCCGCATCCAAAATCCAATATTTTTGCTTTCGCTGGCAAAAACGATAAGAAAAGTTCCTGTATTTCATGAAAATCCACATTTTGAGTTGTATTGACAAAATCTGCTGTATGCAGATTGTAGTAATCTAATGTATTATTATCACTCATTTTTTCTTATTTCCTGATGTTTCGTTATCATTACTATAACACAAATACCAGTTACACTAAAGACTGCTTTAAAAATATGGAAACATAATTCATTATAAAATTCACATCAAATCTTAGAGCCTTTTTAATTTAAAAGTACTACTACATTTCCATGATGCTATTTTCATCAGCATTACACCCCTGCTCACTAAGTATTTCCTGACACTTTTCTATTATATTGCCATATAACAAAATCCTATGTTTATAATTAAGACATCTCTCAATTTATAAACATAGGATTTCAGTTATTTCTCTTTATTCTGATAATATCTACAATACTGCTGTATATGTATTAAATACACTATATGTTACATATCACATTTACTATCTTTTATGTCCCTGCTTCATATTCCCAAAAACAGAACTGAATACATCATAATTATGACTATCTCTTGGAGAACAGTAAACAGCAAATTCAATTACACGAAAAGCATGTATATATTTTTCAACTACATTCTTAGCAGCCGTTGCAACAACGCCTGGATTATTCTCAAATGCACCACAGCCAAATGCACCAAGTATTACTACATCATTGTTATTGGTTAAAGCTATATCAAGTATTCTTGTGAATCTTTTTTCATGTATTGCAAGCAGCTCATCATCAGTTATTTCAACTCTTTCATCACCATCACCACTATTCATCATGTTACTTGGCTTTTCTCTAAGGTTTGGTGCAGCACATGTTATCATATTAACCTTATACCACTCATTTTCTGGCATAAGTATAGGGTTTGCTGTATCAGTCTTTATTACTACAACATCAGGTGTATATATGCAGTCATCGTTATGTATCGGATTGTGCTCCATTCTGTGTGGTGTGTAAAATCCTGCCCACATATCAGGCGAATTAAGATTAAAATACAGTGTGGAACATCTACACAGGCATTCTTCTTGTGCAGAACTTCCCCTAACTACACCACCACCAGGATTTGTTGCGCTGGCAAAATTATGTACGCATATATTTAAGCCATTATATCCTGATGCAGCTTCCAATGTCCTTTTCTTTGATACGATAACCTCCGCAGTATTTTTATATCTATCCTTATCTGGTACAGATATTTCATCAGTCTCTAATATAAGTTTCTGATTGGCACTGGAATTATCCACTGCATTCTTTAATTTACTATTGCTCTTAACCTGCTTTTCTGTATCCCTAAATACAGTAACATTTTCTTCTCTTCCCATAACATTCTCCTCCTTTACACACCGTTATTTATTTTATATTTTCTCGACTCCAAACTTGCTTTTTACAATTGTAAAACTATGTTCCCCAATCCTTGCTGTCCAATTTCCTTTTTCACTTTTCTTCCAATATGCGAGACTCTCTTGTCTCGTTTTACTGATCAAGCAACCATATAGCTATATTCTCCATAAAATAGTCCATATCCAAATCAAGAAGTTTCATTTGCTTATCTGCTTTCTCTGCAAATATTATTTCCCCCCAGCCCGGACATATACTTATCAACATTCCTTGGCAATCTGTTTCTGAAAACTAGGGAATACATCGTTCTGTAATTCATTTTTCTTGATATTTAAGGCATCGGCTAATGCCTTGGAACAAAATATATACATAGCCGCCAATCTACTCCTTACATTTCCATAGTGCCATTGGATGATTCTTCACTCTTTCAACTATCTCCGCATCTTCAAAAAGCAACTCAGGCATGTATTTTTTCTCTTCGAATCTATCAAGATATTCCTTCTCTTTAGTAGTCAACACCATGAGATCCGATATGTAATTCTTCGCAATCTTCTTTCTCTCATCCAACTGGAAATTATCTTTCTTATTAAGCACTGGAAATAAATCTCTTCTGATTTTGTTGAAATCAAGTGTGTCAATAGCTGAGGTGTCAAATGATTTATTAAGCGTATCTGCTGAAATCGTCATATAAAATAAAAAGCATTTTCTAAACAAATCACGCTGTTCTTCAAAGAGACCCTCAGACAACATATTGCACCAATCATACAAATCCCTGGCCGCAGCTCTTGTAATAAGAGCATTGCCTTTAGCTGCAAATATTTCCATAGGATCCACCATACGTATCTTCATTCTATCATCAAAAGTCTCAGGTAGAATACTCCTATATACTGGTTCAAAGATATGCGCCCTCAAGGAATAATTGAGTTCTATCTTAATCATATCCCTATTACCACCGGCATTCTGATAATTGTAGTGAAATGCATCCAAGCTATGGCTAAATCTTGATGCTTCCGATAACTGATACCCTTCTGATTCCATGTATTCCTTAATTATGTCCGTTATCTTTGCACGGCATTCAAGCATATCCTCTCTCGTATCATTAGGAGTATAATCCATATCGATATCTACTGATAATCGAGGAAGGTTAAATACTGTTAAATTAATTGCTGTTCCGCCCTTCAAGACTAAATGTTCTCTTAAGAACTTGTCCTCATTCAGAAATTTTAATATTTCCTTCAATCGAAGCACCTTTTCAAAAGTATCCCTCACAAAACCACTTTCTGTTCCCATTCGTCCAAGTTCTGCTCTATTATATTGTGGCATCTTCTGTCACCCCATTTTTCATATTGTAAATATTCTCTGGTATCACAAGCTTCCATTCATCAACATATCGTCCACCCGACATGTCCTTCGTCAGGTAACGCTTACTCTTTCCAATCTGACTTTTACATGTATCAAAGAATTCATCTGAAAGCCCCATTTTCTCCTTATGCTCAGAAAGAAGAAATCCCATCTTTTGGTATAGGAACTGATTCGATAATAGGTCTAAATATTTCAAGACTCTTTTCTCCTGCATTCGCTTCATACTTCCAATATCCTGTATCACTTCTTCTATTCCAGCTATTTTATCCATATCCTTTACGCAGTCTACCAAAGTTCGTTCCCGATTTGTAATACGTATTCCACCGCTTAGTGCAGGCGTTTCCACGCCTTCCATATCCTTTGACGCCACATATCGATACGTATATCCATCAAATTCAAACTCTCGAAAGCTGGTTTCTGATGCAACATAGACATCGTAATATACCTGATCGGTTATCCCATAATATTCCATAGCGGTATGGTGAGACACATAAGAGGTTGGCGTAATCTTGCTTGCTATCTGAAATCGATTAGCAACCGGCGCCCCTGTCTCTCCACTGATGCAGGTATACATATTGTTACGGATTTTCGCCACCATTCCCTCCTTCATCAATCGCTTGATTGCAGAGCGAGCGCTGTCCATATTGTCATAATATTTATTTACATCTTCCACAATAAATACTGGAGTTTTCAATAGTTCAAAATACAAATTCAAAATCAACACCTCCATGTTTTATAAATCAACTTGGGTTATATGTAAACTAATTTGCCACTTTTATAAACCTAATATAATACTAGTTTCCAACAAAGTCAAGTTTAATTTTATTTCAAAATGGTTTGTACAGTTGTTGATTTGTTGCATTTTTAAACTTTTACAATGGATGATGCAGAATTTGCACCAACCACACATGGTATTCTCGTTGCGCGATTACCCAGCATACTGTGGCATATCATGATTTACCTCAGCCCTATAATAACTGCTTATGGTACTTCCTGCATTGAACAAGCTAGCAAGTAAATAACTCATTATCCCTGACACTTATCTCAACCACTCTGCACCGGAACCCATTCTCACGAAGTCTTGCTGCAACACTCTCAGCAAGAATGTAAAGAATAATCTTTACATCCTCATCGCATACTAAATCCTTTGGTGTTGTTGTGCTGTTTCCC
>OBXA01000036.1_pt1 | contig 116954 bp, 104 predicted proteins | sample 1538121 | NCBI WGS metagenome assembly OBXA01 (sample SAMEA2580133, study PRJEB22360) | human gut metagenome | biome: human gut; feature: human-associated habitat; material: faeces | place: Denmark | collected 2008/2010 | reverse complement strand
GAAATGCACTTGAAGTTTGATTGTGATAGTTCTTAGTCTTTCCCTTAGTCAACCAGCTAGCTTCGTACACGGATGTACGAAGCAGCGAAGCCGCGCCATGGACGGCGCGTCTGAGCGGTAGCGTCAGTTATCATAGTTTATATGGAAAGACTTAGAAATATCCAATCAAAGCTTCTGGCATTGAACATAGTGTGCAGGACTGCCTGTAGCTTATATTTGTCGTCCGTTCGTCACCAACTAATATTCAATTAAACAATAATTAAAGTGTCTCTGGTTCGTCGTAATCAACCCCAAAGGTCTCAACAGTTACTGTTTTCATAACCTGTGGCTTTCTTGGTCTGTCGTTCCAGTCTGTATCTACAGAAGCAATACTATCTAAAACGTCTTCACCTTCAATAAGTTTGCCGAATGCAGCATACTGTCCATCAAGGTGAGGAGCATTTGCATGCATGATAAAGAACTGTGAGCCAGCTGAATCAGGATGCTGGGCACGTGCCATAGAAAGAACGCCTCTTGAGTGCTTAAGATTATTATCAACACCATTATAGCTGAATTCTCCCTTGATAGAGTAGCCAGGACCACCCATGCCGGTACCGTCTGGATCTCCACCCTGAATCATGAAGCCTGAGATGATTCTGTGGAATATAAGTCCATCATAGAAGCCTTTTTTAACAAGACTTATAAAGTTATTAACTGTATTAGGCGCAACTTCTGGATAAAGCTCAGCTTTCATAGTGTCGCCATTTTCCATTGTAAATGTTACAATAGGATTCTGATCTGCCATAATAAACCTCCATTCTTGCGCTGCTTTTCAGCGCATCTCAAGTTTGTGCGAAGCACAAATCTTGCGTGTGAAAAATCTTATTTTTTACACTAAACTTCCTTATAAATACATCACTGTATATATTAAGGGTGGTGAAGATAAAAGTCAATGAAAATGTATATTCATAAAATGAATGAAAATGCAAGCTTGTTTTATAGATTATATGAAATATATATTAATAAAATGCATTGTGGATAGTAAAATTATATATGAAAATATATATTGATAAAGTATAAGAGGATATGTATATTATTAAAGTGAATGGCTGACGTAAAAATATAAAGAATATAGATAGATATGAAAGTTATAAAAGATAGAGACATGTACTAAAATCAGCCATTTTCATTATAATAGACAGGAATAAGGATTGGATAAGTGTGAAATACGAATCAGGACTCCAAAATGTATATGTGATAATTTCAGATAAAAGAAGCGATTATGAAGATATAAAAAGTACAATAAACGCAGGCATGTTAAAAAAGCATAAAACTATATTTAACAGTCTGGATGGATATCAGCATGATAAAGATATAATTATAAGTGATGGATTAAAACATAGCATAACAATTGGAAAAGATATATGTGAAGATGTGGGGGTTGGAAAAGAATATAGAGGAAGTGCAGCGTATGTTGTATATGATTATGAAGATATAACATATATGTATTGTGAACATATATATGCTAGAAAAACACATACGCCAGCCTGTATTTTAGAAACGGATAATTATATAGTCAGGGAAGAATGTGAAAATGATCTTGAGGAATTATACAGATTATATGATACATTGTCAGATTGTTCTTTTATAGAGCCATTGTATGAAGCAGAGCGTGAGAAAGAGTTTTTATCAGCATATATTTCTAATATGTATGGTTTCTTTGATTATGGTCTGTGGCTTGTATTTGATAAAAAAACAGGGGAACTTGTTGGACGTATGGGGATAGAAAACAGGAGCATAGATGGTGTAAACTGTCAGGAACTGGGATATCTTGTCGGGAGAAAATACCAGAGAAGAGGAATAGCATATGAGGTATGCAGTAAGATTGTTGAATATGCAAGAGAATATCTTTATATTGACAGGTTGTATGCATGTATACATAAAGATAATATTCCATCAATTAATTTTATAAATAAAATGAAGTTTAAGCTGTATGCAAAGGATATTGATGATATGGATATATATGTAAGACAGCTGGATGAAAATAAATAACAGATGTTCACATAAATACATTAAAAATAAGAGCTTTTTGACTCTTTTTTGTGAAATGTGCAAAAAAATGAATATAAAAAATGTATAGATTTTTTACTGGCAGTTTATATGAAATAGTGATAAAATAAAAAGCACGTTTATGGAATCAGAGGGGATATTTCGGGGGAGAAAGAATGAGTGATTTTAAGAAACAATATGATAAAGAACTTAAATATCAGGAAGAGAAGTCTAATAAATATACATTAAACGGTGTTGTTATGTTAATAGCCGTAGAACTTATAGTATGGGCATTGAATACAATAGGAATATTTGAAATAGACAGAAGGACGATAACTGTTGCAGTTATTATTTCTATAATATTATTGATTCCGATTGTGTTCATGATTATGAAAGAAGATGTATCAAAAGAATGTTATAAATATATAGGTCTGACGTTAATATGTACTGCAACAGGGGTAATGTGTGCTCTTTTATCATATCATGCAGTACTTTTGTATGTCATTCCATTATTATTTGCAGCTCATTACAGACAGAAAAAGATATTATGGTTTACATCATTTATTAATTCAGTTTCGGTATTTTTAAGTATGACACTGGGATTTTATTATGGAATCTGTGATCTTAATATATTGTTTGAGGGAAGTCATAAAAGAGACTGGTATATTAATGTATTAGAAAGTGGAACCGGATATGTATTTAATTCGAATCCATTGTTCGTTGTTATTGTTTTTGGTGTGATACCAAGATGCATGATTCTTTTGGTTATTACATTTATACTTCAGGATATAGTTGTTTGTGGAAGTGAGGACGCCGCAAGGATAGCCCAGCTTACATATATGAAGGAGACAGATTCAAGAACAAAGGTATTTAACAAGAATAAGTATGAGGAAATGGTTTTAGCATATTATCCTTATATAGATAATATAAGAGTTATTTTCTGGGATATGAATAATCTTAAGATGATTAATGATACATATGGTCATGAATATGGAGATAAAGCGATTGAAAGATTATCATCCGTGCTTTATTCATTTTCAGATGACAGAAGGCGTGTATATAGAATTGGTGGGGATGAATTCATTATGATAATAGATAATCCTGGTGAGGATGAAGGAAAAGAAATATCAATATCGGTAGCAGACATGATTGAAAAGGCCAATGCAGGAAGTAACTTAAAGATTACGAGTGCAGTAGGAATGGCTAAGGGATACGGAATAGATGTGCTGGAAGTAGTAAAGAGAGCCGATGAGTCCATGTATAAGAATAAAGTAAAAACAAAAGCAGGGAGAGTGGGATAGTTATAGTGTGTATGGCACATAAACAGTAAATTATCATAAAAATTTCACATATTATTATAAATATTAATATATCTGAAAATGTTTTTGTAGTATAATAAAGCAATGTGAGTGTTAAAATTCATTTCGACACTTACATCATAAGATGTCAATATTATGATATGAAATTATTTTTATGATGATATTTGATATTTGTTTCGGTATTTATATGACAATGGAGGTCAGTGTGAAAAATAAGATTTTTCACACTCAAGATTTGTGCTTCGCACAAACTTGAGATGCGCTGAGAAGCAGCGCAAGAATGGAGGTTGTTATGGATAATAAGGAAGATGATATATCAATCCATACAAAAGAACAGATAGCAGGAAATGAAGATAACATATTTGAACAAGCAGCAAAGTATGAGAAAAAAAGAGAAAAGTCTCATTATTTTAAGAATGGATTGCTGCTTGGTATAGTAGCTGCATTTCTTGTAATGGTTATAATTGTTGTAAGTGTGGCTGGTGTGTGTATACAGAAGGGATATATTCATATAGGTGTTAATGGTGATGTATATATCCAGTCAGATGCAGTTACAGATGGAAGTGGAATAGGAAGTGAGGTTGAGGCTAAGCTGAATGCTATAGATTCTGTCCTGGATTCTTTCTATTTTGACGAAGTTGATGAGGAAAAGGCCAAGAATAACATATATAAAGCTTATCTTAGTTCTTATGGAGATAAATATACTGTTTATTATACAGCTGATGAGTATAATAAACTTAAGGAAACTACAAATGGTACATTTTACGGAATAGGATCGGTCTGTCAGTTAAGTGAAGAAGGCGGAATCCTGCTTGTAGATGTATATGATAATGGTGCAGGATATAAGGCTGGATTAAGAACTGGAGATAGGATAGTCAAAGTAGATGATACAGATGTTACTGATATGGATCTGTCCTCGGCAGTTGCACTTGTCAAAGGTGAGAAAGGTACAACAGTCAGACTTGGTATTGTAAGAGAAGGGGTTACTTGTGATTACACAGTAGTAAGGGACGAAGTTGAAATCCAGACTGTAAACTATGCAATGACAGATGATTCCATAGGATATATAGCAATTTCACAGTTTGAAAGTGTTACGGCAAAACAGTTTAAGGCAGCTATTGAAGACCTTAAGGCGCAGGGAGCTAAAGGGATAGTTATAGATATAAGAAATAATCCAGGAGGCTTGCTTACAACTGTAGTTACTATGCTTAAATATATACTTCCAAATGGTCTTATTGTGTATACAGAAGATAAGGCAGGAAATAGAAAAGAATACAGCGATAGTGATAATGAAGAACTGGATATTCCGCTTGCAGTACTTGTCAATGGAAACAGTGCAAGTGCATCAGAAATATTTGCAGGTGCTATACAGGATTACGAAAAAGGTATCATAGTTGGAACACAGACATATGGAAAGGGTATTGTACAGACACTAAAGCCGCTTACCGATGGAAGTGCAATTAAGTTTACAACAGCCAAGTATTTTACACCAAAGGGACAGGATATACATGGAAATGGTGTTACCCCGGATGTTGTTGTGGAATTTGATAAGAATGCTGATGAGGATACACAGTTTAACGCAGCCATAGACAGCCTGAAGGCAGTTATGAATTAAGCTGTAGTATTATTAATATTGTTAGTATTATTAATATTGTTATTAGCATTATTAGTATTATTAGTATTGTTAGTAGTATTCAGGCCTTGCATGATACTGAATGAAAACGAAATATAATAACAGGTGCAGATAAATGTTCTGTTTATAAAAGGAATGTTAATGGATTATCCACTAATAAAATAGGAACAGATGTTCTGTATTAGATAGACAAAGTCTATTTTTTGTAGTAGAATTAAGCATGTAAGTGCATACTATGAAATATTGACTTTGTCTTTTTTTAGAAATGTTTTGTGGGAATCTTATTTCAGGAAGGAGATGGCATTATGGAGTTTAAGTTACATGCCCCATATGAGCCAACAGGCGACCAGCCCCAGGCTATAGAGGAACTTGTAGAAGGATTTAATGAAGGTAATCAGTTTGAAACTTTAGTTGGAGTTACAGGCTCTGGTAAAACGTTTACTATGGCAAACATTATCCAGCATGTACAGAAGCCTACTCTTATAATCAGTCATAATAAAACATTAGCAGCACAGTTGTACTCTGAGATGAAAGAGTTCTTTCCTGAGAATGCAGTAGAGTATTTTGTTTCTTATTATGATTATTATCAGCCTGAGGCTTATGTGCCACAGAGCGATACTTATATAGCCAAGGATTCTTCGATTAATGACGAGATAGATAAGTTAAGACATTCAGCAACAGCGGCACTGTCTGAAAGAAATGATGTAATCATAGTTGCTTCAGTTTCATGTATATATGGATTAGGTGCACCTATTGATTATAAGAATATGGTTATCTCACTTCGTCCAGGTATGGAAAAAGACAGAGATGAGATGATAAGAAAGCTTATAGATATACAGTATATGCGCAATGACCAGGATTTTAAGCGAGGAACATTCAGGGTAAGGGGAGATGTTGTAGAGATATATCCGTCAGCTTCCAGTGGAGATGCTGTGAGAGTAGAGTTTTTTGGTGATGAGATAGACAGGATAAGCGAGATTGATTCTCTTACCGGTGAGGTTAAATGTAACCTTGACCATGTTGCTATATTTCCTAATTCACATTATGTTGTTGAAAAAGAGAAGATGGATAAGGCGATTGAGAATATAAAGAAAGAGCTTGCAGAGAGAATAGAGTATTTTAAGAGTGAGGATAAGCTTCTTGAGGCACAGAGAATAGAAGAACGAACGAACTTTGATATAGAGATGATGCAGGAAACAGGCTTCTGTTCAGGTATTGAGAATTATTCAAGACATTTAGCAGGGCTTCCGGCAGGGTGTCCACCATATACGCTTATGGACTATTTTCCAGATGATTTTATGATTATTGTCGATGAGTCACATATTACTATTCCACAGATAAGGGGAATGTATGCAGGCGATCAGGCAAGAAAGACGACACTTGTAGACTATGGCTTCAGGCTTCCTTCAGCGAAGGATAACAGACCGCTTAATTTTCAGGAGTTTGAGAGCAAGATATCACAGATGCTTTTTGTATCTGCTACGCCTAGCAGGTATGAGGAAGAACACGAACTTATGAGGGCAGAGCAGATTATAAGGCCTACAGGACTTCTTGATCCAGAGATAACAGTTAGACCAATAGAGGGTCAGATAGATGATCTTATAAGTGAGATTAATAAGGAAGTTGAGAAAAAGAACAAGATACTTGTAACTACACTTACCAAGCGTATGGCAGAGGATCTCACAGATTATCTTAAAGAAGTCGGCATAAGAGTCAAGTATCTTCATGCTGATATTGATACACTAGAGCGACAGAAGATTATAAGGGATATGCGACTTGACGGATTCGATGTGCTTGTTGGTATCAATCTGCTTAGAGAGGGACTTGATATTCCAGAGATAAGTCTTGTGGCTATTCTTGATGCTGATAAAGAGGGCTTCTTAAGAACAGAGACTTCACTTATCCAGACGATAGGACGAGCTGCCAGAAATGCAGAGGGACACGTTATTATGTATGCAGATACTATAACAGAGTCTATGGAAAAGGCTATATCTGAGACGGAAAGACGTAGAAAGATACAGCAGGAGTACAATGAGGTACACGGAATAACCCCTCAGACTATAAAGAAGGCAGTAAGAGATCTTATAAGTATATCTAAGGCAGCAGAAGCAGATAATTCAAATGGAAGGCTTGATGTAGATTATGAATCTATGAGCATTAAAGATCTTGAAAAGGTTAAGAAGCAGATTGAGAAAAATATGCGTAAGGCTGCAGCAGAGCTTGACTTTGAACAGGCGGCTATGCTTCGAGATAAGATGATCGAGATTAATAAGTATATTTATGAGGATAAGAAGTCAGGCAGATAGAATTAATAGCTATTATACCAGGTGAGGCTATAAGTTCAAAAGCAATATTACGCAGTCAGAATTATAAAAAGCAGTTGCTGATTACAGAAAAAGCTTTATGTACCTGAGATGATTAAGGATTAAGAAAGAAGAAATAACGGAGAAAATAGAATATGGAAAAAGGCGATTACAGGAATTATATAAGAATAAAAGGTGCAAGTGAGCATAATCTTAAAAATATTGATGTAGATATACCAAGGGACAGTCTTGTAGTGCTTACGGGTCTGTCTGGTTCTGGTAAGTCAAGTCTTGCCTTTGACACTATATATGCAGAAGGCCAGAGAAGATATATGGAGTCATTATCTTCATATGCAAGGCAATTCTTAGGACAGATGGAAAAGCCGGCGGTAGAGAGCATAGAAGGACTTTCACCAGCTATTTCCATAGACCAGAAGTCAACTAACAGAAATCCACGTTCAACAGTTGGAACTGTTACAGAGATATATGATTATTTCAGATTATTATATGCAAGAATAGGTACACCACATTGTCCAAAGTGTGGCAAAGTAATCAACAAGCAGACTGTAGACCAGATGGTTGATACTATTATGGAGCTTCCAGAAAGAACAAAGATACAGATATTAGCTCCAGTTGTAAGAGGAAGAAAAGGTGAACATAAGAAGCTTTTTGAACAGGCTAAAAAGAGTGGTTATGTAAGAGTTATTGCTGATGGCAATATGTATGAGCTTACAGATGAGATAAATCTTGATAAGAACAAGAAGCATAATATAGAAATTGTTGTTGACCGTCTTGTAGTTAAAGATGGAATTAGCAAAAGACTTACAGACTCAATAGAAACAGCACTTAAGCTTGCAGAGGGACTTATGACAGTTGATGTTATAGATGGTGAGCCGATTAACTTTTCACAGAGCTTTTCGTGTCCGGATTGTGGCATAAGCATAGATGAGATAGAGCCAAGAAGCTTTTCGTTCAACAATCCATTTGGTGCGTGTCCTGATTGTTACGGACTTGGTTATACAATGAATTTTGATGCAGAGCTTCTTATACCAGATGATTCATTAAGCATTGATGAGGGAGCTATAGTTGGTATGGGATGGCAGTCTGTAAAGGATGAGGGCAGCTTTTCAAGGGCTATTATGAGTGCACTTGCAAAGGAATATAACTTCAGTTTATCAACACCATTTAAGGATTATCCAGATGATATTAAGGATATAATTATAAATGGTACTAAGGGCAGAAGTGTTAAAGTGCATTACAAAGGCCAGAGAGGAGTTGGAGAATACGATATAGCATTTGAAGGCCTTATCCATAATATGGAGAAAAGATACAGGGAAACTTACTCAGACAGTGCAAAGCAGCAGTATGAGGAATTCATGCGCATAAGACCTTGTAAGTCCTGCCACGGACAGAGATTAAAGCCATCATCTCTTGCTGTTACGATAGCAGATAAGAATATATATCAGATTACAGATATGTCTATTGTTAAGTTAAAGAAGTTTTTAGATGAGCTTGAGCTTACAGACAGACAGAAGTTTATCGGTGCAGAGATACTTAAGGAGATTAAGGCAAGAATACAGTTTCTTATGGATGTAGGACTTGATTATCTTTCATTATCAAGAGCTACAGGTACGCTTTCAGGAGGAGAGGCACAGAGAATAAGACTTGCGACACAGATAGGTTCAGGACTTGTTGGCGTGGCTTATATACTTGATGAGCCAAGTATCGGTCTTCATCAGAGAGATAACGACAAGCTGCTTGGGACACTTATACATTTGCGTGACCTTGGTAACTCAGTTATTGTGGTTGAACACGATGAAGATACTATGCGTGCCGCAGATTATATTGTTGATATAGGACCGGGTGCCGGACGTAATGGTGGAGAAGTCGTTGCGACAGGAACAGCAGCTGATATTATGGCATGCAAGGATTCGCTTACAGGTGCATATCTTAGCGGAAGAATCAAGATTCCAGTGCCGGCGAAGAGAAGAAAGCCGACAGGCTGGATAACTGTTAAGGGTGCAAGGGAGAATAATCTTAAAAATATTGATGTTGATATACCACTTGGAGTATTTACATGTGTAACAGGTGTATCGGGTTCAGGAAAGAGTTCCCTAGTGAATGAAATTCTGTATAAGCACCTTGCTAAGTCTTTAAACCGTGCAAGATGTATCGCTGGTGACCATGATGATATTACAGGAATCGAGCAGCTTGATAAGGTTATAGATATTGACCAGTCGCCAATAGGAAGAACTCCACGTTCTAATCCTGCGACATATACGGGTGTATTTGATATGATAAGGGATCTTTTTGCTTCAACAACAGATGCTAAGGAAAGAGGTTATAACAAAGGACGTTTCAGCTTTAATGTAAAGGGAGGACGTTGTGAGGCTTGTTCCGGAGATGGTATTATCAAGATAGAAATGCATTTCCTGCCTGATGTATATGTTCCTTGTGAAGTGTGTGACGGAAAGCGTTATAACAGGGAAACACTTGAAGTTAAGTATAAGGGAAAGAGCATATATGATGTGCTTGATATGACAGTTGAGGATGCAGTTGATTTCTTTGAAAATGTGCCATCAGTCAGAAGAAAAATAGAAACTCTTAATGACGTTGGACTTTCATACATTAAGTTAGGACAGCCATCTACAGAGCTTTCAGGTGGAGAGGCACAGAGAATAAAGCTTGCTACAGAGCTTTCAAAAAGAAGTACAGGAAAGACTATATACATTCTAGATGAGCCTACAACAGGACTTCATTTTGCAGATGTCCACAAGCTTGTTGATATACTTCATAAGCTTGCAGAGGGCGGTAACACTGTTGTTGTTATTGAGCATAATCTTGATGTTATCAAAACAGCCGATTATATTATAGATATGGGACCAGAAGGCGGCGACAGAGGTGGTACAGTTATTGCAAAGGGTACACCAGAAGAGGTTGCCAAGGTTAAGAAGTCTTATACGGGACAGTATGTTAAGAAGTATTTATAAGGATGGTGCAGATGACGGCATTGTGGATGAAAGTTCAATGATATAGTGTCGGGGTCAAAAGCCCCCCGACTTTGGTATCATAATATAAGATGTTTAAAATCTATAAATTGGCAAATTTGAAAATTGCAGGTGCTGGTCAGTGTTATAAATTACAAAAACATATTGTCAGTGTTATAAATTATAAAAACATATCTTTTATAGTTACTTTTAATAATATAAAGTGTAAAAATATGACATTTGATTGCTAGGAGAAGAAAAATGGTATCAGGCATTATATTTGATATGGATGGCGTTCTTATAGATTCAGAAATACAGTCTAATGAGGGTTGGCTATGGGCGGCAGGGCAGCTTGGAGTGGATATGCCAATGTGGCTTATAGACAGCTTTAAGGGTGCTCCGGCAGAGCTTTGCTGCAAGTTCTTTGATGATTATTACAAGGGTGTGATAGATTATTGGGAAGCGAAGGAGCTTAGAACACAGCATGTATACAAGATAAGGGAAACAGAAGGTATTCCTGTTAAAAAGGGCGTAAAGGACATATTTGAATATATAAGAAATAATGGATTAAAGTGTGCAGTTGCTACATCAACAAGGCGTGAAAGTGCTGAGAAAACACTTCATGAAATAGGAGTGTGGGATTATCTTGATGCGGTTGTATATGGAGATGAAGTCGAACATGGGAAGCCAGAACCAGATATATTCCTTCGTGCGGCTAAGGCAATAGGCGTAAATCCGTCAGAGGCAGTAGTAGTTGAGGACAGCATTAATGGCATTAAGGCTGGATATGCGGCAGATATGAGAGTTGTTCATATTCCTGATACAATAGCAATAGATGATGATATCAGGAAGCTTACATATATGGTATGTGTTGACCTTAATGGACTTATTGATGTTGTGGAAAGTATTAACAAACCAGTTATTAACAGGAAAAATGTTATCAATGCATTTGCAGAGTATGTAAGAAATTATGACCCATCAGATGAAAAGATAAAGCTTAAGATAGATCATACCTACAGAGTAGCAGGACTGTGTCAAAGAATTGCAGAATCATTAGGCTTAAGTGAACCGGATGTAGATATTGCATGGCTTCTTGGAATGTTACACGATATAGGAAGATTTGAGCAGATAAGGCGTTTCGGTACATTTAATGATGTCCAGTCAGTAGACCATGCAGAATTCGGGGCAGATCTGCTGTTTAAGGAAGGTCTTATAAGGAAGTTTGCAGAAGGGTATTATGAAGAATGTGAGCTTGCACGTTCAGGGAATGAAGAAGCTGAGCAGATAATAAAAAATAATGAGCACTACAATAAAGATACAGGACTTCTTGAAATGGCAATAAGACAGCATAATAAGTATCGTGTAAAAGAAGACCTCACCGAAAGACAGCGTATGTTTTGTGATATACTGCGTGATGCAGATAAGGTTGACATATTTAAGGTAAATGCAGATATTCCTATAGAGATTATATATGATGTAACAACAGAGGAGCTTAAGAATGGAATTATAACCAAAGAGGTACTTGAGAGCTTTTATAAGAAGGAAACAGTACTTAAAAGTGTAAGAAGGAGTGCAGTTGACCATATAGTAGGGCATATATCACTGCTTTTTGAACTTGTGTATAAAGAAAATTATAGACAGGCCAGGGAACAAGGTTATGTATATAAACTGCTGGATTTTAAGTCTGATGTACCTGAGGTTAATGCAGAATTTGATGATATGAGGAAATATGTAGACGAGTTCCTTATGGAAATATAAAGCTGTATAAATCTGAAATTAAGCGGTATAAGCATACAACAGATTAATAACAGGAGGTTGTGTTGTATGGGATTGTAATAAAGATTGAAGAATATGCTTGTCATTATACCGCTTGTTTACTATAATAAATGTATATATGAGTTGTAGATGTGTTATATATACTGATATATACTTTGAAAGTAATAGGAGAAAATATAAGACAATAAAAGCAGTAAATTGCTATACAGAAATTGTTATGTAAAATATCCAATTAATATATGTGTGTTATATGTATATGTTATATATGCGTATGTTATATATGTGTATATTATATATATGTATATTATATATATGTATATTATGATACCAGGGGCAAAAGGTCTAAACCCACATGAGCTCGCTCATAGGTGGGTGAAAGACCTTGTGACCAACTCCCTGATATGAGCATAAAAGTGGGATGATAATCCCACGATATGCGAATATTGGGGAGAATTGTGGGAGTGCGTAGCACGGAACAATTCGTAGGTATCAAAGTCGGGGGCTTTTGACCCCTACATCATGTTATTTATATATGTACATTGTGTCAGGATATTTTTTATGATTGGCTGATTAAAGTATAGAAATGCATATAAAATATATCTTCAACGCAAACTTATGATTAGGAAAGGGACAATATGAATCAGGAAAAGGTTATAGTTATTGACTTTGGCGGACAGTACAACCAGTTAGTTGCACGTCGTGTCCGTGAATGTAACGTATATTGTGAGATATATTCTTACAAAACACCTCTTGAGCAGATTAAGGCGATGAACCCTAAAGGAATTATCCTTACAGGTGGTCCTAATAGCTGCTATGAAGAAGGTGCACCTACTTGTACTAAAGAGCTTTTTGAACTTGGTGTTCCAGTGCTTGGATTATGTTATGGTGCTCAGCTTATGCAGCATGTTCTTGGCGGCAAGGTTGAGAAAGCTCCAGTAAGAGAGTATGGAAAGACAGAGACATTTGTTGATAAGAGCAGTGCTTTATTTGGAGATGTTTCAGAAAAGACTATCGTGTGGATGAGCCATTTTGACTACATTTCACAGGTTGCTCCAGGATTTAAGATAATTGCACATACAGCAGACTGTCCAGTGGCAGCAGCAGAGTGTTCAGAAAAGAACCTCTATGCAATCCAGTTCCATCCAGAAGTTCTTCATACACAGGAGGGTACAAAGATGCTTCACAACTTTGTGCGTGGAGTATGCGGATGTGCTGGAACCTGGAAAATGGATGCATTTGTAGAGAATACTATTAAGGAAATACGTGAAAAGGTTGGCGATGGTAAGGTATTACTTGCACTTTCTGGTGGAGTTGATTCATCAGTGGCAGCAGGTCTTCTTTCAAGAGCTATCGGAAAGCAGCTTACATGCGTATTCGTAGACCATGGTCTTCTTCGTAAGAACGAGGGCGATGAGGTTGAAAGTGTATTCGGTCCAGAAGGACAGTTTGACCTTAACTTTATAAGGGTAAATGCACAGGAAAGATATTACTCTAAGCTTGCAGGTGTTACTGAACCAGAAGCTAAGAGAAAGATAATCGGTGAAGAGTTCATCCGTGTGTTTGAGGAAGAAGCCAAGAAGATTGGTGCAGTTGACTTCCTTGCACAGGGAACTATATATCCAGACGTTGTAGAGAGTGGACTTGGCGGTGAATCAGCGGTAATCAAGTCACATCACAATGTAGGTGGTCTTCCAGATTTCGTTGATTTCAAGGAGATTATTGAGCCACTCCGCGACTTATTCAAGGATGAAGTACGTAAGGCTGGTCTTGAACTTGGCATACCAGAACATCTTGTGTTCCGTCAGCCATTCCCAGGTCCAGGACTTGGAATAAGAATTATCGGCGAAGTAACAGGCGACAAGGTTCGTATCGTACAGGATGCCGATTACATCTACCGTGAAGAAGTAGACAAGGCAGTAGAAGCCTACAAGAAAGAAAATGGCAAGGCACCAGCCTGGATGCCAAACCAGTACTTTGCAGCCCTCACTAATATGCGTTCAGTTGGTGTTATGGGTGATGAAAGAACTTATGACTACGCAGTTGCACTTCGTGCAGTCAATACAATTGACTTTATGACAGCCGAAAGTGCCGAGATACCATTTGAAGTACTCCAGACAGTTATGAGTAGAATTATAAACGAGGTGCGTGGGGTTAATAGGGTATTCTATGACCTGACTAGTAAGCCACCGGGAACGATTGAGTTTGAATAATTTTCAAAAGCTCGCAAAGCCTAGTAAAATGGGCATTTGCGAGCTTGTTTTTTGTCTTGTGGTACTAAAATGGTACTAAAGTGAGCTGTGCGTGAATAGTTTCATTTACGCCTGAGGCCATGTTATTTTCCACTCAAAATATTCATTAGGAGAAATCTCTCCACTATTTAATTTCGTTTTCATTTCACACCATTCCGAAAGGAAATCATTTACCAATCCATATTCAAAAGTTAATGCGACAGGTGAGCCTGTACTGTCATAATCATCTTCGTTGTAAGTTGGTCTGGCAGCCTCGGAAGATTTTGCAGGTGTCATTGCAGTCAGATGAATCAGGTTGCCGGGAGCTGTGTACTCTGGGAATCTTGTACCTTTTCCACGTGCCGGGAGAGATGTGGCACTTTCTTCAAGCCAGAAAAGTGTTTCAATGATATCTTCAGCAGCACCAAGGCTGTAATCAGAGATTGCCTTGTAATTGCAGTGCAATGCATCAGCAAGCTTTAGAATCATATCTTCACCGGGAATGCGTGCACCGGTTTCATACTGGGATATGCGGACCGACATATTTTTGCCCTCAAATCCAAGTGCACCGCCCAGTTCATCCATTGTCATTTTACGGAATACCCGTATTTTCTTTATTCTTTCACCAATTGTCATAGTGTAGTCACCTCCGTTTATCTGTCCCTGATGGACTGTTAAAGACAGTATAACACGGAAAAAATGAAAATGGAAGTTTTTCTATACGAGAACATTAGAAAAACTTCTTGACAATTCAATACTATACGGTATAGAATAATATCAATTCAATTATCTATACGATATGGTATTGAAAAATAACTAAATGAGCGGTACCAGAAATCTAACAGGCATTTGCCAAGACATTCATAGGAATCGAGCGAATGTAGACACTCCCCCAAGCGGACCGAGTACCTCGAGCAGGAGCGGGCGGTATTACAGGAGATTATCTCAGGTAAGGAGGCTGGTTGTGACATCAGCAGAACTGGTATGGAGAAACGCCAAAACAAATTTTAATGGAAAGGTGGTGAAAGGGCATGAACGAAAAGTTTTTAGAAGTAGGAGATGTGATGCAGATTCTTGGGATTTCAAGATCAGCGGCATACAAGCTTATGAGACAGATCAACAGTGAACTTGAAAAGAAGGGTTATATTGTAATCCGTGGAAAAGTAAGCAGAAAATATTTTGAAGAACGCATTTATGGTATGAGTGATGCAGGATAAGCAACAGGTAAGAATATTGAGACAGAGGCAGGTGCAAAAGTTATATGGGTTTAGGCATCTGCTTCTTCATATGGAAAGAAGGAGATGATGAATATGCCAGCTTATAAAGACAGTAAGACAGGCACCTGGTTCGTCAAATTCTATTGTAAGGACTGGACTGGGGAAAATAAACAGATAAAGAAGAGAGGATTTGCAACAAAGAGGGAAGCACTTGATTATGAGCGTAATTACAAAATACGGCAGGAGAATAATCTGGATATGACATTTGGAGAGTTCTGGAAGCTGTATACAGAGGATGTGAAAAATTATGTCAAACTCAACACATGGCTTACCAAAGAACACATTGTGGATACAAAGATACTTCCATATTTTAAGAATCTTAAGATGAATGAGATTACACCGGGAGATGTACGTAAGTGGCAGAATGAGATGGTAGCATTCCGTTATGAGAATGGGAAATGTTATTCCCAGACTTATAAGAAGACAATGCATAACATCTTAAGTGCGATATTCAATCATGCGTGCAGGTTTTATAATCTGAAATCAAATCCGGCAAGGCAGGCTGGAAATATGGGTAGGGAAGAAAAGAAGGAAATGCTTTTCTGGACAACTGAAGAATATAAGAAGTTTTCAGAAGCGGTGATTGATAAGCCGGTTTCATTTTATGCATTTGAAATGCTGTACTGGACGGGAATGAGATTAGGTGAACTGCTTGCTCTTACGATGGAAGATTTTGATTTTGAAAAGAAGACAGTCAGAATAAATAAATCGTATCAACGGCTGCAGGGGCAGGATGTTATTACAACACCGAAAACACCTAAGAGCAACAGAACAATCAAGCTGCCGAAGTTCCTTGCCGAAGAAATGCAGGAATATTTTGCAATGTTATATGACCAGACACCAACAGACAGGATTTTTCTGGTAACAAAGAGTTTTCTTCATCATGAGATGGAGCGTGGTTGCAAATTATCCGGTGTGAAGAAAATCAGAATCCATGATCTAAGGCATTCGCACATTTCACATCTGATCGACCTCGGGTTTTCCGCAGTTGCAATAGCTGACAGGGTTGGTCATGAGAGCATTGATATCACATATCGTTATTCGCATCTGTTTCCGTCAAAGCAGGTGGCAATGGCGGACAGACTTGATGCTGTCAATGCAAGCTTTGAGGATTGTGAAGAGCAGGATGATGATGTAGAAATCATGCAGACAGAGGAAACGGCACCTATGATTGATATGGATGCGGCTGCTGAAAAGATTATAAGCATTGATAAGTACAAGGCAGTCTGATAATGCGGGTACAAGTTTTGCAGGATATATGAAGCAGAAATTAAAAGAATAGATTTTATATCGGAAGGAGCAGATTATTATGAGCGAGAAAAGGCTGGATGCCAAGAACAGATGGAGAAATGTTGTAGTAGCGTTTCGTATGTCACCGGAGGAAGCACAGGAGCTGAATGTGAAGGTTTCACTCAGCGGACTTTCAAAACAGGATTATATCATCCAATGTCTTCTGAAGCATGAAATCAGGGTTGTTGGTGGAATGAAGGTGGCAAAGAAAGTACAGGTGCATCTTGATACGATACTGGAAGAATTACAGACATTAGATGAATCTGACAGAGGTATAGATGTTGAAGAACTGCTGGTTCAATTAAAGCATGTGCTTGATATTCTGCAGAGTGATGAGAAAGGCGGTAATCATTATGAGAAAGACAACATTTGAAAAGCTTGGCATCCCATATGAAGAAAGGGATGGAATCTTTTATCCGGTGCTTGTCGCAGGAACAGAGAAGGCAGATATAGATGTAGGAAAGTATGGGCGTATGTGGATTAAATATATCAAGGAAGAATATCCAATGAGATATAAGAGTCTGGTGCGGTTCGGGGAGCTTGAAGAGCGAGCAGATGAAGTCAATGATACAGCGTATGAGCTGCTCGATGATATTGAAGCTAAGTGGCTGAAAAAGCATAAGCCAAAGAATCCAAATTCCTTTACAGAACAGTTACAGCTAAGAACACAGACCAGGATGATGGCAGAGGAAATCGTTATTATGGATGTGGTAATGCAGTTTCATTAGTGTGGGGGCAAAAAGCGCCCCCAAAACGTGAAAATGGGGGCAAAAAGCGCCCCCAAAACCACAAAGTGGGGGCAGAAAGCGCCCCCGCACAAATCAGAGCTGAAAAAAGTGTGGGGGCAAAAAGTGCCGTCAAAATGCAAAAGTGGGGGCAAAAAGCGCCGTCAAAACAGCAAAGTGACGGCAAAAAGCGCCACCACTCAGATAAGCGAGAAAAAAGTCATGGTGGCGGAAAGTGCCATCAAAATGGAAAAGTGGTGGCGGAAAACGCCACTAAAACAGCAAAGTGATGGCAAAAAGCGCCACCATATCAGTAATTGTGGTGGAATATTAACCACCACATATCATATACAGGGTGCAGGTGCTCCTGCCAAGACGAAAAATTATGTAAACGCTGATGGCGTTTATATTTTTTCGGGAAAAGGTCCGACCTTTTCCGCATCTTGCAAAACCTATGAACACATTTTTAAGAAAGGTTGGAAAAGCAATGGTACAGATAAAAAGAGATTGGTTTGATACAGCATTAGAAAACTACGAAAGGGGAGAACTGTATGGCAGATGGAAAGAGAAGATACAAGTCTGACAGGAAAGATTATAAGATATCTGTGAAGCTGTCAGAGAAAGATATGGATATTCTGAAAGCAGCACTTAAACGAACAGGAATGACAGCAAGTGCATATATAAGAGAATTGATCCGGACAGGTGGCAACATTGATACAAGTTATCCAAAGGACAGGGCAAGAGTAATCCGTGTTATTGCCGGTATTGCAAATAATATTAATCAGGCAGTAAAGCTTGGCAATTCACAGGGAAAGTTATATTACAGCGATATTGATAAACTGCAGAGCAGTCTGGATGATGTAAAGAAAACATTTGGGGAGGTGCTGGAAATATGGCGATTACAAAGATCCTGAATATCATGGAATCGGAAGGCAGAAATCCGGCATCGCACCTGAAGAATGCTTTGGAATATATTCAGAATCCGGATAAGACAGAAGAATGTGTACTGGTGGGCGGTATTAACTGCCTGCCGGATACGGCATTTGAGCAGATGGAGGAGACAAAGAACATTTTTCATAAGACGGGTAAAAGGCAGGGATATCATGTGATCATATCATTTTCACCGGAGGAAAAAGTAACATCAGAGCAGGCAATGTATGTTCTGGAGCACTTTGCGAAGGATGTGCTTGGTGATGATTATGAGGCTGTGTATGCGGTTCATACTGACAGGGAGCATATGCATGGACATCTTATCTGGAACAGTGTCAGTATGACAACCGGCAAGAAATATAATTCACCTAAAAACAACTGGAAGAATCATCTCCAGCCTATTACAAATAAATATTGTGATGAGCTGGGGATTGCTATCATGCCGGCAGAGTACAGCAGGAATCCAAAGAATATCAGTAGGGACAAGTGGGAAAAGGAAATGTCCATGAAAGAGATAATTCTTAGGGATGCTAAGATGTGTGCGTATGCAGCCGGAAATGTGGAGCATTTTAAATATCTGATGAAAAGACTTGGATATGTATTTAAGAAAGACGCATGGATGGAGGTGCAGGCACCGGGATTTCGGTATTATCATAAACTGGCAAAGCTGGACGAGATGTTTTCTGAAGATATGTTACGGCATTATGTGGATATGCCCTGGATGGCAAAGCCTTACTTTTATTCGTCGGATATCAGGGGACTGCACAGGGCGAAGCTGTCACCATTCCAGAAGAAGTTTTATGCAAAGCTATACAGATTAAGGGTTGTAGAACAGAAGCGTTTTGTAGTTGGTGGAGCAAAGTATGCAAAGGATTTGAAGAGGTTTCATCAGTTACAGGATGAATATCTGCTGCTTGTGAATAATGACATCAAAAGTATTGTGGAGCTTGTGGATTTCATAAGTGAGAAAGAAGATAGGATTCAGCAGATTGAGAACAGGCAGAAGGAGATATACAGAGAAAGTTCTAGCCGGAAACGCAGTATAAAGAATGAAGAGCAGTACCGGGAATATCAGATATGGCACATGGAAGTGCAGGAAGAACTGGATGAGCTGAAGCAGGAGAAGAGAAATGTTAAGAGGCAGATACAGCTTGCTGATGACATTATAAAAGAAGATTTGTATACGGCTTATTATGCGGTGTCGGGGAAAGAAGAAATTATTGCTGACAGGGATGTTGAGATACCAGGGATGGAAGAGGATACTGAGGTTGAGCTTGATAGAAATGTTGAGGTGATGAATCCTGACAATAATCAGAATGAAATAAGCAGACAGAAAGAGCAAGCTGATAGTGCGAGAAAACAACAGACTGGTTTAGAGGGTATAGGAATACCAGAGGTTCATAATTCGTCTGATGTGAATGTGGCAAGAATGGACGAAAGTACAACTGATGTAACAGGTAAAAGTGAATTTGTGGAAACTAAAGAAACTGAGCCTGTGGACAAAGTTGGTTGGATTATCAGGAGAATATTAGAGCTTGGCGGTTATGAGAATGTCAGTGATTCTGTTAAGGCTGATGTATTCGGATTTGATATTACCGATGTGAGTGGAAGCATAAAATTGTTTTCAGATGTAATGAAACGGCTGGGGATAAAGCTTGATGGGGATGAGCTTTATGAGGAGTTTCAGAGGATTTATGATGAGAGTGTCAATAGAGATGCCTGTAAAGAAAAGGCGGAAGATAGGAGCTGTAAGAAAGAACAGGACTCAGTTCATTTTATTTGATAGACATTCGCATGACCTTGCGAAGATGAATGTTTCGTGATAAACTAAAATTAATATGAGTAAAGGTGCAAAAGGAGGCAATTATGGCAGTTTCATACAATCGTTTGTGGAAATTATTGGTAGATAAAAAGATGAGTAAGGCTGATTTAAGAAAAGCCTCTGGCATTGCACCTAATACTATGACAAAAATGCGTAGAGATGAAGAAGTAACACTATCTGTTCTTGGAAAAATATGCAAGACGCTTGATGTTGATTACGGAGACATTATGGAGTTTGTAGACAAGGGGGAAGATTGATATGGCACCAGAAGAAAAAGCACGTCGTATAATTGATGAAAAGTTATGTCAGGCAGGATGGGTTATACAAGATATGAATCGCCTGAACCTTGCTGTGTCTTTAGGTGTTGCTGTGAGAGAATTCCCTACGAGTACTGGAGAGGTAGATTATGCATTGTTTATTGATGGTGAGCCAGCAGGTGTAGTAGAGGCTAAGAGAGAAGAAGCTGGTCAATCAATCACAGATGTAGAGATTCAGTCTGGAAGATACGCCCATAGTACCTTTAAATGGGTTAGGAAAGATTATTTTATCCGCTTTGCATATGAAGCGACAGATAAATTGATTAGATTTACAGATTATAAGGACATAAAATATAGGTCAAGAACAGTTTTCTCATTTCATCGTCCGGAGACACTTCGTGAGTTACTGAGACAACCAGATACGATTCGTAATAATATGAAGCATTTTCCGGTTTTGGATGAAACAGGTTTCCGTAAATGTCAGGTAAATGCTATAAAAAAACTGGAAGAGTCGTTTGCTGATAACAGACCGAAGGCATTGGTACAGATGGCTACTGGTGCAGGAAAGACGTTTACGGCCATTACTGCATCATATAGATTGCTGAAATATGGAAAAATCAATAGGATTTTATTTCTGGTTGATACCAAGGGATTGGGCGAACAGGCAGAGAGGGAATTCCTTGCCTATACTCCAACGGATGATCCAAGATCCTTTTCACAGATTTATGGTGTTAGAAGATTGACAAGCTCCTATATTCCAGGCGATGTGCAAGTATGCATCAGTACAATACAGAGAATGTATTCTATTTTAAAAGGTGAAGAACTTGATGAATCTGCTGAAGAGACTTCATTTGCAGAGTTTACGACAGCTGAAAGTAAAGCACCAAAAGAAGTGGTTTATAATGAGAAATATCCTCCGGAATTCTTTGATGTCATCATCGTAGATGAATGCCACAGATCTATTTACAATGTATGGAGTCAGGTTTTGTCTTATTTTGATGCATTTGTCGTGGGCTTGACTGCGACACCGGACAATAGGACATTTGCATTTTTTAATGAAAATATTGTCAGTGAATATCCGAGAGAACAGGCCATTGTGGATGGTGTAAATGTCGGAGAGGATATTTTCCTGATTGAAACAAATGTTGGAAAAAATGGCGGTCATTTGATGAAACAGTTGATTGAATACAGAGATCGTTTGTCCAGAGCAAAGAGATGGAAACAGCTGGATGAGGATGTACACTATCAGCCGACACAGCTGGATCGAGACATTGTAAATCCAAGCCAGATTCGAGCTGTCATTAGGACATACAAAGAAAATCTTTATACGAACTTGTTCCCAAGAAGAAAAGAGGTTCCTAAGACATTGATTTTTGCAAAGTCGGATAGTCACGCAGATGATATTGTTCAGATTGTGAGAGAAGAGTTTGGGGAAGGAAATGATTTTTGCAGAAAGATTACCTATTCTGTAGACAATTCGGAATCTGTACTTAGCTCTTTTAGAAATGATTATAATCCTAGAATCGCAGTTACCGTTGATATGATAGCAACCGGTACAGATGTTAAGCCGATTGAATGTTTGATTTTTATGCGTGATGTGCGCAGCAAGAATTATTTTGAGCAGATGAAAGGTCGGGGAACCAGAACACTAAGTAAAGACGAACTTCAGAAGGTAACTCCATCTGCTACAGAAAATAAGGATCACTTTGTTATTGTGGATGCAGTTGGTGTTACAAAATCAAAAAAATCAGATACCAGACCATTAGAGAGTAAGCCATCCGTCAGCATGAAAGAATTGATGATGAATGTGGCTTTAGGTGCTAAGGATGAAAAAACATTGACTTCTCTTGCAAACCGTGTGATTCGGTTAAATAGTCAGATGACACCAGCAGAGAGAAAGCAATTTGAAGAGAAAGTGGGTACTCCGGCAGGAACTGTCGCGGAAAGACTTTTGAACGCCTTTGATGAAGATGTGATAGAAAAAAGGGCACAGTTCAAAACCAGTGTTGAAGAGCCTGACGAAGAGGAGAGAAAAGAAGCCCAAAAGGAACTAATAAAGCAAGCAGTAGCACCGTTCCATAATCCAGATGTACGTGAATACATAGAGAATGTAAGGCGTAATCATGATCAGATTATTGACAATGTAAACATTGATTCTGTAATCTTTGCTGGCTTTGATACTCAGCAGGAAGAAACAGCAGAGCGTGTGATTAAGACATTCCATGAGTTCATTGAAGAAAACAAGGATGAGATTGTGGCATTGCGAATTATCTATGATGAAACTTATAAAAACAGACCTATGGCAATAGAACAGCTGAAAGCCTTATATGAGAAACTTAAATCAAAGGGAATTACTGTGGAACGACTGTGGGATTGTTATGCTATTAAGAAGTCTGACAAAGTGAAGAGAGGAACAATAGCACAGCTGACAGATTTGATTTCCATCATTCGCTTTGAAATGGGATATACAGATAATCTGACGCCATTCGCAGACAAGGTGAATTATAACTTCATGCAATGGACATTGCGGAGAAATGCTGGTGCTATACATTTCACGGAAGAACAGATGGAGTGGCTACGCTTGATCAAAGATCATATTGCAACTTCGCTCAGTATCTTGCCGGAAGATCTGGATCTGACACCGTTTGATCGGAAAGGTGGACGGTTGGGATTTTATGATGCCTTCGGGGATAATTATGAAGAAATATTACAAGAAATGAATGAGGAATTGGTGGCGTAATGCGTTACAAAGAAGTGGTGAAAAAAATATCTGTTCCTGCAGAGAATAAAATAAAGCAAAAGCAATACATTGAGAATGGCAGATTACCAGTAATTGATCAGGGAAGCAAGTTGATTGGCGGTTATTCTGATGATGAAGAAAAAATAGTTAAGTGCAATCTGCCCGTTATAGTATTTGGAGATCACACCAAATGCGTTAAATATGTAAATTTCCCTTTTTGCGCAGGAGCAGATGGAATAAAAGTTCTTAAGCCTAAGGAGGATTGTTCTGAAAAGTATTTATACTATTTGACAAAATATGTTGTTTTGAAAATAAAGGATCATGGGTATGCTAGACATTACCAATATGTCGAAAAGGAAGAAGTATATATTCCTTCATTGAATGAGCAAGCCCGTATTGTTTCACGCATCGAGGAAGTGTTTTCTGAGTTGGATAAAGGTGTGGAGACACTGCAAATTATTAAAGAACAGCTGGCTGTATATCGGCAGGCGGTACTGAAAATGGTTTTTGCATCAATGAATGAAAGAAAACCAATACAAGAAGTATCTTCTTTAGTAACAAGCGGTTCGCGTGGATGGGCAAAATATTACAGCGAAGAGGGGGTTCGATTTATTCGAATTACAGACTTGAATAGAGATAAAATTAAATTAAAAAATAATGCAATTCAACATGTACTTTTACCTGAAGAAGCGGAGGGGAAAAGAAGCCGGTTGCAAGGGAACGATGTTTTAATATCCATTACGGCTGATTTGGGCAGTATTGCATTGGTGCCCGAAGATATCGAAGAAGCCTATATTAATCAACATATAGCATTAGTGCGCTTTTTAAACTGTCATCAAGGAGAATTTATGGCGTGGTATCTAAAAAGTGATTATGGACAAAAAGAATTACTATGTAATAAAAGAGGTGGTGGAAAGTTAGGATTAGGATTGGACGATATTAGAAATACGTCAGTTCCAATTGTATCAGATGAGGTAGCGGATAAAGTTGTTTCTGAAATTGAATCACGCATGTCTGTTTGTGATAGTATCGAACAAACCGTAAACGTAGCACTTTCACAAGCTGAAGCCATGCGTCAAAGCATACTAAAAAAAGCCTTTGAAGGAGGATTAAATTAAATGAGTGAACTGACATCAACAATAGTCTCAAAGGTATGGGGAATGTGTGGTCCATTGAGGGATGATGGCGTATCCTACGGTGACTATCTGGAACAGATTACATATTTAATATTTTTGAAGATGGCAGAAGAGTATTCTAAGCCACCTTACAAGAGAGATACTGGTATTCCGGTAGACTGTACATGGTCTGATATGAGTTCGTTGAAGGGGGCAGAACTGGAAGAAAAATATAAATCCATACTTGAAAAACTTGGAGAGCAGGGAGGAATTCTTGGAAAAATCTTCAAAGGAGCAACAAATAAAATTAGTAATGCAGCGATTCTTTATAGAGTTGTGCAGATGATTGATAAAGAAAAATGGGTTGCCATGTCTTCAGATGTAAAAGGCGAAATTTATGAGGGCTTATTACAGAAAAATGCAGAAGATATTAAGAGCGGAGCAGGCCAGTATTTTACTCCACGTCCACTGATCAGAGCAATGGTAAAATGTGTTCGCCCTGAGCCAATGAAAACCATCGCAGATCCATGTTGTGGATCAGGAGGATTTTTCTTAGCGGCACAGGCATTTTTGGCAGATCCGGAGAACTATTCGTTGGACAGAGAACAAAAGGAATTCTTGAAGAATGAAACCTTCTATGGTAATGAAATTGTGCCTGCAACATATAAAACTGCATTAATGAACTTATATCTTCATAACATTGGAGATATTTACGGAAAAGTGCCGATTGTTCAAGGAGATGCACTCCTAACTGATCCAAGTTATCGTGTGGATTATGTACTAACCAATCCTCCGTTTGGAAAGAAATCTTCCATTACTTTTACCAATGAAGAAGGGAAGCAGGAAGAGGAGGAGCTGGTTTATAACCGTCAGGATTTCTGGACAACGGGATCTAATAAACAGTTGAACTTTGTACAGCATATTAATACAATTTTGAAGGCAACTGGAAAAGCAGCTGTGGTAGTTCCAGATAATGTGCTGTTTGAAGGCGGAGCAGGTGAAATCGTTCGTAAAAAATTACTGGAGACTACGGACTTGCATACAATTTTAAGACTGCCAACCGGAATCTTCTACAAGCAGGGTGTAAAAGCAAATGTAATCTTCTTTGATAAACGCCCAGCTAGTGCAGAGATGCAAACAAAAAAAATATGGGTATATGATTTCCGTACTAATGTACACTTTACTTTAAAACAACATCCTATGACTGATGCAGATCTGGATGATTTTGTTAAATGTTATAATCCTGAAAATCGCTATGAGCGTACGGAAACATGGTCTGAAGAAAATCCAGATGGTCGTTTCCGGTGCTATGATGTTCAGGAGATACTTGAAAGAGATAAAACGAGCTTAGATATTTTCTGGATTAAAGATAAGTCTCTTGCAGATCTTGACAATCTGCCGGAGCCAGATGTGCTGGCATCAGATATTATCGAGAACTTGCAGAGTGCCTTAGAGAGTTTTCAAGAATTGAAATCGCAGATAGGAAAATAATAAATGGAAACAATTTTTGAGAAGAGGTATTGTAAAGAATTAAAATATATAGGTCGATACGAAACAGATTGGTTGCTTTCATATAACATTCAGCGAGAGTGGGCATTACAGCGTGAAAAAATAAAATATAATGTGGAGATTATGACTGTAATGAATCGAAAAAGTATAATTATAACAATGTCCGCTCCTGTACTTTTGAGTAAAGTGCATGAATTGCTTTGCAAAATTTTAAGATATGAATGTCTTTTTGATGGGCGTTTTTTTAAAATGCAAAAATATGAAATTGACAACTTAGATATTACTGCCGAGATGAGAAAAAGCATGCTGTCGTATTATGAGGGAGAAAAAGCTTATACAAAATTTAGTCAACCTATGAATGATACAATATATAAAAGAGGATTTTGTGCATGGGAGCGTTTTAATAAAAAACTACTCAGTATGAATCAAATGTTTTATTATATTGGCTTTGGCAATGGAATGACAGCTGATTTAAGATTGGCGTTGTTTGCAGAGATATTTGAACCATTATCAGAACACCTTGAATATTTTCAAAAAGTTCAAATTAATTGTTCACAGCAGTCTAGGCAGAGAAACGCTAGGTGTCCTAAATGTGATTTTGAATTCAAAATCCCAACGCAAAATAGACCAAGTTTGAGAGATAAGATAGAATCGGTTATTCGTGCATATGGACTACGAATTTTTGATGGAGATGATGTTCTGAAAATCTTAAAGAAAACTGTTAATACCAGAAATAAAATGCTTCATGTAAAAATAAAAAAGGACATATTAACTGGTGGACAGTGTGGATTTTATATTAGAAAGTATGTGGAATTGTACCGAACAGCTATACTTTCAGAACTGAAATTATGGAATTCAGATATGGAAAATGAACTTATGATTGCAATAGAAAGATATAATTCTGAATTTCCTCAATTGAGAATTAAACAAAAAGCATAGATAGGAATGCATGGAAATGTTATAGGACTTTTAACCGAATAGAATGGCAAGGCAAAGCAGATGAAGAGATTATGAAGAAAATGGCGAGAATGAAGCAATATCTAGAGCAGTCGCGAAGGAGAATGTATGGATGATATAGAAGACACAAATTATAAGTTTAATTCCCAAGATATTGAAAAAATATGGTATATATTCTTCTGTTTAGCAGATTCAACATTTTCGTCTGTAGATGTATCTTATGGAAAAAAAGGACCATATATGTTATCAGGAGAGACAATGATGTCAATCTGTAAAACACTAGAGACTATCGATTTTTGTTGCCATAGAGATGCTTATTCGGATGCGTATACTTTACTACGGAAGTATAGAGATGATTTAATGCAGTATTTATTTGTATTGAATGTTATACAGAATAAACATGGCTTAACGGATGAAGAAGCAGAAGAATTCACCATAAACTCGGAATCTATGATGAAAATGATAGAGTTAGATGTGTCTATATTGGTTTCAGGTGAAAGAAAAACAGATGCAGAACTAGCTATGGAAAAATGGATTTATAATGTATTGGAAAGTTCTGAAAATAATAAGGATAGAAAACAATTTTTTGATGCATCAAAATACAAATCATATTTGGTAAGTAATAATGAAAAGGTCAAATATATTTTTGATAATTTTCTTGTAGATAAGTGGTTGAGAGAGGACAGAAAGTTAAATAATTATGTCCATGCAAATGGCATTAGATTTGTAATGGATAATTATATATATCAGAACAAAAAGGAAGATAAAGATAAAGAGCTTATAGAGACACTTCAAAATTTTACAGATATATTTTTGAGTTTGTTGTCAGTTATAGATAGTATAAAATTTCATTCTTCGGATTATCTTGATGCTTTAGAAATGGATATGGAACCTCAGGAGGGAAGTCAATATTGGGTATGTCCAATAATTGTTGAATATATGAATGATAGGTTTGATAAGAAACTATTACAGTATATTCAGAATAATGAAGGAAATGGAATGCAATTTATGGCAGAATATTATAATTAAAATAAAGGATAGGAGGATGAAATATGGATTGGACAAAATTTAATAATCATGGAGAATCCTCTAATCATGCATTTGAAGTAATGTGCAATATTCTGTTTAAATATTGGTTTAAGAAAGAATATAAAGATAATATTTCGCACTTTGCCTTTATAAATGGAACAGGCATTGGAGCCGGGGTATAAACCACCATATTATAGAAATGCATTCTTATGTAATGCTATGGTAAATATGTATATGATAGACACTAATTCAATGGGAATCCCAATGATATATGAGATGTCTTGTTTATTGTGAATGCCAGTAATCGTTATACAATAGCAATGACAGATATTGAACCAAGAAACTGGAATTACTATACAATGTATATCCACAGTGTGATTCATGGCGTGATGCAGGAAATGGGATATTCCGAGGAACAGATAGGGCAGTATTTTAAAATGTCAGGCGATACAACTATAACCAAAACTCATGGTAGGAAATCGGTTGGTGGCATTAACAGAATGGTAATGGATGCACAGTATTTTGGTAAGAAGCTGGAGAAAGAAGCAAAATATCAATGGGAACTTAGTGAGTATCTGAACAGAGATATCTGCCAGCCAGAGGGATTTGATGCGTATGGATATCCGAGTGAACTTTTAAATTAGACATGGAACGACTAGGGATTGCTACTAAGAGAAAGCCTGCAAAGGTAATTGATATTGCTCAGTACATAGAAAACAATCGTGGTACTAACGATTAGTACCACAAAACTTTTTCTTGCAGAAATATTGGATGTAGATTATAATTTCCATAGGTGGACAAGCAAACCGACAGAAAATTATTCTGTGAGTAGTAAAAGAAACCTGCAAGCCACCTGAACTACACACAATAATGAAAAAATGCAATGGTACTGGATTGGTACTAAAAATATGTGAAACGAAAAATAACGTGTGGAAAAAGTATAGATTATCAATACAAAACAGTATAGATAACCACATTAAAATAACCTACATCAAACCAATCTTTGCGAGTTTGAATAACGGATTAAAATGCCGAAAGCCTGTATTTATGCGGGTTTCCGGCATTTGTTTTATCAAATGGCTCTGGTTTGGCTTTATTTGTGGGCGGAAAAGGATTTTTTATAAGTTTTTAATGAAAAAATTATTACATCTGACGTTGATGCAGACAGTATTGTTGAAATGATATATAGATATTCAGCAAATGAAGGATAAGGGTATTACGAATGGCAAGAACAGAAATATTGTTGCTGAAGAATTGAATGTGGATATGGGCAATATGTTGAATGCAATAGGAGAAGTGTCAGGAGAAGAACGGCGAGAAAAAGTATATAAGGCAAAAATTAAGGATAAACTCCATATATTATTGACCGGATCATGAGTACGAGTAGGAGGAATTAAGAATTTTATGAAAGAATTAATTATCAAGGATACAATAGGAGAATACCTATCAGCATCAAAATATATAAACTGGAAGGATAACAGCATCTTATCAAAAGCGGATGAATTTAAGCTAAGCGCTGCAGATGAAATTTCTTTGATTAAGACTGTTTATGAGTTCGTGCGTGATGAAATTAAGCATTCATGGGATGTTCAGGACAAGTGTGTGACCAAATCTGCAACAGAAGTGTTGGAACAGGAAGTTGGTATCTGCTGGGCAAAGGCAAATCTTCTTGCAGCGTTGCTTCGTGCATGTGGGATACCGACTGGAATTTGTTATCAACGTCTCACATTAGGAGATGTGCCGGAAACTGGATTTTGTATCCATGCACTAAATGCAGTTTATATCAAATCATTGGATAGATGGATTCGTTTAGATGCAAGAGGAAATAAAACTGGTGTAGATGCACAATTTAATTTGGAGAAGGAAATGTTGGCTTTTCCGATACGTAAGAATCTTGGAGAGGTGGATTATGGGATTGTTTATGCAAATCCATCTGATAAATTGATGCAGGTGTTGGAAGAAAATACGGATGCACTTTATATGTATCTGAATTGTTTACCGGATAACATTTTCGAATAAAAAAAACGTCTATAGAAGACACAAGAAGTGGTGAGGAATAGATGAATACACGATATTATATGGTCATTATCAAGGGTGAAATAAAGACATCCGAAATAATGTCATGTGGTTACAATAGAAATACCCCAAAATGGGATGTAAAATTCAATACTGAATAAATTAGATATGTTTATATTATAATGTGCATCTTGTTAATGGTGATATCAATAATAGCTATTAGCATATTAGTGTATTCAGGTTGTAATTTTCTTATGTTTTCTCAAGAAGGAAGGATATTGGAATTAGTTGCCGATTATGGTAAATACTTTCTTCATTTCAAGTAATGAAGATACAAAGCATTGACAGTTTGCACAAGTGGATAGATTATTTTAAATAAGGAGAAATATGCTAATTAACATTTTAGTTAGCATAAAATGCGGAATGGTTTTTATAAATGAAATAAAAATATCGGATATTATATCTATTATTTCCCTTATACTGGTGATGGTAGGAGGTATATTTGGATATTATCAATGGAGAAAAAATATTTTGCTAAGAAGGGCAGAATATATCAATGAATTAACAGAAAAAATTAGGACAGATAAATATATAAAAGATGTGATATATATGTTTGATTATAATTATAAATGGTATACAGAGCAGTTTCATGGAAGTGGTAAGCTTGAGTTAAAAGTGGACAAGACGTTATCGTATTTTTCTTATATATGCTATTTGAGAGAACAAAAAATTATATCAGACAAAGAATTCAATTTCTTTAAATATGAAATTAATCGTATTTTAAGGAATAGTCAAGTGCAAGATTATTTTTATAATTTATATCATTTTAGTAATAAAAACAATACACCTATAACTTTTTTATATTTGTTTAAGTATGGGGAAAAAATAAAAATATTTGATGAAATATTTTATGATAAAAATTCATATTTATATTTGTCCCAATATCATCGCTACATAAATTTCTAATGAAATGATTTGTCTATATTTTAATGGGTTTAACATTTGAATATATGGATTGGAGGCGGTTAAGTGGATATTTTATTTAAGAATGATGATTTTGTATTTTCATACAGAGTTGGTGGAATATTGATACGCAATGGAAAAATTCTATTACAGCGTCCTAAGAATGATGATTATTCCATTATAGGTGGACATGTAGCAGCAATGGAAACAAGTATAGAAACTTTGAAGCGGGAATTTGAAGAAGAACTTCACACTAAAATAGAGGTAGATAATCTGCTGGCGATTGGTGAAATATATTTTCCATGGGGTAAAAGACCATGTCATCAGATATGTTTATATTATAATGTACATCTCGTTAATTATGATATTCCTTTAGATGGAGTATTTCATGGTTATGATGGTCTGGATGACAAAAGGATTGATTTAGATTTTTGCTGGGTTCCACTTGAGGATTTAAAGAATGATGTAAAGGTATATCCGCAGGAGTTGGTACCTTATATTCTTGAACCAAAGAAGGAAATTGTACATTTTGTTTCAAAACAAATTTAGAAGATGAGATTATAGGTGTCGATGGAGAGGAAATATGTTAGAAGTTAAATTTTATGATACAGTAGATGATTCATTACTGAAGTTTGCAGTAATAATTTCACAGAGCAACGGCAAGTGGGTGTTTTGCAAGCACAAAGAAAGAGATACCTATGAAGTGCCGGGAGGGCATAGAGAAGCTGGGGAAAATATTCTTGAAACTGCTAAAAGAGAGTTGCAGGAAGAAACAGGAGCTATCAAATTTGAGATAAAACCAATATGCGTATATTCGGTGACAGGTAAGACTAGAGTAAATGATAATGGTGAAGAAACATTTGGACTGCTTTGTTTTGCAGAGATAACAGAGTTTGCGAAAGAATTACATAGCGAGATGGAGAAAGTTGTGCTTATGGATGAGTTGCCTGAGAACTGGACATATCCGTTGATACAGCCGAAATTGATAGAGAAGTATTTACAGGTAAAAATAATTCTATAATTGGAGCAACAGTAACTGTCACAGTCGATAGGCCATTAGGAAGTTATCATCCTGAATATAAGGATATGTATTATCCAATAAATTATGGTTACATTGAAGGAGTTATGGCACCAGATGGAGAAGAGCAGGACGCTTATATATTAGGTGTAAATGAACCAGTAAAGAAGTTTACAGGTAAAATTATTGCCATTGTTCGGAGAAAAGATGATATAGAAGAAAAGTGGGTAGTTGTGCCAGACGGGGTAACTTTTTCAAAGGAAGAAATCAGAAGACAGATTCATTTTCAGGAACAATATTTCGACAGTGAAATTGTGATGTAATATTAAGGAGATTGCTATGTCATTAGGATTAAAAAGAGGAATAGTGCAGCTTGAATCACATGATAAACAGTGGGATGAGGCTGCCATTCAGACAATCAAAATACTTAAATCTATATTAGGAGATGATGCTATTGATATACAGCATATTGGAAGTACAGCAATACCAGCAATTAAAGCAAAACCGATTATTGATATTGCTGTTGGGGTAACTGATTTTGAGAAAATAATGTCATATAATGAGCAGTTACAGAAGAAAGGAATCTTTTATCGTGGTTCGGATGTGGAAGATCAGATTCTTTATGTAATGGGTGATATGGAAAAGGATATTAGGACACACCATATTCATGTTGTGAAGTGGAATGGAACTGAGTGGAAGAATTATATTCATTTCAGAGATTATCTAAATGATAATGAGAATATGGCTTTGCAGTATCAGAAGGTAAAGGAAGAACTGGAAAGTAAGTATGCAGATGATAGAGTAGCATACACTAATGGAAAGCAAGATATGATAGACCTTATTCTTGATAACCAATAATCTGTCAATAGCTTGAGCATTTATTTAAAGAATATGTTATGATAACAATATAATGTTTGACTTTACTTATAATATCATTAAAATTTTATATAGTTATTATGGCATAAAGTCATAGTGTTCGATGTAGTATGAAAGGAAATGTATATGATTTATAAAAGTGTTATATTTAAAGCAGAACCATTTTCATACAATCTGGAATTTGATGATAGAATTACTCTTGTTGGTGGAGATAGTGGTACAGGTAAGACATTTCTTTATGGAATGTTGGAAGATATAAGACTTACAGAGGAATACAATGCTATCAAATTATTTAATTATAAATCAGATGACTTTTTAGAAGCAATAAAACAGTGCCGCAATAATTTTGTTGTGATAGATAATGCAGATTGTTTGATTAATGATGATGTCAGGAGATTCATTAATTTTGAGTTATCAAATCAGTATATGCTTTTCTTACAAAATTGTGATGGACTTAATGTATCTGATAAGAGTTTTAAAGTGCTTAAGTTTGATAACTACAAAATAACACTGGCAGGGGAGTTGTGATTTTATGTATTGCAATGGAGATCATGGAATATGAACAGATTTTCAGAAAAAGATTGTGGTGTACAATGTGAAATGAGCAGATCCAATCAGTTTTATATTATGCTGGAACTACTGAATGAGGGAGTAATAACTATAGATGACTTGGAAGATTTTAGCGATGATTTGAAAGAAACAATGAAGCATTTTTTCAATAGATAAAGTCGGGAGTGTAAAACCGGGAGGTATGCCAATATGCGTGATTCAATAGAAAACATATCACAACTTCAGAAAAAGTTGAATGACCTGCAACTGGAAAACCAGATATTAAAAAATATATTGGACAAAGCAGGATTGTCATACCATAAAGAATTATCGATGTTTAGGCAAAGTGATAGTAAAGAAGCTTTTGATCCGGAACAATGCAAAAGAATCCTTCATCCACAGGCAATAACAGAAAATATGGCAAACCAGTTTTTTGGAATGTTTTGGGGCAGACAGGACGTTTATGCTAAACGTAGTGTTAACAAAGAAACTGGCAAGGCAGCATACTATTTTCAGTGTAATAATTTCTGGACAAATGTATGTCATAAGAAGATAAAAGATGGCATTAACATTAATTGTAAGGATTGTAAGAGTCGTTCTTATAAGCCAATAACAAAATACGATATATTAAATCATTTGCAGGGGAATTCTTATAATGCATCTGATGTAATAGGAGTATATCCACTTTTAAGTAATGGAACATGCAGATTTATGGTATTTGATTTTGATAATCATGATAAAGGAGCAGAAGAAAAGGATTTTGCAAATGTTGATGATACATGGATTGTAGAAGTTGAGGCAATTAGAGAAATCTGTGTATTAAATGGAATAGATCCATTAGTAGAACGTTCGAGGTCCGGCAAAGGAGCACACGTATGGATATTCTTTGATAAACCGATAGCTGCTTCATTGGTAAGAAAGTTTGGATATTCTTTGCTTGATAAAGGTGCGGAACAGGTTAATTTAAAATCTTTTAAATATTATGACAGAATGTTACCAGCGCAAGATTCATTACGGGATAATAGTGCACTTGGCAATCTGATTGCATTGCCATTGCAGGGGAAGGCTTTGCAGGATGGAAATAGTGCATTCGTTGATTTCAACTGGAATGCATATCCTGACCAATGGAGAATATTATTTAGCAAGCCAAGATTATCACAGGAATTTCTAGAAGAAAAAATAAAAGAATGGACAAATCCTATTGAGGATATTGTTGCAAATGCTGATGAAAGTGATAGGGAAAAACCATGGAACAGAATGCAGAATTTTAATAAAAATGATGTAGATGGGAAGATACATATTACATTATCAAATGGAATATATGTGGACAATACGAATTTGAAAGCATCTATGCAGAACAGAATCCGCAGAATGTCAGCAATCAGCAATCCGATTTTCTATAAAAATCAGGCAATAGGAACATCAAATTATGATACTCCAAGATGGATTTATCTTGGAAAAGACCATCTTAGTGGATATATACAGATACCAAGGGGACTGAAGGATGAACTTTTGGAAAAGGCAAAACAGGCAGATATTGATTATGAAATTGAAGATGAGCGTCAGCAGGGAAGAAATATTAATGTGGATTTTGTAGGTGAACTGCGTTCTGAACAGGATCGGGCATTAAAAGAGCTGACTAAGTACGATAATGGAATACTTCATGCTGCAACTGCATTTGGTAAAACTGTGGTTAGCAGTGCGATAATTGCACAAAAGAAAGTGAATACATTGATTATATTGGAATCATCAGCATTGATAGAGCAGTGGAAAGAGGCATTGGGAAGATTCTTAAATATTGATGAGGAACTTCCGACCTATGAAACTAAGACAGGGAGAGTACGGAAAAGAAAAAGTCTGATTGGAACTCTGCAGGGAGCACATGATTCAATGACTGGAATCATAGATATTGCAATGGCAGGTTCACTGTGCAAAAAGGGAGAGTATCATAATCTGTTGAATGAATACGGACTCGTGCTGGTTGATGAGTGCCATCATTCTGCTTCTGAAACAATAGCCAATGTTTTAAAAGAAGTGAAAGCAAAGTATGTATATGGTGTGACAGCAACTCCCAAAAGAGGAGATGGACTGGAAAAAATTAATTATATGCTAATCGGACCTATAAGATATAGTTATACTGCAAAGGAAAAGGCAAAAGATCAGGGGATACAGCATCTTGTCTATCCACGATTTACCAGGACTGTATCGCCAAGAGGTGTGATTACCGGAAAGATGCATCCTAATGAAGCATATGAGATTATTCACAATAATGATATGAGGGATGAGCAGATTATTGAGGATGTAAAGAATTGTGTATCAATAGGTCGTACTCCAGTTGTTTTGTCACGTTACAAGGATCACGCTGAAAAATTGTTCGAGCGTTTAAAAAGCTATGCGGATTACGTATTTATTATGACAGGAAACAATTCTAAGAAAGAACATAGGAAAATTCTTGACCAGATGTGTCAGATTAATAACGATGAATCTATGATATTAGTAGCAACAGGTTCTCTGGTAGGAGAAGGGTTCGATTTTCCAAGGCTGGATACACTTTTTATGGCAACACCTATATCATTCCGTGGTGTAGTTGAGCAGTATGCCGGACGACTGAATCGTGATTATGCAGGTAAAGAAAATGTGATAATATATGATTATGTGGATAATCATATCCCAATGTTTGATAATATGTATATAAAGCGGCTGAAGGCATATAAACAGATTGGCTACATGATTTCTGATGGCTTTCAGACTGATAAACAGATGGTTAATGCAATATATGAGGGAGATAATTATAGAGAAACTTTCCATAAGGATCTACTTGATGCCGATAAAAATATAATCATTTCCAGCCCGGTCATCAGTGGACAAAAAGTTTATGAATTAATCAGCATGCTAAAGGAAAAACAGGAAACAGGAGTTCAGATTACAATAGTTACATGGACTTACGATTCATATGGATTTGGTGATGCTGCATACTGGATGCAGCTACATGAAGATATGCGTAAAGCTGGCTTTTATATAAAAACAGTAGAAGAATATTGCGACCGTTTTGCAGTTATTGACCAGGAAGTAGTATGGTATGGAAATATTAATTTGCTGGCGAAGGATAAGATAGATGATAGTATTATGAGAGTCATGAGTAAAGAGATAGCAGGTGAATTGATGGAGATTACATTTAGGGATAATGGCGGCGAGGATGTATAATATTTATAAAAAAAGTGAATTTATTGAAATAAAGCAGCTAATCAGCAACACCTTCACAGTTGCGAGAGTTGGTACTTCGTGGAAGTGGTGAAAGCTATGATAGTCTGAAGTCAAGATATGATTTTGGCAATATGTCTTTCACAAAATTAAAATAGGTGTAGAAGCAAAGAACAGGGAATTGGCATTGCAACAGTAAAACGTAAAATAAAAAAATGTCAAATGTATCATATATAGGAAACGGATATAGCGGACATTGAGTGATTAAATAATTTTTGAGACAGCAATATGATTTTGGACTAACAGTCCAATGAAATTATAGTTTTCATAAGGTATTATAAAATAAAAAGCTTGGAGGATATCTTATGGGAACTAATTTTTATCTTATGAGTAGAAATAAAAAGCTGATAAGGGAGCATTTTGCTGTTGAAACAGAATATGACATAAAGGATATTGAATATGCAATAGTTGATGAACCCTATCTTGGATATGAGATTCATCTGAATAAGTTAAGTTGTGGATGGCATCCGCTATTCCAAAGACATAAGACAATCAAGACATTTAAGGAGCTGGAAGAATTTTGCCTAAAAAATAAAAGCGTTATAAGCATTTATGATGAATATGGAAGAAGATATACATGGAAACAATATTTTGAAAGAGTATATGAGCATAGTCAGCAAAAGAAACAGCCACATAAATGGATATATGATATCGATTCAACTTTCCCCAATTGTGGACCACGTTTACAAAATGTATCATGTACTGAACAGGAGGCAGAAATATATATTCCATTCTGTCATAGAGAATATAACGAAAAGGAAAAGCTGGCGAAGGAACGCTTTCATGTGAATGAAAGATTATGGTGTAAGGAAAAGTATTGGGAAGATCCGGATTATCCATTTGATTGGACAGAAGGTGAGTTTTGCTAGAAGGAGCATATGCTTATGTATGAGAATATTGATATGGAAAAAACTGGAATATTACTGAAAGAGTTATTTGATAGATATGGTTATACAGTCAAAGATATTCAGAAAATATTGCATTTATCATGCCCACAGCCTATATATCGATGGTTTAAGGGCAGCATTTTACCATCAGTAGATCATTTGTATGTATTGAGCAGGTTGCTTAAGGTTCATATGGAAGATTTGCTTGTGCCTAAATGTGAATATAGTATCGTTACGGAAAAGTATGTAGAAAAGCCATTAGGTGACAAAAGACTATATGAATATTGGAAACGCTTATGCATAAAGAAATGTGCATAGATTTTGATGGGGGAGATAACATGGCGCAATCTATGGATGAAGATATTAAGAAAATTGCATGTATGATAACAGAACTTGATGGATTAGCATATAGTACATATAAACCAATAGTTGAAGATATATGTACCAGAAAGGCATCCGAATCAGAGGTTGAACACATTTTAGATTATATGGTCGGAATGTGTAATAACGATAGAATGCTTGAACTATTTAAGCGGGTATGCAGGAAGTATATATATTTGTATCCTGAAATGATTACATCAGAAATATATACATATAAAGATATGTATGAAGGAACAGAAAAGGATTGATCTTGTGTATATATTGCACAGATTGGTGATAGTAAATGAGTAGAAGATTATCGTTACATAGGTATGTTTTATATTATTATCTGTAGTCAAATGAAATATTTTGGAATAGACGATGAATATTGACACCATATATGACACCATATATAATATAAATAGGAGGTATAACAGATGTCAAAATGGGATAAACTGATAACACGTATATGCAATTTATCGAAAGACATCCGGTTTGATGAGCTGAGGAAGGTATTGGAAAGCTACGGATACGAAATGAATGCACCAAGAAGTGGAAGCAGTCATTACACTTTCAGAAAACAAGGGTGTTTGCCAATTACCATACCAAAGCACGAACCAATCAAGAAAGTATATGTAGAAATGGTAAGGCAGATAGTAGAAAGCGAGGCGAAGAATGATGAAGACGCTGAATGATTATATGGCAATGTCCTATCGTATGGAAATTGTGGAAGACAAAGATGAAGGCGGATTTGTGGTTTCTTATCCAGATTTGCCAGGTTGCATTACTTGTGGTGAGACAGTGGAGAGTGCGGTAGCAAATGCACTTGATGCAAAAAAAGCATGGATTGAAGCTGCATTAGAAGATGGTGTAGAGATTCATGAACCGGACAGTCTGGAAGGCTATTCTGGACAGTTTAAATTAAGAATTCCACGAAGCCTGCACAGATCATTGGTAGAACATTCTCAGAGAGAAGGAATCAGTATGAATCAGTATTGCGTATACCTTCTTTCCAGAAATGATGCAGTGCTCTCAAAATAAATGTTGTCAAACTTATTTACACCATTTACAATAAGCTGGCAACAAATTGGAAACATAAAATCAGTGAGTTCCAATAATATATGCAACAGAAATAAAATAACGGCAAAAATATATAAAACTTAAACAAATATATTTAAGAATATCTTTGGACTTGTCAAGTTTGAATAGTAAACAGAGCTTCATAAATGGCGTAAACAAGCCATTTATGGGGCTTTTTCTTTTGTCGTGATACCTATATGATACCCATTGAAGGTCATGTGGGAAGAGTTGATGTAGATATTATGATTAATTATCTGGCTTTGCAGGATGAAAGTTATCAGAACATGTTGAGAATACTTAAAAAAACGGATACTTTCATTGCAATATATTACAATAAATAATATAATATATACAATAAATATTAATTGAATGGATGTCATCAATATGGATAAAATAAATGAATTACGATTACGATTAGGATTAGAAACTGCATACATAGATGGTTCTGTTGCTTCTGACAGTTTTTATTGTCCTCAGTTTGTATCGAATAATTATAAATCTGGTAAGAAAGTTTTATCTTCGATTGAAGATGAGCTGTTCCAGTACGTGAAGATATATATGAGTATATTGTAAATTCATAATATTGCATTAAATCACGATATTAAAAGAAAGAAGGAAAGTGAGATAATTAGTTTTATAATTGTCACACAAGAATTATATGAAAACAGTTAAAGTAGTTGCAGCAGTAATAAAAGAAGTTAATGATAATGGGGAGCCAATTATATTCGCAACGCAGCGCGGGTATGGAGAATTCAAGGATGGCTGGGAATTTCCAGGAGGAAAAATAGAGGCAGGAGAGACACCACAGGAAGCATTAAAACGAGAGATTATGGAAGAATTAGATACAAAAGTTAAAATAGGAAATTTAATAGATACAATTGAATACGATTATCCCAATTTTCACCTTTTAATGGATTGTTTTTGGTGTGAGATAGTAAGCGGAGAATTGAAGTTAAAGGAACATGAAAATGCAAAATGGCTGACTAAGGAGCATCTTGATGAGGTTGAATGGCTGCCGGCAGATGTTATTTTGATTGATAAGATAAGAATGGATATGTAGGATAATTTATACGGAAAAATTGATAAGAATGATATTAAAATAAATTTTGGATTTAATATCAAGTAAAAAGGAGGAGAATATGATACCGGCAATTAATAAAAGAGAAACAGGATGGAATATCCGAATACTTATGGATAAATACAATCTAACAGTAAAGAATGTACAGGAATATCTTGGATTAGGAAGTCAGCAGAGTATATATCATTGGCTTAACGGAATAAGCATGCCGACTATAGATAATCTTTATGCGTTAAGTAGTTTGTTTGGCGTTTCAATGGATGATATTGTGTGTGGAAATAAATCTGATATAAAAGATTACAGTTATAGAAGACTTTTTAGATATTATAATATTTTAAAGAAATGTGTTGCATAATATTTTTATACTACAAGTTCAATGACAAATGTATCAGTATATCTTAATATATTATATATAAATTATATATTTAGGAGGCTGATATTTATGAATGAAGGGATTTTGATAGCATATGATGATACATACTATAGTATAGGAGATACGTTAGTCATACAGAAAAGATTGACTGATATTTTAAAACCGTGTGGTATGAGATACTTTACTGGACGTAGTTTGTATAAGCCTGAGGATCCAGATAGAAGGGATGATATCATGTATGATGCAATGAAACTACTATCTCAATGTGAATGGATTGATAATAAAAATGTAGGTATATTTGTGATTGATGACATAATAAGTATTTCATTTAGCGATATTGACTGTTCTGGAATGGTAGAACCTAAATCCGAAAAATATAAGTATTATGAGGATTATTTCAAGAAAACAGGCAGGATGGCTCATAATATATTAATAGATGAGAACAATCAGATTGTAGATGGATATGTATCATTGCTTATTGCAGATAAACACAAGGATAATATGAAAAAGTGGCAGAATCCAGAGATATATAAAGTAAATGTATTGGTTCCTCATGCAAAGGTTGTTATTGGACGCCATGTTGATATGTCAGGAACTGATATAATAATAAAAGGACCACAGTATTTTGCATGGATATATAATAAAAAAGAACCTGTTGTGCCTGGAGATGTATTGAAAGTTAATACGAGAAAAGGAGAGGCATATATGGTAGTAGAGAAGATTAAGTATATAGCGGGAAAGAAAAAGTGTGCAGAATATAAAAAAGTTATTGAGCATATGGGGATGAGAATAGAGATATAATTATTTTAATAATTCAAAATTCACCAAGATCAACTTGTGTTTTAACAACACCATATATATGTGACAATGATAATTATGAGTCAATTCTTTATGGGGTGTACAGCACGGAACAACTTGCAAGAGAAGCAGCGGAGGAACTTCTTGAACTGGGGAATATATATCATTATGAAATAGAATGTCCTAAGTTAGATGAATTTGGATGGAGATAGGTAAATGTGGACAATAGTTTCATAAATTAGATTAAGGAATTAAACTGCAATGACACAAGAGTAGACTACAAGGATTGTAATGGGAAATTTTTAGGAGAACGGTTACTATTTGAAGAAATCCCCTGTAAATTATGTTTTCAAAAACAATACAAATGATTGACAATGTAAATTAAAACGGTATAATATAATTATAAGAGGTGCATATAATATTAGTATTGTATTTTGAAATGGAGGCGATTTTATGGCTACGGTACCTACACAAGTAAGAATAGATGAAAATTTAAAGAAACAGGCAAGTGAACTTTTCTCACAGTTAGGAATGGATATGTCCGGTGCAATGAATATATTCTTAAAGCAGTGTGTATTAAGAGGAGGCCTTCCTTTTAGTGTTGAATTACCACAGTATAAGCCGGAAGTATTAGAGGCAATGGAAGAAGCAAAGAGAATCAGCAAAGATCCTAATACAAAGAGATACGCTAGCTTTTCAGAGGCTTTGGAGGATATTGATTGATGCAATATGAATTAATACTAACTGGGAAATTTAAGAAAAGTCTCAAGCTGGCAAAAAAACGAGGCTTGGATTTGAAACTTTTAGATAAAGTTATTACGATGCTGCAGAATGATGTTCCTCTCGAAGAGAAATATCGTGACCATGAACTAAAAGGGAAATACCAGGGGTTCAGGGAATGTCACATTCAGCCGGATTGGTTATTGATTTATCTGAAGGAGAATGATGTTCTAACATTGACTTTAGTTGATACCGGAACACACTCGGATTTGTTCAATTTGTAGCGGAATATACAAAGGTATTTCATAGTAACGGACGGAAATGCCGAAAGCCTGTATTTATGTGGGTTTCCGGCATTTGTTTTTTCAAATGGCTCTAGTTTGGCTTTATTTGTGGGTGGAGTAATGATTTTCATAGGTTAATGTTAATTTTCCTATTTTGGTGTATGAAGCAGGAAACCAAACTTTGGTCGGGGAGGTTCCTGCTTTTTGTTTATTAGTGACGAGACTATAATAACAGAAGGTACAGACTAAAACAATCTGACGCATAATGCATCAGAATAATTTAGGCTGTACCTTCTTTTAATTTGCCTGAAAATGAAGAAAAAAGAAGCGTGGAAAGTTACGGTTTACAATTTGGGGCAGTAGAAAGGCTGCCTTTTTGCTATATGATATACTGTAAATTAAATATTTTTTATGAAAAAAAGTTGCATAAAAAATATTTGATGATATAATAATGATAAGTAAATAGAAAAAGTGACTTGGAGGAATGAGCCATGATTATAGAGGTAAGAGCAAAAAACTGTTATGCATTTGAGGATGATATTACATTTTCAATGAAAGCAGATATGCGAAATAAAAAATTTGGAGCAAATGTTCACAAAGAGAATAATTTTAATGTCCTTAAAACGGTAGGAATATATGGACCAAACAATGCCGGTAAAACATGTCTCATCAAGTGTATTAGAGCAATAAGAAATGTACTTTTAAATAAGAAGAATGGACTGATGACAAATATATTTACTGATAGTGATGTATGCGAGTTAGGTGTTACATTTATGGCATCTGGAAGAAAGTTTTCTTATGATTTTAAGTATGATGCAGAAAAAGAAGAATATATATATGAGTCATTTTCGGAGATATTTAAAGATCAGTACAACAACGAAAAGGAAGTTTGTTGGTTAAAAAAAGATACTGTTAGTGAAATATATGAGTGTATTGATGAATCTGTTCAGAATATGATTTCAGTTGTATCGAAGAATAATTTGCTATGCTATGTAGTAGATACAAGTAAATTCGAACATATCAATGAGATGAAGCAGATTCTTGTCGGATTTGCAGAAAAAATTGATATCATCAATATGAATAACATACCTATGCAGCACACGATTGAACTTATGAAGAATAAGAATCAGTTACAGCAAAAGATTGTTGAGTTCATAAAAAATGCTGACTTATATATGGATAATTTTGAATATGTGGATATGGATAAGATACAACTGAAAACTGGTGAAGGTGACGAAAAGCCAGATGAGAAAGTGCTTGATATTCCAGAGAACATTATGGATCAAATCAGATTGGTTTCTACTTATAAGGGAGTCCATGTGCCAAGTATGATGTTTGACTCCACAGGAACAAAGAAGATTGCAGCTATTGCCAGCTATGTAATTGAAGCACTTGAACAAGGCAGGATTTTAGTCGTGGATGAGTTGGATAGCAGTATTCATTTTAAGCTTACCAGGGCAATTGTTGCGATGTTTAATAATGAATTGAATACAAGTGCACAGATGATATTTACAGTACATGATATAAATCTTATGGATTGCAAGAGAATGTTCCGAAAGGAGCAGATTTGGTTTGTTCATAAGGATGAAGAAGGTGTGTATGTATATTCACTTGCAGATTTTACAGCACAGCAGGGAGTGCGAGATACGACAGATGTTATGGAAAAATATCGGAAAGGTGCACTTGGAGCTTTACCTGATCCAGAATTGATTAATTCTTTGCTTAGCATTAAAAGTGGTGTAAAGGGGGATGATGCCGATGCCAAATAAGCTCCCTAGGTTTTTTGATAACCATAAAATCTGTATTATCTGTGAAGGTAATGAGGAATATGAGTATCTAAAACGATTAAAAAATTTAAAAGTATGGAACGAGCAATATGATATTTCATTGGTAAATGCCGGTGGAAATGGTAATATCCCGGCGAGGTATCAGGATCGATATCAAAATGGAGCAGATGAACTTGTGCTTGTGTTCTGTGATACGGAAAAGAAACCTCACGAGCAGTATGAGGACATTAAACGCAAAATCAATGAGTTTCATGGTGTGGATAGTGCAGCGAATGAAGTGATTATGTTTGGTAATCCTTGTACGATGCAGATTATATCTAAGCACTGGACCGATGAAAATCTGAAATCTCCAGCAAAACCGGTGAATGCTCCATTGATAAAGGAATATACAGGGGTGGAGAATTACAAAGGTAGAGCAGACCAGATTCAGAAAGTTATGGAAGATGTTACAGCGGAGAATTACAAAGATATGAGTCAACGAGTGAGAAAACTGGATTCAGATGATTCTGTTACTGGAAGCAGTAATTTTGGAAAGTTCATAAAGCTGTTTGAGAGTGATGACAGTGGGTGGATTGAGGAAATTAATGAAATTCTAGAACATTAAACAAAAGTAAAAAAAGAATTATGATGAGGAGAAAACACTATGAACAATAAGCTAGAAAACTATGTTGAAATACAAACTGAAAAAGCAGAAAGTTTGTCTTTGTGTAGCGGATTTAAATTATTACACATATGATTCATTGAAAGATGTGTTGATAAGATATTTGAATGACACGGGCAGAAATGTTGATGGGATAAAATATGATGTGTATGAAGAAAATCATGGTAATATAGCAGTTGCATATGCTGTAAGGCATTTAAGATATCTTTCTGCTTGGTGTCTTATGGAAATAGATCGTAGACGTATGCATAAAAAGTTTCAATTACCTATAGATGACCATATTAAAACAACCTAAATCAAACCAAACTTTGCGAGTTTGAATAACGGACAGAAATGCCGAAAGCCTGTATTTATGCTGGTTTCCGGCATTTGTTTTATCGATTGGTCCTAGTTTGAATCTATTTGTGGAGAAAGTAATAGCAGGGTTAAGGAAAATTTATACGGAACATTTTATAAGAATGATATTAAAATAAAATTTGGATTTAATATCCAGTAAAAAGGAGTTCCCGCTCTTCATAAATGGGAAGTTATTATAATAATTTACAACATCAATTTACATATTCAGCTATTGAAAAATTGTTCGGGGGGGTACAATAATAGCGGATATTTACAGGAATTTCTAATGATGAATATCTGAACTACTAATTTACAGAAGGAATAAGTGAGAATCTTACATTTTAACTGACTGAATATATAGTGTTAATCAGGCTGTTGATATAGTGTTAATCACGTGGTTTGTATAGTATTAATCAGGCAGTTGAATAAAAGGTATCCGCTTATAGAAGGAGGAAATGTGTATGAAAAGACAATTTATAAAGAAGCTGGCAACAGTGACAGTTTCTGCCGCAATGCTTGCTGCCTTGTTTAGTGGTGGCATAAATGCAGATATCAGGACAGCACAGGCACAGGAAGCAAATGTAGCTGCTGCATCAGAACAGTTTGATACAACGGCACCTGTAGTCGAAAGTATTTCGATTGATAAGCAGGGGCAGAATGTAGGAGATGATGACACATTTAAGATTGCAATCAAGGCTTATGATTCTGATTCGGGTATTCAGGACGTGAGGATGGTTTTGGAATCAGAAGGTAATAATACGACTTATTACTATTCATATGCTGATGGCAGCTTACAGTATAACGAAGCAGCTAAAAGCTATGAGTATGCCGTAAAGGTTTCTGATGCTGAACTTACTGATGGAAAGGTCTTCATCGACACTCTTACAGTAACAGATAAAGCAGGAAATTCAAGTTCGCCAGTGCTTTCAAGCACACCAGATGTATTAAATGTAACAGCTTCATCTGCTTTATACTGGGTAAATATAACCCGTAGTGATAACGAGAAACCAGTGGTTACATCTGTTAAGTTAAAGGAAAATGGACAGACAGTAAAACCGGGAGATACACTTCACGTTACAATAGGTGCAACTGATAATTCTGCTTTACAAGACACTTGTTACGTAGAATTTCAAGTTAATGCAGGAAACACATCACATTCTATGTATCTGCAATGGGATTCTGCTAATGGCTGTTATATAGGTTCATGGGAGCTTCCAGATGATATTGTACCTGGTGAGTGGTATATTAATGGTATAAATGTGAAAGATGTAACTGGTAACCGTGCAGAGAAGAATTCAGCATGGGATTGCAAGGTAACTGTACAGAACGACAACTATGTAGTAAATGAGAAAAATGTACCAAAGCTTAACAGCTTTTCTATGGATAAGGCAGGTCAGACATTTACAGCAGGAGATCAGGTGAAATTCACAGCAGATATAACTGATGATACAGGTGTAGCCTCTGTGAAAATGGTATTAAAAAACGTAAATTCTGAATTGTCTTCTAAAGATGATGTAGACTGCTATATGCAGAATGTTGAAGGAACAAGCAAATACGAATATACATATACTATTACAGAAAACGATTATCCATGTGAATGGTATGTTTCAAGTATAGAGGCTCGTGATGTATATAATAATATGTTGTATACATCTACTGAAAGACAAACAAGTGGAAGAGAACTTCCATTAATGTATGATTATTATTTCAATGTAACACAAAACGGTACATTTGTTCAGCCAAATGTAAATGTTATGTTCAGTTATATTAACGCAGATATGGAATGGGAAATCAAAACAATAGAAGTTCCACGAAGAACTAAGCTAAGTAAGGCATTAGAGAAGCTTGATACAGGTGTTAAATTTGATGATGCAAAAATCACAGGCTGGACAATGGTTGGCTATCCAGATTCAGATACTATAGTTATTAATAATACAACGTTTTTGGCAAATTATAATACCAATATCGTAGAAAAATATGTGTATTCATATTCGCCAGATGTTGGTTCAAAGTGTTTATATAAAGAAACATCATTTGTTAAAAAAGGACAGAAGATTGAACTTCCAACAGTAATTCCTGGAGTTAAGAATGTAAAGTGGATTAAAACTGAAGAATTAGATGAACTTATAAAGAATGGATATATCATTAATACAGATACTGGAAGTTATTATTTCGAGGCAGATGCGGAAATAGACGATTCTGTTCCACCTACTGATGATAACAATGGTAGTACCGGTGGTAACAATAATCAGACAACAACTGATGGAAACAAAGGCAACAATGAAGGAACTAAGTTATCATCTGATAAGATACAGGAAGCTGTAGCTTCAATTACTACTGCCAAGGCTGGAGATACTTATACAGTTGATATGTCAGAAGCAACAGTTGTGCCAAAGGATGTGTTAGAAGCTGCCAAGGGTAAGGATGTTGATATTGTTCTTGATATGAATGGTTATAAATGGACTATCAATGGTAATAATATTCAGGCTGATAATCTTAAGGATATTAACCTTTCGGTAGATACAGACTCTGATGCAATACCAGATGATGTTATATCAGAGCTTGCTGGCAATAATCCAGTTAAACAGATTTCACTTGCGTATAGTGGAGATTTTGGATTCAAGGCAAGTCTTACATACAATATAGGAAGTGAATATGCTGGCAAATATGGCAATCTCTATTATTATGACAGCACAGGCAGAATGATATTCCAGAATGCAGGTGCAATAGATGCAGATGGTAATATATCTCTTAACTTTAGTCACGCATCTGAATATGCAGTTGTAATAGCAGATTATGCTGATAATTCAGCAACAAGCAGCATAGCAACAGGAGACAGCTCGCCTATAGCATTGTATGCTGTTCTGTGTGTGATGGCAATTGCATTAGCAGGTATTGCTGCTGTAACAAGAAAGAAGAATGCGTAAAAAGCATGAATTAAGCGATAAGAACTAAGCAATAAATAAAAATGATTAATAATGCCCGGCTTCATATTGTTATGAAGCCGGGCATATCTGTATATTAGAGATAAATATAAACGAATAAAACAGAGGAATGAAATATATAAAATTAATCAATAACAAAGTTATTAACATTCTTACGAAGTTCAGCAGCAGAAGCTTCTGCGGTTTTAGCTCCATTCATAACAGCTTCTGAGCCTTTTACGATTACGACTGTCTTCTGTGCGATGTTGGTTGTTCCAGTTGCACTGTCATTAGAAGCAGCGGTGATTCCCTCTATAGACTGAGTGATATTGCTTATAGATGCAACGAGCTCTTCTGATGTTGCACTGAAATCAGATACAAGATCGTTAATGTTGGAAGCATCCATATTATAGTCATCAGCCATCTTCTCAAATCCGTTAAGACATTCAACAATATCAGTATCAACGAAATCAAGCAGGCGGTTAGAATCGTTGGTCAGGTTACCTACAGCTTTGTTTACATTTTCTGTAACAGCCTGAATGTTGGCTACAGCATCTTTAGACTGTTCAGCTAATACACGGATTTCCTCGGCAACAACTGCAAAGCCTTTACCGGCCTCACCAGCTCTTGCAGCTTCAATAGAAGCGTTAAGGGCAAGCAGATTAGTCTGTGCAGTAATATTCAGGATAGAGTCAGCAAGTACACCAATCTGGTCAACTACCTTGGCATCTTCAAGAGCCTGCTCAAGATTTACTCTGATGTCGGACATCATCTGTTTAATCTTCTGACGGTTTTCTACAGTATCATCCTTAGTCTTTACAGCACGTTTATGGATGTCCTGGGATTCAGTTGCACCATCCTGTGCCCTTATGGCAATTTCCCTTGCAGCTTCTTCAATCTGTTGTGTCATTCCGTTAATCTGTTCAGCAGATGCGGCAGTTTCCTCTGAACTTGCAGCAAGCTCTTCTGTTGTTGCTGATACGTCTTCAATTTCTGCGTTAAGATTGTATACATTAGTATCAATTGTTTCTACAACCTTATCAATATTGGCAGCCTCGCTTTTTACCTGAGCTAACAGGTTTCGTACAGATTCGCGCATGGTTTCAAGTGCATTGGCTAGCTGTCCGAAATCATCCTTACGCTTAAGCATAGGCTGTTGCATTTTTGTGGCAAAATTACCGCCAGCAATCACTTCGAATTGTTCTTTTATTTTTCTTAATGATTTAGTAATATCAATTGCGATGAGGGCAACGAGTATAGCAACAACAATAAGCATACATACGCTGCATAAAATAAGTGAAATAGCTTTGCTTGAAGCATAGCTGGTGAATTCCTCATCCTGCTGTGCAATAGCAGTATCTATGTAATCAGTATAGTTGCCAGTACCAACAACCCAGTCAAAAGGTTTGAAGTATTCGCTGTAAGAACGCTTTGGTGAAGGTTCTGTTTCTCCCTCCTTAGGAAATACATAATCTGTATAACCACCACCATCCTGGACTGCAACACGTATTATTTCCTTGACCATCTGGTAACCCTCAGCATCTTTGGTATTCATACGGTTAGTACCCTCAGTTGAATTCCCAAGCAGAACAATATTCTTACCATCGGACTGGTCAACCCAGAAATATCCACCATTGCCGTAGCGCATCTGACGTATTTCATCAGCAGCTATCTTCTTAGCTTCATCAAGGCTGTATCTGCCAGCCTTATACTCATTATTGATTTCAGATAACAAAGAGATGACGACACCTACCTGTTCTTTAATAGAATCATCATAGTTTTGTCTTGATGATGTGTCCATAGTATCAAGTGCCTTGTTTTTTAACTGGTTCATATTCTGAATAGATATAAAACTTTCAGAAGCCACAAGCACAAGTACTAAAGCTACTATAATAGTAAGCTTTGTGCGAACCTTAATATTTTTCATTAGAATCACGCTCCTTAAATAATAATGATATCGTAAATATATATTCACGTTTCTATTAATAATAATTATAGTCTTATAGAAGAGGAAAGTCAATGAATACATAAAGAAATACTGAATATGATTAAAAAAATATTAAAAAACTAAAAATATAATAAAATACATTGAACAGAAATCTTTCCGGAAATGTGTTATACAAAGTTCTTCTTATATAGATGAAATTGTCAAATTAAAAATACATAAAAAATACAAAGAAATAATAAAATAATTGTTGACAAATCAAAATGATGGGACTATCTTATTACTTAATTCAACAGTCAAATGCGAAGAACAGGAAATGACTTGTTCATATCACCGCTTACAGAAAGCCGTTAGATGATGAGAAACGGCAGCAAGGAATGATTGAGCCCTCACCTGCTAGCAGTTTTGGTGAAAGACAAAGATGTCAAGTAGTCAGAATCGGTACCCACCGTTAAAGGGGCATGCCATTAAGTGTGGCAGTAGAGAGGTCGGAGTTATCCGGCAAGCAAAGTGGTAACGCGGAAGTAAATTTACATTCGTCTTTGCACAATATCCTTTAGGCAGGATATGTGTGAAGGCGATTTTTTTTTCGCTGGAAATAAAAAACCACGGGTGTTTGGCTGATGAAATACATTTTATTATATATAGGAGAGTGACATTATGAACACTTTAGTAATCGTTTTAATCGCGGCTGTTATATTATTTGGTGCCTATATGGTATATGGTCGTTGGTTAGCAAACAAGTGGGGTATAGACCCTAAGGCAGAAACACCTGCCGTAAAGTACAATGATGGAAAAGATTATGTTCCAACCAAAGGATGGACTGTATTTAGTCATCAGTTCTCATCAATCGCTGGTGCAGGTCCTGTAACAGGTGCTATTCAGGCAGCAGCATTTGGATGGTTACCAGTATTACTCTGGATTCTTATCGGTGGTGTATTCTTTGGTGCTGTAACAGACTTCGGTGCTTTATATGCCTCAGTTAAGAACGAAGGTAAGTCAATGGGTATGATCATTGAGAAATATATCGGTAAGTTTGGACGTAAGATTTTCTTACTTTTCTGCTGGTTATTTACACTTATCGTTATTGCAGCATTTGCTGATATGGTTGCAGGTACATTTAATGCATATACAGTAGTTGATGGAGCATCACAGTTAGCACCAGCAGCTTCAACTAATGGTTCTGCTGGTACAGTATCAATTATGTTTATGGCATTCGCAGTAGTATTTGGTCTTATCCAGAAGAAGTTTAATCTTTCAGGCTGGAAAGAAGCAGTAGTTGGTATTGCATTTATTGTTGCTTCATTTGTAATTGGTAACTTCTGTCCAATAATTTTAGGTAAGAATGCATGGAGCTATATCACATTCGTATATATCTTCTTTGCAGCAGTTATGCCAATGTGGCTTATGAAGCAGCCTAGAGATTACATGACAACATTTATGTTTATCGCTATGATAGTTGGAGCAGCACTTGGTCTTGTAGTTGCCCATCCATCTATGAACCTTCCTGTATACACAGGATTTAACAATGCAAAGCTTGGAACAATGTTCCCTATCCTTTTTGTAACAGTTGCCTGTGGTGCTGTTTCAGGTTTCCACAGCCTTGTTTCATCTGGTACATCTTCTAAGACAGTAGAGAATGAGAAGGATATGCTTAAGGTTGGTTATGGTGCTATGGTACTTGAAAGCTTACTTGCAGTTCTTGCTCTTTGTGTAGCAGGTGCAGCCGCAGCCGCTGATGGTACAGCAGCAACAGGTACTCCATTCCAGATATTCAGCCGTGGTGTAGCTGGTTTCTTTGAAATGTTTGGTGTTCCAGTACATTTCGCAACAGTATTTATGACAATGTGTGTATCAGCACTTGCCCTTACATCACTTGATGCAGTTGCACGTATCGGACGTATGAGCTTCCAGGAGCTTTTCAGCGTAGATGATATGGAACATGCAGAAGGCTGGAGAAAGTTACTTTGCAATACATATTTCTCAACAATCGTAACACTTCTTTGTGGTTTCGTACTTACAAAGATTGGATATGCTAACATCTGGCCATTATTTGGTTCAGCTAACCAGTTATTAAGTGCACTTGTTCTTATAACACTCTGCGTATTCTTAAAGGTTACAGGACGCAGCAACAAGATGCTCTTCCCACCTCTTATCATTATGCTTTGTGTAACATTTACAGCACTTGTACAGAGACTTATCGCTATGGTTAAGGCTATCCAGAACGCAGCATCAGTTACAATCCCAGCAGGTACTACTACATGGGGTAAGGTGTTCATAGCAAATGGACTTCAGCTTATAATAGCAATTCTTCTTATCGTACTTGGTCTTATCATTGTAGTTAACTCAGCTAAGAGCTATGCAAAGAGTGAGAAGAACTCAGAGAAGGCTGCTTAAGCAGGTTGATGTGTTATAATGTAGATGTATTGGAAAGTGATAGATTTTAACTTCTGATTAATACATTATAATATAGAAGAAATAATTTAATTTAAAGAAAATTACTATAATTATAGAAGTGTTATAAATGAATATTATAGTTGAAATTTAATTAAAAATAGCTGGTATCTTATATAAGATGTGACAGTTTACAAAGTCAGGTTACAGATTGGACGATGTGGATAGTTACATTTATAAGATATCAGCTATTTTAAATTTATTTAATGATACCAAGGTTAAAAGGTCTAATATGAGCATAGTTCATAGTTCTTACAGTCATTTTATAATTTGTAAAATTTGATATTTGGTGTTAATATAGAATTCGGGTGCTGCCATAACGGTAGGCGGTTTAGTCTTGAACCTCTTCAGAAGGGAGGTGATAGACATGGTTACATATTCAGATTTATTTAACTATACTTTAGTTATTTGTGCGATAGTTTCTATATGCATTTCTGTGTATAAATCAAAAAAATAACCGCCCCAGTCTGGTCAACTAAGCGGTTATTTTTTAATCATTATTGAAAAGACTAAGCCGTCTATCGGTAGCATCTTTTATAATATTATATTACTCTATTTCTATTTTTATGTCAAATTATTACGTTAAATTCCCAGAATTAGAATTTCTTTTTATCTGTGTCGGTGTGATACCATAATGCTTCTTAAGCAGTGCACTAAGGTAGCTTGCATTAGATATGCCGACTTTGTTTGCAACCTCACTTATAGATATTTCCCCGATTTCTAAAAGAATCTTTGCGTGTTGTAATCGGACCGTTGTTATATATTCAGTATATGATGAACCAGTTACAGCTTTGAAAAGTCTTGAAAAATGTGATGGAGAAAGACAGGCAAAGTCTGCCACATTCTGCAGGCTGGCACCATATTCAAGATTATTTTCAGCATATATCATAGCCTTCTGAATTCTGTCATCGAATCTTTTCAGATATAAAGTATTGTTATCTGAGTCACTAGAAATGTGATGCTCATATACATAGAAGAATAGTTTATAAAACATTCCCTGAAGAAGCAGTTGTGAGTGGTCAGAATTTCGTTCGTATTCGTATAACATTTCAGCACACATTTTTTGTATTTCATTCTGTGAAGCTTTGGTAAAATGTAGATAATTGCGACAAAGAATATCTAATTGAGTATGTCCGATTATTTCAATAATAGGTTCAAATACTTCTGTACGAACTTTTATTACATATCTGTCATAAGGAACATCCGATATAGGACAGTTCCTGTGATAAACCTCAGGTTTAGCAATCCCAAAATCGCCGGCGTGGCATACACGTATGTTATCAGTTGCAATCCATCTTCGATCACCTGATACCATATAACCGATGGTGTAGTGGTCATGTGCTGCCTGCATTGCTGGCATTGTGTAGCTTGCTTCTTTTATTTTGTGGTCTATATAAATATTTTCTCCGGGTTTAAGTGGAAGAGGCATAGTAATCTCCATTCTTGAGTGGTTTAACCAAGTTATAATTGACATAGCATAATTTTATAAATTATATGTCATAAAAGCAATAATATTTAATGAAAAAAATAAAATTTTGTGCAAGAATAAGTTATAGTTAAATCATAATAAGAGGTGGATAACATATGAATCAGAAGTTTAATCTTAAAGCAAATAATTTTATAAAAAATATGCTCAGGTATTCGTATCTGATAATTATGGCACTACTTCTTAATGCTGTTGTGAATGAGATAATTGTGAGTGCCAATAAGATAATAAGTGTCAACATAGATTATATGCTGTCAGGCGAAGCTGTTGATATTGGCAGTATTATTGAGAAGTTTATATATCTGACATTATCAGGCTTTGTACTTTCCTTTGCAGGAAGCAGGCTTTCGCTTAAATATGCGGTAAGGGTTATTAATTCATACAGAAAACAGATAAGCAGCAAGTTATACCGGATAGATTATTCATATTATGATAATGCAGGTACAGCAACAATAATTAATAAGGTGAATTCTGATATAGCAGAAGCTGAAAACTTTCTGACAGAGCATTTTGCAGCAATTATAACAAATATTACGGCAGCACTTATATATGCCAATTATGTGCGAAGGATAAATGTAGTGCTTTTTGTTGCAGTTGTTGTGAGTTATCCACTTGTAATATGGCTGTCAAATATTCTTGTTAAGAAAATGCGTGATGTGTCAAAGGTATATCGTTTAAAGGTTGATGCAATGCTTGGGATTGACCATGAAGCTATAATGGGGTATCAGATAATAAAAGCCTTTGGATTACAGAAGTATTTTGAAAACAGAATGCATAAGGCATCAGAGGAGCTTGTGGAAACAGAGCAGATAAGAACAGGCATAAGCAATACGGCGATAGTTATAAGAAGACTCATACAATGGATTCCTTCTATATTATGTGCATTTTTAAGCATATGGCTTGTAAGAAATGGACAGCTTACAGTTGGAGAACTTGTTGGTTTTGTCGTTATTCTTGAAAAGTTTGTTGAGTCGATTATAGGAATTCCTTTTGCCATAGTTGATGCTACAGGCTGTATGGTGTGTATAGGAAGGCTTGAAGGAATACTTTCGGCTAAAGATGAGCATTTTGGGGACAAGACTTACAAGGCAACGAATATAGACAATAGCGTATCTGACGAGAATGTCTTAGATGAAGATTACGTTATAGAATTTGATAATATAAAGTTTGCATATAAAGAGGGCAAAAATGTTCTTAATGATGTCAGTTTTAAGATTAGAAATGGCGAAAATATAGCGATAGTCGGAAGCTCAGGTGGCGGAAAGACTACTATTTTCAGACTGTTATGCGGCTTATATCATGCCAGTGATGGAACATATAAGCTGTACGGAATGGATATTAATGAATGGAATATTGAAAGCGCAAGAGAGAATATGGCGCTTGTTTCACAGAATACATTTTTATTTCCAGGAACTATTGAGGAAAATATCAGGTATGGAAATATTAATGCAACTCACGATGAAGTTGTTAATGCATGTAAGTATGCAAGAATTCACGACTTCATAGAAGGACTTGCTGACGGATATGAAACTGTGATAAGTGAGGGTGGAAGCCAGCTTTCAGGTGGTCAGAGGCAGCGTATTGCTATAGCAAGGGCAATATTAAAAAACACGCCAATTCTGTTGTTAGATGAGCCTACATCTGCTATTGATGAGGGAACAGAGCAGCTTATACAGGATGCTCTTGACAGGTTATGCAAAGGAAAAACAAGCATAACGATAGCACACAGATTGTCTACAATAAAAGATGCCGACAGGATAATTGTACTTCAGCATGGAAGGATAGTTGAGGCTGGAACTCATAAACAGTTGCTTGATATGGGAGGGGTATATGCAGAAATGTACGCAGAAGGATAATAATAAGAAGAATTCCGGAATATGGCAGTTATTCTTACGGACTATGAGAACTATGGGAAAAAGACGATTTATGTATTATGGTTCAATATTAGGGATGAGCATAACATTTGCAATGTTCTCAGTTATGGAAGCATTTCTTATGAAGATAGTTGTTGACATAGCACAGAAAGGCGAGTGGGACAGGCTTATAAGTTCTGTCGTAATAATAGTCATAACAGGTGTGATAGTGTTGTTAGGATATAGATTTGCCTGCATAAGATATAACGTGGAAGCAAAGAGAATATATGGAAAGCTGTACGAACAGGTGTTGAGTCATGAAATGAAGCTGCCTTGTGAATATTATGAAAATCACCATAGTGGGGAAATGTTATCAAAAGTATCATTCGACCTTGGAAGAATGGGTGATATATTTGGTTCAAGATTCAGAAGAGTTGTTATGCCATTTATGATGGTAGTTGTATTCTTAGTGCCTATGTTTGCACTCAGCTGGCAGCTTACACTTTGTCTTGTGGCTGTAAATACAGTGCTGATAGGAGTTACGATGGTTCTGACTGGACCGCTTAAAAGCTTAAGTAAGAAAATGTCTGAGTCAAACAGCATAATGACAAAGCATATAACAGATCTTATTCAGGGAATTATACAGGTAAGGATGTTTGAGGCAGGCAGAAAGACGGTTGACAGATACAATGAAGAAGCAGATGTATATGCCAGAAAGTCTGATAAAAGAAATATGTTTTCGTCTTTGCTTGAATGTGCTAATACAGGCTTTGACCTTATATGTAATCTTGTATTTCTGGCACTTGGAATATTATTTGTGCAGAAGGGCTACACAACACTTGGTGCTATTGCAGCTATATATACAATGTATGGACGTTTTTCAAGGCAATTTTTGCAGATGGGAAAGTATATTCCGGAGCTTATTGCGTATCTGACATATGCGCAGAATATATTCGAGTTTCTTGATGAGAAAACGGAGGATGAAGTATTAAGTTGTGAAGAATTATACGATAATAAATTAAAAGGTCAGGAATATAATGCTGATTATTCAGTTAAGATAAGTGATTTAACATTTTCATATATAAAAGATGAAAATAATGCACCTGTAGTTGTTCTTGATAATTATAATGAAAGAATAAAGGCAGGTGAATTCGTGGCTGTCACTGGTGCTTCTGGGTCAGGTAAGACAACTCTTTCTAAGCTTCTTATGGGATTTTATAAGCCGGACAGAGGAATGATTGAAGTGTGTGGCAATAATCTTGATGATATAAGTCTGTCGGCTGGCAGAAGCTTTTTTGCACTTGTTCCACAGGATGCAATACTTTTTAATATGAGTATAATGGATAATATAAGAATGGGAAGGCTTGATGCCACAGAAGCTGAGATTATTGAAGCTGCAAAGATGGCTAATGCTCACCAGTTTATAACAGAATTTACAGATGGTTATGACACAGTTGTTGGTGAAAAGGGGATGTCTGTATCAGGTGGTCAAAGACAGCGTATAGCCATAGCAAGGGCAATCCTTAAAAATGCTCCGATAATGCTTATGGATGAGGCAACCTCTGCACTTGATAATGAGTCGGAGCGTGCTGTAAACGAAACATTACAGAACTTAAAGGGTAGAATGACAATTATAATGATTGCACACAGGACATCAACAATACAGATGGCGGACAGGGTTATAAGCTTATAATTGACAATAGCAAGGAATAGTGTTATATTACTCAACCCTAGCATCTTAAATTCTCATTATTAAATGCATTTGGAAAATAATCGGATAGATAAATAGACAGATGTTAAATATTATATATGTTAATGTGTAATGTAATATTAATAATGAAGTTTAACAAATATATGGGGATGAAAGGATCAGAGTGGTTTTATGACATTTTATCAGGAATTACAGTTAAGTTCTGCAGGCTCTAAACAGCTTATTAAGAACACAAAAGATGCTAAAGAGAAAAGAAAACATATATTAATATATAATTTCAAGGTTTACCTTGTTATGGTATTCTGTGTAGCAGTTGTTACAATATTCAGTAAGCTTCTAGGCAGTGCTAACAGTGTGGTAGGTGTTACAGTACTTCTTGCAGTGCTTGTGTTAAGACAGGCAGATTTTGGAATAAAGACATCACATGGACTTTTGTCAATTATGGGAATATATGCTATATTGATAGCAGGACCAAGGCTTAGTAATATGGTGCCACCTGTTGTTGCATTTCTTATTAATATAGTATGTATAATGCTTCTTATGATAATGGGCTGTCATAATGTAATTATGTATAATCATTCGACATTTGTGCTTGGTTATCTGTTATTACAGGGGTATGACGTTACAGGACAGGACTATGTGTTAAGGGTTATCGGACTTCTTTGTGGTATGGTAATTTGTATGATTATCTTTTATAAGAACCAGAAGAACAGACCATATCGAAGAACATTCCAGGATTTATTCTATGAATTCAATATTAATTCGGCAAGAAACAGATGGTATATCAAGCTTACATTTATAGTATCAAGTGCAATGTTTGTCATGAACTTGCTTAATATTCCAAGAGCGATGTGGATAGGTATAGCGTGCATGTCAGTGTGCCTGCCATTTTCAAAGGATATAGAAGGACGGGCAGGCAAGAGAGGTGCGTTTAATGTTATTGGATGTCTGATTTTTTCAATATTATACACAGTTCTTCCACAGTCAATGTATCCATATATTGGTATGATAGGTGGAATAGGTGTCGGATATTCAGCTGGTTATTCTTGGCAGACAGTATTTAATACATTTGGAGCACTGTCGATAGCGGCGGAACTGTTCGGACTTAAATATGCTGTTTTACTTAGAATAGGTGTAAATGTAGTAGGAGCGGCATATACATTGTTATGTGACAGGTTGATAGATAAGATATATAACTGGTGCACAAGCAGGAAAGTCGAAACAGCGTAACATACATAATTAAAAAACCAAAGTAGTGTGTACACAAGGAGTGGATATACATTTGTACGAAGATGTTAAGAATATAATAAGTGAATTAAGAAGCAGACATACAGGTTATACGGATTTCCCAATGGAACTGAAAAGGCAGGTGTATTCAATTATATATAAGCAGCTTGCAAGCAAAGATAACACTTATACTCAGACACAGCTTCTTGAATATCTGGGGCTTCCTAAGGATGTCTTTAAGGAGAAGTATTGGAATATGTATTCACCTGATATGAAGCTTAGACAGCAGGTTTACCATAATCTGCATATACCACTTAATTATGCTGAGGTTGAGTGTAATGAGATATACCGTGGAATGCTGCATTATATTATAAGTCAGGCAGACCAGAGGACGGATACATTTTTCGATATGTTCGGCAAAATGGGACTTGTTCCGCTGTTCTGTGCAAATGGATATTCTAACAGAATTGTTCTTTTAGCACGCAGGAATTATCACCAGCTTGTGCAGTTTCAGAATGCATTGAAAAAACCAGTTAAAGTATACAAGCACATCAAAGCATTTACTAAGACAATAGAAGTGATGGGTATCGAGAAGCAGAAGGAAGTGCTGATATCCAAGATTAACCAGTGGCTTGCACTGTTTAGCGTATATCAGGACTGGAGTGCAACAGGTTATGATGAATATACGCTTGCGGCAAGGTATTTTATGTGCAATTGTCTGCGGACTGAATACTGGCTTGATTCCAAGCTTGAGAAGACTTATTCATATAAAGACGGAAAGCTTGTTGTAGACGATATATCTTCATATCTTGATGATACGAAAATGTCCAGAAGCAGGATAAAGCAGTTATGTGGATTAAGCAAAGAGGATTTCTGCAAATTTGCTGATATGTATGTAAAGAAAATACATTTGCATCTTATAGAAGCTGATTATCTTAATATAGAAAGCATCTCCACAGGCATAGTTAAGCAGGGGCTTGATTTTCAATTTGACAGGCAGTTTCTTTATATAGATATGCCAAAATATATAAGGGAATATAAAAGATTTGAGTTTAGCGGTGCTCATATGATGGATATACTTAAGGTTCTTAAGACCTACCGTGGCAACTGGATTATGACTTGGAAGACTTATGTTGAGAACCAGAATGAGAATAGCCCTTATTACAGGCTTTCAAGCAAAGAAGCTGACTATGAGAATGATGTAACACTTGAAGTTATATATAGGGAAATGCTCAATATGCACAATGTTAAACCATTATATGTCTATGTATATCGTGATAAAGACAGAAACAGACCACAGAGCATAGCGTTTATAACGGATATAGATTGCAGTGAGGCAGACGACAGGGCATTTATGGACAAATACGATGTTGGGTTTCGTGATGGCGGACATATAAGGAAAATGACAATGCCTGAATTTATAGACAAATTTATAAGAAATTCGTATTGGAAAATGTTCTGATAGTGAATTTATGCGATGAAGAATTTTTTTGAAATTGCAGATACAGTAAAATAGCATATTTTAAAGATTAAAAAAAGCGGCTTGGAAAATCAGGCTGCTTTTTATTATGCTTCAATTGTCGATAGGAAAGAGAGTTCCTAAAGATAAGATAAAGGCTGTATAGCTGATAATCAATTTAAGTACCTGTTATAACAGGTAAGAATGGAGGATAGTGTGAAAAATAAGATTTTTCACACGCAAGATTTGTGCTTCGCACAAACTTGAGATGCGCTTAGAAGCAGCGCAAGAATGGAGGACATTATGGTAGTTAAATTAAACAATGGAGCAGTAAGAGAGATTAAAAAGGCAGAACCAATAGTTGAAAAAAGATTTACATTTAATGGAGATACACTGCGTATGGTAGCAAAGGCAAATAGCAGCAAAGAAGATATAACAGGTATTCTGTTTAAGTTAAAAGATGGCAGAGATGATGATATATCGGTATTTGCAGTAAATGAAGATGCTGTATTGGTTGGAAATCTTCAGTATAGTGAGGTGCAGAGAATTCTGGATATGCTTCTTACTAAAGGCTATGTAGATATTTCAGTGTATGACTATCAGCCAAAGACTTCTATTATTGCAGATACAGTATTTGATGAGGGAAAGTCCAAGCCTTATTGCCTTGACGGTTTTCAGGCAACAACCAATATGGTTATACCTGGAATAGGTAATAATTTCAGTCTGACAACGGCTGACGTATTCAACACTATGGGTCGTGGCTGTGGACCAGCTGCATATAATAATACTGAGGAGTTGATAGGTGGAAAGCCATCACATTCAGGAGAATATGACGAGGATATGCAAGATGATTTATCAGATGATGAATGGAAGGATTTCTAAGAAAACATTCACTAAGATGATAAAGGCATATTATATGTGTGCACAGAATGGCGTTGTATACAAAGGTTACACAGAATGGACAGGCGATAAATTATCATATGTAAGAAATTATATCTTATGTAAATGTGCTGATAGAAGAATTGACAGTAAAAATATTGATGAAGGCTGCGGTACAGATGAACTTGATATTGTGTGGCTGAATGACAGTCTGTTACTAATAGCCCCAAAAGATGCAGTAGTGCAGGGCAGAACGCTTAACAGGGCATTTTACAGACTTCCAGTTAATAATGAAACAGATAAAAAATCAGCAGATGTTAAAAATACAGTTCACAATAATATAAGTAATAAAGATTTGGAAAGTTTAAAGCCTGAGAGAATATTTGCAGGAAATCTTGTAGTACTAAAGATAGAAAGCACATCAGATGGCAGTAATGAACTTGTAGATATTATAGATGAGGACATAGAATTTATAGAAAGTGTGTTAAGACCAATAGAGCGTATATATGCCGGTGTTGTGTATCTAAAGAAGGAGAAAGATTTAGGACAGAAGAGCGTAGATTAAGGTACGAAGACAGAGTGTTACTGTACAAAAAAGTGAGAACAATCCACATATATAATCATACAGTAGAATTGTTCTCACTCTGTTTTAAAAAATTCATTGAAATCGCACTCAAATATTTTGGTAAGGGCGACAAGCATATCAACTGTAGGGTTGTTGTAGCCATTTTCTACTTTACTGAAAATGCCGGTTGTTACATTGACATTTTCAAGCTGGAGCTTGGCAATAACCTCAGTTGCTTTCAGTCCACGTTCCTTGCGGAGTCTTCTTATATTATTTCCAACAAGTGGATTTAAGTGCTGGTTAATTCGTTCTGACATATAGCTCCAATCCTCAGGTACTAAATATAGGTAAATAATGGTGGATTTATAAAATACATATATTAATATGGCTGGAAATTTATTAATACACATTAAAATTGTATCCAATAAGGAAGAAAAAAGTATCCAAAATAGAAGAAAAAAGTATCCAAAATGGAAGTTATATGTTATACTTAGCAAAAAGTAAGTATTTTACAGGAGAAAATAAATGGCAATACAGGAAGTTATTAAATATGAAGGTGATAATGACATTCTTATATATAAGCATCCTGCGGAGGATTTTAATACATTATCACAGCTTATTGTACACGAGTCACAGGAAGCAGTTTTTTTCAGTGATGGACAGGCATTAGATAGTTTCAAGGCTGGACGTTACACATTGGAAACTAAGAATATTCCATTAATTTCAAAGCTTAGAAATCTTGTTACAGGTGGAGTATCTCCATTTCACACAGAAGTATACTTCATTAATCTTGCAACAATGATGGACATACCTTGGGGAACACCAAGCCAGGTTACAGTAAAAGACCCTAATTATGGCTATAGTTATAGTGCAGGAGCAAGCGGTTCATTTGGGCTTAAGATAATTGATGGACGAAAGCTTCTGATTAATCTTGTTGGAACAGAACAGGAAATGTCTACAGCAAATATCCAGAAATATTTTAAGGATTTGATAGTTACAAGGGTTAAGAATTGTATAGCAGTGGAACTTAGCAGGTACAGCTACAATGAATTTAACCAGCATTTGAATGATATTTCTGAAAATGTTGCTGGGCTTATAAGAGATGATATAGCAGAATATGGAATTCAAATTCTTAATTTTTTCTTATCAGCAGTTAATATTAATGAAGATGATTTGATTGAGTTAAAGAATCTGGATAATAGTATGGCACAGAAGCGTTTTGAAGCTATGGGTAACAGGGATGCGGCTGTTATTGAGGCACAGGGACTTGCTAAATCACGAGAGATACAAGGCTACAACTGGCAGCAGGAACAGCAGTTTAATGTCAGCAAGGCATTTGCAGAAAATGAGGGTTTTGCAGGCAATCCAGCTAATATGATGGCACAGATTCCACTTGCATTTTCAATGGGCGATATGCTTAAAGGAAATATGGAAGCAGCAGTAAATGCCAATAACACAATGCAGAATTCAGCAATGAATATGCAGGGAGGTACAATGGGCGTACAGGGTGATTCAATGAATACGCAGGGTGCTTCGCTGGTGTGCAGTAAATGTAACAGCCCACTGCCACAGGGGGCTAAGTTCTGTATGAATTGTGGTGAGAAGGTTACTCCTAAAGAAGTGTATTGTCAGGAATGTGGAGCAGTTATGCCGGCTAATGCACAGTTTTGTATGAACTGCGGAACAAGGAGAAATGTATGATGAAATATATATTTTGTATTATCGCATTACTGATACAACCGGTATTTAGCTGGTATGTGTATCACAAGCAGGATAAGAAAAAAGCAGCACTAAAGATGCCAATGCTTTATTACAGTGTGGCATATATGGTAGTCCAGTTATATGTATTTTTTAAATTCTGTTCAAAGTTTCCAGAAAGATACAGCATTTATTCTTATCTTATACAGGCGGCTATACTGTTAGGATTTGTAATATTTGAGATGATTTTGTGGGGAAGCAATAAGTATATAGAAGATGTAGATAATAAAGAGAAGCAATCTATACAGGATTTTAAAGAATTAATTAAAGATTTGGAAATATGCAGGGTTAATATACAGGATACAGCCAATAAAGCGAATATAGACAAGCTTTACGAGAGAATGAGATATGAAAATCCGGTGAGTTCTCCAAAGGCTATAGAGGAGAATTTAAGAATTAAAGGGTTGATAGCTGAGTTAGCAGATATTACAGATAATACTTTATTTGAAGCAAAATGTAATGAGATTGTTAAACAGCTTGATATAAGAAAAATAAAGAATACAAAGGAGCAGTAAAGATATGAAGGCGATAAAATGCCCAAATTGCGGAAGTGAACAGGTTAAAGAGTTAACAGAAGAAAAGTATGCTTGTATGGCGTGTGATAATGTGTTTTTAATACATAATCATTCAAAGGAATTCAGAAAGACAGATGAACATATAAGCAGTATGCATCAGGATTTAAAAGATGATATCAGTAAGCTTATAAATAGCAGTAATATAGATCCTGATGCAATAATTGAAAAAGCTGAACAGCATTTAAAGAAAAAAGACTGGGATATAGCCAGTGACCTATATGATAAAGCATCACAAGAAAATCCTGATAAGTCAAAGGCCTGGTATGGCTTATATAGATCTCTTACAGGCGATTTTGAAGCTGTTGACAGATATGCCTTATTCGTATGTGATGGCAATTATTTTGATGATGATGATAAAGAAATGGGAAGTCAGACATTTTTCTATGGAAATGGTCTTATAAGCAGAGCTTTAGATTGTTCTGATGCCGATAAAACAGGAATAATTGATAATGTAACTGCATTTATTAAGAAATGTGCAGAACACGGTAAAAAAGATATTGAGGACAGCATAAAGGAATTACTTGAAGGCTTTGAGTCAATGAGAAAAGATTTAGATTCACAGAGAGATATTGTAAAGAAAGAAAGGAAGAAGGACAAGACGAAGGCATTTATTCCAGCTGCTATTGTGCTTGTACTTTTAGCAGTATGTGTATGGTATTTCTTTGCATCAGGCGACTGGCTTGGCAAGGTATTAGGCGTTGCTGGTGTTATACTTGTATTAAAATTTGGTGGTAAATTCATAGGAAGAAGCTTTAGTAACGCTAAAGCTCAGGGTGTTGAATGGGATAATGTTGCCGAACAACAATTTGCTCCGATAATAGAGAATATGGAATCACAGGTTCAGGCAGTTATGCGTTATTGCATAGATTTAGATAATTACAATATTGTATTAGATAATCTTAAGAATAAGGATAAGTTTATGGAAGGTTATCTTGAAGGTGAGTTTAATGGTATGAAAGATTATGATAAGGTATCAGACAACTCAGAGAAATTTATATTTGATTTATTAGATGGTAAAATAGAAAGATATAATTACTTACTTGATGCAGTTAAATAAAAATTGATACGTCAGAGTAAAGATTAATCCGTTAAGGCAAAGATTAATGTGGCAGAGTGAAAACCAATCTGTTAAAATCCCATCTTTGACACTTTTTAGGTTAAAAATCGCCGCAAATGCAGACAGTTACTGCGTTTGCGGCTTTTATACATTTTTCGTGAAAAGCGTAATGTTTTGCGTAATTCTTATAATCCTTTGGAACGCCTGATTATTCCAGCCATTGCCTTTGGTGTTGTAAGTTCATTATCGGTTCTGAATCCAGCATTATCTTTTTTAATTTTTTTTTCAATTATTTCAGTACTTCTTTTTCAATCACGTTTAACATCCTGTATTACATGATAAGTTGGATCAGTAGCTTTACTTTTCGTAATTCTCATAAACCAAAACCTCCTGCAAAAAACTATATCTATTATATCATATATATACGAATGAGGGAAAATCAAAAATTTTAAAAAAAAATAAGACCATTACTGACCTGAGATGGTTTTGGGGTGTCAAACTTCCGTGAAAAATATAAAAACTATATAAGACATTTTCACTGACAATAATGCTGATGAATTAATAAATTAGAGAATTAATTACAGAATTAATAGGACAGGCTATTTATACATAAATAAATAAGTGTTATTATGTATATATATTGAGCGGTGTCTGTGAACATAAATACTGCTGGTTTTTAATGACCAGCAGTTTTTATGCAATATATGGGGAATAGTATATAGCATAATTCTTACTATAGTGGAGGATATTATATGACAGGAACGATTAATTCAGAGGCCAGACTGTCTACTTTTGAGGCAATATGCATGATAGTTGGCAATAGCATAGGAACAGGTATTATAGCAGTACCATATCTTGCAACAAAAAACAGTATGCTTGATGTTATATGGATGGTTGCTATTGCTTATATAGTCAATGTAATATTGCATTTAATAATAGCTGAGCTTTCATACAATAATGGAGGTGTACAGCTTGTAAAAAGCTTTGAGGGAGAACTTTTTACTGGCAGGATGAAAAAGGTGTTCAGCTGGATAATGTTTATAGTATATGGGCTGGCTATTATGATAGGTGTGAGTGGCAATATCAATGGTGGGGCGCAGATATTTGTGAACTGGTTTAATATTCCGTTGTGGGCAGCACAGCTTATTTATTATGTGATAGCTGGAATAGTAGTATTTATAGGGATGAAGGCTGTAGGAATAGCACAGAAGTATGCAGTTGCAGTACTCATGGTTATAGTTGCAGTTATGACGATTGGTACATTTATGCATCCTGTTAATGCTTTGTATACAGCACCATTTCATTTGAACAATCTGCTTGCACTTTATAGTATGGTGGTTTTTGCAACCTCTGCTAATCAGGCAGTTATACAGGTTGTTAAGGGACTTGATGGAGATGCGGGAAAGATTAGAAAGACAATATTTGCAGGTTTTGGATTGTCCTCTCTTTTCGTGCTTATTGTAACACTTACAGTGCTTCTTGGAACTAAGGGAACACTGGATAAGGAGCTTGCCTATATGCAGCTTGGTAAAAGCATAGGAAGCTGGGCTATGATTCTTGCAGGTATATTTTCTTTGTTTGCCCTGCTTACTACTTTCTGGTCTAATACACTTGCATTAAGAGATGTAGTTCATGAGCAGATAGGAACAGGAAACAGGATAAGCTGGCTTATAGCTACCATTCCATGTATACTTTTTGCTATATTTGGTGTAAGCAGTTTTATAGTCCTTACAAGGATAATGAGCGGTGTAGTTGTGCTGGTCAGTATCATGCTTGTGCTGACTTATGGAAAGTCAAGGAAAAAGGCTGGAAACAGTCCTATATGTGGTGTATTTGGCACAGTTTATTTTCAGGTGCTTATGGTTATATCTACGATAATATCTGCAATCGGGGCACTTATACCACTCAGCTGATAAAAGCAAGATTTGTGCTTCGCACAAACTTGAGATGCGCAAAGAAGCAGCGCAAGAATGGAGATTACTATGTATGAATCAGACGAATTTAAACAACTGGATAATGAAACATTTGAACTTAAGATAAATACAAACAGAGCTTATAAGATACTTCAGCTTACAGACATGCATCTTGGATTTGGTATATTTTCAAAGAAAAAAGACAGGCTTGCACTTAAGGCTGTAAGTCAGATTATAAAAAGGACTAAGCCTGATCTTATTGTGATCACAGGTGATTCGGTATTTCCATTCTTCCCGAAAGCCGGAACTATGAACAATAAACGCCAGGCAGAAATATTTATAAGATTTATGGACAGCTTTGGTATACCATATGCACTTGTTTATGGTAATCATGACTGTGAAATGTTTGCAATATACAACAAGGATAAACTGTCAGATGTATACAGCTCAGGTAAATACAGTATATTTACAAAGGGTAGAAAAGACATATATGGAATGGGTAACTACTTCATTAATCTTACAGACAGCGATGGAAAAGTTATACTTCCGCTTGTTTTCCTTGACTCTAATATGTATGGAGAGGGTGGCTGGTTCTACAGTGGTTTTGACTGTATACATGAAGACCAGGTAGACTGGTGTATGGACAAGCTAAGTAAGTTAAAAAAAGAGAATAGTGATGTCAGAGCGATGGCATTTTTCCACATTCCTGTAAATGAGTTCAAAGAGGCCTATGAAAAAATGAAAATGGGAGATAAAGCAGTTGTATATAAGCATGGCAATATAGGTGAAGCTGATGACCATTTCGGGATTCCAAAATTTGAGGGCACTTTTTTTAACAGAGCAGTGGATAATGGTATTATAAAATGGATGTTTTGTGGACATGACCACCTTAATACGCTGTCTCTTGTGTATAAAGGTATCCAGCTGACATATGGAATGTCTATAGATTATCTTGGATATAAAGGAATAATGAATAGGCATACGCAAAGAGGAGGAACACTGATAACAAGGCATACAGATGGAAGTGTTTCTATAAAAATGGTTCCGCTTAAAGAAACATTGTAAAAACATTGCGGTAAAACATTGCGGTAAAACTTGCAGCATAAATAAGATTGATAAATAAGAGTCATTCTGATAAAATGTTAATATTCGGGCTTCTGTAATATTTTCAGGATTGGCTTTGAATAGTAACGACATTAAAGCGTTTCAAGGATTGGAGAACAAGTTAGGATGAGAATAGGTTTTGATAATGATAAGTATCTTAAGATTCAGTCAGAGCATATAAAAGAGAGAATAGGAAAGTTTGGAGATAAGTTATATCTTGAGTTTGGCGGAAAGCTTTTTGATGATTTTCATGCTTCAAGAGTACTTCCAGGATTTCACCCAGACAGCAAGCTGCAGATGCTTATGCAGTTATCAGATGTGGCTGAGATAGTTATAGTTATAAGTGCAGCAGACATCGAAAAGAATAAGGTAAGAGGTGATCTTGGAATCACATATGATGTTGATGTTTTACGCCTTATAGGAGAGTTTGAAAAGAAAGGTCTTTTTGTTGGAAGTGTAGTCATAACTAAGTTTACAGGACAGAGTGCAGCTATCCAGTTTAAAGAAAAGCTTGAAAAGAAGGGAATCAAGGTATACCAGCATTATGTAATAGAAGGTTATCCATCTAATATTCCTAACATAGTAAGTGATAATGGTTTTGGAAAAAATGATTATATAGAAACAACAAGACCACTTGTTGTTATAACAGCACCAGGTCCAGGAAGTGGAAAAATGGCAACATGTCTTTCACAGCTTTACCATGAGAATAAAAGAGGTGTTAAAGCAGGATATGCCAAGTTTGAGACATTTCCTATATGGAATATACCGCTTAAGCATCCGGTCAACCTCGCGTATGAGGCTGCAACAGCAGATCTTAATGATGTGAATATGATAGATCCTTTTCATCTGGAAGCATATGGAAAGACTGCGGTTAATTATAACCGTGATATAGAGATATATCCTGTACTTAATGCTATATTAGAAGAAATATATGGTGAGAACACTTACTATAAGTCACCAACTGACATGGGTGTCAATATGGCTGGTAACTGCATAGTAGATGATGAGGCATGCTGTGAGGCATCCAAGATGGAAATAATAAGAAGATACTATGATGCAGTTAATAGGGTAGCTAAAGAGAAAGCATCTGAAAGTGAAGTATACAAGATAGAGCTTCTTATGAAGCAGGCCAAGATTACAACTGATGACAGAAAAGTAACAGTGGCAGCAAAGAAGAGAGCTGAGGAAACTGGCGTTGCATGTGCTGCTATAGAGTTTGAAGATGGTACAATAATCACTTCAAAAACAACAGATTTCTTAGGAGCATCATCAGCACTCATACTTAACGCGCTTAAGTATCTTGCTGGAATAGAGCATGATGAGAAGCTTATAAAGCCAGAGTTTATCGAGCCGATACAGAATCTGAAAGTGGAACATCTTGGTGGAAGGAATCCAAGACTTCATAGTGATGAGGTTCTTATAGCACTTGCACTTACGTCAGTAACTAATGAGAATGCGAAAAAAGCTATGGAGCAGCTTCCTAAGCTTAAGGGCTGCCAGGTTCATACAACAGTTATGTTATCTGAGGTAGACACTAAGACATTTGCAAGATTAGGAGTGAATCTTACATCTGAGCCGGTAAGAGGAAGTAAGAAATTTTATTAAATATATAGATTTTATAATATAGAATCATAGATAAAGAACAGAAAAGACTGTTATACTATAAAGTGATATTCAACTCTTATAGTATAACAGTCTTTTTGTTGTTAATTATTATTGTTTTGTAAGCATTTTACGATAACTGCTTGGTGACATACCAACAGCCTTTTTAAATACATCACCAAAAAAGTTGCTGTTATTATATCCACATTCGTATGCTATTTCTGTAATACTTTTTTCGGAAGATATAAGCAGAGACTTGGCTTCCTCTATCCTTGTTTTAGTAAGGTATTCCTTGAATGTCATATTGGTAAATATTTTGATTTTTTTGGTAAGGCTGGATTCACTTATACCAAATTGGGCAGCAATTTCTGGCAGTGTAAGCTGTCTGCTATAGTTGTTTTCTATGAAATTCACAATTTCACCTATTGTAATGTTAGATAAATTAGTCTTTTGATTTATATTTTGCGTATAACGCTGACACCGTATAAGGTATATAATCAGTTCAAAAAAATAAGCCTTAGTAAGTAACTCAGACATATTGTCGAGACTATATTTTTCAAATTGTATTTTCTCAAATATATTAGATAGATTTGAAAAACTTTTTCTTGATAATTGCAAATGTTTATTTATGAAAAGATTATTTATTTCATCCTTGAAATCCTTGTTAAAATACCAGTTTAGCTGTTCAGTAGATATATACAGGACAGTTCTTTTGACATCATGAGAAAAAGGGTATATAAAAGTATGTTCTTTGAAAGCGGGTATAAAAAGAACACTTCCATCTTCAAGATAATAAGTTTCATTATCTATGTATACGTTACATTTTCCAGATTGAAGAAAATATATTTCGTTGTATTGATGGGAATGTGTAAGTGGTACATCTTTATTAACATGACGGATTCTGTGGTCTATTACAAAGTCTTTGCTTACGGTTGATAACATATGGATTCCTCGCTTAGTATGTATATATTGTATAAGGTAATTGTTTTTTAAATGATGTTTTATAAAAGTAGTTATTTTATGTAAATTATAAGATACTTTACCGATAATTGGTAGTCTGTTTTTTATATTGATTTTATAATACAATCATCAAATTATATAATGTTAAGGAGGCAGTGGAATGCGAAAAGTTACAAAATCACTGGTTACGCTTGGGTTGTGTACAACAATGCTGTCTGGAATGATGGCTGGTGTTCCGACAGTTAGTCTTTTAAAGGCGGGTAATGTAGAGAATGTATATGCGGCAGATAATGAACAGGTAGAATTGGGAGATCTTGTGCTTAGATTTCTTGCTATAGGTGAATATGAGCCTAACCGTTATACAAAAAAAAATGGTGGCAAATGGGCACCGGAAGAGATTGAAAAAGGACTTCTTATTAAAGCAGATATGGTTCTTGGAGAAGGCAATGTTGAAGGTATGATGGCACCTATGAAATATTCATTACAGGATATTACAGGACATGTTGATGCGGATGTTAATACAGGAAATATTGTCATTACTTATAACGGGCTTACACTTACTATGAAAGCAGGCAGTACAACAGCTGAACTTGATAATGGAAAAGAAAAAACTACACTTACTATGAGAAGTGAGATAGCACCATATTTTAAAAAAGTAGATGAAGAAAAAAATGTTGATGGAAGTGATTATTATGCATGTTATCTTCCAGTTAAGTTTACAGCGGAAGCACTTGGTGGAAATGTAATATGGAATGATGCAATGCATAGAATAGAGATGGCGTTTGCATTCTATGCATCTGATGCGGCAGCTTCACCGGTTATTAACTCGAAGTCTGATTATACAACAAAGAAAATGGAGTCCAATTCTAATACATACAGCAAAATGAAAGGAAGAATTGATGTTACTAAGCTTGACGAAGCAGCGGTAAAAGCTAATGTTGCTGATATGATAAAAGCTGGACTTAATGTAGTAAATCCTGTTTACCAGAATGAAGATGGTGGATGGGCTAAGACAAATACAGAGTATGATCTGCTTGAGGATTCTTTTGCAAGATTATATACAAAGGGATATTCAACAGTAGATAATGGAGCAACTCATGGACACATGAAGTTCTTATCAAGGATTATAAGACTTTCAAAAGAAAATCCTGAGCTTTTTGCAGGATATGAAACACAGCTTTCTGCGATAGAAAAGGGCTTCTGGAAAGCAGCAAAGTATATGTGCGATTCGCAGAATAACAATGGTGGATGGCCACAGTATTATCCATATGGTGTTGGCTATTTCAGAAATATAACATTTAACGATAATGCCATGCCTGACCTTATGGAATCAATATACGCACTTTCAAACGATAAAGGGCTTACTGATAATGAACTTTGTGAGGACTATGCGTGGGCAAGAGATGAAATAAAGGCACAGACTAATCCGTATGTGCTTGAGCTTGGAATAAAACATGATACGTTAAAGAAAGTATGGGATAATGGTCTTGATTTTGTAATAAGGGCACAGGTGGTAATCGATGGAATAAAAACAGGCTGGGCACAGCAGTATGATCCAGATGAAAAAAATCCTGTTCCAGCAGGTGGAAGAGCATTTGAGCTTCCTTCTGTATCTCCGGATGAAAGTCTTACAATGGTAAAGGTACTTGCTAACATAGTCAATCCAAGTGCAGAGGTAAAGGAGGCTATTACAAGCTATGTGAACTGGATTAATTCAGTCGGTATAACAGGATATGGTGTATATAATATAGCTGATAGAACAAGAGAGCTTGGAACTGATAGATTAATATTAAAGGATGGAAGTACGACAAAGCAGTTTGGACGTTTCTATGGACTTGATACAACAGGTGAATATTATGGATTCACAAAAGCACAGATGGCAAATAAGATGACAGACAATAAGTTCTATGAAATATTTGCAGGAAGAGATTCAGTGGCACAGCTTAGCATGAACTATGGTATGGGTGAAAGAAGAATAGGATATTCATATGTAAGAACTAAGGCAGATGTTAATGCTACAGCGGTATATAATACATGGAAAAAGGCGCTTGGTGAATAAATAGTCCTAGAGTAAAGCAGTGTAAGAATGGAGATAAATATGAGACGAGATATAAAAAAAGGTATGAAAAAAGCGGCTATAGGTATTGTGGCTGCTACAATGCTTACAGTTATGGCAGCACCTGTATCTGTTTTACCAGTAAGTGCAGCAACTGTAACAAGAGGAAGTTATGATTTTTCTAATATGGTTGTAAGAAGAGTATGGTTTAATACAAATGATCCAGTATTTTTAATAGATGATTATGAAAGAGTATGGCTTGATAATAATGTTAATGTATTAGCTACAGGAAATGCAACTGATGCTAAGACAACAAGTAATCTTATGGCACCTATGAAAAATATGTTTGCTTATATAGGTGCTGATTACAAGGAAGATGGTGATAACATAACTATCACTATGAATGACACAACAGTTAAGCTTAAGATTGGTTCTTCAGATGTTGAGATTAATGGCAAAGTTACATCAGGTGCATTAACAGATGAGCAGATACCAGCAAAGGTCAATGTTAAAGAAAAGTATGCAGATTATAACACATTTTTAACAGAAGATTATAATGTTGTGTATCTTCCAGTTGCATATGTACTTAATATATTTGGTGCAGATATGTACAAGGATGGCAAAATGTCAGACAGCTTTTATGCAGCGGTTCCAGTTATGAAGACAGAGTCTGTTCCTTCATATGAAACATCTTCAAAAGGATATGGCATGCGTTATGATGCATTGCTTGAGGGAACACTTGATGTTACTACATCAGTAGCAGATCTTATTGTAGCATTACAGAACGAAGATGGTGGATTCCAGGTACTTCCTGATAATTATGAAATGTCACAGAAGGAAACAGGACTTGGAAGCATGAAAGATGTTTCAAGTGTTTACAATGGTGCAACAACATCAGAATTAAAGTATCTTGCAAAGTATATAACAGCTAATAAGCCAGAAGATTCAAAGTATCAGGATGCATTTGTAAAAGGTATTAAGTACCTTCTTACAACACAGTGTGATAATGGTGGATGGAGTATGAATCCAGGTAGTGGAAGTGGCTTTAATGCTAATATAGAAGTGGGTAACAAGGCTATGACTGAGGTACTTACACTTCTTAGTGATATTGCAATACTTAACAATCAGGATTATGTGTTTGCAAGGAAAGCGATGAATGTTGATGAAATAAAGTCAGCAGTAGAAAAAGGAAATGATTTTATTGTAAAATCGCAGATCAGCAACAACAATAAAAAGTCTGGCTGGGCAACACAGTATGACAAGTCTGGAAATGTAACTATGGGACATACATATGAAAGAGAGTCTGTCAGTTCTTATACAACAAAGGATGTTATCGACTATCTTATGACTATACATAATCCTTCACAGGATATTAAGGATGCTGTTGAAAGTGCATACAGCTGGCTTAAGGATGTTAAAATAGCTGATAAAGAGCAGGAAGTTGTAAAAGATACATCTATGAATAATGGCTTTGATGTATATCTTGTTGATGGCAGCGGAACATGGGCTTCTAATTATGTATATGATAAAGCTGCTGATTCTTACAGACCATTGTATTCAGATGTGGATCCAACAAGAGCAGACCAGAAGTATGTAAATGTATATGATCTTTACAATCTTGATGGTAACAGTGTTGGAAATAATAAGATTAACAATAAGGATTTGATTCTTTATTCAACAAGAACAACAGTTTCTTACTATGATAATAATCTTGCAGATGAGCTTATTGCAACAGGATATGATGAGTGGAAGAGTTATCTTGCTAATGGTTTCCCTGAAATACCTAAGGATCCAGCAGATTCACCTGATAATAATGGTGGTTCAGATAATGGAAATAATGCAGATAATTCACAGAATAAGGATACACCACAGACTCCATCAGAATCAGGAAATGCAGAAGTATCAGATAACAATACAAAGACAGGTGATAAGGCACCAGTTGGCTTATTAGCAGCTGTACTTGCAGTATCTGGCGGATTAGCAGGTATAAGTGTATACGCAGTAAGAGAGTCTAAAAAAAGAGGCTTAATAAAAAAATAAAATGATGTCAGTCTGAACATTCAGAGGGTAGTAAAGAAACTTATTAATCCATAGGCATTGTTTAAAAAGAGTTTGTATTAATGGGAAACTGTTATATACAAACTCTTTTTCAGTTATTTGCAATTAATAAGAGATACTTTCGGCGTTTTTTTGTCTATGAAATAGTGGTATAATTTTATATATGTACATAACATATCTAATTATTTGTTAAGTTAGCTGAGAAATAAAATTCTAATATCAAATGTGAGGAATATGAACAAAAGTATAAATATGAGTGTAAATAAGAGTGTAAATGAAAATATGGGTAAAGACATAGATAAAAGTAATAATAAAAATATGAATAATGGTGATGTGATTAATAGACTAGATGTAGTAAGAAAATATAACCCACATTTAAATAATGTAGATGCAAATTCACCACTGACAGTTGGTAATGGCAGGTTTTGTTTCACGGCAGATGTTACAGGAATGCAGACACTTTATGAGGAGTATAGCATCGAAACTCCTTTGTGTACTATGGCAGAGTGGGCGTGGCACACTTATCCTGGACATCGCTATACTATGGATGATGTGTGTATGACTGAATATGATTTTCTTGGGAGAAAGGTGTCATATCCACGTGTGAAATATGAAGGAAATGAGGCAGCTTATGACTGGGTACGAATGAATCCACACAAGTTTAATCTTGCAAGGATTGCATTGTCAGTTGATGGTACATATCTGACTTCTGATATGTTATCAGATATAAACCAGACCCTTGATATAACAACAGGCGTGTTAAAAAGTGATTTTATAGTAAGCTATGCTTCGCATGAGTATAAGGTAAGCGTTGAAACAGTATGTGATAATAAGTCAGATACTGTTGCTTTTAGGGTGGAGTCTGATCTCTTGAATAAAGGGCTTTGTGTGGATACACATTTTCCGTATGCTTCATGTGATATAACGGGTTCTGACTGGTTGGATGATAAAATTCATTATGATGAGGTTGTGGGAATATCAGAAGAAAAATATGCTGATGAAGCTGCTGATACATCAGATAAAATATTCAAATATAGCAATACATCTTATATAGATAATAATATATATAAGATAAAAAGACAGATAGATGATACTCATTATTCAGTTTATATAAAGACTAACGGACAATTGGAAAAGGCAGACAAACACAGATATCGTATAAATAAGGCAGATAGTGACAATGTTCTTTATCTATGTGTTGGGTTTGAGGATGAAGATGGAATATATGCCAGTATATATAATAATGTCCAAAGTAATATGTGTGTAGATAATAACAAGGCTAATGCAGATAATGAGTGTGCTGCAGATACATTTGCAGCAATAAAAGAAAATGTATATACATTCTGGCATAATTACTGGAGCAGCGGAAAGTTTCTCTGCCATGAAAATGATGAGCTTATGAGAAGAGTTATATTATCACAGTATCTTCTTATAGTTAATGACAGTGGTTATATACCACCAGCGGAAACAGGTCTTACATGTAACAGCTGGTATGGAAAAGCACATCTTGAGATGCATTACTGGCATATGGCGTGGGCTGCTTTGTGGGGACACCCAGAGCTTCTTGAAAAAAGCTTTGACTGGTATATAAGCATACTTCCAGAAGCTAAAAAAAATGCAGCAAGAAATGGTTATATGGGTGCAAGATGGACGAAGATGGTATCATACACAGGAAAGGATTGTCCGTCAAAGATTGCACCACTGCTTATATGGCAGCAGCCTCATATAATAAATATGCTGCAGATGGTGCTGGATTGTTATAATAACGACGTGCATTTTGAGAAAAAAACAGACAGATATATGCATAAGTACTGGATTCTGGTGCAAGAGACTGCCAAATTCATGGAAGATTATCTTGTATATGATATTGCTTCAGATACATTTAACATAGAAGCACCTGTCATACCAGTACAGGAAAGACATCTCCCAGAGGATACAAGGAATCCTGTGTTTGAGCTTGCATACTTTAGATATGGTTTAAAGATAGCGGCAGAGTGGGCTGATAAGCTGGGATATGTAACATTTTCAGAGAAATGGAACAATATAGCAGACAGAATAGCACCGCTCCCGGTTTATGATGGCTTATACATATCACAAGAGAATTGTCCGGATACATATGTTAACAAGGCTATTGATCATCCGCTTATGTTGCAGGTATATGGTATGTTAGATGGTTATAGTGCTAAAGATATTGTTGATATGAATATATATAGGGCAACTCTCGATAAGGTAATGGAAGTATGGGATTATTCTACACTTTGGGGCTGGGATTTTGCAGTTATAGCTATGGCAGCAGACAAGCTTGGTCTTAAGAGGGAGGCACTTTCACAGCTCCTTATAGAGTCGCCTAAAAATGAATATGTAGTAAGTGGAAATAACAGGCAGAATTCACGAAAGGATCTGCCACTATATCTTCCAGGTAACGGAAGTCTGCTTATAGCTGTAGCGAAGATGTTTTTTGAATGATGACAAAGATATTTTAAGTAATGACAAAGCTGCTTATGAGTAATTTTCAAAATTGCAGAATTGTGTTACACTTAATACGAAATATGAAAATAGAAATGGAGATATAATATGGATGCCAGTCAGGTATTGAAGCAGTATTTTGGATATGACAGCTTCAGAAAAGGACAGTCAGATATAATAGAAGCCATATTGCAGGGACGTGATGCACTTGCGATTATGCCGACCGGAGCAGGAAAGTCAGTGTGTTATCAGGTTCCTGCATTACTGTTACCGGGTATAACCATAGTTATATCTCCGCTTATATCACTTATGCAGGATCAGGTCAAGTCACTTAATGAAGCAGGGATAAATGCAGCTTATATTAATTCAACCCTGTCAGAATCACAGATGTATAAAGCACTTGATTGTGCAGCAAATGGAAAGTACAAGATAATCTATGTGGCACCAGAAAGACTTGAAACCATGAGTTTCATAACATTTGCAAAAAAAGCAGATATATCGATGGTGACTATTGATGAAGCACATTGTATATCACAGTGGGGACAGGATTTCAGACCAAGCTACTTAAAGATAGTTGATTTTATAGACAGCCTGTCAGAAAGACCCGTTGTGAGTGCATTTACGGCAACGGCGACAAGTGAAGTAAAGACAGATATAGAGTGCATATTAAAGTTAAAAGATCCAAGGGTTGTTGTTACTGGTTTTGACAGGAAAAACTTATACTATAGTGTAGAGCATCTGTCAGGAAAGAAAAAAGATGCGTACATAGCCGGATATATAAAAGAGCATATGGATGAGAGTGGAATTATCTACTGCGCTACAAGAAAAAATGTGGATAAGCTATATGATGAGCTTGGTTCACTGGGGATAAGTGTCACAAAGTATCATGCAGGGCTTGATAATGAAACAAGAAAGCAGAATCAGGACGACTTTATATATGACCGGGTTCAGGTCGTTATAGCGACCAATGCATTTGGAATGGGAATAGATAAGTCCAATGTGAGATATGTTATTCATTACAATATGCCGCAGAGCATGGAAAACTACTATCAGGAGGCAGGACGAGCAGGAAGAGATGGTGGTGAATCGCAGTGTATAATGTTGTTTTCAGCACAGGATGTCATTATAGATAAGTTTCTTCTTGACAGTAAGGAGTTTGAGGGTGTTGAAGATGAGGACATAAGCATAATAAAAGAGCGCGACTTACACAGGCTTCATACTATGGAAATGTATTGTAAGACCACGGAATGTCTTCGTAACTACATTCTTTCTTACTTTGGTGAAAAAACAGGAGAGCCATGTGGTAATTGTGGTAACTGCAACAATGAATATGAACAGATAGATATGACTGCGGATGCAAAGTGGGTTATTAACTGTCTGGCAGAAACACATGGAAGATTCGGATTGAGTATCGTGCTTGGAACTCTGCTTGGCGCAAAGCGTGCAAGACTTAAGGAAGTAGGTGCGTTAAGCTATAAGTCTTATGGAAAGTTGTCTGATAGAAAAGAAGCAGAACTAAGGCTCCTTATTGACCAGATGATAAATGCTGGATATGTTATACAGACAGATGGAGAGTACAGTGTTTTAAGAATGGGTGATATAAGTCCTTTAAGGGATGAAAATACTCATGTATACATAAAGAAGGCTAAGAAAACATATGCCAGTGAGCTGCTTAAAGGGGGAGGGCAGACAGGCGGAGAGGCTGCTTCAGTAAATACGAGTGCTGCTTCAGAAGGAAGTAATGCAGCTTCAAGGACAAGAAAGAAGAGTACAGATTCACTTACTGCTGCAGGTTATGAGTTGTTTGAGCGGTTAAGGGCATTAAGACTTGTTATAGCGAGAGAAGAAGGCATGCCTCCATACATTATATTTAATGACAAGACGTTGATAGATATGTGTGAAAAGCTGCCGGTTGATGCAGACACTATGCTATCAGTATCTGGTGTAGGACAGAATAAGCTTATGAAGTATGGAAACCGGTTTACAGAGGAAATCAATAAATTCGTTAGTGAGCACCCAGGTGTTGTTACTACACTTGATATATAGTGGAAAATTGTAATTAAGTGCATACAGATATTGATATGGAGGATATAAAGTTGGAAGATAAAACAAAGATAATAGCAGTCGCAGGCAAAGGCGGCGTTGGAAAGACATCACTTGCAGGAGTTATAGTAAAGCTTCTTGTTGAAAGCTTTCCTGATAAGAAGATACTGGCAATAGATGCAGACCCGGCAGTCGGTCTGTCAACAGTATTAAATGTAGACGTAGATAAAACCATAGATGATATAAGAAAAGAAGTTATAAAGAATGTTGAGGATGGTGATACCAAGTCTGCGGTAGAACTTTTAGGAGAAGCTAAATATGAAATATATGATGCATTAAAAGAGCAGGATGGCTATGCATTTATAGCAATAGGAAGACCTGAAAGTGCAGGCTGTTATTGCAGGATTAACTCATATCTTAAAGAAGTTATCACTATGCTTTCAGACCAGTTTGACTATGTTGTCATAGATGGCGAGGCAGGTATTGAGCAGATAAACAGAAGAGTTATGGAGAAGGTGACACACCTTCTGCTTGTTACAGATGCAAGTAAAAAGGGATGTCAGGTTGTTAAAACTATCAAAGATGTAGCAGATGAGCTTGTTATGTATGATAAGATAGGTGTTATTGCAAACAGACTTCCTAACAGCAAGGTAACAGAGCTTATGGATATAGGTGATATGCAGCTTCTTGCGGCTATAGAGAGTGATGAGGAGCTTGCAAGAGCAGATGTTTTAGGTGAAAATGTATTAAAACTTTCTGATGATACAAAGATAGTTAAAGGAGCAAGAGAGGCTCTTGCTAATATCGGGATATTATAGGATTGCGGAAATTGTAAAGCAATGTAGTAATTCGTGTACATCATAATATAATGGTCAAAAGGTCGAAGGTGAAAAACTGATTCGTTAAAGAAAGGATAACAACTTGAAAGATTTACAACATTTATATTATTTTGAAAAGCTTCTTGAAGAGGTGAATAATGAACTTGTAAGAAAAGCACAGGAAAAGGGGGATATAGCCATTGGAGCTGTATGCTTTCAGATTCCTGAACCACTGCTTAACCTTCCAGGATGCTTTTCAGTGAGATTGCGTGCACCAAGGACAGGTTCTATAGAGATGGGCACATATTATATGAGCAGCATGCTATGTGAGGGGTGCAGGGCAATACTTGAACGTGCTATAGAAGGTGGATATAACTTTCTTGATTGTATAATAGCACCTGATGCATGTGCACAGATGAACAGGTGTGTTGAAAATATAGAGAGACAGAAGCTGTGTACTAAGGAAAAGTTTTTTGTGGAATACTCAGATGTTCCTATGAAGTCAGATGAGTCAGCACTAAAACATTATGTAAAGCAGATGAGGCTGCATGTTCTTGAGCCACTTCACAATACATATGGAATAGATATATCAGATGAAGCATTGAGGAAGGCTGTAGATGAACAGAATGAGATAAGCAGGCTTATAACAGAGATTGGAGATTACAGGAAAGAGGATAATCCTAGAATAACAGGCTATGAGTTCGCTGTGCTATGTCTGGCGACATATTGCTGTCCTAAGGAGTACCTTATAGATAAGTTAAGGGATACAGCTAAAGAGTTAAAGGTAAGACAACCGGATATTAAGAAAAACTACAGGGCAAGAGTAGCACTTATAGGTTCTGAGATAGATAATCCAGAACTTATAAAGCTTGCAGAAGAAGCAGGTGCACTTGTTGTTGCTGACCGTTTCTGTTTTGGTTCACTTCCAGGAAGAAGTGAGATTATTCTTAATGATGAAGAGGATGTTCTATATCAGATATGCAGACAGTATATGCAGTGGGGCAAATGCCCAAGATATATGAACACAGAGAAAATAAGGGAACGTGAGGAGTATGTTGATTATATAGCTAAAGAATATAAGGCAGAGGGTCTTATATATGAACAGATAAAGTTCTGTGATTACTGGGGCTATGAGAGAGCATCAGCATTTCATGTTATGAGGGAAGAGTACGGGTATCCGGTTCTTTCTATAGACAGGCCATATGTAGTAGGTTCTTCAGGACAGATAAGAACAAGAATACAGGCATTTGTTGAAAGTCTTGAGATAAAGAAAATCAATAAGAGCACGGAACAATCCGTATAAAAATAGATATACAAAACAGGATGGAGAATAATATATGTCAAGTAAGCTTGGAAGCGAGCCACTTGGAAAGTTTTACACAGGTAAGAAGCCTAAGAAAAGACGTGAATGGCGTGGACTTAAGGATACCTGGTATGATTACACAAGATGGCTTGGATATTGGAAAACATTAATAACATTTATAATAAAGCCCAATAATATGAAAGGATTTTTCAGATACCGCTGGATGATGAATTATCTGGCACTTCCTGATTTTATGGACAGGCATACAGAGGGTATGAGAGATCTGCAGCTTCGGATGGCGCACAATGCCCTTGGACTCATAGTAACAGATATATGTGGTATGTTAGGACAGATATTTAAGGCAGATCCAGCCATAGGAAACGATAAAGAACTTAATAAAAAAATCGTGCTATTTGATGAGAATATGATGAGTACCCTTATGGGAGGCTTTCCGAATCTTGTATGGCTGTCAGTAGAGGTTCCAGCGGTGTATACAAGTTCAATGATGTCGCAGACAGGTGTAAGCTATTATGTTGATGTGACACATGAATATGGGGTGCCATCAGATGTATGTCCTATGCCAGCAGCTGAGCTTGGTGTTGCGCTTGCAGATGATTTCCCTCTTATTGGCTGTTGTGCAGTGCAATGTAACACAACATGTGATGGAAGTCTTATGGGTAATGGTATAGAGGCAAGATCTTTTAAGATACCGACATTTCAGCTTGCAGTTCCTATAAGGCACAGACAGGAAAGTGTTCAGGAGTATGCAGCAGAAGAGGTGCTTAATGCCATACATTTTATAGAGGAACAGACAGGTGAGAAGTTTGACTGGGATGCATTTTTTAAAGGCATGGAAAGGTTTAACGCAGAAACTGACGAGTTCCTTGAGTGGATGGAAATATCAAAGACAGATTATCCACAGGTTATGGGAGTTACACTTGCACTTTACAGGTATGGTGTTTATCAGGCTGCTGGTGGAAGAAACCAGGCATTTCTTGATATGGATAAGAAGCTTACACGTATGGCGATGGAAGGTTATGAAAAGAAGCTGCCTGCTGCTAAGGAATATCGCCACCGTGCTATGACATGGGGCGTTCAGGCAGCATATTATACAGCTCTTCCTATATGGCTTCTTAACTGTTGGGGAGTTGTGACAATAACAGATATGCTTAGTATGGTATCAACAGAAAAGGTTAATACAAAAGATAAGCATCAGGCTATGCTGGACCTGGCATATTTATATGAGAATATGATTATGAGAAACCGTTCTAACGGTGGATATGAAACAGGCGTTGAGGCACTCTGGAGATTCTGTGAAATGTTCCGTATAGATATAGTTATTATGTATGTACATATGGGATGTAAGTCTATGTCAGGATATCATGGACTTTTTGAAGAAGAGGCAAGAAAGCATGGCGTACATCTTATATGGGTAACTCATAATCTTATGTGTCCAGAGGATGGAAGCAGGCGTGATATGAGAACAGAGATAAACAGATATATGAGAACAGTGTTTAGAGAAGAACCGCTAGACCCTACACTTGAAGATTTCGATGATAAGCAGAACTGGTAGGAAGCTGTGTGGATTGCGCAGCAGGTAAGCATATGCAGAGTATGGAGGACATATGAGTAAGTTTTATGGTGGCTGTGATGCCGGAAGTACATATACTAAGTGTGTAATATTAAATGAAGATGGAAAAATAGTAGCAGATGTTACAAAAAGAAGCAGAATTAATCCTGTATTGAGTGCCAAAGATGCACTTGATACAGCGATAAGTCAGGTGGATGGATTAAATAGTGCAGAGGAGCTTTCATATCTTATTGGAACAGGTTATGGACGTAATAAGGTACCATTTGCTGATGAGAATATATCAGAGATAAGCTGTCATGCCATGGGAGTCCATGTGACAGACCCTTCTGTTAAAGCTATCATAGATATAGGTGGACAGGATGTTAAGGGTATAGCGATAGATACTGATGGAACAGTCCTTAACTTTGCCATGAATGATAAATGTGCAGCAGGAACAGGACGCTTCTTTGAGTCTATGGCAAGAGCCTTTGAGATGAGCCTTGATGACTTTTCAAAGCTTTCACTATCAGCTAAGAATGTTATTCCAATAACAGCACAGTGTGCAGTGTTTGCAGAGAGTGAAGTGATATCGCTTGTAGGTGAGGGAAAGCCTATGGATGAAATAGCGGCAGGTATAGAGCTTTCAGTTGCTAAAAGATGCTTTGTTATGGCAAAAAAAGCCGGAGTAGTAGATTCAGTCACACTTACAGGTGGTTGTGCAAAGAACGAAGGTTTAAAACAGGCAATCGAGAAGGTACTTAAGGTAAAGGTTGTAGAGCTGCCGGTGGATCCACAGCTTATGGGTGCACTTGGCGCAGCAGAGTATGCAAGACAGAAGGGAAGAGTTAAGCAGTGATAATATTAAAAATAGCAGCAATAACAGTCATAGTTCTGATTATATTATTTGTACTCACGTTGATCATATATTTCTTTAATCTTGATATGAAGTTTGCCGCATGTCTTATAAAACCGCTTACAGCTTATTATAACTGGTCGGGAAACAGAAGAAAAAAGCATAAAGAAAAGCAAAAGGAAAAGCAGCAGGGATGATGCTGCATAAGAAAGGCTGAATGTAATATGCAGGTTCTAAGTATTTATGATAAAGATATATCAGAGTTAAAGAAGTGCTTTAATTCTGATGCTTATGGAAATATTAAAAAGCTTCCGTCAGATAAATCATGGGAGGTTACAGCACAGGAAAGTCTGGTTCTAAAACGTGATATGGCATATGAGCTTGGTGGAGGTATGAATAAAGCCATTAGTTCAATAGCCTTTACTACGTCATGTGAATGTGTTAGTGACGACGGAGTATATCTTATGGGAGAAGATCTTCAGGATATAAAGGAAGATATATCATATGCAAGATTCACTTTTATACGGCTGAATGAGTCATATATTAAGGATATACAGGAAAAAAATGCAGAAGCCCTGCATGCTGCCCTGCGTGCTGTTGACTATGTGAGATATCATAATTTTCCTAAAGGATATATGATGAGAATATCATCAGTAAAGGAAAGAGAACCAGTAAGAGTGTCAAAACAGGCAATAGCAGATGGCATGACATTTTCACATATAGGCTCTGAGATGATAAATGCATATAGGAAACGTAAGGAAGTTGAAGCAGTGCAGATATACTTTCTGACAAGTAAAACAGCGGATTATGAGCTTTTATATGATAAGGCACATAGAATTGAACAGATTACAGATTCGCTTAATCATATGTTTAACGGACTTGTTATGGATTGTTCAGCCTGTAAGAGCAGAGAGCTGTGTGATGAGATAGATGGGATGAAAGAGTTACATAAGAACCTTTCATCCATCTGATAGAGTCTGGCTGTCTCTGCTTTTTTTGCTTTTGATTTTATTCTTATACATGATGGAATCTACAGCTTTAAAGCAGTTATCAATACCACTTTCGTCTATAGCACCATATCCGGTTGCAACAGAATATGGATAGTCAGTTGTAGCTGCAATATCATTAACAGCCTGATGAAATGTTTTAAGACATCTGTTGATGATATCAAGGCTTGTATTGTTGATTATGACACAGAATTCATCACCGCCGATTCTATAGCACTGACCGATTTCCATGAAATTCTCGTGCATAAGCCTTGCAGTATTCTTAATAGCTTCATCACCGAAACGGTGTCCGTATGTATCGTTGATATGCTTAAGATTATTAAGGTCTGCAATGAGTATATATCTGTGTGATTCTACGCTTAAGCGTTCTTTTTCCATGGCAAGCTCAAAGGCAGAACGGTTGTTTATATGTGTCATGGCATCAGTGAATGCCAGTTCCTTGTATATTTTATTACGTGTGTTTTGTATAAAATTCTCTTTGATAACATGAAATATCGAAAAACTGAAATATACAAGCAGCAAAGCAATACCATATACAGAAAATCTTATTCTTTCAAAAGTTGAATTGTTAGAATAGTAGCGTATAATATCAAGAATAAGAAAGAATGATATTATCATAAAAGATATAAATATATCAAACTTATATTATAATTATTGGTTATGGTATTGGTTGATTCGTTGTTAAGGCATAATCCACTTATCCTTGTATTGCAATATATGGCTATACCTAAGAATAAAAAAACAGTAAGGATAAAACATATACTTATATTGACAGCAGACGAATTTGTAATTATATTAAACTTATTAGCGAAGCAATGCTTTTTATTTGAAAAAATATTCTGCATAATTAGATGTTATCCTTTCTGATAATATTTTTGATTGATGGGTTGGAATACCACTTTAGTACTATATATTAGTACCAATTACCCATAAGCCCGGATATTATATCATAGGTCTGTGATTTAATTCAAGTACCAGAATGTATCAAATTAAAATTTTAAGGCATTGGAAATGGAGGATTATTGTGTATAGAGAAGATTATAATGTAGTTATTCCAAAGTTTAACGAGGTTAAGGTATCAATAGATGAGCTTGGTGCAGTAAGTGGAAAGCTTGATGTTAAAACAGGACATGATAATGCAGTTATTATTAATAATGCAATAAGAAGCTTATCTGAAAATGGTGGTGGTACTGTAATAGTACCAGCTGGAATATGGGCATGTGCGCCTATAAGAATATTGTCTGGAATCAATCTTCACCTTGAGGGCCAGGCTATGCTTAAGTTTATAAAGTCAAAGGAAGACTATCCTTTAATAATAACTAATTATGAAGGTCAGCAGTGTATACGTGCTGTCTCACCAGTTACAGCTGAGAATGCAGAAAATATAGCTATAACAGGTGAAGGAATCATAGACGGAAGTGGAGATGAGTGGCGTCCAGTCAAGAGATTCAAGGTAACAGACAAGCAGTGGGAAGCACTTCTTAAGAAGAGTGATAATGTGTTTGCAACGAAAGAAACAGAAGTATGGATGCCATCAAAGTCAAGCCTTGTTGGAAACGAGAAGAATATCCAGGGTGATACACAGGATATTATAGATGAGGCTTCTGAATATTATGATTTTTACAGACCTGTTATGATAAGCTTAAGATATTGCAGGAATATTCTTTTACAGGGAGTTACATTTATGAATTCACCAGCATGGAATATTCATCCATTTTTCTGTAGGAGTCTTACAGTAGATCATGTAAATGTGCGTAATCCATACTATGCACAGAATGGTGATGGAATAGATGTTGAATCATGTACAGATGTACATATACATCATAGTGTGTTTGAAACAGGCGATGATGCAATATGCATAAAATCAGGAAAGAATGCAGTTGCAAGAACTATAGAGGGTCCATGCAGCAATATATATGTTCATGACTGTCTTGTAAATGAAGGACATGGTGGCTTTGTAATAGGAAGCGAAATGTCAAGAGACGTTAGAGATATACTTGTTGAGAACTGTACATTTACAGGTACTGATGTTGGTGTAAGGATGAAGAGTGCATTAGGACGAGGTGGAGTAGTTGAGAATATAACAATCCGTAATATTAATATGATAAATATTAAGGGTGAGGGAGTAATACTTACAATGTCTTATGTTCTTAATCTTCTTAACCGTAATGAGACTATTGCTATGGACAATGAAGAAGATATTCCATATTTTAAGAATATGAATATGGAAAACATAACATGTCTGGGTTGTAAGGAATTTATTAAGATAGAGCCTTTGCAGGGACGTCCTGAAACAATATCAGATATTGTAGTGAATGGAAAGAAATATTGTTAAAATAAATAATAATATTATTATTATGATATTATTATTGATAATATTTTTATTGAGCATATGAATGTAATGGGGGAAGGAAAAACTGTAATCTGGCAGTTGTTTCTTTCCCTTTTATATGGATAACGAATATTGTGATGTGTGTAATGAAAATATAAAATATGTTTTTCGGATACATGAATGGAGATAAATATGAAAAATAATAAGTATGAAATAGACATGTGCAACGGCACAATAATGGATAAACTCATATCATTTGCACTGCCACTTATGATATCAGGAATGCTTCAGCTTATGTTTAATGCTGTTGATATAATAGTTGTAGGACGTTTTACAGGAAGTCAGGCGTTAGCAGCAGTTGGTTCGACGACAGCGCTTATATGTACATTCACTAATCTTTTTATAGGTGTATCGCTTGGAGCTAATGTACTTGCCGCACGGTTCTATGCTTCAGGAAAGACAAAGGAAATGTCTGAAACAGTACATACAGCTATATTACTTGCTTTAATAAGCGGTATTGCCATGAGTATTATAGGAATATTATGTGCAAGAGAATCTCTTGTGCTTATTGCAACGCCGGATGATATTATCGGGCAGGCAGCATTATATCTCAGGATATATTTTTTGGGCATGCCATTTTTTATGTTATATAATTATGGTGCAGCAATATTAAGGGCGGTTGGTGATACCAAGAGACCGCTTATGTACTTAATAGCTGCTGGTACAGCGAATGCAGTATTAGATCTCATCCTTGTAATTATATTTAAAATGGGTGTAGCTGGTGTAGCCATAGGCACCATAACATCGCAGTTTATTTCGTGTGTACTCGTTATAAGGTGTCTGTGCAAGACAGATGCTATATATAAGTTATACATATCAAAGCTTAGAATAAAGAAGTATTATCTTATCCAGATACTTAAGGTGGGACTTCCCGCAGGTATCCAGAGTACAGTTATTAACTTTTCAAATGTTTTGTTACAGTCATCTGTTAATTCATTTGGAGAAATAGCTATGGCTGGTTACACGGCAGCCAACAATATACTTGGATTTTTATATGTATCAGTTAATTCAGTTACACAGGCATGTATGAGTTTTACAAGCCAGAATTATGGTGTGCGCAAGTTTAAAAGAATGGATAAGGTGCTTGTTGATTGTGCAATATTGTCAATAATAGTATCTGTAGTTATAGGTGGTGGCTCATATCTTTTAGGGCATCAGATACTAGGAATATATACTAAGCAGGAAGATGTAATACAATGTGGTATGGAGATTCTTTCCATATCAACCATTCCATATTTTTTGTGTGGTCTTATGGATATGATTCCGGGTTCTATGAGAGGAGTTGGATATTCAGCAGTTCCTATGCTACTTTCTATAATCGGAACAGTTGGAACAAGGCTTGTGTGGATATATGGAGTATTCCCTGAGCACAGGTCATTGTATGTTTTGTTTATGTCATATCCAGTTTCATGGGGATTGACGATAGTTATGCAGGCAATATGTCTTGTGTTTGTAAGAAGGAAAATAAGGAAGTAAGATATATAAACACATTGTTGTATTCACCTTTGATATAACGGAAATAACAGAACAAAATAAAACAAAGAAAGAGGAATGATTGATAAAATATGAATAGCAAAATAGGTAATTATAATAAACAACAGTTACAAGATCAGCTTGAGTCTATGGGACTTAAAGGTGATGAAACTATACTTATACATTCATCAATGAAGTCTATAGGTGAGGTTGATGGTGGTGCAGATACTGTGCTTGATGCGTGGATGGAATATTTTAAGGATGGACTTTTACTTCTGCCAACACATACATGGAAGACTGTAAATGCGGATAATCCGGTATATAATCCACAGACAACTCCATCATGTGTAGGACTTCTTACGAATATGTTTATGAAAAGAGATGGGGTTATACGTTCGCTTCATCCAACCCATAGTATGGCAAGTTATGGGAAAAATGCTGCAGAATATCTGGCAGGTGAGGAATATAATAATACACCATGTACTCCTGGTGGCTGTTATGACAGACTTAAGGATGCAGGCGGCAAAGTGCTGCTTGTAGGTGTTGGCCACGAAAGAAACACCTATATACATAGTGTTGAAGAGGTGTTGAATGTGCCTAACAGACTGTCGGATATGCCTATGGAGCTTGTTATAGAACTTCTTAAGGAAGATGAAGATAATAAGAATAAGAAGCTTCCTTACTATAACAGGGCTGACGGCTGGAAAAAATGTATTGATAGTAATGGGGGATACGATAATAATAACAAGTTATGCAGGAAGGTATATGTAAGAAAGCATTACAATGCACAGCAGCCTCATATATCTGAGGATTTCGTCAAGCTGAACCAGATATTCCTTGACAGCGGAGTTGTTAAAAAGGTAAAGTTTGGCGATGCCGACAGTCTTTTGTGTGATGCTAAAGGGATGTTTAATGTTGTAAGACATGTGATTGCACCAGACCCAGAGTGTATTGTAACTAAAGATACATTATCGATGCCAGAGTATTGATTTGATTATAGGAAAAAACTATGACTACATATATTTTATTAGGATTATGCATATGTAATGCTTTATTATATAATAACCACATAAACATATAAGAAATATAGGAATATATTAAAAGAAAGAGAAAGTGGTGGAATATATGAAACAGATATTATGCTTTGGAGATTCTAATACATGGGGACTTATCCCTAAGACTAATAAAAGATATGAGTGGGGCGTAAGGTGGACAAGCCTTCTTAATGAAAGTCTGAATGATAAAAAGGAAGGTGGATATCGTGTTATAGAGGAAGGCTTGTGTGGCAGGACAACCGTATTTGACGACCCGTTAAGAGATGGACGAAATGGTGTAAAGATACTGCCAACTATATTGGAAACCCACAATCCAGTTGACATAGTGATAATTATGCTTGGAACTAACGACTGCAAGACTGTTTACAATGCATCAGCAGAATTTATTGGTCAGGGCGTAAAAAGACTTATCGGACAGGTAAAGAACTACATACCAGATAGTAAAATACTTGTAATATCGCCTATACATCTTGGTGAGGGCGTTTGGGAGTCAGACTATGACCCTGAATTCTCTAGTGCTTCAGTGAGCCTGTCAAAAGAGCTTTCAGATGTATATAAAAAGATTGCAGCACAGGAAAATGTTGGGTTTATAGCAGCTTCAGAGATTGCCTCCCCAAGCACTGCTGACAGAGAGCATCTTAGTGAGGAAGGTCATAAGAGGCTTGCAAGGGAGGTGGAAGAGTGGGTTAAAAATGTGGCGTAGAATTGGGCTTATAGTCTGGCCTATGCCTGTTGCTTATAAAATTTTAAAATTGTTTGTTGTTTTCATAAACACAAAAAACAATTTAGATATAATCAGAAACATAAGGAATAGCATGATAAAGTATGTCATCGAGCTTTTCCACAGCCTCTTTCGTAGTTTCAATCCGTTCCATACTGTAAAGCTTTTCAGCACTTTTATAGCCAAGCAGCATAGTTGTCAGGGTAGCTATTGACATTTTCATAGTATAGTCGGGAGTACCGCTTGTTATACTACAGTGCCCGTCCTTGAACATGACAATGAATTTTCCGTTATTCCATGAAAGAAGCTCATCTTCGATATCGAAAGCAAAGACACATGCAGGTTCATCAGGGTCGATGGCATATTTTCCAAAAAACTGCTTGATATCGATAATTCTTCCCATAGCATAAGGTCTGATAGTTTCCTTTATATCACTGTCATCAAGCTCAAAGGCTATCGGTTCGCTGTAATAGTTGTTACCACGTACTTCATCAATCATAGAATCGTGGGCATGTATATATTCCCACAGTCCAAGCTGGGCTTCACGGTTTAGATATATCATTTCCTTAACGTGCATAATGTCGGAGCTTATCATATACACCATATATCCATAAGGAACATCATCCCTTGAATAATATATAGCAACCATAGTGTCGTCCTCATCCCAGCGCCAGTATTCTTCCCATGCAAGGTTGTTGCGGTACAGGCAGCCATGGGTTTTTTCGGCGAATTTGGAATGAAGCTTGTGAAATTCCTCATCATCCCATGATACTCTTCGTACATATCCAGGTTCGTGTAACTTTTCTGGAATCTGTCGGTCTTTAATAGTGTATGTCATTTTGTTAGATATGATTTCCCAGCCAAGATTGCGGTAGAGAGGTATTGAATAAGGATATAGCAGTGCAAATGACTTGTGTCCTTCACGCATACGTGTAAGACACTGTATCATAAGTTTTTTCATAATTCCGTGGCCGGTGTATTCAGGATATGTGCATACGCTTGTTACAAAGCCTACATTATAACGTATGCCATATATGTTCATATCAAGTGGATATACGGCAAACTGAGCGATAAGCTCATTCTTATCAAAGCATCCAAGAACGTCAGCTCTTTGAAGAACCGGGAACTTAGACTGCTTTATCTCATCATCTTTCCAGCCAGTTTCGGCAAGCTCAGCTTCTGTTACCTGAAAGGCATATCTTAAAAGTGCATTATATTGTTCGGCATCATCTGTTGTAAGAGGCCTTATTATATATTCTTCATCATTAGGAAAGTTCATAACAATTAATCCTTCTTAATTATTTTAGTACACAAACATTTTAGATTATCGTCATTATTTGTCAAGGTGTAAATAAATGCTATCACAAAAGCTATGATAAATGTCATAATTAATGGAAAATTAATATAAAACATGCTGATAAAATGATACAATAATAAAATAACGGACAAAATTATTCATTGTTTAAAATTAAATGAGCAAAAAATAAGAAAGAAATGAGGTGTTTTTATGTGTACAGCAGCAACTTATAAAACCAAAGATTTTTATATGGGAAGAACTCTTGATTATGAGTTTTCTTATGGTGAGGAGATAACTATAACTCCAAGAAACTATGAATTTAAGTTCAGACATGCAGGACAGTTAAAGTCACACTATGCGATTATAGGAATGGCTTTCGTGGCAGGTGGATATCCTCTTTATTATGATGCTGTCAACGAAAAGGGTGTAGGTATGGCAGGACTTAACTTTGTTGGAAATGCAGCTTATGAGGAAGTTATATTAGATGATGAGTCAGATGCCATACAGGTTGCACAGTTTGAATTCATACCATGGATACTAAGCCAGTGCTCATCAGTTATTGAGGCAAGGACAAAGCTCTCGCAGATGAGGCTTACGAAAACACCTTTCAGCGAACAGCTCCCAGCAGCACAGCTCCACTGGATTATAGCAGATAAGGATGATTGTATAGTTGTAGAATCTATGAAGGATGGACTGCATGTATATGATAATCCTGTCGGAGTGCTTACAAACAATCCACCATTCCCTATGCAGATGTTTGAGCTTAATAACTATGCCGGAGTATCAAGAAAACAGCCAGAAAGCACATTTGCAGAAGTGCTTAAGCTTAATGCATATAGCAGAGGTATGGGTGGAATGGGAATACCAGGTGATCTTTCAAGCCAGTCACGATTTGTTAAAGTGGCATTTACAAAGCTTAATGCAGTATCTGGAAGTGACGAGATGGATAGTGTAAGCCAGTTCTTCCATATACTTGGTTCAGTAGACCAGCAGAGAGGCTGCTGCGAGGTGGCAGATGGAAAGTTTGAGATAACTATATATACATCGTGTTGTAATGCGACCAAAGGAATATATTATTACACAACCTATGATAATCACCAGATAACAGCAGTAGATATGCGAAAAGAAAATCTGGATGCTTCACAGCTTATAAGATATCCTATTATAACTACTGGTGAGGTAAGATGGCAGAATAAGTAGATACCATGGTAAAAAGGTCTAAACTCACATGAGCTTGCTTATAGGTAGGGGTGACCTGAATTTTATAATATATTTACTATATATAGTATACTTAAAGTGTTGTAAAATGAGGAGGGTAAAATAAGTTGAAGTACGATTTTGATACAGTAGTTGACAGAAGAAACACAGGGTCACTTAAGTGGGATGTGCGTGAAAATGAACTTCCTATGTGGGTTGCCGATATGGACTTTAAGACAGCGCCGGCTATTACAGAAGTTATTATAGAAAGGGCACAGCATGGAATATACGGATATTCCATAGTGCCGGATGAGTGGGGGCAGTCTTACAAGGAATGGTGGAAAAACAGACATAACTGGGATATAGACACAGACTGGCTTGTGTTTACAACAGGTGTTATTCCTGCTATATCAAGTGTGGTAAGAAAGCTCACAACACCTAATGAAAATGTGCTTATACAGACACCTGTTTATAACATTTTCTTTAATTCGATAGTAAATAACGGCAGACGTGTACTTGAAAGTCCGCTTGTATACAAAGATGGAGAATACAGCATAAACTGGACAGACCTTGAAAGTAAGCTGTCAGACCCACAGACATCGCTTATGATATTGTGCAATCCCCAGAATCCATCAGGAAAAATATGGGACAGGGAAACTCTGCAAAGAATAGGTGAGCTATGTAAGAAATATTATGTAACAGTCGTTTCAGATGAGATACATTGCGACATAACTGACCCGGACAAGGAATATATTCCATTTGCATCTGTGTCTGATATATGCAGAGATATAAGTATTACATGCATAGCACCAACAAAGACTTTTAATATGGCAGGTATCCAGACAGCAGCAGTTGTTGTTCCACAGAAGAACTTAAGACATAAGGTATGGCGTGCACTTAACACAGATGAGGTTGCTGAGCCGAACACATTTGCAATATCAGCAGCAATAGCAGCTTATAAGAATGGTGCAGAATGGCTTGATGAATTAAGGCAGTATATAAGTAATAATAAACAAATCGTGTATGATTATGTGAAAGCTAACATACCGGATATAAATGTGGTAAAGAGTGATGCAACATATCTTTTATGGATAGACTGCTCAAAACTTACGAAAGACAGCAGAAGGCTTGCGGCAGATATAAGAAAGAAGACAGGACTTTATCTGTCGGCAGGAAGTGTATATGGAAAAGGTGGAGAGAGATTTTTAAGGTTGAATATAGCGTGCCCGGAGAGTGTTCTTAAGGATGGACTTGAGAGACTTAAAAATGGCTTAATGGGGCTGGATATTTTGGACGATTTAAAGGATTAAAATGAGGTGTGATTATGCAAACAATGTATTTTGAGGTAGTAAGCATAGATGGCGATTACGCTAATCTTAAAAGAACAGATGCGCCAAGTGATGACTTAAGGGTTGTGGCAAGGGCACTTCTGCCAGAGGAGATTAATGAGGGCAGCAGGCTTAGATATGAGATGTTTGAGTATATGTTGGAGGAGTAAGTGGATTAATATATAAAATAATGCTTATATGAACTATATAAAATAAGTCTTATAACCATAATAATAAGATATACTTCATATATATTTATGAAAAATTAATATATCTCTTAGAAATAATTGACAGAAAAAGTTAAAAACTTAACAATTTAAAGGTTGCTTTTTGCTAACTGATTATGTATACTATCAAAAGAATGTGGTTAAATCCATTTTCTGTAAATTACTATAATACTTATAAAAGGTATTAAGGAACTACAATTAAAGAAAAGAGGTTTAATGTAAAATGGCAAACGTTGATTTAAGCAAGTATGGTATTACAGGCGCTACAGAGATTATTCACAATCCTTCTTATGAATTATTATTCGAAGAAGAAACAAAGGCTTCTAACGAAGGTTACGAAGTAGGAAAGGAAAGCGAACTTGGTGCTGTTGATGTTATGACAGGTATCTATACAGGTCGTTCTCCTAAGGATAAGTACATTGTAGTAGATGAGAATTCTAAGGACACAGTATGGTGGACTTCAGATGAGTACAAGAATGATAACCACCCAATGTCAGAAGATGTATGGGCTAAGGTTAAGGATATTGCTAAGAAAGAACTCTGCAACAAGAGACTTTTCGTAGTAGATGCGTTCTGTGGTGCTAACAAGGATACAAGAATGGCTGTTCGTTTTATCGTAGAAGTAGCATGGCAGGCACATTTCGTAACTAACATGTTCATTAAGCCAACAGCAGAAGAACTTGAAAACTTCGAGCCAGATTTCGTAGTATATAACGCTTCTAAGGCTAAGGTTGAGAATTACGCAGAATTAGGTCTTAACTCAGAGACATGTGTAGCATTCAACATCACAAGCCACGAGCAGGTAATCATCAACACATGGTATGGTGGAGAAATGAAGAAGGGTATGTTCTCTATGATGAACTACTACCTTCCACTTAAGGGAATAGCTTCAATGCACTGCTCAGCTAACACAGATAAGAATGGTGAGAACACAGCTATCTTCTTCGGTCTTTCAGGAACAGGTAAGACAACACTTTCTACAGATCCTAAGAGACTTCTTATCGGTGATGATGAACACGGCTGGGATGACAATGGCGTATTCAACTTTGAAGGTGGATGCTACGCTAAGGTTATCAACCTTGATAAGGAATCAGAGCCAGATATCTACAATGCTATTAAGAGAAATGCTCTTCTTGAGAACGTTACTCTTGATGAGAATGGTAAGATTGACTTTGCTGATAAGAGCGTAACAGAGAATACTCGTGTATCTTATCCAATTAACCATATTAAGAATATTGTAAGACCTATATCTTCAGCTCCAGCTGCTAAGAATGTTATCTTCCTTTCAGCTGATGCATTTGGTGTACTTCCTCCAGTATCTATTCTTACTCCAGAGCAGACACAGTACTACTTCCTTTCAGGATTTACTGCTAAGCTTGCTGGTACAGAAAGAGGTATCACAGAGCCTACACCTACATTCTCAGCTTGCTTCGGACAGGCATTCCTTGAGCTTCATCCTACAAAGTATGCTGCTGAGCTTGTTAAGAAGATGGAAAAGAGCGGAGCTAAGGCTTACTTAGTTAACACAGGCTGGAATGGAACAGGTAAGAGAATTTCTATTAAGGATACTCGTGGTATCATCGATGCTATCCTTTCAGGTGCTATTAAGACAGCTCCTACAAAGACACTTCCTATGTTCAACTTTGAAGTACCTACAGAACTTCCAGGTGTTGATTCAGGTATCCTTGATCCTAGAGACACATACGCTGATGCTTCTGAGTGGGAAACAAAGGCTAAGGATCTTGCAGAAAGATTTAACAAGAACTTTGTTAAGTATACAGGCAACGAAGCTGGTAAGGCTTTAGTAGCTGCTGGCCCTCAGTTATAATTAAGTTACATTAATAAAAACTGATCGCTGGGATATATACCGGATTGTAGTTTAATATTAATAAATAAAACTCCACATACTCTGTTTATATGACAGGGATGTGGAGTTTTTAATATGATTTTATATAGGTATTCATTATAAATCCTGTTATTTAGCAGGACTTAAGAGAAAATCAAGATAAAAAATTAGATTAGAACTGTTTTCAGAGCTAAATCTCTGGTTTAACAATATTAAGTGGCATCATAAGATGGTTTATGAGGATTCGGTATGCTTCATTTCCATCGCCAGCTTTAAGCTTTTCAAAATATTCTTCATGTTCATCAACGGTTCCGATGCTTCGGCCATCCACCTGGAGAGCAGATTGCGTTGTAAGTCTGATAAGATACATAAGACGCTGGAACATATGGTTGATTTCTTCATTCTCTATATAGTTAACGAGTAGAAGGTGGAATTCATGGTCATAGTTGATGAAGCTTTCATAATCATCATCAAGATTAATAGCTTCCTTTTGCTTATCAAGAATTTCTCCAAGCTTTTCTATAGTCCGCTGACCTTTTGGTGTATTGTATTCGTCAGCCAGACATTGTGTGCAGAAGCCTTCTATGGCACATCTTATCTGTATAGTTTCCTTCATATCCTTCTGGCTTAACTGTCTTATTCTGAAGCCCTTGCTTGGAATAACTGTTATATAACCATCCTGGCTGAGACACTGGAGAGCCTCGCGCATGGGAGTTCTTGATATTCCTAGTTCTTTGGATAACTTAGTTTCTGAGTAAAGAGTATTAGCATCCAGCTTGTGGCTGAGAATAAGATTCTTGATATAGTTGTAAGCCTCAAGCTGTAATGACGACATAAGCTGCATATATTCCTCCGTTGTATAAAAGCCTGATAATAGTTATGTCCATAATATGTTATAAAATCTTAATGAACAGTAACTAAAAATGAAAAAGTAACAAAAATGAAAAAGTAATAAAAAAACATAAAAAATACAATTTACCTAACATATAATAGTCGATAATTGACTATAGGTCAATGAAATTAATATAAAATCGGTACACCGGTATGCAATATTTATGATAAAATTATTAAAAACTTGGATATGTTAGGTGATTGTAATAATATAATTATTGGAAATATCTTGATTATTATGTGATTTAATAGTCAAAATATTTCTTGATTACTAATTTAGTAAAGTTATCTTTACAAATATAAGAAATCTACGAATTGACGGATAAAATGTTTTTGTAAATATTTATAAATATCCTGGATTATTCACGAAGCAGTATCTAAATACTACACAGCTTGAATGTTATATATCGTGCTGAATGTATTGCTTTTGCAGCAAAAAAATATTATATCACTTATAAGCATATAAAGTTGCACAAATAATCATGAATAAAAAATGTATTTTTGGTTAATCTGTTTTTGAATACAGTACTATAATACAAACCGTAAAAAGAAATAGATAAACTTAACACCACCTCTTTGTTGAAGGCCTGCTAAGCTAATCAGATTTTTGGAGGAAAAGATAAATGAATACTTTAAAAGCTGAAAAAAGAAGCATGAGTGACAAAGCAAAGAAATTAAGAAGAGAAGGTTATGTAACAGGTAATGTATTTGGCAGAAGCATTGCTGAATCGATTCCGGTACAGATTGAGAAAAAGGAAGCAGAAAAGTTCCTTTCTGTCTGTGGCAAAGGTAGTGAAGCACAACTTTCCCTTGAAGGACAGCAGTATGATGTCCTTGTAAAGGAAGTAGATTATGATCCTATCAAGAGACAGACATTAGAGATTGATTTTCAGGTTCTTACAGAAGGCGAAAAGGTTCGTTCTGTAGCAGAGATTGTACTTGTTAATCATGAACTTGTACAGGGAGTACTTGAACAGCATATGGAAGAGATTCCTTATAAGGCAGGCAAGTCTGCACTTGTTGAAAAAGTCAGTGTAGATGTTGGCAATCTTAAGCCTGGCGACAGTATTAAGGTAGAAGATCTTGATATTGCTAAGGATAAGGATGTTTCAATCTCACCAGATGTATTAGAGAAGGTTGTTGTCAGTGTAACAGAACAGACATATGCTGAAGCAGATGCAGATGACACAGAAGCAGCTGAAACAACAGAAGCTTAGGTAGTGCATGGAGGGATTTGCAGTATAAGGACTTCTGATTCTTAAAGTTAAAATATAGCATTTGTAAATCCGGTATGTATCAAGGCATGCATACCGGATTTTTGTGTTTTTAACATGATTTTATGTGATTATAAAAATGTGCATTTCTTAAATACTGCTTTTATGTTGAATTTTGTTAATTATAGATATATACTATATTTATGTGTCATAAAGACTGTAAGAATGTGACTAAGGTGTAGAAGGTAGGTATTGCGTATGAGTAAAGCGTATGATGCAGAAGAGTTCAAAGCAAGGGCTAATATTAAGACAAGGAATGTATGGTTTTTGTTAAATCTGTTATTGACAGCACAGTATTGTTCCAATGTTACAAAAGGAACATATGAGTCAAAATATATAGTACCCTTTTTACTGTTATGCTGGTTGCCATATGTATCAGGATCTATATATATTAAGATTAAGGGAAAGAATGCACCGTTTTATAAGCTTGCAATAACTATTGGGTATGGAATATTTTATGGCTTTATAGTATGTACAAGCCAGACTATGCTTTCTTTTGCATATATATTTCCTGTTGCAAGTATGTTTATTCTTTTTAAGGATAGGAAGTTTATGATACGATGCGGTGTGTTTAATTGCATTATGTTAATACTGGCATCAATATACCGCTTTGCTATATTAGGCATGAATACCACCGCTGATGTAGATAACTATATGTTACAGATATCATGTATAATATTAAGCTATGTTTGTTATGTTATGTCTATTAATCACCTGAATCTTTCAGATGGTGCACTTACAGATTCAATCAAGGATGATCTTGAAAGAGTTGTTAAGACAGTTGAACAGGTTAAGGATTCAAGTAATATGATTGTTGATGGAATCACAGTTGTACGTGAACTTGAAGAAGAAAACAAACAGGGTGCTAACTTCGTAGTATCAAGTATGAAAGAACTGTCACAGAATAACGCTATACTTCGTGACAGAACAGACTCATCAACTGATATGACGACTAAGATTAATGACCAGGTAGAGAATGTAGCTTCACTTATTAATGATGTAGTAAAGCTTGTAAGTGAATCGGTTGAACATACAGATATGAGTACAAAGGAGCTTTCTGATGTAGTTGAAAGTACTAATACCATGGCAAGATTATCTGATGATGTAGATAATATATTACATGAATTCCAGCAGGAGTTTGAAAAAGTTAAGACAGAAACAGGAACTATTGAAGAAATTAATTCACAGACGAATCTTCTAGCGCTTAATGCATCCATAGAAGCAGCAAGAGCTGGGGAAGCTGGCAAGGGCTTTGCAGTTGTAGCTGATGAGATAAGAAACTTAAGTGATGAAACACAGGAATCATCAGATAGAATTATGACTGCACTTAATCATCTTGGTAACACATCAGGTAAAATGCTTGATTCAGTAAAAGGTATGTTATCAATCATACAGGAGACACAGGGCAAGGTTATAAAGGTTAACGAAAGTGTTTCCGGAATAGCAGCTGACTCTAACCAGATAGGACAGCATATAGGAGTTGTCGATTCTGCCATGCAGGAGGTTGAGAGTTCTAACCGCAATATGGTCGATAATATGAAGCAGATAGAAAGTGTTATGCAGGTTATCAATGACTGTATAACTAATGCAGATGAAAGTACTAAAATTATGCTTAGTAAGTATGAGGAATCTGCACGTAATGTCAATAAGATTGAAAGCGTAGTCGGAGCTATGATGGAAAAGCTCGGAGTTGGTGGTTTCATGGGAATCCAGGATATAAAGCATGGTATGAGATGTACAGTCAGACAGCTTATATCAGGAAAGCCTTCTGATAAAGATTATAGTGGCGAGATAATTTCACAGAAGGATGGAGCTTTATATGTAAGATTCGATAAGGAAGATGTTGATGTTGATAATACAGCTTTAAGATATGAAATAGAGATTGTGGCAGGCAATGTTCTTTATCGCTGGAGTGATGTATCAGCTAAAAGGGCATCTGAATATAAAGAAGATGTATGCAAGCTTGTTGTATCAACACTTCCAAGCATTGTTAACAGAAGAAAGTATACAAGAATGCCGATACATAACAAATGTACTATAATTTTTTCGGATGATACCGGAACAACATTCGCAGGCGAGATGGTTAATATAAGCGCTAATGGTTTTGCGTTTATGGTTAAGGCAGCAGAATTTGCCGAATGTAATGGCAAAAATATGATAGTAAACATTCCTGATTTCCCAATAGAACAGGGAAGATATCTTGAGGGTGTTGCAATAAGAAGTACAGATAGTGATGGCAGCTACATAGTAGGATGCCGTATGCCAGAGGATAGCATAGAGATAGGTAACTATGTTAACAGAAATTATTCGGAATAATGTCTGTTAATATAAAAATGTAAGCCGGTGGTAACATTCTTTTTGTATTATGGTGGTAGAACAATAGTATGGTATAAGAGGGTTCTGGATATTATAATTACAGTAAGATACGAATTGATGCCTACAGAATAAGATCTTTAGATCATGGCATCATCATAATATGGAAAGCAGATGGTTGAATGAAATCGGTTAAAGATTATAATAGCTATGTAAAGCTTATAAGAGCTGTTGTTATGGTTGTTGTATGTTTTACAGTTATATATGTAGTAACGCTTGCTGGGAAAAGCAGGATAAATAATTATAAAAGCAGTGAAAAATCAAAGCAGGATGACAGTAGTGTTATTCCTGAAGAAGATGAAGAGGCATATGAGCTTCCACCAAGAACACTAAACACAGCAGTTATTCCTTATGATGGAAAAGAAAGGACTGTATCATGCTGGGGGGATTCCATGATGTTTGGTATAGGAGCCGGGGAAGCATATGTTTTCGGTGAAGATAACGTATTAGATATATCAGACTGGACTACACCATATACGTTAGAATATCTGACTGGCATTAAAGTGTATAATCTCGGTGTTGCGGGGGAAACATCGAATGAGATAGCACTTCGTCAAGGTGGAATAAAAATGTATGCTGATAACACATTTGAAGTTGGTTATGACGACAGTGTTGAAATCAGTATAATAGATGAATATGGCAATCCTGTATATATGGCTGATTTTAGTGCATATGGATATGTGGAACCACATGAATCAGATGTAGTATATATCAATGATGATATGTTTAAGATAACAGGAACAGAAGAAACCGGACTGTATATATGCCGGTATTCAGAAGAAGAAGATGTCTATGATGCATTTACAACTGTATATGAGGGTACGCAGATTGTAACCAAAGCCGCCCATGAACGTAAGAATGATATTCTTATACTTGAAATAGGAAGTAATGGAGGCTGGGATAATTATAGGCAGCTTATAAGCCAGTATGATGCCATGATTCAGAATGCTGGCTGTGATTATTTTATCATAGTGGGTGATACAGATGATCCTGGAACGTCAATAGCGGATACTGCGCAGGGGTTCAGGAATGATGATGGAACATATGTAGGAGTTGGTGATACTGCATGGGAAGCAACACTAAGGGAAGCATATGGAGAGCATTTCATTAATATGAGAACATATCTTATAGAAAATGGTCTGTCAGATGTCGGTTTAAGAGCGACTAAAGCTGATTACAGAGGATTCAGGCGGGGGCGTATATCCAAACAGCTAAGGTCTGACTGGACACATTTTAATTCGTATGGGTATTATGCGAAGGGGCTGGCAATCTATGCGAAGGGGGTGGAACTAGGATATTGGAAATGATGTATAGGGGCATCAGTTTAAGGAGTAGAAATATAAATGAACAGAAAAGGTAAAAAAAATAAAAATTATGCAGAGCTTATAAAAGAGTTTATAAAAAACAATAAGAAGGCTTCCATATGTACAATGGTAATAATTCTTGTGGTTTTAGCAACAGTGGTAACAACAGTAACAGCAGGTGCTGTTAAAAAGAAAAAGCTTAGCAAAAGGCAGGAAGATACAAGTGTTGTAGTGGACATAACAACTGGTACAACGAATGAAGAAACAGAAGCTACAGAAGAAACGGAAGAAGAAATAGAGGAAGAAACAGAAGCAGAGGTTGTAGAAGACTATGTTGTTGAAGAATTCTTTGAGAATGAGATATCAACAGAAGACCAGGAAGCATTAGAGCTTCCATCAAGAAGGCTGAATGTAGAGAATCGTCCATATGATGGTGCCAGAAGATATATTTCATATTTTGGAGATAGTATGGTAGCTGGTGTAGGCTGCGGTTCGGTCAACGCATCGGTTAATGGAATGAATATAACAGGATGGACATCTCCACGTACTATATCATATCTTACAGGCATTGAAACTTATAATTTCGGTGTTCCTGGCGAGACATCTTACGAGATAGCTTATAGGGCAGGTGGAGTAAAGCTTTATACGGACAGAAGCGTGACAATAAGTGAAGATGTTTCAGCAATTGTCACGCTTATAGATGAAGATGGGGATGTATTCACATTTAATGATTATAGCGGTTATGGAGCAGAAAGTAATTCATATCCTGATACGATGTATATTAATGGATATCTGTGTAAGGTTATGAATACAGGTTATAACGAAGTCAGTATACAGCTTGTAAAAGGTTATGCAGCATATAGTATGGATAGTATGGCTGATACAGGTGTAAGATATATACAGGCCCAGCAGTATGCTGATAGCAATGTAAAGCCGGTAAATAACGACATGACGGAAGCACCATCAGGTGTAAAATCAACAGAGAATACAACAACAGGAAATAAACCATCAGAAAATATAACAGAAGCATCAACAGAATCGTCAACACAGGCACCAACAGAAGCAACAACGCAGAAACCAACAGAACCATCAACGCAGAAACCAACAGAACCATCAACAAGTCCTGCTATAGGTCTTGTAGATATTCCAGAAGGCTCATTGGCTGAACCAAAGGCAGCAAAAGACCATAGCCAGAAGGATATTCTCATACTAGAGATAGGAAGTAATGGAGGCTGGGGAAGCGATTATCAGACACTCATACTTCAGTATGACAATATTATTATCAATTCAGGCTGTGATTATTATATAATAGTTGGTGATACAGATGATCCAGGAACATCCATAGGTGATGATAACCAGGGTGAATATAATGAAGATGGTTCTTATGTTGGTATAGGTGATACATCATGGGAGGCAGCATTAAGAGAAGCATATGGGGCTCATTTCTTTAATACCAGAACATATATAATACAGTATGGACTGGATGTATGTGGATTGAACACGACAACAGAGGATCTTGAAAACTTCAAGCGTGGTAATATATCAAAGCAGTTAAGATATGACTGGACGCATTTTAATGCCTATGGATATTATGCAAAAGGCATGGGAATATATGAAAAAGGAAAAGAACTCGGATATTGGAGTTGATAAGTAGTAAAATCTGACATATAATCTGAAATAATGTATATGATATTATCATTATGACAGTTTATATGTCATTTTTAATATAATGATGTCGGGACGAGTTCCAAGGTCTTTCACCCACATATGAGCAAGCTCATGCGGGTTTAGACCTTTTGACCTTGGTATCATATAATACAGGCAGGAGAAATAGTGTGAAAAATATGATTTTTCACACGCAAGATTTGTGCTTCGCACAAACTTGAGATGCGCAAAGAAGCAGCGCAAGAATGGAGATGTTATGACAAAAAAACAGCTGGCAATAGAGGTTATAGAACGGCTTAAAAAGCAATATCCTGATGCAGGATGTACACTGGATTATGATGAGGCATGGAAGCTGCTGGTAAGCGTAAGACTTGCAGCACAGTGTACAGATGAAAGAGTGAATATAGTTGTACAGGGCTTGTTTTCCCAATACCCATCAGTTAGTGCACTGGCACATGCAGATGTGGATGATATAGAGAAAATAGTACGTCCATGTGGTCTTGGTAAAAGTAAGTCACGTGATATAAGTGCATGCATGAAGCTGCTTCATGAAAAGTATAATGATAAGGTTCCAGATACAATGGAAGAGCTTTTAAAGCTTCCAGGTGTAGGAAGGAAAAGTGCGAATCTTATTATGGGAGACGTATACGGAAAGCCAGCTATAGTCACAGATACACATTGTATAAGGCTGTGTAACAGGATAGGACTGGTAAAGGATGAAAAAGAGCCTAAGAAGGTAGAGATGGCATTGTGGAAGATAGTGCCTAAAGAAGAAGGAAGTGACTTATGCCACAGATTTGTTATACATGGAAGAGAGGTCTGTACAGCAAGAACAAAGCCTCATTGTGATAAGTGCTGTCTTTGTGATATATGTAAAAAAATGCTGTAGCCGCATCGTTTTGCAGGAGTTTAACATACTGTGAAAAGCATGTGCAGAAATGGAGATTAATATGGGAAATACCAAAAACTATAAAATGATAATATCCTATGATGGTACAAGATATTATGGATGGGAGCATCAGCCTAATACTGATATGACGATTCAGGGAAAGCTTGAGAATGTGCTTTCACAGATGATAGGTGCAGATGTTGAAGTTATAGGTGCAGGAAGAACGGATGCAGGAGTACATGCTAAGGGAATGGCTGCTAATGTACATATGGATACTGATATGTCAGAAAACCAGATATGTGATTATATGAATAAGTATCTGCCAGAGGATATATGTGTGCAGGAAGTCAGGATTGCTTCTGAACGTTTCCACAGCAGATACAATGCTATGGGGAAAACTTATTGTTATACATGCTATGTTGGGGATAAAAAACCCGTGTTTAACAGAAAATACGTACATATAACTGGTGCGATGCCTGATGTTGAGGCTATGAAAAAAGCAGCGGAATATCTTGTTGGAGTACATGACTTTGCAAGCTTCTGTGGTAATCCTAAGATGAAGAAGTCAACAGTCAGGGAGATATATTCGATAGATATATCACTAAAAGGTGCATATCTCAATATGACATATCATGGCACAGGATTTTTACAGTATATGGTAAGGATTTTGTCTGGAACACTTCTGGAGGTAGGATTCCATAAGAGAACACCAGAAAGTATGATAGAGTTAATAGAAGCAAAAAACAGAGCCCTTGCTGGTGTAACAGCACCGGCAAAGGGACTTAGTTTGTTAAAGGTACATTATGCCAGATAATAAGAAGCTTTAATATCATAAATATGATGAATTGTACCGGTTATAACTATTATCGTTACATGAATTTAGAACGCCATTTCAGTGCTTCCTCTCTGTATTGGGAGGCTACATTCATAAGTTCATCGTATTGAAGCCTGATACTGTTAATAACAGCTGCCTGTTCGTTAATCTTTGCCTGACAGGCAGCTAATTTATTCTTATTATTATCGTTTTCTTTTATTTCAGAGACAAGTCTCATTTCTTTAATATGTCCGATTTCTTCAATAAAAAACATCCGGTTATTTACATATAGAAAAAGAGTATTACCAGCCTTGAAGATATGATAATCAGATATATCTGTCACACAGGATGGCAGTGGAACAGGAAAAGCTTCCGTGCAGTTATGTATATCGCCAAAAGAAAGACAGTGAAGGCAGAGGTGTTTTAAAAGAGGGTTGTTCTTAAGATAAAAAAGAAGTAGAGAATGATTACATACACAGATAGATGGATTATATAACTCAGGAATATTATTGCCACTTACTGTATATATACTCTGGCTTTCCATTATGTTTTTAATGTGAAGTGAATTGTCGGTTGAGATATATGTATAGTATAAAGTGTCATTATAAACACATTCATTAAGTCCATGGTTATAGTCAGTGGCAAGTACTATGGGACGTTCAAGTCCGCCAAAATGAGCGATTCTTAAGAATATATTAGAACCTGCGGCATATATAATAAGCTGACGGTTGTTTCCAACAGAATATACATTAGACATAATAATCCTCCATCATTTATAATACTTATTAAAATGTATGGTAGCATAAAGAGCTTTAGAACATATAATGTAGTAAGAATTATAAAAAGAAAGGAATATGATATGGCGAGATGTAAATGCAAAAAGAGTGGGTGCTGTACAAAGATTGTAAGTGATATTGTATCTAATATGCCTAATGGCTGTTTTGATGTTTGTACGAATCCGATATGTGGATCACCTTCCGAGCTTAGTTTATTTGCACCGCTTATATATGATCAGATTGGCATTAACCTTTGTGCTGTAGCTGCTGCGGGTGTGGATATATCAGCTAATTATCCAACTGTTACCAACGCAGCAGCAAGTGTTGTTGAAATATCATACCAGTATGGCGCAGGCAACGTTGTGATAAATCAGATACCGGGCAGACCAAACTGCTATTCAGTCAAGCTTTCTAATCTTCAAGTAACATTTGCACTTAATCTGTATGATGAAAATTGCAGACTTGTGGCGACTATATATCCAACAGTTGAATATCTGCCATCAGATACAACGGCAGCAACATATGATGAAGATGTTAATCCTTCATCAGTTGAGCTTGAAATATTTGCACCGTATGGCGTATCTTACAACAGGGAAGGGGAAAGCTTCCAGCCAGCTTTGAATTATACAGGTTTCTTATCAGGTGATAATGGAATTACACAGGGGCTTAATCTTTATGCCATACCTAAGGTATTAGATATCGACATAGCGACAGATGAGGTAACTATAGGTCTTTCAGTTATATTGCAGAGCCTTTATTATGCGGGCTACAGAGTTGCAAGTGCTGGAAAGATAGTTACTCCAAAGGGCAGTATAGTGTCACAGGAGAATTCAGATGAGATGAAGTTCGTATGTGGTAATCTGTTAAACCTTGCTATTAAACCACTTGATCTTAGTCCACCACATTGTGAGAGCAGTCTTAAAAATGACTGTGATAAGGGATGCCAGCCAGTATGTGAAGAGAATCTGCCACAGTGTCCAACGTGTTCGATATAGCATGTTAAATATAATGGTTTGATATAGCGGGTTAAGTATAACAGGTTTAATATATCAGGTTATAGTAGGTAATTAAAAGATATAATAGTAAATAACAAAACAGGACCAAGAATTATATACCTGACATGAAATCATGAAAGGTGTTATTCTGGGTCCTGATAAAGTTAAAGGTGACTCATATACATCATACAACATATATTATATAATAATTACTATTATTAAGAATGTTCAAATTTAACAATCTGGGTTATATCGTTGTAGCCAAGAGAATGCATCTTGCTTTGGAAGCGATGCAGTGCCTCATCGAATTCCTGATATGAACGATATGTATCATCAAAATAAGAAATAGCTTTGCTATGGTCTCCATCTTCGTTGGCCTGCCATGACAGAGTGGCATACCTGTGAAGGTCTTCATGTGATTTGGAAAGGGATATATATTCCTTGCTGTGTATAAGCCGTTCATCTGATACCTGTTTAAGCCACTTTCCAAGCTTACATCTACCAGGATCATCAACCTGTTTTTTCTGAAGATGCTCAAAGCCTACAATGTTGTTATATACACGCCATGTGAGTACGAAATGATCCACTTCAAATACACGTACCCAGTCCTGCTCAGTTATTTTTGAGCATCCACGTACAAGATCACTTCTTGTTTTATCTAGATATCGTCCAATCTTAAATACACGTCGTCCAGTCTGCAGGCAGTCGTTCGATAAAGTGTTATAGCTTTGTGATATATTTTCAATCTGCTTGGAGAAAGAACGGGTTACTTTAGTCTGTGTATCTATATCGTTAAACACACTGTCAACACCTTCACGTATGCTTATCATCTGATTATTCATCTGCTGCATGGAAACAATAGACTTTTCAACCTTTGAATTCCCTTCTGCAAGGCTGACAGTTGTTTCATCCATGGCAAGAGCCAGCTCATCTATATTCTCTTTAAGTTCAGTAACATATTTTACTATATCTTCAGCAGATTCAGCTGTGTTACTGGATAAAAGCCGTACCTGGTCGGCAACAACAGCGAAGCCTTTTCCTGCTTCACCAGCTCTTGCAGCCTCTATAGATGCATTAAGTGCAAGAAGGTTGCTCTGGTTGGCAACTTTTTTTACAAGGTCCACGATTTCTTCAATCTTACCAATCTTGCCTTTAAAATTCTGTACACGATTGTTAATAACCTCTATGCGCTTGGATGATTGATTAACGGCAGTAATACTTTCATTCATATCGTTAGTTATATTTTGTGATACCTCAATGATATTATGTGTGTTATCCCTGATATTTCCCATGGCAGAGGAGATATTGTCAATAGAATCTTCAAGATTAAGACTGGCATTTTGCATGTGCTTTATAGACATGGTCTGCGATTCAACCTGTTCAAATGTATCCTTCATAAGACTGTTATCACCTATGATACTCATAGTTTCATTCAGTCGCATAACAACAGGATTGTTTATCTGTTTCATGGAAAAAAGCATAGAGTTAAGCTTACCGCCGATAACAGAACTGTCAAAATCTGCTGGATTAATATCGTCAAAACCTCCTGAAATAATATTATCAATAGAATCTAATAATAGCTGCGCATCATGGTCAGATAACACATGCTGCTCCTTTTTTTTACCAAACATATAATTTACATCCCCTTATTCATATTATGTATAATAAATAATCACGAAAAAAATCATTTATATAATAACATACTTTAAGAAAAAATGCATTATAATTATTAAAAAAGTTGTAACATGTTATTAAAAGTGTGCATATTGTTGTTTTGGATAAAGAACATATCGGTTATTTTGCAAAGTAAATATTTTAATATTCAAATATTTAAATAAAAAACAGCGGTCATATATCGATAAAAACAATACATGACCGCTGTGTAGTTAATATTAACGTGAAACCTCGTTGCCAGCTTTGGCAAATGCGAGCTTCATCACCTCATCTACTGATACAAGGTTGAAATCTCCGCTTACAGTGTGCTTTAAGCAGCTTGCTGCATTAGAAAATTCGACAGACTTCTGAGGATCAAAGTTGTTTATAAGACTGTAGATTATACCTGCACAGTAGGCATCACCAGCACCGATGTAATCAAGTATATTCATAAAGAATTCCTGGCTGTAGTAAGCCTTTCCTTCTGTGTATATCATTGACTGAAGCTTGAATGTAGTTATGGAGGTTTCTGTTCTCCATACAGAAGCTACCATCTTGAAGTTAGGGAACATCTTTGTAAGTTCTTCTGCAATATATGCATTCTTTTCTTTATCAGACTTAGATGCATCCATGCCAAATATACCAACTGCATCATCTTCGTTAGCTATGCATATATCTACATATCTGCATACTTCACTCATGACTTTATTAGCTTTTTCACTTGACCAGAGCTTACTTCTGTAGTTAAGGTCGCAGCTTACTGTGATGCCACGTTTCTTAGCTTCCTTACAGGCTTCTATAGTAATTTCAGCCATATTATCACTTATAGCTGGAGTTATACCAGAAAAATGGAACCATGTTGCACCATCGAATATAGAATCCCAGTCAAAATCTTCCTTTGTAGCAAGGGCGAATGCGGAACCATTTCTATTATATATAACATTGGTTGGTCGCTGGCTTGTCTTTTTCTCAAGAAAATATATGCCAATCTGGTCGCCACCACGGACGATTCTGCTGACATCAACACCATACTGTCTTAAGGAGTTGACAGCACTCTGACCTATAGTATGCTTAGGAAGCTTGGTTACATAACGTGTATCAACATTAAAGTTAGCAAGTGATACAGCAGTATTAGCTTCACCACCGCCATAAACAGCCTCATAAGAGTGTGCCTGGGTAAATCTTTCATTGTTATCAGGTGAAAGTCTTAACATTAACTCACCAAATGTTATAATCTTGTGTTTCATCATTGTCTCCAATCATTATTTATACATTTGCATCATAATACTATACAGTAACGTATTGTAGCATATTTTGATAAAAAAGTAATGTCTTTTTAAAATAAGTTTGGTATTTTTTGTTATATTTTGTAATAGCTTTAGATTATTAAAATACAAAACAGAGGTAAAGCGGTGGTAAGACAGCAATAAAGCCATTTTATTAAGCGTATCGACATAATTACCAAATTAAAGTATAATACAAATATTAAAAGAAGTTAAAACTGGTGGATTTCCGGCTTTTGCGAAGAAGGGATTTATATAGTATGATTAGAAATGCATGTTTAGAGGATATATCAGATGGCAGATTATATGGTGAGAATGATATGGTAAGAGCAGATACGGATAACTGCAGCAATTGTAAAAAAATATGTTGTATTGGCATGGGAAAGACGATAGTGCTTGATCCGTATGATTGCTATAGATTGTCAGTAGGAACTGGTCTGTCCTTTGAACAGATGTCTGACAGCAATATAGAGCTTAATGTAGTGGATGGGTGTATTCTTCCTAATATTAAGATGCAGGCTGATACAGATGCATGTTCTTTTCTGAACAAGGATAATATGTGCAGTATTCACAGCTACAGACCTGGAATATGCAGAATGTTCCCGTTGGGAAGATATTGGGAGGATGATGAACATTTTTATTACATATTGCAGACAGGAGAGTGTAATAAGGAAAGACTTACCAAGATAAAAGTGAAAAAGTGGCTGGGAATATCTGATACAGAGAGGTATAATGCTTATATAATAAAGTGGCACAGGTATCTTAAGAAGCTGCAAAAAACCTTGCCAGGGCTTACACAGGAACAGATAAGGACACTTAATATGTATAATTTGAAGACATTTTATATTAAGCCATACAAGTCAGATGAAACGTTCTTTGATGAGGTGGCAGAAAGGATAGAAAGCTCGGAGACTATGTTTGGCTTGTAAAAGAGCCAGTAAAAAGCAGCAAAAGAGGTTGCTAATTTTAGGATAAACAGGGAGGAATAAAGAGTGAAGACAGATTTATTTAGTATAGGAAGCCTGACAGTACATGGGTATGGCCTGATGATAGGAATAGGCTTCATACTTGCTATGCTGCTTGCAGAATACAGGGCTAAAAGGCTTGGTCTGCGTGAGGAAGCAATTATTGATATTACCATAATAGCAGGTATTTCAGGCTTTCTTGGTGCTAAGCTTTTATATGTTATAGTTGAGTTTGACGAATTTATAAAGAATCCGAAGGCGGTGCTTGGTTCAGCAGGTTTTGTTGTATATGGTGGAATAATAGCCGGTGTGCTATGCTGTATGCTTTATTGTAAGGTAAAGAAGCTAAACTTTATGGAATATTTTGATCTTGTAATGCCAGAGATCGCACTTGCACAGGGTTTTGGAAGAATAGGCTGTTTTCTTGCAGGCTGCTGCTATGGAAGGGAAACCACAAGCCACTTTGGAGTTATATTTCCAGTAGGTTCGCAGGCACCAGCGGGAGTTAAGCTTATACCAACACAGCTTATATCGGCAGGAGCAGACTTTCTTCATATGATTATACTTCTCGTTATTGCTTATAATTATAGCTTTACAGCAGGAAGGAAAAAGGGAAAGAGTAAGTATCTGCCAGCAGGGGATATAGGTTATATATATATGATACTTTATGGCATCGGACGTTTTCTTATAGAGTTTTTAAGAAATGATTACCGTGGTGAAGTCGGTTTCTTATCTACATCACAGTTTATATCAATATTCTTTGTAATATGCGGTGTGGGATTACTGGTGTTTAATAAACTGCATTCTAAACAGGCAGAAGCAAAGTAATAGTTAGAAATATTAAAACAATATATATTAAAGAAATATGTTGTACAATCAATATTAGTAAAAATAGATTCTAAGTATATTATTCCAGCAGGTCGGAAGTAATATATTTAGAATCTATTTTATTAATAAGGGCAATATGCATATAAAAAGATTATAACATGTCTAAAAAAGAGCCTTAAAAGCTGCTGCTTTTCTTTGTTTCATTTATAATACTAGTTTTGTTTAACTCAGATATAGCAGCATCAGAAGACATAACCTCTGCAAAGCCCTCAGCAAAAAGGTCAAGCTCCATATCCACCCATTTTTCACCAGTTGCACCGGCGTGTTCGTAACCGCTTACACAATCATTATCTGATACAAGTGAAGCGAGGCTGTCACATAGCTGTGTTTCAGCACTATTCCTAGAGAATTTGCAGGAGCCATCTTTATTGAGCAGACCTCTTTCTTTATTTCTTTTCCAATAGAAATCGTATGCATAGCCATTACAAAGGCTGGAAAAGATAGAAAATGTAAAAGACAGCGAATTTATCCAGACAAGTGTACCGGCTTCACAGAAGAAAAGCTTCTGGGAAATATGTGTTGTATGGATTGGATATGTGTTTGTTGTAACAGGCATGCAGGTCGGTTATTGTATCAATCTGCTATTTTGTTATAATAGATATTAATTAAACATGGATTTATAAAAAGTGCATAGAATGGAGGATTGTTATGGAGAATAGGGAAGAAGTACTTCAATACGGTTTATCATTTCCAGATACATATGTAGAAGCACCATTTCACGATGCTAACTGGCAGCTTGTAAGAGTTAAAGGAAGTAAAAAGGCATTTTTATGGACTTATGAGAAGGATGGTTATATAAACTTAAATGTAAAGGCAGACCTTGAATGGAGAGATTACTGGAGAAGTGCATTTAAGTCAGTAATACCAGGATGGCATCAGAATAAAGAACACTGGAATACGATTATACTTGATGGTTCAGTTCCAGATGATGCTATAAAGACTATGATTAAGGAAAGCTATGAGCTTGTTACTTATAATCCATCTAAAAGGATATATGAGGCAGTTAAAAAAATACCAAAGGGCTGTGTTGCTACTTATGGACAGATAGCCCAGATGGCAGGAAATAAAGGTATGGCAAGGGCAGTAGGTAATGCACTTCATAAGAATCCAGACCCTGATAACATACCATGCTACAGGGTCGTTAACTCTAAGGGTGAACTGTCTGGTGCATTTGCCTTTGGTGGTGCTAAAAGGCAGGAGGAACTTCTTAAGGCAGATGGTATAGAAGTTATTAATGGAAAAGTCAGCTTAAAAGAGTATGGAATGTTTTAATGTATCAATCAGCTTCTTTGCAGCTATGCTTAATGGTCTGCCTTTATCCCATACAAGGCATACTTCACGCTCGGGAAGAGGTTCCACAAGTCTTATAGGACATATTGAACCGCTGGTGATAGAAGCAGCACACAGGTCTTCTGGATAAAATCCTATTCCAAGGTTGTGTTCAACCATAGGAAGAACCTGGTCAGTTGTTGCAGCCTCCATATCAGGTGCAAACTGAAGATGATGGTTAAGAAAGAATTCTATATACAGGTTTCTTGTTGCGGTATCATTTCCAAGACATATAAAAGGAATATTTTTCAGGTCGTGCAGGCTTCGCATTTTTGATGCGAGGTCTGCATATTTAGTTCCACCTATAAGAAGCTCCCTGAATGAATATAATGATTCCTTATGATAGTTTTTAGGTATAGTTACAGGCGTAGTGATAACAGAAATATCAGCCAGTCCGTTTTCAAGGGCTGCTATAGCCTGTGGAGATGAGTGATTAGATATTTTTAATCTGACGTGTGGATAAGTTTCATGGAATGTCTCAAGCCTGTCTAATAATATAAGCCTGAGTGCAGTTTCACTTGCACCGATATTAATAAGTCCACGTTCAAGTCCTTTATCTTTGGCTAGTTCACATTCACCAGCTGAAAACTGCTCACATCCGGCAGCAACGTGTTCATATAATCGTTCACCTTCTGGTGTGAGTGTGATTCCCCTGTTGGAACGTACAAATAGCTTGCAGCCTATCTCACTTTCAAGATTATTCATGCAGCGTGTTATATTAGGCTGGTTATTATCAAGCATTTCTGCGGCCTTAGTGAAGCTTTTATATTGTGCAACATAATAAAATATCCTGTAATAATCATAGCTTATCATATATGCCTCTTTTCTTAATATCTTATTTTAAATGTTTATTTTAAATGTCTTATTCTAAATGTCATAACAGATGTCATAAAAAGTCATAACAGAGTACCCTTCAGTCGTGACATGATAACATATGATTATGATATGACAGACATATCAAATATATGTTTTACATCTTATTCAACGCAAAGTATAATGCTTTTGATAAGAAAAATCAAGAGTATTTCAGGAAGAAGTCAACACGGCTCTGAATGGTAATATGTAAATGAAAGGAAGGCAGTACGTATGTTAAAAGCAGTAGTTGGTATTAATTGGGGAGATGAAGGTAAGGGACGTATAGTAGACCTTATGAGTGCGAAAGCGAATTATGTTGTACGTTATCAGGGAGGAAATAATGCAGGACATACGGTAGTTACCCAGGAAGGAAAGTATGTGCTTAATCTTCTGCCATCAGGAATCCTTCATCCAGATGTAGTGTGTGTACTCGGAAATGGTATGGTTATAGACCTGGATCATCTTCGTCACGAAATATCTATAATGCAGCAGATGAATGTGAAAATAACACCAGATAATCTTAAGATATCGGATAAAGCAACTATATGTATGCCTATGCATGTACGTCAGGATGTGTTAGAGGAGGAAAGATTGTCACAGTCAGGCTCTGCATATGGTTCAACAAGAAGAGGAATTGCTTATGCATATGGTGACAAATATATGAAAAAAACACTTAGGATAGGAGATTTGCTTAACATAGACCAGCCATCAGTACGACACCGCCTTTCCGTTATAGTCGAGAGCAAGAATCTTATTCTTGAAAATATATATCATCAGCCACCAGTTTCATATGATGAGCTTCTTGAGTGGTGTAAGACACAGGCACATATGTTTAAGGATTATATATGCGATACTTCAGCACTTTTAAGAAATGCTGCAAAGGATAAAAAAAATATATTGTTTGAGGCACAGCTTGGTGCATTGAGGGATATAGATTATGGCATATATCCTTATACATCGAGTTCTAATACACTTGCGGCATATATACCTATGGGTACAGGCCTTATGGGATATAATGTTTCACAGGTTGTAGGTGTTATGAAAGCATATTCAACATGTGTTGGTGAAGGTGGATTCGTAGCAGAAAAAGCTATGCCTGAAAGCTGGATGGAAGAGTTAAGAAAAGCTGGCGGAGAATATGGCGCAGCAACGGGTAGACCAAGAAGAGTCGGTCCATTTGATGCAGTTGCAAGCAGATATGGAATAATGTGTCAGAATGTTGATGATATCGCGCTTACAAAGTTAGATGTATTGAGTGATTTTGATACAATACCGATAATAACAGCATATAGCATAGATGGAACAATAACTAAGGATTTCGTAACAGACAGCAGGTTAGAAAAGGCTGAGCCTGTTATAGAAGAGCTTCCAGGCTGGAAATGTGATATATCCGGTTGTAGAAGCTGGGATGAACTTCCAGAAAATGCAAAAAATTATATTCTTAAGCTTGAGGAGCTTATCAGTCATAAAATACATCTTGTATCGACCGGGGCAGAGAGAGAAGAATATCTTTTAAGGGATTGATGCTTAATGCAGGATCTATAATAAAATGCTGCGAGATTAATGGAATAAGAAATGATAATAAATATATTGACGATATAAACTGCATGAAAGAAGAGGAATATGACATGAGACATTTGATTGACCCAAAGGATTTATCAGTGGAGGAAACAGGGGATATACTTGCACTGGCAGAAAGAATACGTGATAATATGCCAGCATATAGTGAAGTGGCTAAGGGAAAGAAGATAGCTACATTATTCTACGAACCAAGTACAAGGACGAGACTTTCCTTTGAGACAGCCATGCTTAATCTTGGTGGTACTGTGATAGGTTTTCCATCTGCTGATGTATCAAGTGTTAACAAGGGAGAAACAGTTGAAGATACAATCCGTGTAATAAGCTGCTACGCAGATATTGTAGCTATGAGACATCCTAAAGAAGGTGCACCTATGCTGGCATCACTTTATTCGAGAATACCTGTTATCAACGCCGGAGATGGAGGACATAGCCATCCAACACAGACTATGATAGATCTTATGACTATAAAATCAAGAAAAGGAAGACTTGATAACCTTACAGTAGGTTTGTGTGGAGACCTTAAGTTCGGAAGAACAGTACATTCACTTGTGAAAAGCCTTTCAAGATATAAAGGAAACAAATATATATTCATATCTCCACAAGAGCTTAAAATGCCTGATTATATGATACAGGATGTTCTTGATAACAACACAGATGTATATAAGGAATCAAGGCAGTTAGAGAGTGTGCTGCCAGAGCTTGATGTACTTTATATGACGAGAGTACAGAAAGAAAGATTCTTTAGTGAGGATGAATATATAAGATTACGTGATTGCTATATACTTAATGCGGAAAAGTTAAAGAAAGCACCTAAGGATATGCCAGTACTTCACCCACTCCCAAGAATAACTGAAATAGCTGCGGATGTTGATAAGGATCCAAGAGCTGCATATTTTGAACAGGTACAGAATGGGGTATATGTGAGAATGGCACTTATAATGGCACTTCTTGGATTAACAGATCCGGTGACTGGAAAGAAAATTATATAGTTGTTGAGCATACATTCTCAACATACGGACGACAGTATATATGAGGAAAGCAGGTGTGCACACATCAGCGATGCCAGAAGCTTCAATTTACGCGAGCAACGAGCCAAAGTCATATTCCTGATATGACCTTGGCGACTGCCGCGATAGCCATAATAAACACGCTTTGCGAGTTTATTATGGCTGGATATTTCTAAGACTTTTCATATACGTAATGGTAGTTTCCGCTACCGTTCGATACGGGACATCCATGTCCCATATCTCACTTCCACAGACATC